>Ga0209382_10012849_pt1 | contig 10313 bp, 10 predicted proteins | sample SoiMetdeltSBSDD5_FD_187599 | JGI IMG/M metagenome (GOLD analysis project Ga0209382, IMG submission 187599) | Bulk soil microbial communities from a Populus tree surrounding site in Tennessee, USA - Soil MetaG P. deltoides SBSDD5 (SPAdes) (version 2) | ecosystem: Environmental > Terrestrial >...
CTCGCTGAACTCCTTGTTGATCTGGCCCTCGATGATTTCGCGCTGCGAATAGATCAGAGCGTCGCGCGGCAGGAATTCGTTGATCTTCTGTAACTCGAGCTCGGCGATGCGTTTGTCCTTGACGATGTCGGTCTTTTCGACGTTCGATCCGAGCTCGCCCTTGGTGATCTTCTGGTTGGTCATATCCAGGTTCGAACGTTGTTCGAGCTTCTGCAAATCCAGCTCCGTCGGGTCGAACTCGACCAGCGTGTCGCCCTTGTTGACGTGTCGACCGTCGGCGACGACCGTGGCGACCCTCAGCCGATCGACCGGGACGAACGGAACCGCGATGGTCATCGATTCGGCGGATTGCAACTCGCCGTCGGCGTATATTTTCAACGTGAAGTCGCGCGGCTGGACCGGAACGACGAGGGGGGTGACTTCGGAGGAGCCGGACGGCCAGGCGCGGCGCGCGGCGTAAATGACGATCGAGACGGCGGCCAGCAGGACGACCGCGGCGAGTATCGCGCGGACGAGTTTTGGAAGTCGTAGGGAGCGGGGAATGGGGAGTGGGGAGTGGGGAGTGGGGACAGAGCCTGAAGTCTGAGACTTTACCGCTCCCGCATTTTCCTGCTGGTTGTTGGTTGTTAAATTGCTCATCTTTTGACTCCTAGTATTGATGTCCCCACTCCCCACTCCCTATTCCCCTACTTCGCCTTAGCGAAATCGGCGCCGATCCGGTCGCCGGCTTTCAACCCTTCGAGGATCACGACCTCGGTTCCGTTCGACTCACCGAGTTTGACCCGCTGTTCTCGCCACCCTTGATCGGATTTCACTTTGACCATCGAGCCTTCGGCCGTAGTGCGAACGGCCTTGAGCGGGACGGCCAGGCAGTTCTCGACGGAGGAGGTTTCGACCTTCGCCTTGACGCTCATCGCGGGCCGCATGATTGATATGTCGAGTTTATCGAGCGCGATCTGGATGTCGAGGATTTTGTTCGGAATGTCCCAGGCCTTCGGGCGGACGAGCTTGCCGAGGCTCTTGACCGAGCCTTGGTAAACCTTATCTGGGAAGGCGTCAATAGTGACATCGACGCGCTGGCCCATTTTGATCTTGCCGATGTCGACTTCGGGGACGTAGGCTTCGGCGATGATAGTGTTCAGGTCGGGGATTTCGAGGATTGATTGGCCCATCCAGACGTTTTCGCCGACCCGGAATTTATCGCCGTTCCACTTCGTTTTGTAGATCACCACGCCGTCGCGGTCGGCCTTGGCCTGGAAATTCTCCATGCCTTTTTTGATCTCGTTCACCTTGTTCTCGGCGCGCGACTTCTTGCTGACGATGATCTGATAGGTGGCCTCGCTAGACTTCTTGTGCCATTCGAGGCGCTCTTTGATCGCCGCGACTTCGCGGCCCGCCTGTTCGAAGGCCAGGCGGTCATCTTCGACCTTGTTCAGCGCCTCGACTCCCAGGTCGCGCGTCTGTTTCAGCTTGAGCTTCTCGTAGTTGTTTTCGGCCGCCGCCAGCCTCGATAGCAGCTCCTGCCGTTCGAGGTCGATCTGCGTCCTGGTCTTTTCAAGTTCCTTGTTGGCCTGATCCAGCTCATTCTGGAACCGCTGCAGGTCGACGCGGATCTTCTGCGCGTCGAAGGTGATCAACTGCTCGCCCGCCTTAACCTGTTTGCCTTCGGCGACGAGGTTGACGATCTGGAATTGCCAGTAGTCGGCGAACATCGGGGGGCCGCCGAAATTCTGCACCGCGGTCGCGCGGAGCAACCCTGTCGCGTCGACGCCGAAAACCAGGGTCTTCGGCGCGATGGCCACCTCGTCGCCCGTCGCGGCCGCTTTGGGCAGCAACGACGAGAGCCTCGACCCGAAGAGGACGTATGCGGCGACGACGGCCGCCACCAACGCGACCCCGATAATGACGCGTCTCTGTGTTTTGAGCATTGTGCTTCCTTTTTATGCTGTTGGATTTATAGGACCAATAGGACTTATAGGACCTATAAGTCCTATTTCGCCAGGATGCGGTCGCCCTCTTTGAGCGCGCCGTTGTCGGCGACCAGATAGTTCAGCCCGTCGGCGGCGAGGACAGTCACCGCGACTTCGCGCCGCGCGTCGGCGCTCTCGATCCGCGTGACTTTCGCCGTTTCGCCGTCGAATCTGACGGTCGCGCGGGGCACGAGCAGGTTCGGCTGGGTCTCGCCGATTGTGACCGAGACCAGCGCCGACATCCCCGGCTTCATAATCTCTGTCAACGTCTGCTCGAGCGAGATCGTGACGCGGAAGATTTTCGCCTTCGCCATCCGGTTCGCCTTGATCGCCGTCTGCGAGATGTCCATGATCTTGCCGGTGATCACCTTATCGGGATAACTGTCGAGTTTGACCTCGGCGCGGGCGCCTACGGAAAGCCTGGGCCCGTCGACTTCGTTGACCTGCGCCAGCACTTCCATTTCGGTCAGGTCGGGTAACTGCACGACGGGCCAGCCGGGCCAGACGAGGTCGCCGATCTGAAGTTTGCGGCGCTCGTTATAGTGGTCGTTGTAAAGAACCATGCCGTCGGTGGGCGCTTTTATCTTCATTTCATCCAGGTCGCTCTTGGCGAGGTCGAGCTGCACCTTGAGTTTGTCTTTCTCTATGACTTTGACCTGCAACTCGGCGGCCTGCTCCTTCTTCTTCTGCTCGATCTTGTTCAAGTGGTTTTCGTATTCGGTCTTCGCCTTTTCGAGCGCAAGCTGCGCATCTTGAAATTCGCGGCGCGAAATGACTTCATTCGGAACTTTCGCCTTCAGCTTCGCCTGTTCGTACGTCAGCCAGAGCTTGCTCAATTCGACCTCCAGGTCGCGCAGCGCCGATTCATGCTGCGATTTGACTCTGACGATCTCGTTCTCGGCGGCGACGATTTTCTCACCGGTGTCTTTGATCCTATTGAGGGTGTTAGTGCTGTCGAGTTCGAGCGTCAGATCGCCGGCTTTGACCACCGTGCCTTCCGGCGGCATATAAACGATCTTGACATCATCCCAAGAGCTTCCTCCGAAGATCGTCCGCGAGCGCACCGCCCGCAACTCGCCGTCGAGCAGTAGAACTTTTTTGACCGACCCGCGCTTGACCTCGATCGCCGGCGCCTCCGCGTCGTTCCCCGCGCCGTTTGAAGAAGCGAGGATGGAGCCGAACGACGACGAATTAAAATGATAGATGAAGATCGGCGCGATCAGGACAAGGAGCAGACACACGCTGACTATCAGCGCCGAGCGGCGGCTCGCAAGCTCCCTCAGATTGGAAGAAGAGCTGAGCATCAGTGACCTCCTGATTTATTTGTCGGGGGAATCTTTCTCTATTGTCTACGCTGACAATGCATTAGACGTTGAAACCGGGATAAAGTTCCAATTCTTTAGTAGTTCGCGTCAAAGTAGGAACGGGGAGCGATGAATATTTTGCAGGAAGGAGTGGGGAATGGGGAATGGGGAATGGGGAATGGGAAGATAACTGATTCTCCACTTCCCACTCCCCATTCCCCGCTCCCTTCTTAGCTTTATGGACGCGCCGGCGGAAGCGCTGGCATATTCTCTTGCGCGAATCGCGGCAGCGGTTGGTCACGCATCGCCAGGTGGTAGAGTGCGGCGGCGATGATGATGGCCGATTTTTTCACGTCGTCTTCGATAATGCGCTCGTAAGTGTCGAGGTTGGTGTGCCAGGTGTAGTTGAAGTATTCGACCGGGTCCTGGCCCACTCCGACGCCGGGCAGACCGGCCTGATTGAATGAGGTGTTGTCTGAGCCTCCTAGGGCGCGGCTGTTTGACGCCCGCACGCCCGCGAAGCCGAGGTCGGCAAACTGCGTGACAGCCGGCCGCAGCGCGTCGGCGGCTTCTGCCGGGCCGAAAACGCTCATCCCGCGGGCGCGGCCCGTGCCCGAATCGATGTTGAAATAGGCGCCGAGTTTGGAATAGTCGGGCTTCGGATTTTCGACAGAGCCGAAATGTTCTTTGACGTAGGCTTGCGAACCGAGCAGGCCCTGCTCTTCGCCGCCCCACAAGGCGACGCGGATCGTGCGGCGCGGTTTGACGCCGGCGGCCTTCAGGATTCGGGCCGCCTCCATCATCGTCGCGCAGCCCACGGCATTGTCGGTCGCCCCGGTCGCCGAGTGCCACGAATCGAGGTGGCCGCCGAGCATGATCACTTCATCTTTCTTATCCGAGCCGGCGATCTCGGCTATGGCGTTGTACGAGGTTTTGCCTTCGGGGTAGATGCGGTTGACGATATTGAACTCCAATTCGACCGGCGTCCCGTCGGCCAGGACGCGCGTGATGCGCCCGTAATCTTCGTTGCTTAGCATGACCGTCGGCAGAAACTTCGAGGGATCGAAGTTTCGGTTGTTAAAGGCGCGGACGCGGCGTTGATCTATTCTCCCTTGGGGCCCGCCCTCCACGGCGGTGTCGATGATCATCATCATCGCGCCGTTGGCGGCCAGGAATTCACCGGTCTTCTGGTTGACGTCCCTCGACGACAATTTTCTCGGTTGGCCCGGCTGTTGCTGTTGCTCTCGCGCCCTGATGTTGGGGGGTGGCCCGGTTGGGCCGTCGCCGGAGAACCTCGCTTTGGCCTGGTCGTCGGTCATCCGCTTGTTCTCAGGCTCAAAGTTGACGGGGATGACGCGGTGTTTGCCCATCATCACCATCTTGCCTTTGACCTTCTCTTTTTCGTTTTCCAAAAATGCTTTCAACTCGTCCTCGGTCGGCGAATCGGGCGTGATCATTTGATAGGCCTTCCCCGCGAGCGCGCCTTCGGTGCTCGGCGTCCATGCCAGGACCTCGAAGACTAGAGGTTCTTTGTAAGGTGAAATGACGTGTCCGGACGCGCGCTCGTTGAGCCAGCCGGGGTGGCCGAAATCCCACGGCTCCAGATGGGCGTTATCGAACCCCCACGAGGCCATCTGTTTGATGGCCCATTCGGCGGCGGCCTTGTGGTTGGGCGACCCGGTCAATCGAGGGCCGTAAACGTCGGTCAGGAAATGCATCGTCCGCATAATCTGCGAATTCTCCGCCCCCTCCTTGCGGATCTTGGCCTGGATGTCGGGGTCTGGATTGGTCGCCGCGGCGGGGCCGGCCTGGCCTTGCGCCAGAGCGGACATGGGATTGATGAGCAGCGCAAAACAGAGAAGGGAAGCTCTGAGAGTGTGCAGCATAGGTTCTCCTGGGAAAATCAGTTCGTAGTCCCGCCTTTAGGCGGAAGGGTCAGGTACAGATCCATTCGACGATACCAAACCCTTCCGTCTAAAGGCGGGACTACGAACTGCGCTTTCATTAAGCGTTGAAGATGTGGTTGATTGCGTCGAGATAGTCGGCGGCCAGTCGTTCATTCTTGTGTTCGCCCTGCGTCGCTTCGACCAGCGCCGAATAGAGCCAGTGCAGATCACGCTCGATCTCCGAGATCGCGTACAGCCGGGCGTTGAGTTGAACCGCGCTCAAATCGGCGGGGACGCCGAGCGCGCTACCGTCGAGCGGCGACAATCGAAAATACATCGCGGCGACAGACCCCAAATGGCCCGTCGAATCCGTGAGAGGCAGCGGCCCGCTCGGAACCGGCAACGGCGGTTTCAAAGACTCGGAGAACTTTCTGGGCATAGGCGGCTGGCCGGTTATGCTGCCCTGGGTCGCGAGCAGCGTCGCTGTGACGTCGTTCGCCACTCGCCGCCGGCCGCCGGAAGATTGCGCTTCGACGACGCCGGTCAAAACCAGTTTGCCGTTCAACGATGCGGCGGTCTTCGGCGTGAAAGCGAAATGGTAACTCGATCCGCCGGCCTCGATCTTGCCGGCGAAACCGGCGCCGCTCGGCAAGACGTGAATGGAGTGGATTTTATTCACCGCTTTTCTCTTTTGCGTAAGCATTCGTAGCGTTCTCTCAAAAGGCGCCTCGATCAAGGGCGGAACTCCGAACAGTTACAAATTATGGCTCTTCATCTCCTCGGTCAGATACTCACACGCGCGAATGGTCAAGGCAAGGATGGTCAGCGTCGGGTTCTGATTGGCCGATCCGACGTAGGCCGCGCCGTCGGTGACGAAGACATTCTTGACGTCCCACATCTGATTGAATTTGTTCAGGACCGATTTCTTCGGGTCGGCGCCCATGCGCGCCGTTCCCAATTCGTGAATGATGCGTCCGGGCACGGTCAACTGGCGGCTTACGCCGATCTCTTCGGCGCCGGCGCGGGCGAGTATTTCCGCCGCCATCTCGGCGGCGTCCTTGCCCATCTCGCGCTCGTTGTCGGAATGCTGAATATGGACCCGCAAGACGGGAATGCCCCACGCGTCGACCACGCCTCCGGGATCGATCTCGACGTAGTTTTCGTAGCGCGAGAGCATCGCCGCGCGCGTGGTCAGTCCGACCGGCGCGACGTACCACCGGCGCACCTGCCGTTTGAATTCGCTGCCGAAACCTTCGGTCCGACGCGCCACGCCCGGAAACGAGCCGATGGCAGATCCGCCCTCGAACCCGTAGCCGCGCAGGAAATTCGGGTGTTTAGTCGCCTTGTCTAGATTGCGGAATCGCGGGATGAAGACGCCCGACGATTTGCCGTCTTCATTGAGCGTGTCGCGCCCGGCGAACATCGGCAATACGCCCGAAGCCCCGGTCCCGCCGAAATGATCGACCAGGTAATGGCCCAACACGCCCGACGAATTGCCGAGTCCGTTCGGGTGTTGGCGCGACTTCGAGTTGAGCAGTATCCGCGTCGATTCCAGCGTCGAGGCGGCGACTATGATCACCTTGCCGAAAAATTCCAGTTCCTGGCGCGTCACGCGGTCGACGACCGCCACGCCTTTGGCCTTGCCGGTATTCTCGTCGACGACGATGTGGCGAACGACCGAATTGGTCCGCAGCGTACAATGCTTCGTGGCCATGGCCGCGGGCAGTGTTGACGACAGGGAATTGAACATCGCGCCTACCGAACAACCGTTGCCGCAACTGCCGCAGAAATGGCATTTCGCGCGGCCGTATTTCGCATGGTGCGGCTTGACGGCGGTGAGCATCGCCACGCGCGGTTGAATCAGGTTTATGCCCAGCTTCGCCGCGCCCTTCTTCAACAGATGTTCGCCGCAATTCAACCCCATCGGCGGCAGGTAATTTCCGTCCGGCAGCCACCACAGGTTGTCGCGATTGCCGCTGACGCCGATCCACTCCTCGGCCCTGTCGTAATACTTCTTGATCTCATCGTATTCGATCGGCCAGTCGACGTCGAAGCCGTCATGGGTGGCGGCTTTGAAATCGAGGTCGGACAGCCGCCATGACAATCTCCCCCAATGCAGGGTCTTTCCGCCCACAACACGCGCGCGGACCCAGAGGAAAGGTTTGCCGGGATCGGTCGTGTACGGATGCTCGGTGTCCTTGACGTAAAAGTGGCGGCTGAATTCGCCCGCGGTGTCCTGCATCCACTGCTCTTTCTGCCTCCAGCCAGGCGGGCCGAAGCCGCGATACATTGATTCGTAGGCGAACTTGTTCATCGCGAAATCGCGCGCCGGCTCCAACTTCGGCCCCGCTTCGAGGATTAACACCTCATGCCCGCGTTCCGAGAGTTCCTTCGCGGCCATTCCGCCCGACGCCCCCGATCCGATGATGATCGCGTCGTAGACCTTCTTCGCATTAGAGAGTTTCCTTTGCACGTAACCTCCAAACCTGATTGCGGATTGCGGATTGCGGATTGCGGATTTGATATTCCGCAGCTCGATTGGTATCCATAATATAATCTCCGCAATCCGCAATCCGCAATCCGCAATCAGGCGCCTTGCATCTCCGCCTTCTCGCAATTAAGATTCGGTTGAGTTGGATCGTCGCAACCCTTTGCGATTTTATTGATCCAGCTCTTTTAGGGTCGTTAATTTCCGGATGTCAAATCGAGTCAGAGTGGAAATCGTCGGGCGCAATGAATTCTGGCGTAACGCGGTCTTCGTCGAATGGGAGTATCAATTTCCCGAACGCAAGCTCGAGCCGGACGGCGCGAAGTTCCATTTGATCGAAGAAGACTGGCTCGAGGATTTGCGGCGCGTCGCGGCGCAGTGTTTTTCGCGCGCTCTTCTCGCCCCGCAAGACCCGAGCCGGCGACATCTCTTCAGCAGGATTTTCGAGGGATAATTTAATCAATGACTATAAAACTGATCAAACTTTCAATCGCAGTCGTCGTCATCGCAGGAGTGGTGGGATCGTCATTTTCGACTAAAGCTTATCCGGCGTTTTTGCGCAAGGCGCAGAAGTTCGGCGCGAAAAATTGTCTTTACTGCCACAAACAGCCGACGGGCGGTGAAGGGTGGAACGAACGCGGTGAGTGGCTGATCGCCGAAAAAGAGCGCCGCAAAGCCGACGCCGTTGACCCCGAATGGCTGGTCGATTACAAGGAAGGCGCGAAGAAAGACGCCGAGAACAAAGAAGAAAACAAAGAAGAGAACAAAAAAGAAGAGAACAAAGAAGAGTCGAAGAAGAAAGAGAAGCCGAATCAATAATCTTCTGGAGTGGGGAATGGGGAGTGGGGAGTGGGATGATTTTACTCCCCACCCCCCACTCCCCATTCCCCACTCACCACCAACGAGGCAACGACCATGTCAGAAGAGAAAAATAACGTCTCTCGCCGCGACGCGCTGAAAGGTCTCGCCGGAATCGGCGCGACCCTTCCGGTGCTCAACACAAACCTCCTCGCGCGCGACCAAGATCATGATCACGGCAGTCACGGACAGGCCGCTAAAACGGAGGCGAAGAAGGCCCCTTACAAGGCGAAATTCTTCAACGCCGATCAGATGGCGCTCGTCGCCACGATCTCGGAGTTGATCATCCCGACCGACGACCATTCGGCGGGCGCGATCAAGGCCGAGGTCCCGGAGTTCATCGACCTGATGATCAGCGAGTCGCCCGCCGAGATCAAAAAGACCTGGACCGACGGCCTGGCCGCCATGGACAAATTGAGCCAGGACAAGAACGGCGTCCCTTTCAACAAGGCGACCAAAGACAAGCAGATCGCCATCCTCACCGAGATCAGCAAGAACGAGGCGAAGCCGCAGACTCAGGAGGAGAAGTTCTTCAAGACGATCAAAAACATGACCATCGACGGTTATTACACATCCAAGATCGGCATCCACGAGGAGCTGCAATACAAAGGCAACACCTACCTCAAAGAGTTCAAGGGCTGCACGCACCCTGAGCATCAGAGTTGATTGGCGCCTCACTCAGTAGCGCGCGCGTGAGCAAGCGGCGCATTATGAAAGACCATCTCGAACGAGTTCGGCGCATCTGCCTTGCAATGCCCGGGGTGTGGGAAAAATTATCGCATGGCGAACCGACTTTCTTCGTCGGCAAGAAAGTCTTTGCGATGTGCTCCAACAACCATCACAACGACGGGCGCATCGCCGTCCTGTGCCCCGCGCCGCCCGGCATTCAAGCCATGCTGATCGAAGCCGATCCGGAAAAGTTCTACAAACCGCCTTATGTCGGCGTGCGCGGTTGGGTCGGCATCCACTTGAACCGCATTCGGGATGAAGAACTCGCCTCTCACCTGCGCCAGGCATGGCGAATGATCGCGCCTAAAAAATTACAAGGAGAGCTATGAATCCCCCTCAGCAGAAAGGCTGGTTCGGCAGAAACTGGAAATGGTTCGTTCCTGTCGGGTGTTTGAGCATGGTCCTGATGGTCGTTGTTTTTGTGGCGGCGGTCGCATACTTCGCTTTAGGATCAATAAAATCTTCGTACGTGTATAAGGAGGCGATAGCCAAGACCAGATCGAACGCCGCCGTCGTCCGAGAGTTGGGAGAGCCTATTGAGCCGGGATGGTTGATTAGCGGCCGTATAAATGTCAACGAATCTTCCGGGAACGCCGATGTGAGCATTCCGGTCTCCGGGCCGAAAAAGTCGGGTAGGGTTTATGTTTCGGCCGTAAAAAAACTGGGCAAGTGGGACTTCTCCGCCCTTGAGGTCGAGATTGAAGGCAAGACTGAAAGGATCAACTTATTAACCCCTTCAACCGAGTAATTGGTTCCGCCCGAATCGCTCTTCCCTGAAAGGCATCGCCTTTGAGCTGGCGATATCCTCTCTTCTTCGGCGCCTCATTTTATGACCCGATCAGCATTGACAATTTGGACGAACGCGAAATTTCCGGATGAAGTCCGGTCGACGCTGGCCGCGAACGTCGCGCCGCATCGGTTGATTTACGCCGGGGAGACGAATCGGTCCAATCTGGCTGCGGCTCCGGTCGATTCACAACTTGCCGCCGCCGACATCGCCTTTGGCCAGCCGGATGCGGAGCAGGCGATGCGGCTCGACAACCTGAAGTGGATTCATCTGACGAGCGCCGGTTACACG
>Ga0209382_10012853_pt1 | contig 10310 bp, 6 predicted proteins | sample SoiMetdeltSBSDD5_FD_187599 | JGI IMG/M metagenome (GOLD analysis project Ga0209382, IMG submission 187599) | Bulk soil microbial communities from a Populus tree surrounding site in Tennessee, USA - Soil MetaG P. deltoides SBSDD5 (SPAdes) (version 2) | ecosystem: Environmental > Terrestrial >...
AGCTGTGACTGCCCTGGATAGGACGAACGCGGAAGGGTCTCGGAGGTTCGGGTTGGGGGACGAGATCAGACGGTAGCCATAACCCCCGGGCGATTTCTGTCCACTCTTCAGTATTGCTAAGCCAACCCTCGAAATGATCTATCGCATCCTCGCTCGCTGCAATATCCTCGTTAAGACGGACAACTATATCAAGCAGTTCCTGAGTCGTGCGTGGGGTCGAAAGCGACCGATGTGTCTCTAGCAGTTTGATGCGGAGCCTTCCTAACCTGGCCACAAGCTCGGGAGGGCACGAAGTTTTGGCGCGCGCGACGAGGAAGTAGCTAGAACCCGCAAGTCGAATGTATGGATCTGCCTCGCAGAACACGTGGAAGGTCCCAAGCTCTGCCGCGTCGAGCTTCTCGATCTCTGTGTCAAGGCCATATCCATCCCATAGGCCTTGCCATAATCGATCCGCCAGTTGCCGATTGGCAAGTCGGTGATGCGCCAGATGGAAGTGTCCGCAGCTGGCAATCTCCCAGAACCTCGGATCTTCCCTCAGGCGAATGTCTTCACCACAGGCCCACACCGCCGCAAGGGCCTCCTCCTCCGTAAAAGTCCGTCGGCTATACTGAAAACGTTCCACTACCTCATCCAGAAGGTCAATGGGAGCCCTCGGATTGAGCGGATATTCACGGGGGCGAACATATCTCATGAGGTCAGAACCTCCCCATCCACCACACTTGCCGCTTCGTTTCCAGGAATGGGCTCAGCCCCGGCGAGAATGTCGCGGCCTCGGTCAGTGAGTCGGAGAGCCTGGTACACGCCCTCATTCCCTAGATGAGACTTCTCTAACATGGCGAGTTGCCCACCGGCGATGAGACGTTCGATATGTTCCTGCAGACGTGCACGGATCAAAGCCCCTTTCAGGGATCCGAAGTGTTCGGAGTTACGAGCATAGGCCGAGAGTTGGTACTGTTGCCCGTCGCGTTTCCCGTAGGCTTCGCCGAGTAGCATTTTCTGTAAAGTACTTGCCCCATAGAGGCCATCGTGATCGCGGACAGCCTCGAGAATAGCCATTGTCGGCTCGATCTCAAGTGGCTCCGGATCGGCGACTGCGGTGGTTGACCAGGGAACAGAATGATGCGGGGCACACAGATCACACACGCCGCAGCGGGGCGATCCGGCGGCTCCTGTCAGATGGTCAATCAGAAATGCAGCACGGCAGCGTCTCGCGTCCGATCGCATCTGGGCGTAGCGGATCATCTCGTCGAGTCTAGCGCTGAACTGACGGAACCGCTCCAGGAATGCCGTGGCCGCGTCGTCTAATGCCCTGGGATTGCCTGTGCGAGGACCTGGAGCAAAGGTGGTGCCGCGCTGGAAACTACGGAAGATGAGGTCTCCGGACTGCGCTAGCCTGTGGAGTATCGCGTCGATCTGCGCCGGATGCCGGCCCATAGTCGAAGCAAAAGGAAGGGCTCGGTACAGGGTGCGTTGGTCCTGAGCCAGCCCTGCTATAGCCCGCAGGCCATTGAAGAGCATCTGCTCGTCCCCATTGAGGCGCCTGGCGATTTCTTCGGGAGGCTGGTTGAGTAGTACGATACCTTCCAGCGTGAAATCCTCCCCCGGCTGACCATCCCCGCCTGCTCAAGAGCATGGAGTATGACGCGCACCGCAGCTTCTTCGAGTTCCAACTTGCCAGCCAGTGCCTCGACCGAGCATAAGATAGAGCCATCAGTCCGCCTCAACGCTCCCTGGAAATCCCCGCCAAGCAGCGTTCTCATGACCTTTGCGAGCTGCCCTGCATCGGGAACGCCTCTGCGGGCAAGGAATCGGTGTGTTCGATGTGTCTTTGGTGAATAGAGCAAGAGCGCATATGCCTCGCGACCATCCCGACCTGCACGTCCGGACTCCTGGACATAGGACTCGACAGAACTCGGGTGATCATAGTGCAAGACAAAGCGGATCTCTTGCTTGTCCACACCCATCCCGAAAGCATTCGTGGCTACCACAACCTGAAGTTCTCCTTGCATGAAAAGCTCTTGAATGTGATGCCGCGTCGCGGTGGCAAGACCGGCGTGGTAAGGCTGGGCGGCAATATTCCGGCTGCGTAGCAACCGGGCGAGCCGTTCGGCTTCTCGCCGTGTGGCGACGTACATAATACCGGAGCCCCCTTTCTCTGGGTGGACCACGATCTGTTGCACGATGCCTACCGCGAGCGCGTCTCGTTCCTTCGCTGACTGGGGCCGCAGTACACGGAAGACAAGATTGGGCCGGCGAAAGTCCCCGGTGATCGATACAAACGAAAATCCCCGGCTGCCGAGATGCAGTGTATCGCGAATTTCCTCTTGTACCCGAGGCGTTGCAGTCGCAGTAAGTGCCTGGATCGGTACGCGGCTCGTCGCTGGAAGCAGGGAAGTGATCTCCAGAAAATCGGGGCGAAAGTCGTGTCCCCAGGTGGAGATGCAATGCGCCTCGTCCACCACGAGCTGGATAATGGGAAAATCGACGAGAAACGCCCGAAAACGTGGGTCACGCAGGCGTTCTGGTGAGACGTACAGGAGCCGAAGGCGACCGTTTCTCGCATCGGTGAGCGCCTCCTCCTGATCCATTGCGGTCATGCCTGAGATCAGACAGTTGACGAAGCGCACCTCTGCTTCGTGGCGGAGTTTCTGTACCTGATCCCGGATGAGAGCAACCAGCGGAGAGACCACAACCGTGAGCCCGGGTCGCAGGAGGGCAGGAAGCTGGAAGGTGAGGCTTTTACCTGCCCCTGTAGGTAAGAGCGCCAGCACATCGTTCCCCGTCATGACTGCCTGGATGATCTTGAGCTGGTTGCCACGGAAGCCATCAAACCCCCACACGGCCTTGAGTACGGCGAGCAGGTGGGGCAGAGCCTCTGTTTCGAACTCTGTGGTAGTGAAGATAGATTTCGCCAGTGTGTGCTCGATCAGGATCCGATCTACTTCCCCAGTGGGGATGGGGGGTAGAAGCGACTCGTCGAAGGGTTCGCCCATCCAGTCACAGATGCGTCGGTACATATCGAGGTCCGACTCGTAGCCGATGGTCGGACCCGGCAACGATTGTAAGACGTCCGGCCGATAGGTTGCGCCACGCTACCGCTTATCGAGCAGGATGACTGCACCACGGTCTTCCTTGAGTCGCAAAAGCCGGCCGAAACCCTGTTTGAAGGTGAAGATCGTTTTGGGCAGAAAATAATCGTAGAACCCGTTCCCACCCGCACGCTCGACGGCAGCGACTCGTGCACTCTCTACCGGATCACCCAGAGAAGGAAACGGCATTTTGCTCATGAACACGAACAACAAGGATTTTCCGGGCACATCGATGCCTTCCCAGAGTGACCGAACGCCAAACAGGCTAACCTCGTCTCGCTGCTCAAACTCCTCACGCAGCTTGCTGAGTGCCCCATCACCCTGACATAGGACTGGGTACCCCTTCTCGTGCAGTGGGCCGGCGATCTGCTCATGCACCATCCGCATTCTTGATCTAGCTGTGAAGAGCCCCAGAGTGCGTCCATGGAAATAGGGCAGGAAGCGCTGAGACTCGGCCGCCACTGCTTCCGGAAACTCTTTCTTCAGGGGCCTCATCGCGGGTGTTGGTAAGTGTGCTGGCAGCATGAGGAGAGCACGATTCTTGTAGTCGAAGATATGTGGGAGAGTCTCGACCATGACCCGAGAGCCCTCAAGCCTCCCGAGTCCTGAGCGGCGCAGGAAGAAGCCAAAGCTATCGCCATGCGTCGTAAGAGTTGCCGAACAAAAAACTCCCGCTTCGAGACGTGCCCAGAGGCGCACGTGGAGGAGGGCGCTGACGTCGATCGGTACCCCCTCGATCTTCCCAGGGGGCACGCCTGTCCACCTCCGCCTCGATCTCGATGACGCGTACGTAGGAGGTCGCTTCCGTAAAGGTCCAGAACCACCGGAATGTCTTTTCTAACTCGAAAAAGTCAAAGACAAGCGAGCGGGCAAGGCGTGTGGCACGGGCCGCCCGACGAGACCCCTTATCCGTCAAGGCATGCTCGGAGCAGCTCCTGGCAGTTGCTTCGAGGGCTGAACGCAGGTGACCCAACACCTCAAGCAGTGCCATGGCGGATTCTCGCAGTGATGGACCACCAGGTCCCCGTAGGACTGTGGGTCGGATCTCCACGGCCGCCCCATACCGGGCTCGCTCCTCACGTGACCCCACTGTATGAGCCTCGACAAAGGAAAGGAGGCGCTGTGACAGGTTATCCACATGGGTTTCGGCTTCCATCACCGCAGTGGCGGCCGCCTTGAGTGCCTCATCAGAAGCAGGCAAGCCAGCCTTACGGGCCGCGGCAAGAAGACCTGCGCGTCGCGGTCGGTCGTGCACCGCACGGAGTAGCCGGCGTACCGTTTCTTCTGACACTTCGTATTGCAGAACACTGGTGGCTGCATCTTCGAGATTGTGGGCTTCATCGCAGACAACGAACGGCGAAAAGAGGTCTGGGAGTTGATCCCCTACCAGCACTGCCTGCGTCAGAAGCAGGCTGTGGTTCAGCACGACGACATCAGCCCGCATAGCATTCTCACGGGCGGTCGCGTAAAAGTCGAGCCGTCCTCCAGGGAGCTTCTCGGTACGCCCGCCCTCGGCACTAGCGCGCATCGCATTGACTAGCGTCCAGCCCTCGCCTCTGGCGTTGAGTGCATCCTCGATGCCTGAGATAGCCGGCCAGAGCGGCTCCAGGTCACCGTCTGGACTCGCGAGAGCGAAGGACGCGAGTGTCCCCAGTATCCAGGCGCGCACTGGGGCAAGTCGGTCTTCCTCCAGCGCCTCCACCAGTTCTTCTCTGAGGCGAGCGAGGCTCAAGTAATTCCCACGTCCTTTGAGTATAGTGCTTGTGAGGCCAGGCACGAGTTCAGCCAGCAATGCGAGATCCTTCTCGAGCAGTTGTGTCTGGAGAACCTTGGTGTAGGTGGAGACAACAACGGGTTTCCTGGCCGCTCTGGCGTGCAATGCGGCTGGAATGAGATATCCGAGGCTCTTCCCGGTCCCGGTGCCTGCCTCCACAACCGCAAACCGCCCTGACCGCAGGGCTTCGCCCGCGAGCCGTGCGAATCGAACCTGGGGCTCTCGTCGGTCACGGCCACGGCAGATCATCTCATCGAACAGCGCCTCGATCGGGGCCTCGTCGCTCCCTGGCCCTGCTGGGGCAATGCGTTCGGGAAGAGGCGGTGCCTGCGCCTCGCCGAGGCGGTCTATGCAGGCTGCGACATCGGGCGACACAGTGGGCGGGTCGAGGAGGTCGGCCCAGGGGTCCCCGGCCTTACGCAGGAGCTCGAAGACCAGCCCTCCCAGGGGATGCCGGTTTGTCTCTTTGAGCAATCCTTCGACAACACCGCCGAGCATTTCTACATCTACGTCGGCCCGATGGGCGCCAGGGCGGTGGCAGCAGTAGTGTTGGGCCAGCTCCTCATTCGTGTGGCGCTGTCCAGGGCTCTGGTGGAAGAGGCGTGCCAGTGGCAGTGTATCAAGGAGCAAGAAATCAGGCGGAACTGGAACGCCAACGCGCTCCGCCACGGTACGTAGCACTGCGCCGTCAAAGGTCAGACCATTGTGGGCAATCACGGGGAGACCATGCACCCGAGCGAAGAACTCCTCGAGCGCTTCCTTCTGACTAGGGGCGTCAGCCACATCCTCATTGCAGATCGTGGTGAGTTCGGTGATGAAGGAAGGGATAGCAGCTCCAGGCCGAACGAAGGTCTGCCAGGTCTCCACCCGTTGGCCGTCCTCGTAACGAGCCAGGGCAATCTCGATGATCTCAATCTCCTCGCCTGCGGCCTCTCTGCCGAGAGTTTCGAGATCGAAGATCACGAACCGGCCGCGTTCGAGCGGTTGTCGTCCTGGGGGTGGTCCTGGGTCTTCCGCCTCTACCTCTTCTACACGCGCTCTGAGGCGCCATCGGCCTCCAGCATCCACCTCAAACCGTTCGGGATTGCGGACGAGGAGCCCCTCAAGACTCTTGCGTGAGACGGGACGCCCAAGGGCACGTGCCACATCACGTTCGAGCACCTCGAGCAAAATGCCTTCCCCGGCCACTCTAAGGGCCTCTTGCAGCATCTCGAGGATGCGATCTTGAGGGCTCATGCTCGCCTACTCCTTTGACAGCCCAAGGACACTGCGCAGGGCACGATAGAGCTCTGCCGCTGCGCTTTCGGCTTCATGACCTTCGGGGTAGCTCCCCAATCGCCGCTGTGCATCCGCTATCGTCTTTTCGAAGAGGGTCTCTGCGAGGTCGAGGAGTTCTGTAACCTTGCCACTCACGTCCTCAGGGAGGCTGACGGGCCGCGTCGTTGTCTGCGCCTGTTCTGCCCTTTCCTCCTGTGCGGGCTCTTCAAGGGCCCATGCCTCCACCAGATCGTCCGGAGTGCGCCGTGTCACGCGAGCGAGCGCTTCGAGCAGCAGGGGGACATCGTCGTCCACAGGAATCGTCTCGGCGAACAGGCTTGCCTGCTGAACCCGTGACGTCGCGGTAGTTTCGAAGGAGTGCACCAGCCAGTCGCGTAACGTCCGCCCTGCACGATTGATACCTCCATCACGAAGTCGGAGGACTTCGCGGGCCTGGGGTGTCAATTGAGCGTGGATGACTCGTGCCATGCTATTATCTCCGCCTCGGCGGGCGCAGGATAGGCTCGATATGGGACAAGTCGGCAAGGAGGCGTTCTATGGCCCGCACATAGGGCTCTACGGCACGCTTTCTCCCGGAAATACGCCGCTGGAGTTATGACTGCACCACCACCTCCGATTGGCGACCAGGGATATTCCGAGTTAATGTCAGTATGCAGAGTATGGTTCCCTTGCACTGCCAGGGGACGTTTCGGAAGCCAGGATTCGAGTTGTCGGATGCGTGCCACGCAGGCGAAGTCGAGTCGACCGAAGACCAGTGGCAGCGCATTGCTGAGGGCATCGATCATACGGTGGTCGTACTTGAATGTGCCATCGCCCAGTTGCAAGGTCATTATTGCCTTCATTGCCTTCTCAGCAGCATGCTGGCATGCCACGAGGGCAGAGGAGTATCGCCGCACCATGAGCAGAATGCGAGCCACCTGCACATCCTCGTGCGCTTGAGCCCAAAAGCCACGTGCAACACCGATGTCCCTTGGCGTTGGGGGCATGCATCATATCTCAAGAACCTGCGGTAGGAGCGGATCGTCTTCCGGGTCTATCCACTCCTATGAATCCACAATCTTCCAGCCTCGCAACTCTTCTCGGACTCGTTGGCACGCAAGAGAATCATGGCCCAGGTCAGCCAAGCCAAGGACGAAAAACCGGAGTCTGGGCAATAACGTGGACGACAAGGGGCTCGGCCAACTCGCTACAGGCGGTGCTGCCATACCTGGTTCCGGCTGGAAACCACGAACAATTTCAACCAGAGCCAGATCTCCGACATCCTCATCTACCTGCTGACGAACTGCTGCAGCCAGTAGTACCTCTCCAGGCTGGAGGCGGGGATACTCGTCTCGGTGGGCTTCGATGAGCCGTCGTGCCTCTGATGCAAGAGCCTTGTTCTGAGAGGCGGCACTTGACTCCTTGGAGAAAAGCTCTCGGACTCGTCGTTTGGTGCCTTCTGGAACCTTGTCATAGATCGAGAGCACACGGTCAAGTTCAGACCCGCTGAGGTCGAATAGCCGAGCGACTTCAGCGTCTATCTGACATTTGATCTCGTGACGATCGTACGCTTCATGCGCTGGTTTTTGACCCTGCAATAGGGGTCTCAAATCCTGGAAACGCTCATCATCCGTTACCAGAGCCGCGACCAGTGCAGCAATTCTTTCTACCTCAGCTCTAGGCGGTCTGGGGACAGGAATCTGCATCAGCACAAATTTCACAATATGGTTACTCCTGGCCAACTGCCTAATACGCCACTCTATGACAAAGCTATTCAGTATTGCGACTAGAAAAAGACGCTCTGCGTCATCACCGTCGACCAGGAAGCAGTTCAGAGTGTGTCCCGTTGCGTAATCATGCGGAAGAACGGTGCAGAGCATGCGGCGAGTGAGCAAAGTACCCGCCACATCCGCACATGCAATCCGATATTGTCCTTCCGGCTCCACCTGCCGACGAGCGGGAACATAAATGCGGAGCTGATCTAGAGGGATCACCTCGTATTGATTGATGCTCTTTCCCTCAAGCAATGGGATACCATTCCCATCTTCTCGAAAATATTTTTTTCGGTCGTTGCCCATGTGATAGTCGTAGGACACAGTCTCCGCGTGCCAGACCTGTTGCGTGTCTCCTATCAGTGGGTGCTGATAGAGTTTTTCCAGCAGCGAACGGTCGATATCATCGCGCACACTCGGAATGGCAAGGGCATCGGGACTCATTTTCTCAACCAGTTCGATGGACAAAGATGACGGTTCGTATGGCCAGGCACAAAGCTGTTCTGCACGGGTCAGACCCTCTAGATGACTTATCGAACGTGTCGGTCGTCCCTTGCGGAAGTCCATTACTGTGAACCCCTGGGTCCCGACAAAGACGTCATTCTTCTCATCGAAGGAGACAAATGTTCCTGCTTCACCCTCAGGGAAGATCCATCGTTTGAGTGCGATACCGCCCTCATCAGCGATGATACCTCCAGGCACGACAAGACTCATAGCACCTACAGGGCTCGTCAGTTTCCATGCCACTTCGGTTGCAAGCCGCCATTTGTTTCTGTCCCGGCCGCCCTGCTGATGCTCATACTGTCCGCCAGAGCTAACCCAGCGTTTCCACGCCTCAATCGCACCGAGGTAGTGTTGGTAGGCGGTTTCCACGCCCGGATTCTGCTCTGCCAGTGTGGTAACATCGTCGCTTTCAGCACCAATACTCCGGAGGAACTCTGTATCGTGGTACTTAATTGCTTCCCACGGTGGGTTCCCGATCATCACATCAAATCCAGCCTCGTGTTTGAACAATCCTTCTTCCGTAAAGAAAACCTCGGGAAATTCTAGTTCCCAGCAGAACGGGCGAAGATCCTCCGTGAAGTCCTGAAGAATTGGTGCGGCACGCTTCTGTACCAAGTCCTGGACGATAGGGTCCTTCACTGTATCGATCTCGTTGAGCAACGTAGCCAATCGCTCGTAGGCCTTCTCGGTATTCGGCAGTGTCATCGCCTCACGGCGAAGCTGGATGAGACGGGTGATCCTTGTGCTGTGGCTCTCAGCCAGTGTCACCCGATCGGAGAGTTTTACGGGCGAGATAAGGCCATTACCGAGCTTGAGATGCAGGTTGAAAAAAGATGGGAAGCGCTCCCCCTGCTGCAGGTATTTTAGAGCCGAGAGGGCGAACGTCTGGCAGGCGATGCAGACCGCTTTGAGATCAATGTCCACACCGTAGAGCATGCGCCTGAGGATATGCCACTCGAAGCGACCCACTCCCTCATCATCCATCCTACCTCCCTGCGTAGTGAGGAAGGGGGCATCGCGCGCAATGGCGTCGTAGAAAGTTGGGAGCTTTTCCTTGGCGTCGGCGACGCTGCGACACAGGGGCAGGTATTGCTCTGAGAGATAGTCGAAGGCCGACCGCAGGAAGGGGGCACTTCCCATGGTCGGATCGCAGACCGACATCCCCAGGATGGCATTGAGAGCCATCTGTGCGGCGGATTGGTCCTTCCCTGCGATAGCCTGGCGCAAGCGTCCAAGCCGCTCCTCGAAGAGAGGTTTTACCGTACGCTCTACCATAAAGCGACAGAGACGGGGATCAGTATAATAGGCCCCGAGTTCCTTGCGCTGGCGTTTACTCTGACCAACAGCGATTTCGAAATCCTTGGTTCTTGCATTAAAGCTGAGCTGGACTGCCGTCTCCAAAGAAGATTCATAGTAGTCCTGAAGAGTCTGGGGTCTGAGGTCTTCGTAACGGAAATCCCACTGCGCTCTTTCCGGTGCCCCGGTACGGCCGAGGAAGTCCTGTAGGAGTTTCGCTCCCTTTGACTTTGGATCCGCCAGGAGTGCCTCCTCTATAGCGCGCGCTGCGCGGCCGAGGTCGGCAAGGTAGAAGTCTCCACCCAGGCGTGAGGCGCGCTTCTTCTCTTCTGAAAGCACTGTCCTGGCAAGGGCCTCTTCGTCCTCGAAAGCAAAGAGATCCGGTTGCCGCTCGTCCCTGCCCTTTGCCTTCTTCCTGGCTTTTGATACGTCAATGCCGAGGGGTTCTGTAAGCTGCCGTGCCAGTTCAAGTTCGGTGTCACTGAAGGACACCACAGCGACAGGGGCGCCCCCGAAGGGTAAAAGTTCACCCTGTCCTCCCTTGCTATTTACCGATGGTACTACTTTACGACCACCCTTACCGCTCTGCAGGACCTCCTCAGATTTGAGTAGCCCTTG
>Ga0209382_10012855_pt1 | contig 10310 bp, 5 predicted proteins | sample SoiMetdeltSBSDD5_FD_187599 | JGI IMG/M metagenome (GOLD analysis project Ga0209382, IMG submission 187599) | Bulk soil microbial communities from a Populus tree surrounding site in Tennessee, USA - Soil MetaG P. deltoides SBSDD5 (SPAdes) (version 2) | ecosystem: Environmental > Terrestrial >...
TGCCCGAGAGCACGATGGGCAACTGATCCGCGCTATGCGCGTCGCCGTCGAACAGGCTGGAGGCGAACATCAGGATCGAATTATCGAGCAGAGAGGCTCCGCCCTCGTCTATTTTCTTCAGACGCTCGACGAGATAGGCGAATTGTTGTACGTGAAATTGGTTGGTCTTCAAGTACATTGCCTCAAGTTCCGGCGCCTTGCCGTTATGAGTCAGGTCGAGGTGCAAGGCTCCCCGCACGCCTTCGATAAACTTGAAGTTCATCTGAGAGAGGTCATTGTTAAGCATCAGCGTGACCACGCGCGTCTTGTCCATCTGGAACGAGAGGACGACCAGATCGAGCATCAGCTTCATGTGCTCCGGCGCGTTTTGCGGGACCTCGTCCGCCGGCCGCGGAATGTTCGGTTGTTTCAAAGTCGGGCGCCAGCCTTCGAGTCGCTCTTCTTTGGCGGCATGGTCAATGCGCTTCTCGATGTCGCGGATGGATTCGAGATATTCATCCAGCTTCTTGCGGTCGCCGTCGCCGACCTTGGGACGGAGCGAGCGCGCTTCAGCAAACACGGCGTCAAGAATGCTGCGGTCAAGCTCACGGCCTTTGCCGTCGCCGACCAACTGGTCGAAAACGCGCGCCGGGTAGATTTCCTTGGTTGTAGGTTTGGTCGGAGACACCCACGAGATGTTCGAGCCGTAAATCATCGAGAGGCCGTCTTCCAGCCTTAGCTCGTTCGGCTCGATCCCGAGCGACAAACTCGGCGCGGCGGTCTGGGCGCCGATGCGCTGCGCCAACACCTGGTCAAAAGACGTCCCTACGCGGATCTCTTTCGGGTCAAGGCTGACAGCCGCGCCGGAGAGCAAATTCATCCTGCCCAGGTGAGGGCTTGTCGAAACGAACGCCTTCTGATGATACAGCCCGCGCAGGAAGATCAGGTCTTCGCGGATCGGCGCGAGCGGTTGCGCCCCGGGGCCGAATTCCATGTCCTTGCCTTCGCCTTTGGCCCACCAGTGCGCAGGCTCGACGCCGTTGGAAAAGAAGATGTGCGCAAATCGAATCGGCGGCTTGTTCGAGTTTGCGGTCACAGGCGCGGCGCCGTCTTGCGCCATGCAAGGCAACGACTCCAGCCAGGGCAAGGCAAGCGCGACGCCAGCGCCCCGCAAAAAATGACGCCGCGATGTCTGGTTTGTGGTTTTCATCGTCTTACTCCCTTGCGATACGGCCACTTTATCGTGGATTTTCAAATTCTATTCCCCTGCCGCGGAGCGGTTATTGAATCTAGCCCGGCGTTGAAACGCCGGGAAGCGCAATCTCGATCTTCCAGTCGCCGCAGCGACGGTTGAACTAGGGCTCTAAAGAAAAAAGCGAGCTTGCGCCTCGGTCACGGGAGAGTCATCGCCGCTCAACCGTCGCTCCGCGACTGTGGCGGACATTGCGGCCTTCCCGGCGTTGAAACGCCGGGCTAAGCTCAATAGCCGCTCCGCGGCAGCAAGAGCTCAATTTCGGCGGCGCCGACTCCGGACGTTCTTCTAACCCGCGGCGACTGCGGAACTGCTTGCTGGTGGCGATCTCGGTCGCCAGTTGCTCAAAAGTGGCGTCGCCATCAGCCTGGGTCATCCGCTCGATCAGCAATTGATCGGACGCCAGCACAGTGCGCCCCAACGCGTATCCGACCAGCTTGTAGGAGAGCGTCTTGCGAACCTGAGCCTCTTTCGATTGCAAGTATTTGAGCAGGCCGTTCACGCCCTTGATCTCGGTTTTATCAGCCAGCGCCGCCGCGTCCTCAATCGGGTTTCCGTCGGGATATCGCTCGCGCCAGCGCCCTGTCGGATCGTAGTGTTCCAACGAGAAGCCGAGCGGATCAATGCGAGTATGGCAATTGGCGCAGGACGCGTTGCGTTTGTGCTGCTCCAGCTTCGCTTTCAACGACAAGCCGCCGAACAGTTTGTCATCGGCGGGCAGGGATCCCGCGTCGGCGGGAGGAGGAGGCGTCGGGGTCCCTAGGATGCGGCGCAGAATCCAGTCGCCTCGCTTCACCGGGCTCGTGCGCAGCGGCGCGGAAGTCACCGTCAGCAAGGCTCCCAGACGGAGCAGTCCGCCGCGTTGGAACGCGCCCGCGCCCTCCACCAATTCCAACGCTTCGGTGGACTTGATCTCTTTCTTGACTCCGTAAAATTCGGCCAGGTCTTTATTCAGAAAAGTGTAGTCGGCGAATAGGATTTCCCGGACAGGCCGCTCCTTGCGAATCACGTGCTCGAAGAAAGAGACCGACTCGTCGTACATGGCCTCTTTCACGTTGTCCGTGAACTCGGGAAAGCGACTCGTATCCACGCCCTTGTGCTGGTCGAAATGATAGAAGCCCAGCCATTGGCCGAAGAACTCAGTCGCGAGCCGCCGCGCCTTCGGATCGGCGGCCATTCGCTTCACTTGCCGCCGAATCCCCTCGGGATCGGTTAGCTCGCCCGCGCCGGCCGCGCGCCGCAATTCGTCATCTGGAATCGAAGACCACAGAAAATAACTGAGGCGGCTGGCCATCTCCCAATTCGTAAGTGGCTTAATCAACGGCGAGTGTTCGACCTGTTTGCCAGTCGCCTGTTTGCCAGTCGCGGCGCCCGACACTTGCTCCACGTGGTAAAGGAACTGCGGCGCGACCAGTATGCGGGTCAGCAGCGCCCGAATCGCCTTAGGGTGATCGGGGTCGGCGCTGATAGTTTTGTCGTAGAAAGATCGCAGGCTCTGTTTTTCCTGCTCAGTCAAAGGGCGACGCCACGCGCGGCTGGCGAATTCCAGGCATTCCCTTACATGCCCCGGGCGGGCGGCCGCCTGCGCAGTTATTACGCCGTCGTACTCACGCCGAAGCGGGATCACGTATTTGCGCATCTCCTCGGGCAGGGCCGCGATCTGCGCCTCGTCCATCTGCGCAATGCCCTTCCCCTTCAGGTCAAAGCCAAAATGACTGGCCAGCAATCGCAGATAATTGTCGTGATACTCGAACGACGCATAAAGATCATTCCAGGCTTGATCGAGCCGCGCCCGCGTAGCGCCGTCGATCAGGTTCTCGACCACAAATCGATCATCCCTGTGATACTTCACTTTTTGCACGAATTCGTCGTGCTCGGGCACGTTGTAGGTATTGTCGAACGGGTCAGGCACGGGGTCTTTATCCGCCGGAGTAGCCTCGCCGTGCGAATTCGGCGGCAGCAGCGCGGCGAACTCCATCACGCCGGCGCGAAACGCTTTATATCCGGCGCTGGCCATATCGCCTATCAGCGCGCGGGTTGGCTGCCCTCTGGTCATGCCGTCGGCGCGGTCGGATATCACGACGCGGACGACCTGATCGCGGTTGGCGCTGAGTTCAGCGTCAACCTGCAGGTTCAAGCTGAATCGCCCTTCCGGCATTGGGACTTCGAACATTACCGAGCCTTCCGACGCAAAATCGTCCGGGCCGAGCGTGGCGCCGTCGATGCTTTTTCCAAAATTCAATCGCCCGGCGGTTTCGTCATTCGCCAACGCTCTCAATGTTTGCCTCGGCCCGGGCGGAACAATGCCGCGCCGCAGGTTCGCCAGGGCTTGCGCTTCTTCCGCCAACACAACGGCTGATTCTCCGGCCTTGACCTGCGCGCGCGAGGCGATAGGCCGGAAACCGATGGTGAGATTACGCCAGATGACGACCGGTTTTTCGCCCATTGCGGGATTCACGTTGGCGACATTCAAATAAATTTTCGCCGGCCCCGGTTGAACGGGGCCGCGCCCCCCGCCCCGCACATAAGCAAAACGGTAAATGGGTTTGACGTTGAGCGTTCGATCGCTGAATTCGAGCGGGCTTTCGTCTCCTGCTCCGCCCGCGGCAAGGTCGCCGCGCGCAAACAGCCAGCTCGGCCAGGAGACTATGAACTTCTGGATCTCTTCGCAGCCTGCGCGCGCGGTCGCGGCTATAGTTTTGTCGCCGGCCTCAGGAACGGGCAGTTTCCGCCATCGCGCCACAACCTCGGAAGTCGGATAGCCCAACCCTCTCTTATTCATTACCCGCCAGATGTGCTGAGCGAAGCGCGGGGGGAGGCCTTCGCGCGCGGCGAGCGCCGGCAACGTCGCGTTGGCTCGGCCGAGCGCGGCGCGATGCTTGTATTGCCAGGCGACGAATAACGCCTTGCCATACTTTTCCAGCCCGAACGGCCTGCCTCCCTCGCCCGAGACAGTGCGGAAGCCGTTGGCGGCGTAGATGTCTCTGATCCGCGTAATGGCCGAAAGCTCGAAGCCGGACTTGCCGGGGCTCCAAAAAAATTCGAGAGGCCCGGCCCCGATCACCGCGTGATTGGCGACGATCTTCGCCGCAGCAAGATAACGCTCCAGGTTGGCGTCCTGCATGAATTGTACGGCGCCGAAATTCGTAAACCCCTCGCCGCCGACCGAATCACTCGACGAATCGATCCCGACGTCAAGGTCGAAACCGGTCAGGTCCTTGATCGTGTAAGCGTACTCGCCGCTGGTCAGCCGCCTGACCGGCGTCTCCCCCGGATCGCCGTCATGCTTTTTCGCATAAGCGCTCAACTCCGCTCGCACCCAGGCGATTGCCTGCGAGCGTTCCGCGTCGCTCGGCTGCGGCATGAATTTTGGGGGCATTACCTTTTGCTCGAGCGCCGCCGCCACCTTTTCCCATTGCCGGAAGTTCTCGTCAACCATGCCCTGCGCAGTTAATCGCTCGAGACTCACTCCGGACTTCGGCGAGGTCAGGCCGTGGCATTGAAAACAATATTGCTTGAATATTCCAGCCGCGGCCGATTGGTCGATCCCTTGCGCGGTTTCGAGGACGCTAACGGCGCCGGTATTTCCGGCGCTACTGAGGGCCGCTACGCCGGTTAGCAGCATTAGCGCGATTTTCCAACGGCGCGCCTTTGGCGCCCACTCTCGATCCCATGATCTCCTCATTGTGTGATCGAATCTCATTTGCATGTGCGGTGTCAGCGTATTGGCGTTTATGGCGAAAGACGTGTCAATGGAACGCGGATGACACGGACACGGCGGATCGCCGCGGATAAAACCCAAAACGATCGGCGTCAATCCGCCCTATCCGCGGCATCCGCGTTCCATTAATCCGTACACGCTGTGAAAATCGCCCTACAGCGGGTTTCACATGGATGAATAGCCACCGCAGCGCACCGCAGGACACAGAGAGGTTCTGAATTACCTCTGTGTCCTGCGGCGCCCTGCGGTGGCTAACAATCTTCATACATCTGAAAACCGGTTTAACTCCATAAACGGTCATTGACTCGATCCTTGTCCCATTCGGGCGTCGGTTCGAAATAGCCGGGATGATCCGGATGCATATGCCGTTTGATAACTTCGGGCACGATGTCGTCAATGCCGAGTCCCGGTTCGTCGGGCACTGGCGCGAAGCCCTTCTCGACCAGTGGCGTCTTGGTCTTGACCATGCTCCCCCACCAATCCACGTCCAGCGAGTGGTGTTCGAGCGCGATGAAGTTCTCGGTAGCCGCCGCGCAATGGACGTTGGCGCGGAACGAGATGGGCGAGCCGGCGAAGTGCATCGCCATCGGCACGCCGCGCTCCATAGCGTAATCGCCGATTTTTTTGGTTTCGAGCAAGCCGCCGGACGAAGCCAGGTCGGGGTGGATCATGTCCACCGCCTCCATATCGATCAGCTTGATGAAATCTTCCTTCAGGTAAATGTCTTCGCCGGTCAGTATTGGCGTAGTTGTGGATTCCTTGATCTGTTTGATGAGATGGCCCAACTGCCAAGGAACCATGTCTTCCATCCAAGCCAGGTTGTTCTTCTCCATTGCGCGGGCCAATTTGATGCAACTGTTGACGCCGATGTGGCCGTAATGATCGGACGCGAGAGGTATCTCCATTCCGATGACGGAGCGAATCTCGGCGACATACTCGGCGAGTATCTCGACGCCCTTGTCAGTGATCTCAATGCCGGTAAACGGATGCATGACGCGCGCGCCGCCGCCGATGTCGGTTCCGGCGGGGCGCGAGAGCGTGCCGGGGATGTCGCGCAGCAATCCGATGCCGAAATCCTGCTTCAAAAACGTGATGCCCTGATCCATTCGCGCTTTCAGGCGTTTGCCAGCCACCGTGCCGTCGGGATGTCCGTTCTCCTTGAATAGCTTCTCGCCTGGCGTTGCTTCGGTCGTGTCGGCATAGAGGCGCGCCTTGTCGCGGAATTTGCCGCCCAACATTTGATAGGCCGGAACTCCGTAAGCCTTGCCCGCCAGGTCCCACAGGGCCATCTCAACGCCGCATACGCCGCCGGCCTGGCGCGCCGGCGCTCCGAACTGTTTAATCTTGCGGAATATCTTGTCCACGTTGCAGGGGTTTTCGCCGAGGATGCGTGACTTGAGCATCAGCGCGTAAATCTTGCTCCCACCGTCGCGCACTTCGCCGTATCCCGAAACGCCTTGATTTGTGTCAATGCGGATGAGAGGCAGGTTCATCGGCGCGCCGGTGATTACGGCTACGCGCAGATCGGTGATCTTGAGCTGGGAAGGGATGGAATCGCGCCGAACGTTTTTGACCGCTCCTTCCACATCCTCATCCGAAAGCCAGCCGGATACGGCCGCTCCTGCAGCGCTCGCTCCCAACGTTTTAAAGAAGGACCTTCTGTCGCACTGACTCTCGACCAGTCGCCGAACGGAAGATTTCATAATTTCCGCCTCCTAAAACTCCAAATCGAAACAAGCAAGATTGGAGCGGCAGGAACCAAGGATTTTTACGGATGCGACTGATTGTCTACGGATAATTCACGTTAATCCGTCGCATTAGTGAAAATCCGCGGTTCCTGCCGTCCCAACGTTCCCCTGCTTTGATTTAGGCAGTGAGAAAGCTCCTGAAAGATGATGAATTCAGGTAAGGAAGCCCGTTCTCAGCAAAGCCGAATTTCCGTTGTGTGCGCTTCTTCTTGTGTCTGATCGCAGGGAAGGAAAAACGCCCTTTTTGTACTCCATTCTTGTATGGCTTTGTACAGCTGGCAGGATTGCCTGACAAGTATTGGAACGTCACAAAACGTTTGCTAACATTCGCACGCAAACATTTTCTTCAACAGTATCCTGCGCATATGGATGAGACATTGGCTTACAGGTCCGAGTCGGTGACCGCCGAGCAGAAACAAGCGGCGCTCGAAGCCGTTCTTCGGAGCAACACGTTCGCGCGGGCGGATCAGTTGAAAAGCTTCCTGAAATACGTTTGCGAGATGGAGATCGCCGGTCACGGTCACGAATTAAGCGAATACCTGATCGGCGTCGAAGCATTGGGGCGGCCCAGCCAATACTCGCCAGGAGACGATTCGGCGGTGCGGAACCGGGCTTTCGCGCTGCGTAAGAAACTTCAGGAGTTTTATGAGCGCGAAAAGCCGGACGCGCCAATCCGCATCGAGTTGCACAAAGGCTCCTATTGCCCGCACTTCGTCGAAGGCGCCGCGCTCGAAAAATCGGACGGCAATGGCGCTTCAATCTCTCAGGCGTCCTCTCCCGCGTCTGGGCCGCTCGTTCCGGCGTTATTGCATGAGGCCATTCCGGCGACTCGCGAGGTCGTGATCGGAGATGAGAGGAAAAGATCGCTGCGGAGCTTTATGGCCGGCGTCATTGTTACGGCGATCATTGCCGGCGCGCTCTATTTACTGACCGGGGCAAGACGCGGCGCCGGTTCAACACAACCAAGCGTCTCTCCGATACTGGCAGAGGCGTGGGGGCCGATATTAGGTCCGCACGCGGAAGTATTGATCTGCGTCGCCAACCCCCCCAGCTTTTCGGCGCATTCGGCGTCCGAGGCGTCGGCGCCATCGTCTCCGTCAATCAATGGCCGCGGCGCGCGGCCAATGCCGAGAGAACTGCTCGAATGGTATAAGCAACGATATCCCGCGCCTGATGAACAGAGCCATTTTCTGACCATCACAACGAACGCCACATACTGGGGCGATTCGATAGGCGCGATGACGGCGTTGAAGACGTTGACCTCCGCCGGAGTCGTCCCGCAAATCTTCCCCGAGAAGGTGGTCACCGTGCCGACCTTGCGGCGGCGCAACGTGATCTTGTTCGGGGCCCCTGAATACAGCCCCGCGGTCGCGCACTTCATCGAAAAATTTCCGCTGACGGTCAAATATCTCGACTCGATCATCAGTCGCGGCGACGGGCAGACCCCGACCGCGCTCTATTCCGGCAGGCGTGACGCGCAAAATCGCATGACGCACGTTTACGGCCTGATCACCGTGCTGCCCAACGAAAGCTCCGTTGAACACCCGCGCCGGACCGTGATCTTTTCGGGCGTCAACTCAGCCGGAGCTCAAGCCGCCGCCGAGTTCTTCTCCTCCACCGAGAACTTGATCGAGCTTCGGAAACATTTGAACAGGGAAGGCCATGAGAATTTCCCGCCGGCCTATCAAGTGGTCGTGAGCGCCGAAACTGACGACAACATCCTGCTGAACTTCAAGTACGAGACTCACCGCCTGGCCCTAACTGAGCGATAACCCGCAAAGTCTTCGGCTCATCATTAAAAATACAGGCGCGCTTTTCAAAGATTATTCATCAGCTTTCCAAGGTTGGAGTAATAGTTGCCTGTACAAATTCTGAGGAGCCTTCATGCCTGTCGCGGCGCCCTGAAATAGTGAAAAGCGCGCCGCGATGGCAGGGCAAACTGGCAGTTTGCCTTGACTCCTTCAATGCGGCCTTTCGGGAAGACTAGGCAAACTGCCAGTTTGCCCTGCCTTTTTCCGGAGGAAAGGCGGCGGCGTGAAGGAGCGCGTATGAGATTGTACGATCTGCTTGGTGATTATCCGCTACTGGTACTGTTTCTGGCCACATTGATAATCGTCTTGCTGTCATACGAGGGCGGTTTCCGGGCCGGCAGGTGGAGGAGTCGGCGGTCGGAACGGGAACAGGAGGTGGTGGTTCGCTCGATGGTTGCAATCATGCTGGGCTTGCTTACATTCATTCTCGCGTTCACGTTTTGGCTGGCGGCGACCCATTTCGACGCCGCGCGGCAAGCCCTCCTTAACGAGGCGAACGCGATCAGAACAGCTTATCTGCGCGCCGACTTGCTCCCGGAACCCCAACGCACGGAAATCCGCAATCTTCTGCGCGATTACGTTGACGTTCGTCTGGAGGGCGCTCGGTCGGGGAAGATCGAACACGCGATTAGGCAGTCGGAAGAGTTGCACGCCCAGCTCTGGTCCAAGGCGATCGCCGCAAGAGAAAAGGCCTCAAACCCGATTTTAATGGGATACTTCATACAGTCGCTCAATGATTTGATCGCCCTGCACGCAAGACGATTGATAGTAGGCCGGGAGTTCCGAATCCCCAACACCATCTGGATTGTGCTCTTCGTCGTTCTGCCACTGGCGTCGGCGTCCGTTGGCTGTCATGGCGGATTGACCGGAACGAGCAGGCCGCTAGTGGCTGTGGCGTTCGTTCTGATCATTTCCATGGTTATGACATTGATAGCGGATCTTGACACCCCGCGGAGAGGATCGCTCAGAGTGAGCCAACAGGCGTTGGCTGATCTTCGGAATACGATGAACGCCACGAACCCTTGATTAAATCGCCGGCGGATTATCCGTGGCGGCGAGAAGAAATGATTATGCAAATGAACGGCATGCTCGACGCTATTCCGCTCGGAGCGTTGTTCGTGGCCACGTTGGTGGGCGCCCTGCTCTCGTTTGAGGGAGGTTTCTGGGTCGGCAGGCGGAGGGGCCGGCAGTCAGAGCAGGAACAAGAGATAGTGGTGCGCGGGCTGGTTGGAGGCATGCTGGGCTTGGAGGCGTTTATGCTCGCGTTCACATTTGGGGCGGCGGCGTCCCATTTCGATAGCAGACGGCAAGCGCTCCTCGATGAGGCAAACGCAATCAGGACCGCCTACCTGCGCGCCGACTTGCTCCCGGAACCACATCGCGCGGAAATCCGCGACCTTCTGCGCGAATACGTTGATGTTCGATTGGAGGGTGTTCGGTCGGGGAAGATCGAACAGGCGATTGCGCGGTCGGAAGAGTTGCACAAGCAGCTCTGGCTTCAGGCAACCGCCTCAAGAGATAAGGCCTCAACTCCGGCTTTTGCCGTACAATTCATTCAGTCGCTAAACGAAATCATCACCATGCACACGAGACGGGTGACGGCGGGACTGGAGTTCCGTATCCCAAATATCATCTGGATTGTGCTATACGCAATTACTGCGCTCGCCGCGGCATCCATTGGCTACCACTCAGGATTGACCGGAAGGAACAGGCCGCTCGTAGCTCTGGCGATAATCCTGGCCTTTTCGGCGGTCATATACTTGATTGTGGACCTTGACCGCCCCGGGCAAGGATTTATC
>Ga0209382_10012856_pt1 | contig 10309 bp, 8 predicted proteins | sample SoiMetdeltSBSDD5_FD_187599 | JGI IMG/M metagenome (GOLD analysis project Ga0209382, IMG submission 187599) | Bulk soil microbial communities from a Populus tree surrounding site in Tennessee, USA - Soil MetaG P. deltoides SBSDD5 (SPAdes) (version 2) | ecosystem: Environmental > Terrestrial >...
GGTTGACGAAGGCGGCGCCGCCGGTGATCTGGGCATAGCCGTCGGCCATGCCAACCACGCTCGCCTCCTGCAGGCCCAGCACGTAGGAGAAGCCCTCCGGCAGGTCCACGAACATCGGCAGCTCGGTGGACCCCGGGTTGCCGAAGATGCGCGTCATCCCCTGCCGGCGCAGGAAGTCGAACACCACCTCCGCGACGGTCTGCGCACGCGAGCGGGCGCCGCGCAGGAACTCTGTGTCTATCCTGTTCACGTCTTCTCCTCCCTGGGGCGGCTTTGCAAGCGCCCCCGGACGCCGGGCAACGGCACGATCTTGGCAGATCGAGCCCGGCCTTGGAATCGATCAATTGCTAACAACCCATCAATCGCAGGCGCTTCGCCCGCCCACCTGGCGTGGCACGCCCGCCCGGACGCCGGCGGAGCTGGGATGCCGCCCACTCCCGTAGGTTGGGTCGAGGCGAAGCCGAGACCCAACAAAGCCCGAGGTGTGTTGGGTCTGCGCTTCGCCTACGTCACTGGCTCCTATTGTCGATCCACATCCAGACGAAGATGTCCTCGACTCCCTCGTTTCGTCGCCTGGATTTGCCGGGTGTCACCCGATAGCGGCTCATTGGCTGCACCTCAAACATCACGAGGTGAAGCGGCCAGCAACCGGACTCGTCATCCTTGATTGGTCGATCGAAATCGACGGGCTGGGCACTCAGTGCACCGAAGGTCGCATACCGTACCCCTTGCTTTCCCACGAAGAAAAGCACCCTGGCCCTGTCATATCGGCGACCGACGAGATCGTAACTTCGGTAGAACCTCAAATCTGCCTCGAGCTGCGCCTTGATCGCGCGGTCGGTCGTCAATTCATGGCAGACGCGGTCAAACCCCTTCTGCAGCAGCACCGTGCCGGACACCTTGCTGTCAGTGGGCAGCTCGCTCCCTAGCCGGATTGACAGGTTCGGGCTCCAGGATGCCGGCCAGTAGACAAGCACGAGTACAGCGGCCACCGGGACGCCCACGCACAGCATGAGAGCAACTGCGACACGCTTCAGGAAATGGCCGACGTTGGGAAGCCGAGCGTCCTCGCCGCTGCTCACATTGTCCCTCCAGCCGGGGATCTGCGACCAGTAACGCTGCGTCCTACGTCTTACCAGCGTGTAGGTTGGGTCGAGCGTCAGCGAGACCCAACACCCCTATCGAGTTTGTTGGGTCTTCGGCTCCGCCTCGACCCAACCTACGTCACTGGTTCGTCTACCGGGCATATCAGAACCTACCGGCACGGCAGTGGCGGACGTCCTCTTAGGTCAGATAGGGCAAGTCGTGCAGGATCTCATCTTCGGTCATGCCGCCGGCCAAGTTATTCGAGTACGTCGGATACCGTAATGCGCATGCCGTGGATGCGCCGCTTCTCGCGGTGATGATCCTGCTGCCGTCCATATCAGCGCCACAATCCAGCTAAGCAGCCTTGAGGATGATTCCCTCGGGCAAATAATACCCACCGAGCCGCACGCTCGTCAGCCATATCGGAAACGGCGCGGCCGAATGACGAAACTTCTTGAGCTCCCCAATCAGCGGGTCGCCCGGCTCCATGACTTGAACATCCGAGATCTCCAGATCGCCAATATCCCGCCTGTGCTTCGACAGGACTTGCGCCAGCGTCAAGTAAAAGGAATGCCGGTCGACGTACGTCTTGGGGGCGACCCAGAGCCGCCATTGCGCCTCAGGGCTGAAAATCCAGACGGCCGTATCAACTTCCGCGCCCTCGCGATCGAGGTACGTCAGCAAATTCTGCCCCACCTTCACCAGAACGCTTTGATCCACGCGAACACTCCATCGTCTTGGTCGCTTATCGCACGAAGCAGCTCCTCAGCTTGCTGTTGAGTCGTTTGTGCATACCTCGCATTTGGCGACCAGGAGTTCACGACACCCCAATTGGCTGCAAAATTGGCGTCAGCTTGCTCCCGGTCACGCAGTTCTGCACTCAAGCCTGCAGTCCCGGCCAGACTCCGGAAATTGTGGCTGTAGGTTGCGTTGACAAGGTCCTTGTCGGGTATCGTATCCGCTTTGAACACCTTGGCAATGCAGGCCTTTAGTGCCAGCTCGACCGCATATCCGGCGATGTAGTAGCCATTTGACCAACGGCTGTCCGCGATCAGTGCAGTCGCGTCGTCGAGTTTTTCCTGCGCTAGCGCCTCCAGCTCCGCCTTTGCGACCTCGGAGCCCACTGGACGCCTCCGGCACTGAACTCCACGGCAGGAAGGTACAGATGCTTTCTACCCAAAACAACTGTCGACTGAATGTCGATCGCTACTTCATCGTCGGAATGACGAACTCCGCACCTTCCTTGACACCAGAAGGCCACCGCGAGGTCACCGTCTTGGTCCGGGTGTAGAACCGCACCGCATCCGGGCCGTGCTGGTTCAGATCGCCGAAGGCGGAGCGCTTCCAGCCGCCGAAGGTGTAGTAGGCGAGGGGCACCGGGATCGGCACGTTGATGCCCACCATGCCCACGTTGACCTTGGCGGCGAAGTCGCGGGCAGCGTCGCCGTCGCGGGTGAAGATGGCGACGCCGTTGCCGTACTCGTGGTCGTTGGCGAGCTGCAGGCCCTCGGCGTAGGTCCTGGCCCGCACCACCGACAGCACCGGGCCGAAGATCTCCTCCTTGTAGATGCGCATGGAGGGCGTCACCTCGTCGAACAGGCAGCCGCCCATGTAGAAGCCACCCTCGTAGCCCTGCATCTTGAAGTCGCGGCCGTCCACGCGCAGCTTGGCGCCCTCCTCCAGCCCCAGCGCAACGTAGTCCTTCACCTTCTTCAGATGCGCCGCCGTCACCAGCGGGCCGAGGTCGGCGTCGGCGGAGGTCGAGGGGCCGATCTTCAGGCTCTCCACGCGCGGGATCAGCTTCTCCACCAGCAGGTCCGCCGTCTTGGCGCCTACCGGCACCGCCACCGACACCGCCATGCAGCGCTCGCCGGCCGAGCCGTAGCCGGCACCCACCAGGGCGTCGACGGCCTGGTCCATGTCGGCGTCGGGCATGACGATCATGTGGTTCTTGGCGCCGCCGAAGCACTGCACGCGCTTCCCCGCCGCGCAGCCCTGGGCATAGATGTAGGCGGCAATCGGCGTCGAGCCGACGAAGCCGATAGCCTGGATATCCGGGTGCTGCAGGATGGCGTCCACCGCCTCCTTGTCGCCGTTGACGACGTTGAGGATGCCGGCCGGCAGCCCGGCCTCCATGAACAGCTCCGCCAGCATCAGAGGCACGCCGGGATCGCGCTCGGACGGCTTGAGGATGAAGGCGTTGCCGCAGGCGATGGCCGGCGCGCACTTCCACAAGGGGATCATGGCCGGGAAGTTGAAGGGCGTGATGCCCGCCACCACGCCCAGCGGCTGGCGCATGGAGTAGAGGTCGATGCCGGGGCCGGCGCCCTCGGTGTACTCGCCCTTCATGAGATGCGGGATACCGATGGCGAACTCGACCACCTCCAGGCCGCGCTGAATATCGCCCCTGGCGTCGGCGACGGTCTTGCCGTGCTCGCGGGCGAGGCAGTCGGCGAGCTTGTCGTAGTCGCGGTTGGCGAGCTCCAGGAACTTCATGAGCACGCGCGCGCGGCGCTGCGGGTTGGTGGCGGCCCAGGCCGGCTGCGCCGCCTTGGCATTCTCCACCGCTGCCGCCACCTCCGCCATGGAGGCCAGCGGCACCCGGGCGCGCAGCGAGCCGTCCATCGGCTGGAACACGTCGCCGAAGCGGCCCGACGTGCCCTTCACGTGCCTGCCGCCGATGAAATGCGTGAGCTCTGCCGCCATGGTGCTACCCCGCGAAGGATCGGTAGGATTTGTCACCATCCTAACCGCACGGGCGCGGGCAAATCCACTTAGAACGGGCCGTTCTCCGGCACGATCAGGGGCACGAACCCGAACACGCCGGGCGCATCGGGATCGACCAGGATGCGCACGGCGTGCACGAGGCTGTCGCCCGGCACCTGGAGCCGGAACGTGTTCGGCACCGGCCGCATCGAGGCGTCCTTGAAGCTCTCGAGCTCGAGCACGTGATGGTCGCCGTGCACGACGAGCACCGGCCTGCCGAAGGCCCTTGCGCCGCGCGCCACCGCGTTGACGGTGTCGAGGAAGCCCGAGGCGCGCGGCATGGCCGGATAGGCCTGGCGCAGCTCGTAGACGTTGGCGTGGAAGACCACCACCACGGCCCTGGCATCCGTCTCCCTCGCCACGCGGAACCCGTCGGCGATCCAGGCGACGGTGGCGGCGTTGCGCTCGAAGTACTCCACGGCCGCCTGCGGGTCCTGCGGCTCGAAGCCGTTGTTGGAGCCGACCACGTGGGCAACGATGAAGACCACCCGGTTCTTCGTGAAGCGCTGGTTCTCGACGAACTTGGCGTGCTTAGGGCTCAGCTTCGCCTGCGACTCCACCGGCATGGGCGTCCTGCCGAGTGTCCTGCCCGGCGTCGCAAAGGCCAGGTCGCGCAGCTTCGCGAGCCGTTCGCGCGGATTGAATTTCTGCCCCCTGATCTCGCGGTGGCAGTCGGTCCACTCGTTGTCGCCCATGGTATAGACCACCGGTCCCTCGATCGTGTTGATCTGGTCGATCGCCCGCGCCAGGTCGGCGTCGGTGCAGGGTGCCGCGCCCGATTTGATGTCGCCCACGTGGATGGTGAAGGCGGGCTTCAGCTTGTTGATGGCATCGATCAGCCGGTCCACCTTCTCGATGTCCTCGTCGCGGTAGGGCATGTCGCCGAAGGCGATGAAGGTGAAGGCGTTGGGCCCAGTCTGGACTGAAGTCTGGGCGGAAACGGGTATGCCCGCCAGCAGGACGGACGCAATGAGAGCAAGTGCAACACGCAACAAGGTGGACTCCCCCGGGAACAACAGCCGGACGGGCCGGCCAGGCCCAGCCTTGAAGCACCGCTCGCGCCGATGTGCAACCGCAACCTCTGCGGCCGCCGAGGAAGGCCCAGGAGCCCCGCGGACGTTTGGGGGCCCTTACCCCCTGCCGGCCCGGCGAGGCCCCTGGAAACGCACGCTACGCAGCGGCAAGGGCATTCCAGCGGGCACCTCCGGCGGCGGTCGTCCGGCACCATTTGCCCGGGTGGGGTTGAGCATGCACGGCAGACGCCCCGGAAGCCGGCCTCGGCCGTCGGACGGAGGCCGGGTTGTCCCGGAAGGCCTCCCGGGCGGCTCTGCGCCCCCGGACCGGACCTGATCTTGACCAAGCTCCCGGCGCTCCGGCCTGGGGATGCCAGGAAGCCGGGATGAGACGAAAGGACTGTTGGCTTGCGGACCACCCGTCGACTACGACAAGCGTTACCGAGGGCGGCGCCGCTGCCGCGGCGGACCGACCGATTGTCAGGTCTGAGCGGCAGCTGATAGAACAAGAAAAAAGTCGGGTCGCGAAACCCCTATGGCCTGGAGGAGGCGTCTCGAGGTGTCCGTCACGTGAACGCGCGCCAGCTCGCATCGGCTGCGGCCGATGCCTCACTCGACACCATGCCGAAACTGCTGCTGCGCAATGCAGCAGAGCATGGCCTGCGGCCAGCCATGCGCCACAAGGACCTCGGCATCTGGCAGACGTGGACTTGGGCCGAGCTCAGGGACACGGTGCGCGCCTTCGCCGTCGGCCTGCGCAAGCTCGGCTTCGAGCGCGGGCATGCGGTGGCGGTCATCGGCGACAACCGCCCGCGCCTCTATGCCACCTTCGCCGCGGTGCAGAGCCTCGGCGGCGTCGCGGTGCCGGTCTACCAGGACTCGGTCGCCGACGAGATGGCCTATGTGCTCGACCACGCGGAGGTGACCTTCGCCGTGGTGCAGAACCAGGAGCAGGTCGACAAGGTCATCTCCGTCTCGGACCGGCTGCCCAGGCTCAGGACCGTCGTCTACGAGGAGGAGCGCGGGCTCGCCGCCTACGATCACAGCCATCTCTACTCCATGGCGCACGTCGAGGAGCTGGGCCGGCAGGAGCTGCGCGAGAACGCCGGAGCCGCCGGCTGGTGGCTCGACGAGATCGCCAGGGGCAAAGGCTCGGACGTGAGCGTGATGCTCTACACGTCGGGCACCACCGGCCGGCCCAAGGGCGTCGTGCTGACGCACGAGAACATCGTCGTCTCCGCCCAGAACGGCAACCGGTTCGACGCCTTCACGCCCGACGACACGCTGCTCGCCTATCTGCCGATGGCCTGGGTCGGCGACTACATCTTCTCCTACGGCCAGGCCACCGCCGGGGCCATGTGCGTCGCCTGCCCCGAGAGCCCGGAGACCATCCTCGAGGACCGCAGGGAGATCGCGCCCACCTACTTCTTCGCGCCGCCACGCGTGTTCGAGAACCTGCTCACCCAGATCATGGTGCGCATGGAGGACGCCGGGCGCCTCAAGAAGCGCATGTTCGATTACTTCCTGAAGGTCGCGCGCCGCTCGGGCGAGCGGATCCTCGACGGCAGGCCGGTGGGCGTCAAGGATCGGCTGCTCTACGCTCTGGGCGACGTGCTCGTCTACGCGCCGCTGCGCAACCGCATGGGCTTCTCCAGGATCCGCGTGGCCTACACCGCAGGCGAGGCCATCGGGCCCGAGCTGTTCCGCTTCTACCGGTCGCTCGGCATCAATCTGAAGCAGCTCTACGGCCAGACCGAGGCCAGCGTGTACATCACGCTCCAGCCCGACGGCGAGGTCTATGCCGACACCGTCGGCAAGGCCGGGCCCGACGTGGAGATCACGATCGCCGATACGGGCGAGGTGCTCTACCGCAGCCCCGGCGTGTTCCGCGAGTACTACAAGAACGAGCAGGCGACGCGCGAGACCAAGACCCCCGACGGCTGGGTGCACACCGGCGACGCCGGCTTCTTCGACCAGCACGGCCACCTCAGGATCATCGACCGCGCCAAGGACGTGGGGCGCCTCAACGATGGGGCGCTGTTCGCGCCCAAGTACCTGGAGAACAAGCTGAAGTTCTACCCCGAGGTGCGCGAGGCGGTGGCCTTCGGCCAGGGGCGGGACTACGTGACGATGTTCGTCAACATCGACCAGACCTCGGTGGGCAGCTGGGCCGAGCGCAACAACGTGGCCTACGCCAGCTACCAGGAGCTCGCCGCCCACCCCAAGGTCTGCGAGATGGTGGCAAAACGCCTCGAGGCGGTGAACCGGTCGCTCGCCGAGGAGCCGCAGATGGCGGCCTCCCAGATCAGGCGCTTCCTGATCCTGCACAAGGAGCTCGACGCCGACGACGGCGAGATGACGCGCACGCAGAAGGTGCGGCGCTCGACCGTGGCCGAGCGCTATGCGCCGCTCATCGCCGCCCTCTACGACGGCTCCACTCAGGTCCACGCCGCTACCGAGGTGACCTTCGAGGACGGGCGCAAGGGCGTGGTGGAGGGCGATCTCAGGATCGTCGATGTTGCAACCTATCCCGTGCGGGCGGCTGAGCCGCTGAGGGAGGCGGCAGAGTGAAGGCCGATGTGAAGCCGAAGCCCGTTGTCGGCGGCGAGGTCGCGACGGGCGACGTTCTGCTCGCGGTGGACAACGTGTCGCTGTCGTTCGGCGGCGTGCGCGCCATCCGCGGGGTCTCCTTCGACATCAGGAAGGGCGAGATCAGGGCCATCATCGGCCCCAACGGCGCCGGCAAGACGTCGATGCTCAACGTCATCAACGGCTTCTACCACCCGCAGGAAGGCACCATCACCTACAAGGGCGTGCGGCGGCGCGACATGCGCCCCTACATCGCCGCCAGCCAGGGCATCGCCCGCACCTTCCAGAACGTGGCCCTCTTCAAGGGCATGACAACGCTCGACAACATCATGACCGGGCGCACGCTCAAGATGCGGCGCGGGCTGCTCGCGCACGCCCTCCACTACGGGCCGGCGCGATGGGAGGAGACCCGCCACCGCGAGGCGGTGGAGCAGATCATCGACTTCCTGGAGATCGCCCACATCCGCAGGACGCCGGTCGGCAGGCTCCCCTACGGGCTGCAGAAGCGCGTGGAGCTCGGACGCGCGCTCGCCATGGAGCCTGAGCTCCTGCTGCTCGACGAGCCCATGGCCGGCATGAACCTCGAGGAGAAGCAGGACATGTGCCGCTTCATCCTCACGACCAAGGACACCTTCAACACCACCATCGCCCTCATCGAGCACGACATGGGCGTGGTGATGGACCTCTCCGACCGCGTGGTCGTGCTCGACTACGGCCGCAAGATCGCCGACGGCACGCCGGCCGAGGTCCAGGGCAACCAGGACGTGATCGACGCCTACCTCGGCGTGGCGCGCTAGGGGGACCGGGTGGAGCTTCTCTACAAGATCTTCGTCGATCCGTTCGTCCAGATGGGCGGGGCGCCCGATCTCCTGGTGCAGACGCTCTGGGAGGGCTTCGTCTCCGGCGTGCTCTACTCGCTCATCGCCCTGGGGTTCGTGCTGATCTTCAAGGCGTCCGGCGTCTTCAACTTCGCCCAGGGCATCATGGTGGTGTTCGCCGCCCTGACCCTCGTCGGCCTCTACCAGAAGGGCGTGCCGGCCTTCGTTGCCCTGGGGCTGACGATTCTCGTCATGCTGGCCCTGGCGGTTGCGGTCGAGCGTCTCGTGCTGAAGCCGCTGGTGAACCAGCCCGACATTATCCTCTTCATGGCCACGTTCGGGCTCACCTACCTTCTCATCGGCCTGGGGCAGCTCCTGTTCGGCGGGGAGCCGAAGGTGATGATCGCGCAGGAGCTGTTCCTGCCCAAGGGCTCCATCGACTTCCCGATGCTCGGCGGCTTCGTCTCGCTGCAGAAGATCGACATCGCGGCTGCGGTCATCGCGTCGGCGATGGTGGCTGGCCTTGCCGTGTTCTTTCAGCGGACGCGCATCGGCCGGGCCTTGCGCGCCGTCGCCGACAGCCACAAGGCCGCCCTGTCCGTCGGCATCTCGCTCGAGCAGATCTGGGTGATCGTGTGGTTCGCGTCCGGGATCGTCGCGCTGACCACCGGCATCATGTGGGGCGCGCGCTCCCAGGTGGAGTTCTCGCTGCAGATCATCGCGCTCAAGGCGCTTCCGGTGCTGATCCTGGGCGGCTTCACCTCCATTCCCGGCGCCATTGTCGGCGGCATCATCATCGGCGTCGGCGAGAAGCTCGGCGAGTTCTATTGGGGGCCCTTGCTCGGCAACGGCATCGAGTCGTGGCTCGCCTACGTCATTGCGCTCGTCTTTCTGCTGTTCAGGCCGCAGGGTCTGTTCGGCGAGAAGATCATCGAGCGCGTTTAACAGGCAACAGGCAATAGGCAGTAGGCAGTAGGCAGTAGGCAGTAGAAGAGAGACGAATGAAGCCGAATCACGACGAGAGTTTAGCTGCCGGTCGGCATGAGCGCCGCTGCCTATTGCCTACTGCCTATTGCCTACTGCCTTCACGCGGAGCGTGAACCGATGCTCTACCGCGAAGCTGGCCAGTTCAAGACGAACTACGCGTCCGACATGGCCGTGTTCCCGATCCTGCAGGATCGCATCGGGATCGCCGTCATTCTCTTCGCGGCCTTCGCGGTGGTGCCGCTGACGATGTCGAGCTTCACCATCAACTCGCTGATGATCCCGGTCCTGGTGTTCGCGCTCGCCGCCATCGGCCTCAACATTCTGACGGGCTACTGCGGCCTGATCTCGCTCGGCACCGGCGGCTTCATGGGCGTGGGCGCCTACGCCACCTACAAGCTCACCACGCTCTATCCCGACGTCAACATCATCTTCCACATTCTGGCCTCGGGCCTCGTCGCTGCCGCCATCGGCGTGCTGTTCGGGCTGCCGTCGCTGCGCATCAAGGGCTTCTACCTGGCGATTGCCACGCTCGCGTCGCAGTTTTTCCTGTCCTGGTGCTTCATCCGCATCCCCTGGCTGTACAATTACAACGTCTCGGCCGCCATCGAAGTGCCGACCCGCGCGCTCTTCGGCGTGCCGATCACCGGCCCCAACGCCACGCCCGTCGTCCGCTACCTCGTGGTCTTGAGCATCGTGGTGGCGATGACATGGATCGCCTCCAATCTCGTACGCGGCCGCATCGGCCGGATGTGGATGGCCGTGCGGGACATGGATATCGCCGCAGAGCTGATGGGCATCAAGCTCTACCAGACCAAGCTCCTGGCCTTCGCGGTGTCGTCGTTCTACTGCGGGGTCTCCGGCGCCCTCATGGTGTTCCTGTGGCTCGGCGCCGCCGAGTTCGAGAGCTTCAACATCAACGAGTCGTTCATCATCCTGTTCATGGTCATCATCGGCGGCCTGGGCAGCCTGATCGGCTCGTTCCTCGGAGCCGCGCTGATCTGGGGCCTGCCCGTGATCCTGCGCGCGGCGCCCCACGCCTTGGGCGTCCCG
>Ga0209382_10012857_pt1 | contig 10309 bp, 6 predicted proteins | sample SoiMetdeltSBSDD5_FD_187599 | JGI IMG/M metagenome (GOLD analysis project Ga0209382, IMG submission 187599) | Bulk soil microbial communities from a Populus tree surrounding site in Tennessee, USA - Soil MetaG P. deltoides SBSDD5 (SPAdes) (version 2) | ecosystem: Environmental > Terrestrial >...
CGTGGACTGGGACTACTTCGTGCCCCGCTTCGTGCGCGTGGTGCCGAACGACTACAACCGCGTCCTCCAGGCGCAGCGCAAGATGCGCGAGACCGGCCTGAGCCCCGAAGAAGCGGAGATGGCCGCGTTCGAGCTCAACGCCGCGGACGTGGCCCGGGTGGGAGGCAAGTAGGGGCCATGGGCAAACCCACGGGCTTCCTCGAGCTCAAGCGCGAGCTGCCTCCGGACCGGAGCCCGCTCGAGCGCATCCAGGACTGGGGCGAGTTCCACGAGGAGTTCCCGGCCAAGAAGCTCCGGGATCAGGGCGCCCGCTGCATGGACTGCGGCACGCCCTTCTGCCACACAGGCGAGGTCATCGCCGGCCTCGCCACCGGCTGCCCCATCCACAACCTGATCCCGGAGTGGAACGACCTCGTCTACCGCGGCCGCTGGCGCGACGCGCTGGACCGCCTCCACCAGACGAACAACTTCCCCGAGTTCACGGGACGCGTCTGCCCCGCCCCTTGCGAGGGCTCGTGCGTGCTCGGCATCACCGATCCCCCCGTCACCATCAAGGCCATCGAGGCCTCGATCATCGACAAGGCCTTCGACGAGGGCTGGGTCGTCCCCCAGCCGCCCGAGCAGCGCACGGGCCGCAAGGTGGCGGTGGTCGGCTCCGGCCCTTCCGGCCTGGCCGCCGCCGCCCAGCTCAACCGGGCCGGACATCTCGTCACCGTCTTCGAGCGCGCGGACCGCATCGGCGGCCTTCTGATGTACGGCATCCCGAACATGAAGCTCGACAAGAGCGTGGTCGAGCGCCGCATCGCCCTCATGGCGGCGGAGGGGATCGAGTTCCGCCCCGGCGTCAACGTGGGCCACGACTACCCGGCGGACAAGATGAAGGCGGAGTTCGACGCCATCGTCCTCTGCGGCGGCGCCACCCTGCCTCGCGACCTCCCCATTCCCGGCCGCGAGCTCAAGGGCGTCCATTTCGCCATGGAGTTCCTGCACAAGAACACCAAGAGCCTGCTCGACAGCAACCTGCAGGACGCGCAGTTCGTCTCCGCCGCCGGCCAGGACGTCGTGGTCATCGGGGGCGGCGACACGGGGACGGACTGCGTGGGCACGTCGATGCGTCACGGCTGCCGCAGCTTGTTGCAGCTCGAGATCCTGCCCAAGCCGCCGCTCGCGCGCGCGGCGGACAACCCCTGGCCGCAGTGGCCCAAGGTCTACAAGCTCGACTACGGCCAGGAGGAAGCGGCGGCGAAATTCGGCGCCGACCCGCGCGACTACTGCGTCACCACCCGGCGCTTCATCGGCGACGCGGACGGCCGCGTCTCCGCCATCGAGACCGTGCGCATCGAGTGGGCGCAGGAGAACGGCCGCTTCGCGATGAAGGAGATCGCGGGCTCCGAGAAGACCTGGCCGGCGACGCTCGTCCTCCTGGCCATGGGCTTCCTCGGCCCCGAGCGCGGGGGCATGCTCGATCAGCTCGGGGTCGCGCTCGACGCCCGCGGCAACGTGGGCACGGACCCGGCCACGGGCATGACGAACGTGCCCGGCGTCTTCGCCGCCGGCGACATGCGGCGCGGCCAGTCGCTGGTGGTGTGGGCGATCGCCGAAGGCCGCCAGGCCGCGCAGCACGCGCACCGGTACCTGCGGACGGCGAAAGCGTAAAGGAAGCGATCGCTAGCTGCGGGGCAGCGCCGGATCCTCCGGGGCCAGTTCCCTGACCCAGATGTTCCGGAAGCGCACCGGATGCGAGTGGTCCTGTAGTCCCAACGGAAGCTTGTCCGCGTGCTGCGCGTACGCCGGCCTCGCCTTGTGCGCCGTCGGACCGCTGAGCTCGCGCGCGTCCTGGACGAGCACCCCGTTGAACAAGACGGTCACGCGCGCCGACTGCGTCACCTTCCCCGCCGCGTCGAAGCGCGGAGCGCGGAAGACGATGTCGTAGGTGTTCCACTGGCCGGGCGGACGGGCGGGGTTCACGAGCGGCGGGTACTGGCCATAGAGCGCGGCCGCTTGTCCGTCCGCGTAGGTCTTGTTCGAGGTCCCGTAGGTGTCGAGGACCTGGACCTCGTAGCGGCCCATGAGGAAGACGCCGCTGTTGCCCCGGTCCTGTCCGCCCTTCCCCACCGGCGGGTTCGGAGCCATCCACTCCACGTGGACCTGGGCGTCGCCGAAGCCCTGCTCGGTGTGGATGCCTCCGGTGCCGGCCACCACTTCCATGTAGCCGTCCGCGACCTTCCATTTCGCGGGGCCCTGGTCCTTGTCCGACCTCCACTTCGAAAGGTCCTTGCCGTCGAAGAGGACGACGGCGTCGGAGGGGACGGGCGCCGGCGCCGCGCTGGCCGGCCCCGGGTCGACCACCTTCGCCATGGGCCGCGCCTCGTCGTGGATCGCCCAGTCCTTGGCCATTTGTGCCGCCGCTCCCGTTGCAAACGCGGCCACCGCGAGCGCCGCTCCCATGAATCGTCGCATGGCTCTCCTTGTCTTTTTATCTCAGGGGGGGCACTCACACACGGCACGGTGGTGTTCGCACTGCGGCCACCACCGAGTTGGCTGGCGGCGACCCCCCCTGAAACCCCCCTCGCGCGTCGCCGCCGCTACGCGGCGCCGCCGTGCTCTGCGGTCGGCCGTGTCCGCGCATTATGTCACCGGCGGTGTAGACTCGAAACGATGGCTCCAAATCGCGTGATCACCGTCGGGCTCGTGCAGATGTCGATGTCGGCCGACGCCGACGAGAACCTGCGCAAGGCGGTGGCGCGGGTCGCGGAAGCCAAGGCCAAGGGTGCGGACGTCGTCTGCCTGCCCGAGCTGTATCGCTCGCCCTACTTCTGCCAGAAGGAGGACGCCCGGCTCTTCGACCTCGCGGAGCCGGTTCCGGGGCCGAGCACGGAAGCGCTCGGCCGCGCGGCCCGGGAAGCCGGAGTGGTGGTGGTGGCGCCGATCTTCGAGCGCCGCGCGCTCGGGCTCTACCACAACAGCGCGGCCATCATCGACACCACCGGCGAGGTGGCCGGCCTCTACCGGAAGATGCACATCCCGGACGATCCGGCCTTCTACGAGAAGTTCTACTTCACGCCCGGGGACCTCGGCTTCCGCGCCATCGACACCCAGAAGGGCAAGATCGGCACCCTCATCTGCTGGGACCAGTGGTACCCGGAAGGCGCGCGCCTGACCGCCCTCCAGGGCGCGGCCGTCCTCTTCTATCCGACCGCGATCGGCTGGCATCCGCACGAGAAGGCCGAGCACGGGGTGCCTCAGCGCGATGCCTGGCGGACCATCCAGCGCGGGCACGCCATCGCGAACGGCGTCTACGTGGCCGTGGTCAACCGCGTGGGCCACGAGATCCCGCCCGAGGGCGGTCCCGGCCTCGAGTTCTGGGGATCGTCCTTCGTGGCCGATCCGTTCGGGATCGTGATCGCGGAGGCCTCCACGGATCGCGAGGAGATCCTGGTCGCGAAGGTGGACCTCGCGCGCATCGAGGAGGTCCGCCGCAACTGGCCCTTCCTGCGCGACCGCCGCATCGACGCCTACTCCGGCATCGAGCGCCGATTCCTGGATTGAGCCCGCCGCGCGGCTTCCGCATGCCCGCGGAATGGGAGCCTCACGAGGCCACCTGGCTGACCTGGCCCCACCGCCTCTCCGACTGGCCGCGAAAGTTCGCGCCCATCGCCTGGGTCTACGCCGAGATCGTGCGCAAGCTCGCGCCGGGCGAGATCGTGCGCATCCTGGTGCCGAGCGCCGTCCAGGAAACGTTCGCGCGCCGTCTCCTCGAGCGCGTCGGGGTCGACCTCGGACGCGTCGAGTTCTTCCGCGTCCCTCTCGACCGCGGCTGGGCCCGAGACTTCGGTCCCATCTTCGTGAAGGACGACGCGAGGCACGAGGTGGCCATCGCCCGCTTCCATTTCAACGCCTGGGCCAAGTACCCGGACTGGAAGAAGGACGACCGCGTGCCCGAGCGCGTCTCGCGCGCGCTGGGGATTCCGTTGCGACCCGTGGAGCACGAGGGCAAGCCGGTCGTGCTCGAAGGCGGCAGCATCGACGTGGACGGGCGTGGCACCCTGCTCACCACCGAGGAGTGCAACCTGGACCCGGTGGTCCAGGTCCGCAATCCCGGAATGGGCCGCGAGGGTTTCGAGCGCGTCGTGAGAGACGCGCTGGGCGTCACGAAGGTGATCTGGCTGGGGGCGGGCATCGCCGGCGACGACACGCACGGACACGTGGACGACCTCGCTCGCTTCGTCTCGCCGACGCGCGTCCTCCTGTGCCGGGAGGCGGATCCGTCGGACGCGAACTACCGTCCGCTCGAAGAGAACCGCGAGCGGCTGCAGGGGGCGCGTAACGTGGACGGCGCACGCATCGACGTGGTGCCCCTGCCCATGCCGCGGCCGCTCCTCCTGGACGGGCAGCGCCTGCCCGCGAGCTACGCGAACTTCTACGTGGCCAACGCGGCCGTGCTCGTGCCCACCTTCAACGACCCCGCGGACCGCGAGGCGCTGGGCATCCTGGCCGAGCAGTTCCCGGATCGTCCCGTCTTGGGCATCCACGCGGTCGATCTGGTCTGGGGTCTGGGCACCCTGCACTGCCTGAGCCAGCAGCAGCCGGCGAGGTAGATCACCGCGAGGGCCGTCACGCCCCCGCCGGCCGGGTGCGGAACTGGTCCTTCATCTCGTCGAAGGTGCGCAGCAGCTCCGTGGCCGCGCGCGGGCGGTGCTCCGCCTTGAGGTAGACCCAGCCGGTGTCGCGAATGAGGTGCCGCCCGCGGATGCGCGCGGAGGCCAGGCGGCCCGAGCGCACGTCCTTGGCCACGGGCGTGTAGGGCACGATGGTGACGCCCAGGTTGATGGCGACCATGGCCTTGATGATCTCGACGTTCTCGGTCTCCATGGCCACCTCCGCCGAGATCGCCTCCTCCAGGAAGAACTGGTCGAGGACCTTGCGCGTGTTGGAGCCCGCCTCGTAGAGGATGAGCGGGTACTTCCCCAGGCTCTTGGCGTCGATGGTGCGCTCGCGCGAGAGGGGATGCCCGGGCGCGGTCACCACGACCATCTCCTCCTTCAGGACGGGCACCACCTCCATGTCCTTGGCCACCACGGGCAGGGTCAAGAGGCCCAGGTCCACCTCGTGCGCGCGCACGCGCTCCAGGATCTTCTCCGAGCTGCCCGCCGTCACCTGCAGGTCGACGCCCGGGTAGAGGCGGCGGTACTTCTTGAGGAGGCGGGGCAGGATGTAGAGGCACACGGTCATGCCCCCGCCCAGGTGGAGCGACCCCCGCTGCAGGGCGTGGGTCTGGGAGATCTCGGCCAGGGCCTCCTCGACGTCGCGCTCCACGCGGTGGGTCATGCGCAGGAGCAGCTCCCCCGCTTCGGTGAGGGTCACTCCCTTCGCGCTGCGCCGCAGGAGGCTGCCGCCCAGCTCCTTCTCCAGGAGCTGGACCTGACGGCTGACCGCGGACTGCGAGACGTGCAGGCGGCCCGCGGCCTTGGTGAAGGTCCCCTGTTCGGCCACGGCCCGGAACATCTCGAGCTGACGCAGGTCCATGTGCTATTCCGATCCCAGATGGAAGGCCGGCTCCACTTGCGTCAGGAAGATATCACACGAGAGCATTCCGCCCTCGAGGGCCTTGCATTCTGCACATGGGAATGGAAAAGGCGGCGCCCCCGGCGTGGGGCGCCGCCTCTTATCCGACGGAAGGTCGCCTAGAAGATCACCCGCAGGCCGAAGCGGACGAGCCGCGGGATGTACGAGTCGTCCATCCCGGTCACTTGTCCGAAGGTCGAGCCGCCGAAGGCGCCGTTCGGCCTTGCGAAGTTCGGATGGTTGAAGGCGTTGAAGGCGTCCACCCGCAGCTCCGTGGAGACGCGGTCCGCGAACCGGAACCGCTTCGCCAGCGAGAGGTCGACCTGCCAGAAGCCGGGCCCGTTGATGGAGTCGTTGCGGGTCATGTTGCCCCAGGTGTTCTGGGCCGGCGCCGAGAAGACCGACGTGTCGAAGTAGAGCTTGCCGGGGCCGATGTCCCCGAACACCTCCGGGTCCCCTCCGTTGAGGTTGGGCCGCTGCACGTTGCCGGGAGCACGCAGGGTGGCGTCGGAGGCGGTGAAGTCGACGGGCCGGCCGGAATACGCCGTGAAGATGCCACTGATCTGCCAGCCGCCGAGGACCCAGTGGGCCGCACCGTTGCCGCTCTTGAAGAAGGGCACTTCCCAGATGAAGCTGCCCGCGAACGCATGGGTGCGGTCGAAGCCGGCGCGTCCCTTCATCCGCTCGATGTCGGCGGGAGTGAACGTCCCCGCGGTCTCCTCCTGGTAGTTGATGGCCCGGCTGAGGGTATAGGAGGTGTTGAGCAGGAGGCCGTTCCGGAAGCGCCGATCCAGCTTGACCTGCATCGCGTGGTAGTTCGTGTCCGTCGGCAGCCAGGACAGGATGTTGGCGGTGCGGCCGTAGAGCTGGTTGTAGGGCCGGCCCGCGTTGTCGGTGCCCAGCGTCATCCCCGCGTTGATGTTGAAGTCGGGAAGAAGGATGCCGCGCCCGACGTTGCCGACGTAGGCGACCTCGCCGACCAGATCCAGGGGCAGGTGCCGCTGGAAGGCGACGTTCCAGGAGTGGAGCTTGGCCTCCTTGAGGTCGGGCTGGACGAAGAACAGCTGGGAGCTGCGCAGCTGCGGGATGCTCGCGTCCACGACACCGGTGCTGGGGATGGGGAAGAAGTCCGGCGGCCCGAAGCCGTTCTGCATCTTGCCCGCGGGCGCGAACCCGTTCGGCGCGTTGAACTGGTTCGTCTGCTTGACCGGGAAGTTGTAGGCGTAGCGGTTGTCCGGGAAGGGGACGATGGTGGTGCCGAAGCCGGCCCGGAGGACGGTCTTCTCGTTGAAGCGATAGGCCGCCCCCAGCCGGGGCGCGAAGTTGGTCCAGGTGCTCTTCACCCCGATGTTCTGGGGCACGCTCCCGTATCCGGCGATGCGCACCGTGTTGTTCGAGGGATCGTAGTTGGAGAGCCCGCCCTTGTCCGCGATGCCCACCAGCGGCGTGTAGTACTCCCAGCGCAGGCCGAGGTCCACGGTCAGCTTCGGTGTCGCCTGCCACTTGTCCTGGGCGAAGGCGAAGACCGCCCAGTGCTTGGTGCCGGGACGGTCGATGACCTTCACGTCGCGCTGGATGGTGCCCGGGACGTCGAGGAGGAAGGACGCAAACGCGTTGGCGAGGCCGGCCGTGGCCCGGGTGTCGCTGGGGATGGAGGTCTGCGCGCCGTTGAAGATGTACTCGCCCCGCACTCCGCCCGCGTCCTGGATCTGGAGGAGGAAGTCCTCGTTGTGGCGCACCTCGGTCCCGGCCTTCATGGTGTGGTTTCCGGCCACCTTGGTGAGCGTGCCCACCACGCTGTACGTGGTCTCCCCGCGGTCCCAGGGCAGGCTGGCGGCGAAGCCGACCATGGGCACGGTGAAGCCCTGGTTGAGCCGGATCCGGCTGAGGCCGCTCGAGAACTCGTCATAGTTGGCGCCCGGGATCCCCACCTGGGTCGAGGTGTCGAGCCCGTCACCGGTGCTGACGGCCACGTTGTGATACTTCGAGAAGCCGCCGCGCACTTCCATGATGAGGCTCGAGCTGAGGGTGCGCGTCCAGGTCAGGGCCGTGCTGTAGGTGTTCTGGCGACCGGTGCCGGCGAAGTCGGCGCCGGCTCCCCCGATGTCGCCGAAGGTGCCGGGCACGAAGATCTCCGGCCTCTGGAAGCTGAAGCGGGCCGAGAACTGGTCGTTCGGGCCGGGAGTGTAGTTGAGCTTGACGTTGAAGGCGTTGGTCGTCTTCTCGCGCTCGCTGCTCGCCAGCTCGTAGTTCACCTGCCCGGGGGCGGCGCCGGCCACGTTCGGCTGCGGCACCATGCCCAGGATGTTCCGCGCCACGGGGCTGATCCGGTTCGCGGGGATGATGTTGCCGGGGAAGGGTAGGCGTCCCGATCCGTCCGCGTTGCCGGTGGCGGGGTCGTAGATCGTGGTCGGCGCGCTCGAGAAGTTCCCGTTCCTCCATTCGGAGGGCGGGAGCACGACCCGCCGCAGCTGCCCGAGGTTGTCCACCGTCCGCTGGTAGTCCGCGAAGAAGAAGAGCTTGTCCCTGAGGATGGGGCCCCCGAGGGTGCCGCCGAACTGGCGGTACTTGGTTTCGGGCTTGATCGCGGTGGCGGACGCGAAGAAGTTCTTCGCCTGCGTGGCCTCGCTGTTGCCGAAGGCAAAGAGCGTCCCCTTGAACTGGTTGGTGCCCGACTTCAGGACCACGGTGGTGACGGAGCCGCCGGCGCGGCCGAACTCGGCGTCGAAGTTCGAGGTGGAGACGTTGACGGAGTCGATCGACTCCGCGGAGGGGATGAGGACGGTGAGGAGCCCGGTCTTGTGGTTGTCGTCGAGACCGTCGATCTGGACGTTGTTCGAGAGGCGTGACTGGCCGTTGAACTTCGTCTCCTGGCTGTCCTGGGGGTTGAAGAACTGGGAATGCGGGCGGGTGAGCGTCACCGTGCCCGGAACCGTCGCCCACATGACCTGGAAGTTGCGGCCGGCGCCCAGAGGCAGCTCCTGGACCTGACGTCCCTCGATCGTGCGGCCGGTGTCCGCGCGGTCGGTCTGCAGGATCGGCCTCTCCGTCATCACTTCGACCGTCTCCGACATCGCCCCGACCTCGAGCGTGAAGTCGATGCGGACGGTCGAGTTGACCTTCACGGGCACGCCGTCGCGCGCCACCTTCTTGAAGCCGGACAGCTCGGCCTCCACACGGTAGATCCCGTCCTTGAGGTTGGTGAAGATGTAGTGGCCGCTTGGGTTGGTGGTCGCCGTGCGGGCGATGTTGGTCTGGGTCTCGGTCGCGGTGACGGTCACGCCGGGCATCGCCGCGCTCTGCGCATCGGTCACGTTGCCGAGCAGCGTGCCTCTCACCGCCTGCGCGCCGGACGTGCCGGGCGAGCCCAGGATGAGCAGCACCACCGTGGCCGTGATCAGCATCCGGTACAGCACACGGCCCGCGTAGGGCACCCGCCGAGGCGGTTGCGCGACTCGAGAGATCATGACTCCTCCTCCCCTCGCGAAGGACGATTGTTTGGTTGTGGGCCTAGGGTAAGCCGACCCCGGCGAAAGTCAACCGGTTCGCGGGGTTCAATGTGTGTCACACTCGCCCACCCGCCGACCTGGAACGGAGGCTGGAGATGCTCGACCGCCGCGACTTCCTCACCCACGCGGGCGGCGCCGCTGCCGCCGCGATGCTGGCCCGGCCCGGCCTCGATCCGGACCGCGCGGCCGCGCCTCCCCTGCCCGCGCGCGACCTCTACCTGCGCGACGAAGAGGCGTACTGGACGGAGATCCGCAAGCAGTTCCTCATCCCGCCGGACGAGGTCTACCTGAACAACGGCACCGTGGGCTCCTGCCCCTGGCCGGTGCTGCGCGCGGTCTTCGAGGGCTACCGGGAGACGGAGCGGATGGCCCAGGACGATCCCGAGGATTACCCGATCTGGGGCTACGGGCCGTGGAACGAGTTCCGGGACCCGCTGGCGAAGTTCATCGGCTGCTCCCGCGACGAGCTCGCGCTGGTGCGCAACGCGACGGAGGCCAACAGCTACATCGCGAACGGCATCGACCTCAAGGCGGGCGACGAGGTCCTGATCAGCGACCAGGAGCACCCGGGCGGCGAGCAGCCCTGGAACCTGCGCGCCAAGCGCTACGGGATCGTGGTCAAGAAGTTCGTCCTGCCCCTGCCCCCCGCGCGCCCGGACGAGATCCTCACCCGGATGGCCGACGCCATCACGCCGCGCACGCGCGTCCTCTTCGTCAGCCACATCACCACCACGACGGGCGTGGTGCTGCCGGTGAAGGAGATGTGCGCCCTGGCCCGGAGCAAGGGCATCCTCTCCGCCGTGGACGGGGCGCACGTGGTGGGCATGATGCGCCTCGACGTGCGCGACCTGGGCTGCGACATGTACACCTCGAGCCCGCACAAATGGCTGCAGGCCCCCAAGGGCTCCGGGTTCTTCTACGTCCGCGACGAGGTCATCGACCGGCTCTGGAACACCATCGCCAGCAGCGGGTGGGACGAGCCCAAGCTGCGCGCGGAGCGCTTCCAGCGCATCGGGTCCTCCAACGTGCCCGCGCTCTGGGGCCTCCGCGCCGCCATCGAGCTCGCGGAGACGATCGGGCTCGACCGCATCGAGAAGCGGCACCGCACGCTGTGCGACGAGCTGCTGGCCGCGATGGTCAAGCGCGGCGCGCAGTCCTGGACCTCGCCCGATCCCGCGCTGCGCTGCGCGATCGCCACCGTCAACGTGCCTCCGATCGTGCGCATGGAGCTGGAG
>Ga0209382_10012858_pt1 | contig 10308 bp, 7 predicted proteins | sample SoiMetdeltSBSDD5_FD_187599 | JGI IMG/M metagenome (GOLD analysis project Ga0209382, IMG submission 187599) | Bulk soil microbial communities from a Populus tree surrounding site in Tennessee, USA - Soil MetaG P. deltoides SBSDD5 (SPAdes) (version 2) | ecosystem: Environmental > Terrestrial >...
GGTCATCACGCCTGAGGCCAGCCCGCGCTTCCAGGGCGAGCCGCGCCCGGAGATCTTGCCGTCGTCGTGGACGGCCTCCGTGAAGCCCATGGAGATGCCCGCACCGACCGAGGCCGAGAGACCGACAAGGAACGTGGTCCACGGGTTATGCGTGGCGAAGGCGGTGGCGAAGATCGGAGCCAGGGTGGACACCGATCCGTCCATCAGGCCGGCAAGTCCCGGCTGCACCCAGGTGAGAATGAACTGGCGCCGGGCGAGCACATCCTCCCCGGCCCGCTCGGCATCGCCCAGGTAATGCTGCGTGAGCTGCCCCGCTGTCGCCTCATGGCCTGCCTCGGCGCGGGCGAGATCGCCGAGAAGCCTGCGGGTCTCGGCGTCGGTGGCCCGGGCCGCCGCGGTCGCGTAGAACTGCTGGGCTTGGCGCTCCATGTCGGCCACCTCGTGCCGGATGCGCTCGAGGCCCAGGTTCTCGATCAGCCAGACGGGTCGGCGGACATAGAAGTCGGCCACATGCTCTCGTCGCAGCGGTATGATGAAGTCTCCGAACCGGCGCTGGTAGACTTCGATCAGTCGGCGCCGGTGCTCATCTTCCTCTGTGGCCATGCCGTCGAATACCGCGGCGCTGCCGGGGAAGTCGGCGCGCAGCTTGGCGGCATAGGCCGAGTAGATGCGGCTGTCCTCCTCCTCGGCGGAGATGGCCAAGGCCAGTATCTCACGCTCGGACAGATCCGCAAAACGGCGCTTGCCCCAGGAGCCGGTCAGCGAGAGAGGTGAAAACATGAGGGGCTCTCCACCTGTCCCTGGCTCGTGCGAGCCGGGCGACTGCCTCTGCCACCGGTCGCGACTCTTCTCAGAGCCCGCAGCGCCCGGTGTCTCGGCGGGATTCACCGAGGCCAATGATCTAAGTCAATGCGGATGGAATGCAACAAGTCCCCGTGAAGGGTCCATCGGCGACGCTCACCTCGGCTCGACAAGAGCGGCTAGCTTCGCCAGGGCCATGCGCGTGCCGGTCTCGTTGACGTCCTCGGCCATGCCGCGACCGCGCGGGCATCGAGAAGCGCGCGATAGACAATCGATCGAGGCGCGTTGATGCGCCGACTGATCGGTGTTGGGCTCATCCGACGCAGTTGGCATAGGCCAGGTCTCGATCCACGGCTTGGGCGGCCAGTAGGCGATCGTTGTCGGTGACCGTCGCGTTGATGTGCCGGCTGATTCGTGGTGAGCTGAAAGCGCCACGCCACGCGGTGCGCGATCTTGGCCTTCGCGCCGGGCCTTGCTGGGCGTCCAAGGAGCATGCCATGCCACACGCATCTGTCGACGGTCCCGCCATCAAGGCCTATTGGCAGCCGGGCTGCACCAGCTGCCTCAGGATGAAGGAGTTCCTGACCAAGCACGGCGTGCCATTCGTGTCGGTCAACGTGCTGGAGGACAAGGACGCCTTCGCCGAGTTGGCGGCGCTCGGCGTGCGCTCGGTGCCGATCGTGCGCCGCGGCAGCGACTGGGCCAACGGCCAGGTGCTGCGCGACGTGGCGCGCGTTGCCGGCATTGCCTGGGGCGGCGCGCAGGTGCTGCCGCCGGATCAGCTGGCGGCGCGGCTGGTGGCGATCCAGCAGGCGGCGCAGCGGCTGTTCGTGCAGATCCCCGACGACAAGCTCGGCCAGATGCTGCCGCATCGGCCGCGCAGCTATGCCCAGCTCGCCTACCACACGTTCAACATCGCCGACGCCTTCCTGGAGCACGAGGTGCGGGGTCTGCCCCTCATCGAGGGTGCCTACAACCGCGTGCCGCCGCCCGAGATGGACAGCAAGGCCGAGGTCCTCGCCTACGGCGCCGACGTGCTGGTACGCTTCCAGGCCTGGTGGAGCGGCCCCGGCCAGACGGCCGACTTCGCGGGCAAGGCCCGCGTCTACTATGGGGATGTCACGCTCCACGAGTTCCTGGAGCGCACGACCTGGCACTCGGGCCAGCACGTGCGCCAGCTCATGATGGTACTCGACATGCTGGGCATCGTGCCCGACCGGCCGATCGGGCAGGAGACCTTCGCGGGCCTGCCCATGCCGGACAAGGTGTGGGACGACGAACGCCCCGTGACACCGGCGTGATCGACGCCCCCAATGCCGCACGGCATCCGTCGCGACGGGAGCTTTGTGGGCTCATCCGGAAGCTCGGCCCGCGGATACCCTGGCGCCCGGAGACTTGCGCCTCCGAGCGCCAGCCAGGTGGGAGGAGACCCTGCGGGCGCATCGTCTGCTGCAACGAGAGGCGCCGCAGGGCTGTCCCGGAAGTCGCGCGGCACCCGGCAACCGCGGGACTGTGTGCGCGGCCATGACGCTGCCCACACCCGGACCAATGGGGAAGCGCGCCTTTGCACACAATCCAGAAGATTAACTACGTTACGGGAGATCAAGAGTCAAACAAAATGTTCTGCCAATGTGTGCATAATAGGCATATCTGCCTGATCTGTGGCGGGTCGACCGCGCAACTCTGTGGCGGTTGTGCGCCGAGCACGCTGTGCTGGGCGTGCCAGGCGAGGTCGATCGGCGCCTTCGCTCGGTCGCAGACAACGCACCTTGAAGATCCGGGGCTCGGCCTTCAACAGCGCGAGGACATCGCGACCGTTGTGCCAGACGGCATGCCGGTTGCGAGGCACGACGCGAAAGAGGGCGTCCCGCGCGACAATCTGCCGAGTAAAAGCGATCAGAACGACCGGAATGTCTGCATGCGCCGGCATCGTGCTAGCTTGGCCAGAGCGCCTGAACAACATGACTGGAAAATGCGGGGAGGAAAGCATGCTGAGGTTGATCTGCGCTGCGCTGGCCGTGCAGGTGTTGGGCGCTGGGGCAGCGCTGGGCCAGGATTGGCCGAGCCGGCCGATCACCTTGATCGTCCCTTATGCAGCTGGAGGTCCGGTGGATACCGTTGGGCGCATCCTGGGCTCCCGTCTCAGCGAGGTCCTGGGCCAGCAGGTGGTGGTGGAGAACGTCGGCGGCGCCGGCGGCATGATCGGCGCGAGCCGCGTCGCGCGGGCGGAGGCCGACGGCTACACGGTCTTGCTCGGAGGCAGCGCCGTGCTGGCCATCAACCAGGCCATTTACAAGAAGCCTCTGTATGACGGCGCCACCGATTTCGCGCCGGTCGCTCTGTTTGCCGACTCCGCCCGTGTTCTCATCACGCGCAAGGATTTTCCAGCGAGCACCCTGGCCGAGTTCAATGCTTATGCCAAATCCAACGACAGCAAGCTGCAGTACGGGTCGGCCGGTCACGGCACCGGCTCCCACGTGTGTGCAGCGCAGCTCAACTGGGCCAACGGCACCCAGATCGCCCACGTGGCCTACCGCGGCACCGCCCAGGCGATGCAGGACCTCGTGGGCGGGCGGCTCGACTTTGTCTGCGAGCAGATTTCAACGGCGGTGTCGCACATCGAGAGCGGAACCGTCAAAGCGATCGCGGTGCTGGGGCCCGAACGCGTTGCCGTGCTGCCCAATCTGCCCACCGCCAAGGAGTACGGGCTCGCCGACCTCGATTGCAACTCGTGGTCTGCCCTGGTGCTGCCGAAGGCCACCCCGGACGTGATCGTGAGGCGGCTCGCCCGCGCTGTCGACGAGGCGGTTGAGACGCCGTCGCTACGCAAGCGCATGGAGGATGTCGGCGTGGCGATTGCGCCGCCGGAGCGGAGAACCCCCGAGTATCTAGCGACGTATACTCGAAGCGAGATCGCGCGGTGGGGGGCGGTGATAAAGGCCGCCCGGATCACCGCGGATTGAGCGGCGGCCGCCCGCTGTAGGGTGCAATAGGCCGTTAGGCCGTATTGCACCGATATCCGCCACTACGCGGGGGTCGGCGCATCGGTGCAATGCGCTGCGCTTATTGCACCCTACGTTCCAAACACGCGCGCGAAGATCTGGTCCACGTGCTTGGTGTGGTAGCCGAGGTCGAACAGGGCCTCCAGCTCGGTCGACGACAGGGCCGCTGAGACCTCCGGATCGGCCTTGAGCAGGGCGAGGAAATCGCCGCCCTCGTTCCACACCCGCATGGCGTTGCGCTGGACGAGGCGGTAGGCGTCCTCGCGCGCCTTGCCCTTTTCCACCAGCGCCAGCAGCACGCGCTGCGAGTGCACGAGGCCGCCGAGGCGGTCGAGGTTCCTGCACATGTTCTCGGGGTACACCACCAGCTTATCGATCACGCCCGCCATGCGCGCCAGCGCGAAGTCGAGCGTGACGGTGGCGTCGGGGCCGATCATGCGCTCCGCGGAGGAATGCGAGATGTCGCGCTCGTGCCAGAGCGCCACGTTCTCCAGCGCCGGCCACGCGTAGGCCCGCACCATGCGGGCGAGGCCGGTGATGTTCTCGGTGAGCACGGGATTGCGCTTGTGCGGCATGGCAGAGGAGCCCTTCTGCCCCTCGGAGAAGAACTCCTCCGCCTCCAGCACCTCGGTGCGCTGCAGGTGGCGGATCTCCACCGCCAGCCGCTCCAGCGACGAGGCGATCACCGCCAGCGTGGCGAAATACATGGCGTGCCGGTCGCGCGGGATCACCTGGGTGGAGACGGGCTCCGGCGTGAGGCCCATCCTGGCCGCCACGTAGGCCTCCACGCGCGGATCGACATTGGCGAAGGTGCCGACCGCACCCGAGATGGCACAGGTGGCGACCTCGGCGCGCGCGCTCGCCAGCCGCGCCTTGGCGCGCTGGAATTCCGCGTGAGCGTAGGCGAGCTTCAGCCCGAATGTGGTGGGCTCGGCATGGATGCCATGGCTGCGGCCGATGGTGGGCGTCAGCTTGTGCTCCAGGGCGCGCCGCTTGAGGGCCGCGAGCAGCGCATCGAGGTCGGCCGCCAGCAGGTCGGCGGCGCGCACGAGTTGCACGCTGAAGGCGGTGTCGAGGATGTCGGAGGAGGTGAGCCCCATGTGGACGAATCGCGCCTCCGGCCCCACGTGCTCGGCCAGGTGGGTGAGGAACGCGATAACGTCGTGCCTCACCTCGCGCTCGATGGCATCGATGCGCGCCACGTCGAATTGGGCCTTGGAGCCCTTGTCCCAGATCGTCTCGGCCGCCTCCCTGGGGATCAGCCCCAGCTCGGCCATGGCAGAGGCGGCGTGCGCCTCGATCTCGAACCAGATGCGAAAGCGTGTCTCCGGCGCCCAGATGCGGGCCATATCGGGACGGGTGTAGCGCGGGATCATGGGGTGTAACCTCGCGTGGGCGGCGGCGCTCCGCCCCTAGCACGCGCCGGGCGCGTCGCCTACCCCTCTGACATCTCAGTGCATATCGTCTGGGCTGAGCCAAGTGAGGGGCAGCGCGTGGAGGCCCGCCCGCCGGCCCTTTTCCCGAGTTGCGCCGCGGCGCTTTCACGGTGCCTCTGAGATACCTTGTGGGGGCCGCCTTGGGGGTCGGCTTGACGCCCAGGGAGGGTCTACCTATGTGTGAGAGCCCCTGAGCCCTGGGGGCAACATAGCGCGAGACCCTTCCAGGAGATCGATGTCATGAGCGACGCCACCCCCTTCGTTTCGGACGCTGACTTCGACAAGGAGGTGCTGCGCTCGTCCGAGCCCGTGATCGTCGATTTCTACGCCGAGTGGTGCGGCCCATGCAAGGCGATGGCGCCGGCGCTGGAGCAGGTGGCCACCGATCTCAAGGGTAAGGTGAAGGTGGTCAAGCTCGACGTCGATCAGAACCCGACCACGACGGCGAAGTACGACATCCGCGCCATGCCGACCCTCCTGGTCTTCAAGGACGGTCAGGTCGTCAACCAGAAGGTCGGCGCCCTGGTGCAGAAGAAGCAGCTGGCCGACTGGATCAACGGCGCGCTGCAGGCGTAGGCAGGCGAAGCGGGGTCAGACCCCTCGCCTCCAATGTTGCAGCAGAATCGCGACCGTCTGCGCGAGGGGTCTGACCCCTTACCACCAGCAGCAGCGTGACGCACTGGAGCCGCGCGCTCCGGCCGGATAGATCTGTCCCGTTCAGCAGGCTCACGACACGGGACAGACCCCATGCGCACCTACCGCATTGCTGCCATTCCGGGCGACGGCATCGGCACCGAGGTGATCGCCGCCGGGATGGAGGCGCTCGAGGCGTGCGCCAGCCGCGACGGCGGCTTCACCCTCGCGTTCGACCAGTTCGACTGGGGCACCGAGCGCTACAAACGCACCGGCGCTTTCATGCCGGGCGACGGCCTCGATCAGATTCGCGCGCATGACGCCATCCTGTTCGGGTCGGCCGGGGCGCCGGACGTGCCGGACCACATCACGCTGTGGGGGTTGCGGCTCGCCATCTGCCAGCCCTTCGATCAGTATGCCAATGTGCGGCCCACCCGTATCCTGCCCGGCATCAGGAGCCCGCTCAGGGGCGTCACCGGGCCGGAGCTCGACTGGGTGATCGTGCGCGAGAACTCGGAGGGCGAGTATGCGGGCGTCGGCGGCCGTGTGCACCGGGGCCTGCCCGAGGAGGTCGCCACCGACGTATCGATGTTCACCCGTGCCGGCGTGGCCCGCGTCGTGCGCTTCGCGTTCGGGGTCGCCCGCTCGCGCCCGCGCAAGCTGCTCACCGTCGTCACCAAGTCCAACGCCCAGCGCCACGGCATGGTGCTGTGGGACGAGATCGCCGCCGAGGTGGCGCGCGAGTTCCCCGACGTGACGTGGGACAAGATGCTGGTGGACGCCATGACGGCGCGCATGACGCTCAAACCCGCCACGCTCGACACCATCGTCGCCACCAACCTGCACGCCGACATCCTGTCTGACCTGGCGGCGGCCCTGGCGGGCTCATTGGGGGTGGCGCCGACCGCCAACCTCAACCCCGAGCGCAAGTTCCCATCCATGTTCGAGCCGATCCACGGTTCGGCGTTCGACATCGTGGGCAAGGGCATCGCCAACCCGATCGGCACCTTCTGGTCGAGCGTGATGCTGCTGGAGCACCTGGGGCAGCCGGCCGCCGCACAGCGCCTGATGCGCGCCATCGAGCGCGTCACCGCCGATCCGGCGCTGCACACGCCCGACCTCGGCGGCACCGCCACCACCGCCCAGGTGACGCGGGCGGTGTGCGACGCGCTGGCAGGGGACAACCAGTAGCCCGGCCGGCTCCGCGCGAGCCACGGCATGTTCGATGCGCGCGCACCTGCCATGCCGGTCAGCCCGCCGGCGCTGACAAGCCACGCTCCGGTCTGCAAGCAGAAACTCAAGGGTACCAGGGGGAGAGCCGCGTGCAACAGAAGGTGCCGGACGGCGACAAGCTGCATCACGAGGACCTCGCCGTCGGCAAGCCGTACGTGTTCGGGCGCAAGGTTGTGACCAAGGAAGAGATCATCGCGTTCGGCCGCGCCTTCGACCCCCCAGCCCATGCACACCGACGAGGAGGCCGCCAGGGCCTCGCCCGTGGGCGGTCTGTGCGCCTCGGGCTGGCACACTTGTGCGATGATGATGCGGATGCTGGTCGATGGCCTCGTCGGCCAGCTGCCTCCCTCGGCTCGCCCGGCGTGGACGAGGTGCGCTGGACGCGGCCGGTCCGGCCCGGCGACGTACTGAGCGCGCGCTACACGGTGCAGGAGAAGCGCGTGCTGGCCTCAAGGCCCGACGTCGGCATCTGCAAGGTGCTGGTGGAGGCTGTGGATGCCGACGGCGAGGTGCCGGCCACCTGGCTCACCAACCAGCTCACGCGGGTGCGCCATCCCGAGCCGGCGCCGGCCGCGGCGCAAGCTGCCAAGCGCGAGAAGCCACCGATGCACGACCTCTGGGATGCGCCGGCCGACGGCAGCATCGACGACGGCTTCTTCGAGGATCGCGTGATCGGCGAGACCAGCGATCTCGGCAGCCACACCTTCACGCGCGAGGAGATGGTGGCCTTCGCACGCGCCTACGATCCGCAATCATTCCATCTCGACGAGGAGGCGGCCAAGGCCTCGCTGTTCGGCGGCCTGTGCGCCTCGGGCTGGCACACCGCGGCGCATCTGATCCGCGCCATCATCGTGACGCGGGCCGCGGCCGACACCGGGGCACCGGCCAAGGGCGGGCGGCGGGCCGTCTACGGCCCGTCACCGGGCTTTCGCGACCTCAGGTGGCTGAAGCCCGTCCATGTGGGCGATACCATTTCGTACCGGGGTCGCCTGATCGAGAAGATCGATCTCAAATCGCGCCCCAACCGCGGCCTGCTCGCCAGCGCCATGCAGGGCCGCAACCAGCGGGGCGAGATCGTATTCGCCGTCACGTCGCTGGTCCTGGCCGACCGGCGCGAGCCGCTCCGGGGTTGAGGTGTCCCCCTCTCCCTGCTTGCGGGGAGGCCGTCGCGCCCGTCACTCCCCCGGGCCGGCGAGGGGGAGGCTGCCGTTGGCAGCAGAGATGCGGCGCGCCTTGGCCGGCTTGCGGCCGCCGTTGACGGCGACGCTGGCGCTGGACAGCTGGCGGTCGAAGTAGAGGATGGTGTCGAGCAGTCCCTCGCGCAGGGCTACGGTGGGCTGCCAGCCGAGCCGCTCGGTGGCGAGCGCGATATCGGGCCGGCGCTGCCTGGGGTCGTCCTGCGGCAGCGGCAGATAGGCGAGCTTGGACTTGGAGCCCGTCAGCTCCAGCACCAGCCCGGCCAGCTCCTTGATGGTGAACTCGCCGGGGTTGCCGAGATTGACCGGACCGGTCAGATCCGCCGGGCTCTCCATGAGCCGCACGAAACCTTCGATGAGGTCGTCGACATAGCAGAACGAGCGCGTCTGGCTGCCGTCGCCGTAGATCGTGATGGGCAGCCCCTTCAGCGCGTGCACGATGAAATTGGAGACCACCCGGCCGTCGTCGGGGGCCATGCGGGGCCCGTACGTGTTGAAGATGCGGGCAACCTTGATCTCGATGTCGTGGCGGCGGTGATAGTCGAAGAACAGCGTCTCCGCGCAGCGCTTGCCCTCGTCGTAGCAGGCACGCGGGCCGATCGGATTGACGTTGCCCCAATAGCCTTCCGGCTGGGGGTGCACGGACGGATCGCCGTACACCTCGGAGGTCGAGGCCTGGAAGATGCGGCACTTGAGACGCTTTGCGAGCCCCAGCATGTTGAGGGCGCCGAGCACGCTCGTCTTGGTGGTCTGGATCGGATCGTGCCCGTAGTGCACCGGCGAGGCCGGGCAGGCCAGGTTGTAGACCTCGTCCACTTCCAGGTAGAGCGGCAGAGTCACGTCGTGGCGCATCAGCTCGAAGTGCGGGTGGCCGGCGAGGTGCTCGATGTTCTGCTTCCGGCCGGTGAAGAAGTTGTCCACGCAGATGACGTCGTGGCCGTCCTCCAGGAGGCGATCGCACAGGTGCGAGCCTAGGAAGCCGGCTCCGCCGGTGACGAGAATCAGCTTGCGATCGATCATAGTGCCCCCAGCACAAAGCGGATTGAGCGAGGCGATGGGAGCTCAACCATGCAATCAACGACCTCGGCAGCTCGCAAAACCGCTCGGCGGATTTGGAGACACCCCCAGCATCAGAACGCGGCCCGGTTCCGCGCTACCCAGTCGATGAGCTGCGCGATCCCGGTTGGCGCGTCCATCTCCGGCTTCCAGCCCAGAACCGTATCGAGCTTGCGGATGTCGCTCACATAGACGCGCTGATCGCCCGGCCGCCAATCGTCCCAGTGCAGCGGAATGCGCAGCTTCAGGCGCTCCCCCAGCATGCCGATGAGATCGAGAAGAGACAGGATCGAGCCCGGCCCGCCGCCGACATTGAAGGCCTGCGCCGCCACCTTGTCGGGTGAGCGGATGGCCGCCTCGTAAGCGCGCACCAGGTCCTCGACGTGCAGCACGTCGCGCACCTGCCGGCCGTCGCCGAAGATGGTGATGTCGCGGCCGAGCAGCGAGGCGATGGCGAACCACGCCACCCAGCCCTGGTCCTCCACGCCGAACTGGCGCGGCCCGTAGATGCAGGACTGGCGGAAGGAGGTAGCGGGGATCTGGTAGATGCGCGCGAAATCGAGGGCGTATTGATCGGCAGCGCCCTTCGAGCAGCCGTAGGGCGACAGGAAGTCGAGCGGCTCCGTCTCGGCGATGCCGAACGGCCGGTTTGTGTAGGCGTAGCGGCCGTCGCGCAGCTCATACTCGGCGCTGGCGATCTTGCCGTAGACCTTGTTGGTGGAGGCGTTGATGAAGACAGCCTCGGGGCAATAGCGCCGGATGGCATCGAGCACGTGGAAGGTGCCCATGGCGTTGACGGCGAAATCGGTGCCGGGGTCGGTGACCGAGGTGGTCACCGCCACCTGTGCCGCCAGGTGCAGCACAGCATCGTACCTCTGCTCGGACAGCACGCGGTCCACGTCAGCGCGATCGCGGATGTCGACCCGCTCGAAGTCGAAGCTGGTGTTCTCG
>Ga0209382_10012859_pt1 | contig 10308 bp, 8 predicted proteins | sample SoiMetdeltSBSDD5_FD_187599 | JGI IMG/M metagenome (GOLD analysis project Ga0209382, IMG submission 187599) | Bulk soil microbial communities from a Populus tree surrounding site in Tennessee, USA - Soil MetaG P. deltoides SBSDD5 (SPAdes) (version 2) | ecosystem: Environmental > Terrestrial >...
GCTGGAACACCGGCGCGTCCGTATTCGGCGAAGTCCTCCGACGTCATCTTCGCGGGCATTTCGACGACCCGATCGGCGCCCATCGCGGAGCGCAGTGCAGTAGCCAGCCGACCGGTCAGGGCGGGATCGTTGAAGACGGGTCCGATTCCCGCGTTCGCAAACTCAATCGTCGGCTCACGCGGCGCTCCGGCGGCGAGCGCTTCGGCTTTGGCGATACGCTCGATCGACGAGAGGGCCCGTTTCCGCACGTCTTCGCTGAACGTCCGCACGCTCAATTCCATCCTGACCTGATCCGGAATGATGTTGCCCTGCGTGCCACCGTGAATCGACCCGATTGTGACGACGAGTGGCTCGAGCGGGTTGTTTTCGCGAGCGACGATGGTTTGGAGGCTCATGATCGTGCGCGCCGCGATCACAATCGGATCGACGGTATTCTGCGGAACGGCCCCGTGCCCGCCGCGGCCTGCAATCGTTATTACAGGTGCGGCCATCGACGCGCGGAAGAAGCCTGCATGGTGCCCGATGGTTCCGGCCGGCAGTGTGTCGTCGTCGTGCAGTCCCAGGACGAAGTCGGGCTTCGGAAAGCGCGTGAACAACCCGTCCTTGAGCATGGCGGCCGCGCCGCTGACTGTTTCCTCAGCCGGCTGTCCGACGAGCATCAACGTGCCCTTCCAGAATTGACGATGGCCCGCCATCCAGGCGGCGGTGCCGGTCCACGCGGCCATGTGCAGGTCGTGTCCGCACGCGTGCATCACCGGAACGAGCTGGCCTGCCGCGTTCTTGGTGGTCACCGTGCTGGCAAAAGGGGCACCCGTCTTTTCTGCGACCGGCAGCGCATCGAGCTCGGTTCGAAGCATCGCGGTCGGACCGGATCCGTTACGGAGGAGCGCCACGATCCCTGTACCCCCAACACCCGTCGTGACTTCGTACCCGAGTGACTTGAGGCGCGCCGCCAGAGTCGCTGCAGTTCGCTTTTCCTGAAACGCCAGCTCCGGATTACGATGCAGATCTTCGTACAGGGCCGCCAGCTCGGGATAGAGTGTGTCAATCGTCGTTTGAGCGGCCGATGCCGTCTGCGCCCGTACTGCAGCGGATGGGCACGCGAGCACGGTCAGAAGCATCACACCGGCGAGTCTCTGTCGTCGCATCGCAGTCGATCATAAATCAGCGCACGGAGGAGCCCATGAACCTTCAGGAGTTACGAACGCTCGTTGACTATCACTATTGGGCGCGCGACAGGCTGCTCGACGCAGTGGAGCGGCTTTCTTCCGAACAGCTCAATGAGGATCTCGGCAACAGCTTTCCGTCGATTCGAGACACGCTGGTTCACCTCTACGGGGCAGACCGAGTCTGGTGCGATCGGTGGGAACGCGAACCGCCCCGCGGAATGCCCGATCCCGTCGGATTTCCCGACGTGCCCAGCATTCGCCGCGCGTGGGAGGAACAGGAGCGGAAAGTCCGCGCGGTTCTCGAAAGGCTTGGCGAGCAAGGCGTCGGTGAGCCAATCGAGTACAAGGCCATCACTGGACAGGTACAGGCCCAACCGTTCTGGCAGATGCTGCAGCATCTGGTGAACCACGGGTCGTATCACCGCGGGCAGGTCACGACGATGCTGCGGCAGCTCGAACAGCCGCCGCCGGCCAGTGTGGACTTGATTACGTTTTACCGCGAGCGCAATGCGGCCGCGGTACGTGCGTAGTTCCGAGTATTGAGTACGTAGTGTCCGCCTTCAGACGGACCCGGTCGTGAGTTGAGAGTTGTGTTGCGTTGAGTGTTTCCGGATTAGAATTGGCGCCCGCAAATCAGGGAGGAGCGTTATGGGACGTCGCATGAGATCGATCGGTCTTGGTGTCGCCTTGGTACTCGCGGGTGTCGCCGGTGGATTCCACCTGCGGGCGCAGGCGCCCGCCGCTGGCGCTCAGGCGCAGACGCCCGCTCCATCCGCGCCCGCCGACACAGCTGCGCTGCGGGCGCAGTACGAGCAGTGGCGGAAAGAGTTCAAGACATGGGGAAAGTGGGGTACCGACGATAACAAGGGCGCCTCCAACCTGATCACGCCGCAGAAGGTCCGCAGCGCCGTCGGTCTCGTCAGGAACGGCATCGTTGTTTCGCTGGCGCCGCCGATGCCTCAGGTCGCGGCTGCCGACGTCAACGCGAACGGCCTGTTCCGTCGAACCACCAACAACATCACCGACGGCGGTACCACTGACAACTATCAGGTCAGCTATCACGGCCAGACCGTGGCACACATGGACACGTGGTGCCACTTCTTCGAGAACGGCATGATGTACAACGGCGTTCCCGTTAAGGACAACGTCACACCCGAGACCGGCTGCAAGAAGGGCAGCGTCATGAACTGGAAGGACGGCATCGCGACGCGCGCCGTGCTCTACGACATGGTGCAGCTCAAGGGGGGCGACTGGGTTGACCCCACGACGCCGATTCGCCGCGCCGACCTCGAAGCGTGGGAAAAGAAGTCCGGCGTCAAGGCGGGTCCCGGTGACGTCGTGCTCCTGTACATCGGCCGCTGGAAGCGGCGCGCCGCCGTCGGACCGTGGACCGGTCAGGTGGCCGGGTACTACCCCGACACGATTCCCTGGATGCACGAGCGGATGCCCGCCTTCATTGGCCACGACTTCAACATCGACTGGAACCCGAGGCCGGGCTGGGAGGGAATGCGCAATCCGATCCACGTCGCAGTGCTCAACTGGATGGGCATCAACATCGTCGAATGCCTCGATCTGGAACAGGCGGTTGCGACGGCGAGAAAGCTGAATCGGTACGAGTTCCTAATGACGTTTGCACCGCTGCCCGTTGAGGGCGGAACAGGGTCACCGGTCAACCCGATCGCAATTTTCTGACGGAGGCGATATGGCCAGACACATAACCACGCTCATCGGGGCCCTCGTCCTCGTGACGATGGTGGCGCCACGGCCGGCAGCGCAGGGCCAGACGGCTCAGGCCGTACTCCAGGCTGTCGCACAGGCGATGGGCACGAACACGTTGAAATGCGTCACTTACACAGGCGCCGGCTACTTCGGCATCGTCGGGCAGAACTACGACATCCGCGATGACTGGGCGCGTGTCGAGCTCGCCAACTACTCGCGGACGCTCAACTTCGAAGAGAGATCCTCGCGGGAAGAGCGCGTGATCCGTCAGGGCAACAATCCTCCTCGCGGCGGAGGCGGCATTCCGATTCAAGGTGAGCAGCGAGCGGTCGAATTCGTAGTGGACAAGGTGGCATGGAACCAGCCTGGCGCGATGCCGGTGCCCGCGCCCGCGGCCGCCGAGATGCGGCAGCTGGACATGTGGCTCAACCCGCACGGCTTCGTCAAGGCGGCGATGATGCCGGGCGCAAACCCGGTTCTCATCACGCGTTATGAAAGCGGGGCCCTTGGCGGCCTGAGTTCGATCCCGATGCGCAGGCTCAACATCATCTCGATCACGGTTCTCGGCAAATACCGTGTGAATGCCACCATCAACGATCAGAACCTGATCGAGCGCGTGCAGACGTGGGTGCCCAATCCCGTACGCGGCGACATGAACTACGAAGGCGAGTTCACGCAGTGGCGCGATGTCAGCGGCGTGAAGTTCCCTGGTAATTTCCACCACCATCAGGATTGGGACGACGAGACGCAGCCGCCGAACTACAACGGCGGGCACAATCGGATCACGTTCACCGTGAAGGACATCACAGTGAATCAGTGCGCCGCGACGCCCGTCCCGGATGCTGCGCGAACAGCGACCGTTCCTGCGGTGCAGGTCCAGACGACGAAGGTGGCTGACGGTGTGTACTACCTGACCGGCGGCAGCCATCACAGCGTGGCCGTCGAATTCCGCGATTTCACGACCCTCGTCGAAGCTCCGCAGGACGAGCGGCGGACTCTCGCGGTGATCGAGGCAGTCTACAAGGTGATCCCGAACAAGCCGATCCGCTACGTTGTCAACTCACACCATCACTTCGATCATCTCGGCGGCATCCGGACCGCGTTCCACGAGGGCGCTACGATCGTCACACATCGCAGCAACCACGACTTTTACAAGCAGGAAGTCCTCACTTACGCTACGCGGACGCTCGAGCCCGACCGCTTGTCCCTCTATCCGCCGACGGAGTTCGCCGAGGGGTACCAGCTCGAGACGGTCGAAATGAAGGGAACCATCAGCGACGGGACGCGCAACCTCGACGTGTATTACCTGCAGGGCAGTCCCCACGCTGAGGGCATGGTGGTGGCGTACCTGCCGCGCGAGAAAATGCTGATCGAGGCCGACGTGTACACGCCGCCGGCCCCCGACGCGCAGATGCCGGCGATGCCGCCAGCAGCCGCGGTGAACCTGTACAACAACGTTCTCGCTTACAAGCTGGATGTGTCAACGATTCTGCCGCTTCACGGGCGAATGGTGCCCTGGAGCGATTTCATGCGGTTTATCGGCAAGGCGGGAACGAACTGAAACCTGAAAGTTCAAAGTGTAAAGTGCAAAGTGCAAAGTAAGTTTCTAAGTAACTTGGGTGCGTCACAAGTGACCTTCGAACTTTGAACTTACTTTGCGCTTTACACTTTGCACTTTGCACTTGGAGAAGCTTCCATGTTGAAGGAATTTCGTGAGTTCATCGCACGCGGCAACGTGATCGATCTCGCCGTCGGCGTGATCATCGGCGCGGCGTTCGGACGCATCGTCACGAGTCTCGTGGAAGGCATGCTCATGCCTCCGCTTGGCCTGCTGATCGGACGGGTTGATTTTTCGAGCCTCTTCCAGGTGCTCGATACTTCGAAGGGCATTCCCGCATCGCTGGCTGAGGCGAAGGCGCAGGGAATTCCCGTCATCGCCTACGGCCAGTTCGTCAACGACATAATTGGGTTCGTGATCGTGGCGTTCGCCGTGTTCCTGATGGTCAAGCAGGTCAATCGCATCAAGAGCGCGTTTGACAAGCCTGGCGCTGCGGCCGCACCGACGACGCAGGAGTGTCCCTACTGTGTATCGACGATCTCGCTGCGCGCGCGACGATGCCCGAACTGCACGTCGGAGCTAGGCGTGGGAGTGCGGTGATCAAGATCAGTGGCGTAGGGCGGGTCCTTCTTGGGGACCCACCTGTCGGCCGTTTGGACCTCTGAGCCGTCGGTGTCTGCCGGCGCTGTCAGCGGGCCATGTATGTCCTGCTGAATTTATTCCTCCCGTTGACGATGGTGTACCTGCCGCTCTGTTCGACTGACGCCTTGATCCAGTGACCCTGGCACTCAGCGGTCTCTTCGAGATTCGCGATCATGTCCGGCGAGGTGTTGTGCTTCGGATCTTTGTCCAGCAGCGACAGATGTCCCTGCCAGATGCCCTCGACGCCCGGGAGCGCTGCCGCCCGCGCGTAGCCGTTTCGCTCGTACGGGGGCACCTTGACACCGGAAGGCGTGGTTGTCTTCGCGTTGTTGTCGACCTGTCCAAGACCCTTCCGCGGCCCGTTGTTGAACACAATGACCTGGGGCCGGATGGCACCAAGGAACGCCGGTGCGCCCGCTCCGTCCCATGAGCCGTGACGATTGGTCTGAAACAACGTGACGGCACCCACCTTGTTGACCGGGCACGCCAGTTCCAGTTCCGTGCTCCAGTCCATATCAATCAGATCCAGGAACGTGAATCGGCCGTAGGTCAGGAGCAGACCGACGCCCGCCTGGTTCTCGAACCCGGCCGGGGCTTTCTGCTCGGCATTCGCGCACAGTGCGTTCGGTCCGCCTCCGTTCAGCGGCTTCGCGAGCAGCTGGTGATCCGAGGAGACGACCGTTACCTGCGTGCCCTGGAGCGGAATCTGATCGCCTGGCTTGACGATTGTTCGCCGTCCTGCGGAGACAGTTCGGAAGCTGTCGTACCACTTCTGGTCCACGGGGTCGATCTTGTCGCCGCGCCCGTAGTACCTGCCGAGCGGCATCAACTTCGACAGGGCCGCCAGCCCACCGACGTGATCGCCATGATAGTGGCTGATGACTACGTGATCGATCCGCTTGAGCCCGGCTTGCTGCGCTGCCGCGTGGATGCGCTTGGCGTCGCGCCCATCAGTCTCGAATCCGGTGTCAACGAGCATCGACTCGCCTGACGGGGTGACGATAAGCGTGGCGGCGCCGCCTTCAACGTCAATCCAATAGATGTCGAGAGTGCGCGATTGCGCAATGAGCGTGACAGGCGCGACGAGCAGGGCGACAAGCACCAACCGCACCATGACGGCCTCCTTTCGCGAGGCCCGGATTATCGCTCACCGGGCCGGAGGTCGTCGAGGAACGATTGAACGTGAGGTGGCGCGCCAACGGCGCGCCTCCGTCACCCGAGCGCTGTAACGACGCTTGCTGCAGGCGCGACCCGTACGTCCACCACCGCCGGCTGGAAGTAGCCCGCCATCCATAAGACGGCAAGCACAACGAGCGCGATGAGGATCAGCAGCAGCACGACCGGCCAGATACGTGTGCGGCGCTTGACGATCGAAATTGCCTCCATGCGTCACCTCGGTCGTTCAGGCGGTTCTTCGTCGGCCGCCCGGTTGACTACGTACTCATCGTTGCGCAGCGCTTCCTCCTTCGGAACTCGCCGCCGTTCCACGATGATTTCCTCTTCCACGAGCGGGATGCGAACCGTCTCACCGGGCCGCACGTCGTCGAGGACACGATTCAGCGTGTCCGGATGTGCGGGACGCGAAATCTGCGGGCCGCCTCGCGTCATCGATGACTCGCCCGGGTGCCACCAGCGGTGCCAGAAGTCGAGCGAATGCGACTCGCGAGCACGTCTGAGATCGTTGACCCAGCCGGTGTCAATGTCCTCGACAATGACGTTCCGCCCCTCCTTGTCCGCTCGATCGACCGGTACGAGTACGTGTGGATCGTCGCCCGCGAAGTGGAATCGTTTGGTGTCGAGCTCGACATCGAGGTAGGTGGCGACCATTCGTTCGCGGTCCACGATCAGATCTTTGACCTCACCTACCCGACGCCGCTCGCGGTTGACGACATTCCACCCGCGCGGATCGGGCTCGTTTGGCGCCACGTCGTACCCGTGCATGCGCGACAGCCGTTCAAGCCGACGAGTGGGCGCATCCTGATCAAATCTCATGGGTATTCCTCCACGTCCCGTGTTGGAACTCACCGGTGCGTGGAGTGCAATCGGCAGGCCGGTCCGGGTGAAATCGTTTACCGCTGAGTCTTGATGGCTGGTGGCGCGGCGATTTCTATTGCGTTCCGGCGTTGCTTCCGGCTTTGTAGACCTGCCAGGTGCCTGTAAGGCGCTGCTGTTCTACACCCGTTTTCGACCAGTCGCATACGCCCTCGGGAAAGATCCGGCGCAGGCGCGTCATTTCCTCAGCCGTGAACGTCACCTTGTAAGCGGATGCGGAGAGCGGCTTCAGCTGGCACTTGATCACGTCGTTCGCGATGGGTGCCCCTGCGACGCCGCGCGGGTACGAGAAAGCGGGATACAAGTCGTTGCACTGACCCGCACGGTACTGCAGCTTCTCGACGATCCGCTTCGGGGTTTCATCGGTGTTCCAACATGCATCCACGAGATCGGCCGGCTTGGCGCGGCGAAGCTTGACGATCGCCGTATCGCTCGAACTGTCGCGCGACAGAGCCGTGAGCCACTGATCCATCTGCGCAAGGGCCTGGAGCAGCACCGGGCTCGTCGTGTCGAAGTCGCCGTACCGCTTGTCCTGCAGCAACATGATCATGTTGTCCGAATAACCGTTCGCCTTCTCGAGCCGCGCGCGGGTAGAAAACGAATGGAAGCGCAGGTGGACGTCGCCGCCGGGCTGGTCGTCGTAATAGGTGCGGTAGTCGATGATGGGGGTCACGGCCAGCCCCCCGCCTCCGCTGCCGAGGCGACCGGTTCGATACGCCGCCCGCGTGGCGCTCGTATCCGCGACCATGCGTTGCGGGACGACGTTGCCATCGATGTCGAAGCCGCCGATTTTCTCGTTGAGATCGAGGAACTGCTCCTTCGTGATCGCCGCGGAATTGAGTGCTTCGAGCCCGTACTGAACGCCCACGTTGTCGAGAGGACGCCGCGCAAAACCGGTCTGCGGGTCGCGTCCGTAGACCACGGAGCCGTGATCCCAGATAGTGCAGCGGGCGCCTTTGGGGTTGTTGACCGGGTGATACCGCTGTTCCGGCGCCAGCCCTTCGGGGCAGCGCTCGGTGGCGTTGAAGCGCGGGGCGCGTACACGTGACAGATTGCTGATCGTTTCAACGGTACGGAAACCGCCAATCGCGCGTTTCTGCTCGTCGGTGTACTTGGCGCCGGCATTCTTCTCGAAATAGGTCAGCAGCAGACGGCTGTCGCCGCTGCTCAGCGAACTCGCAAACGGCGAATCCATGAAGCTGCGGCCCGTAATGAGGCCGTCGAGCAGGCCTGGATAGTTGTCGCCAATCTGGTACTGCTGAATGGCGCCGCCCGACGAGCCCCAGCCAATTGTGAAAAGCGGAGCGCCGTACGCCTCGATGAAGTGCTCCTTCACCATCATCATCGTTTCGGCGGAAATCACGTCGTTGCAGTTGTTGCCCGCAACGTCGAGAGACGCCGATGCGACGGCGTATCCCTGCCGCAGCTGCGCATCGTCCATGACGCCGCCGGTTGACGTGCCCTGCTGATACCAGCCAGGCTCGCAACCGCCGCCGAACGTGTAGATCAACCTGCCATTCCAGCCCGCGCCGCGCGACGCGAAATCGGGCGACGTCTCGACTGCCGGATTGTGCAGCATCGCGATCTGATAAATGGCGCGGTTGATCGTGCCGGTCTCGCTGCGGACCACGTACGGAATCTGCCTGCCGTTCACCGTGACCATTGCGGCGTCAGCCGGGACGGCTTTCGCATCGGCCAGTGGCTTGAAATCAGTGCCTGTGGCAGCGCGATAGACGTAGTCGACACGCGTCGCAACGGAACAATTGGCGTCGAGCGGGCGTCCTAGTGTGCCACCGGACAGCAGCTTGAAGCGGTCCGTCATGCAGACGAAAGGCTGCTCCTGTGGAGACGACAGAACGGGACCGGTAGCTGGATGGTTGACGAGGTTCAGCCTGGCCGAGGTGGTCCCGCTTGTCGCGACCATCTGATTTGGTCCAAGTGTGAGCCCGTCAACCAGACCGGTCAGCGAACGTCCTCCTGGATCCTGACGAAGCTTGGCGGTGACGTCGGAGCCGTTCAGCGAGATGCGCACTCCGGCCGCTGCTGTTCCCGCGGGAAGGTCAACACGAACGAGCACGTCGCCGCCGGTGACGAACTCCGGGCGGGATGAAACCGCCGTCAGCCGGAGTCCGCGGTCCTGTGCATCGGCGACCGCCGGTAAGGCGAGAGTGTGTACGGCAAAAAGCGCACTCACCAGTGTCACGCGCAACAAGAACTGGAGCATCGAGTCCTCCGTCAGCCCCGAAATTATAGCCTTGGCATCGCTGCTTGGAGTGTCAAGGAACCGACGCTGGACGTCTTGAAGGGCCAAATCTGCACAACTGAGCCAAGTTCGAATCGGCCCTTCAGGACGTCCCGCCCCGCACGAAGTGCGGGCAAGAAGACACTGGCGCTAGCGAGGCGGAGCCACATGCTCTTGGTCAGAGGCGGAGCCTCGCTAGCCGTTGCGCAGAACTTCGTGAACGCGTAGGATGCCGTCCAACTCTTCTCCCGAAGTGGCGGGAACCCGCCGCAGGATCTTCAAAACATGTTCGGTCGGCACGTGCCGTGGGTCGGCGCGCCATTCATCTGGATCATCGCCATACTCGTCGTGTGCACGGAGCCAGGGGCCTCGCAGTCGGGAGACCCGTTCCTGCGCGTCAGCTTCGTAGACGTTGGGCAAGGCGACGCAATTTGGATCAAGGGGCCCGATGGTGCCGACGGTTCGGCTGGCGCCAACATGATCATCGACGGCGGTCCCGATCGCGGTAATCGAAATCGCCTGATCAAGTACCTGCAGACCAAGACATATGGTCTGGCGCCTGGCGCTGTCATCGATTGCATCGTTGCGACGCACCCGCACGATGACCATTACCCGGGGCTGCTCGACGTCCTCGCCCAGTATCAGGTGGCGCAGATTATCGATGCCGGGTTCCCGAAGGAACGCACGACGCCTACTGGAAAGCCTTCACTATTCGAGCTGTTCCGGCAGGCAGCCCTGAGCGAGCGCGTTGGCGACAAGCCGAGCACGCTCATCGAGCTGAGGAATATCGCCGATCGCCAGTTGCGCTGCGGCGACCTTCAGGCGCGGATTATTCACGCGGATTCGGCAGACCTCAAGGACATGGGGTCGGGCAATACGCGCGAGAACAACGCCTCGACGGTCATCCAGCTCAAATTCGGCGCCTT
>Ga0209382_10012860_pt1 | contig 10307 bp, 10 predicted proteins | sample SoiMetdeltSBSDD5_FD_187599 | JGI IMG/M metagenome (GOLD analysis project Ga0209382, IMG submission 187599) | Bulk soil microbial communities from a Populus tree surrounding site in Tennessee, USA - Soil MetaG P. deltoides SBSDD5 (SPAdes) (version 2) | ecosystem: Environmental > Terrestrial >...
TCGATGCATAAGCACGCCTAAATGATAACCGGTTAGATCGGGCTGCGAGGGAGAAAACGACATACGACCGGGCTCAGACGGCGATCATGCCCAATGTCCATTCGATCAAAATACCTCCGCCTGTTCGCAGACCGCGACCCTGCACAACGGACTCGCATCCGAAGGTGCCGCTGAGTAAACCAAATCTGCGCCCACGTAGCGCGCGCGACCGAGATATTCGCGTCGTCTCCTGAAAAAGGGGTTCGCCGCAAAGTCCCCATCGCGACAGTCCTTGCTGGGGTTCACATGTGGTTATTACTTCCGTTATTTCGCGACCTATGGCGGTATTCGAGCTAGTGATAAATCTCAAAACCGCCAAGGCGACCGGGATACAGATCCCGGTATCACTGCTCGCCGGCGTAGACGAGGTCATTGAATGAACGACGCCGCTTTTGGCCCAAAGCAGACATGAGCTGGTGCACACCGGAACCGCGGAGTTTTTCGCTCCGAGAACGTCACCATCAGCGCCGCTCAACGCAGCCTAACCCCTCCTCATTTGTTCCTTGTTACCATTAATCTGACCATTTCATTTGCGTTGTCGACTGCTTCATCTGCCTTCTGATTTGCTTCATTTTCCATCGCGCCACTGTCCGTCGTGTACTTCGCGGCGAAGCCGTCAATACCGAGATTTTTGTACTGGACAGTGTGCTGCATTTCGTGGGCCCAAAACCAAAGGTCTTTCGAGCTCGGCGGTTTTGCGAATACAATTATATTATCGGCTGTGACAGCGTGATTGTCCGCAGATGCCTCTTGGAATTTGTTGATGATGCCGTGCGAACCCACAGTGTCGTCAATAACAAACTGGGCCCGGTCGAGGATTTCTTTTGAAAATACGCCAGTCAAATAAAATCTGATGTCTGCAGGAATTGGTTTCGCTCTGTCTTGATAAAGCGCCACCGCTTGCCTTGCTCCTATCGCCAAGGGCACGCCGATGACGTTTCCCACTTTTCCTGTGTCGAGAACATCTTGGGCGTTCTTGCTGAGCACGATGGGCGCTTGTTTCGAGAGTTTTTCTGACATGCGCGAAATTTCAACAGTTTGACCAAGCTTTTTTGGGAGAACGGACCTCACGTGGTTTTCTATTTTCTGATCAGCTCCAGCAACCAGTTCGTGCGGCTTAATAAGAATTTCGATCCGGTCGTTCGCAACGTCCTTGATCACCTTAACGGGACTTTCGCCTTTAATAACGCGTCCGGCAGCTTTCGGTCCTTCAGTGACAGTATTGACAACACCCCGTGCGACGTTCGCTGCGACATTCGCCGCAGTGTTTAGATCCATTTGAGCCAAAGCGCTGTGTGCAATTACGCATGAGATCACAAGCGATATGCCAATGGAGCAAAGTTTCATGCGAACCCCGCTGAGAGTATTCCCCCGGAGATCCAACTGCTTCGTAAAGCAGCTTGGGCTTGTGTGGCGATGACGCAGGTTGGGGATAGAGCCGCATCCGGTCTGCCATGTACGGCTTTGGCTCATTCTTGCGCGTGTAAACCCACGTCATCGCCTGATAACAATAATGGGTGAGTCGTCGCCAATGGCACGGTAGCACTGCACTGGCTTACAGCTAAAAAAGAGGCCACCGTGGCGACCCCCGCCGCGCCGGAAAACTTGCGGCTTTGTGATGCCGTTCACACTGACTTTGAATGAATAAAGCGAACATGTGACCCGAGGTGGGGAAGCTATGGAGGCTCACATGCGCAATATCGGCTTGGGCATCCTGTTCGGAATCGCGTTAATCGCAGTCGCTGTTGTAATTACCACCTGGTCAGTTGAACCGACCGTTGGGAAAACTCCTACCGTTTCGCTCGACCCGCTCGCCATGACAGGCACCGTAACCAACCTGCTACCCGAAGTGCACTACGACCACGGTTTCATTTTTCCCGAAGAGCAATAACAACCGAGGACACCACTTATAAATCGCAAAGGTCTCCTTCCCCTTATGCCCCGGTCGCTTTCCTCCCCCGCGACCGGGGCATCCTTTTACACCGTTGTCATAGTTCCTCTGAGGCCAACGAGCGGGAGTGGTTGCGCGCGTTCATTCAGCGCTGGAAAGCCGCCCACGACCGGGAAAGGGCGAGACGGTCGCCGCCTAGTGCCTCGCCCGAAGGTCAGCCCGTCGCCATCCGCAGACGGTGCAACGGCAGCGGCTTTGGATGCCCTCCAAACGTGAGGCCATCCGCGTTGCGGGCCGCCCCTTTATTTCCTTACTGTGAATGTCGCGAACTCAGCACCAAAAGCTTTCCCCGCATGTCCATTTGCCGGACGGACCCAAAGCGCCAGTATCACGATGGTGACTGCGACGATCGCGGCGTATTTCCACATTTCAGATTGCCGCCAAGCCCTGCCACAGCGCATCGCCAATAAGCCAAGCGACCGCCATGATCCAAATCACGGACGTGACCGGGTAACCATTGGGGTAAACTTTTGAAGGGCGTGCCACCCGACGGGTTCTATTTCACCGCCTCTATCAACGCTTTCAACGTATCCAGTGATGGCCAGCAGCAACCGTTTGACCGGCTGCAGATGTCTCTCGCATGTCCGCTTTGGGCCAATAGCGGCCATCGCGTCCCGCGCCGCTTTCAACGGCTCAGCTCTCCGAATATCCTACGGATTACTTTGTCGGCATTTGCATCGAAACATCGGCCATGGCTGAGCAAAATACGGCTGCGGCTGCCACCAGTGGATTTTTCTGATTGCCGCCTCCGCCTTCTGCCGCTTCTGCCAATCCAACGCCTGGCGCGCTAACCCCTGGTTGCTGTGCTTTCGCGAATGCCACATTCAGGGACGCCATTTTGCTGGTTCTCGCGCTAAACTACAGTGCGCGCCGCCGATCAGCTCGCGCCGCTGCCGCCGGCCTCAACTGAAATTTTCCGGAGCATCAAATAAGCAAACGCATACTCAAGCTCACCGATCAACACGAGCAGCAAATCATGGACGCGGTGCTGCGAAACGCAAAGGTGCAGGAATGAAGATCATCGACATGGAAGGCTTGCTGGTGCGGCTCGTGGACAACCTTGTCAGCTCAAGCGCCAGCGAGGTGTCAGAGGGAGACGAGGTGCTCAAGACGCAAGCACACTTTTATCGGGTGCTGATCGCGAACTGCGAGCGAAAGGCGGAAATGGCCGAGCAACTGGCTGAAAAGTTCGGCAGGGACGATGCGTCATGACGGACGTGACACTTACTATTCGGCGGTTGGGCGCGTTAGACGGGCGATCGCTTTTGAAGACGCGCCGTCTGTTTAGGCATGAGCCCGAGATTTCACCCAAAGGCGAATGCCGCCAACGAACGTCTTGTCGTTGTTGCCCCGCTCCGTACCCGACGGGAATTTTTTCATTTTTGTGATGAGCTTGCGATGAGCCGCCGTACCCCCTGTCGTTACGATGACGCCGCCATTACCCGAACGTGCGAAATGCCGCGATGGCAGGCTCGATTTCGTCGGTGTCGTGCACGTTCCCCGGCGTGAGCTCAACACCAAGTGCGACGTGGTGATCCATCTCAAGGGGGGCGGCACGGTTAGCGGGCGCTGCGAGATCATGAAGGGCGCGCCGGGCAACCCGCATCGGCCGGAGGACGTCGAGAAGAAGTTCTTCGACCTGACGGTGCCCGTATGGGGCGCCCAGCGTGCGAAATCGCTCTATGCGGCGCTGCTGGGACTCGAGAACGTCGCCGATCTTCGCGCCTTCGGGGCGGGGTTTGCGCTGTAGCTCATCATTACAAGGCGAAAGGATGAGGGTAGATAAGGAACATCCACGGCATCTTGGCAGTGCTTTTCTAATTGAAGACAAGGTGTTGCGATTTCGTCGCTACATCGATCAGCGTTCAACCTTTTGAACATGCGTTTGAAAAATGATTTTGACAAGGTAACCTGAGATCTCCTGGCCTCAAGCGAGAGTGCTGAGCCTGCAGGCAATGAAGGCGCAGAACGTTGATTCGGCGCAATAGAACCATATATAGGCACGTAAACTGAAATCTGGTCACACGTTTGGACCGCGCAACGTTTTTGTCGCGGGCTCATGGTTCCGCATGCTTTCCAGGACATTGTTCCATCCAGCCGTAGGGGCGTGGTTCGACGAGCACTTTAAGGTACCTACGCCTGCACAGGCGGACGCGTGGCCACTCATTAAGGCCGGCCGTAACGCACTGATCGCGGCGCCTACCGGTTCGGGCAAAACCCTCGCTGCATTTATGGCAGCGATCGACGAGTTGGTCCGGCAGGGCGTGGACGGCGGGCTGAAGGATGAAACCCAGGTTGTCTACGTCTCACCGCTCAAGGCGTTGTCGAACGACATCCACTGCAACCTTGAGGTGCCCATCGGCGGCATCCGCGAAAAACTTCGGCAGCACAAGCAGCCAGACATAGAAATCCGTACCTGGGTTCGCACCGGGGATACTCCGGCTCGCGAGCGTCAGCGGATGATCCGCCGCCCACCCCACATCGTCGTTACGACCCCGGAATCCCTTTACATTCTTCTGGGATCTGAAGCCGGGCGCAGGATGCTGGCAACGACGCGGACCGTGATTGTAGACGAAATCCATGCGATCGCGCCCAACAAGCGCGGCAGCCATCTGACGCTCTCTCTCGAACGTCTAGCCTCCATTTGCAGCAATCCACCGCAGCGCATCGGGCTTTCAGCGACGCAAAAGCCCCTACAGGATGTCGCGCGATTTTTGGTCGGCAACGGCGGTAGCGAAGGGACTCTCCCGGATTGTGCCATTGTGGATTCGGGACATCACCGCGATCGCGACCTCGCACTTGAGATTCCTGACTCGCCTCTCGAAGCGATCATGTCCTCTGAAGTCTGGGACCAGGTGTACACCCGGCTTGCTGAACTGATCGAACAGCACCGCACCACCCTTATTTTCGTAAACACGCGCAGGCTGGCCGAAAGGGTGACGCGGAAGCTTTCCGACTTGATGGGCGCGACGAACGTAGCTGCGCACCACGGCAGTCTCGCCAGGGATCAGAGGCTGGATGCCGAGCAGCGGCTCAAGAATGGCAAATTGAAAGCTCTGGTCGCTACGGCGTCGCTCGAACTCGGGATCGACATCGGTGACGTCGGCTTGGTGTGTCAGCTTGGCTCGCCGCATTCGATCTCCACATTTTTGCAGCGCGTGGGCCGGTCCGGTCATGCGGTTGGAGGCACGCCCAAAGGTCGCTTGTTCCCGTTGTCACGCGATGAACTGGTCGAGTGCGCGGCACTGCTCGACAGCGTCCGCCGAGGCGAGCTTGACAGTCTCACCGTGCCGGACCAAGCGCTCGATGTTCTGGCGCAACAGATCGTCGCGGAGGTGGCGTCGCGCGAATGGAAGGAGGATGAACTGCTGGCGCTCGTCCGGCGAGCCTGGCCGTACCGAAATTTGTCGCAGAACGATTTCGCAGCCGTAATCGGCATGCTGGCTCATGGCTTCAGCACACGGCGGGGCCGGCGTGGCGCGTTGATCCATCATGACTCCATCAATGGCATTCTGCGCGCGCGGCGTGGCGGTCGTCTGACCGCGCTGACCTCCGGCGGTACAATTCCCGACAACGCCGACTATCAGGTGCTGCTGGAGCCTGAAAACCACTTTATCGGAACCGTGAACGAGGATTTCGCCGTCGAAAGCCTTGTGGGCGACATTTTCCAGCTCGGCAACAGAAGCTACAAGATCCAGCGTGTCGAGCGAGGCATCGTCCGCGTTGAGGACGCCCACGGCATGCCTCCCACGATTCCATTCTGGTTAGGTGAGGCTCCAGGCAGAACCGATGAACTTTCTACTTCGGTTTCCCGCTTGCGACTCCACATTGCGGAACAACTTGAGCGCGATCCGACGGGTGCGTCCGCTTTGGCTTGGCTGGTCGACGAGATCGGCGTCGGTTCGTCTGTTGCCGAGCAGTTGATCGAATACCTGCACGCGGGTCATAGTGCTTTGGGCTGCCTACCCACTCAGCAGACAATCGTTTTCGAACGCTTTTTTGACGAGGCGGGTGGCATGCAGCTCGTCATCCACGCGCCCTATGGCAGCCGCATCAATCGCGCGTGGGGATTGGCGCTTCGCAAGCGTTTTTGCCGGAAGTTCAACTTTGAACTGCAAGCTGCCGCGACCGAAGACAATATAGTCATTTCACTGACAGAAGCGCACAGCTTCCCCCTCGACGAAGTCGTTCGCTACCTGCATTCGGCATCCGTTCGGAGTGTGCTCACTCAGGCTCTCCTTGACTCTCCCATGTTTACAACGCGCTGGCGCTGGGTGGCCGGCGTCTCACTCGCGCTGCCCCGCTTCCGAGGCGGCAGAAAAGTGCCGCCCCAGTTGGCGCGCATGGGCGCCGAGGATCTTATCGGCGCGGTTTTTCCCGATCAGATCGCCTGCGCGGAAAATCTTTCCGGGGAACGTGAAATCCCGGATCATCCGCTGGTCAATCAGGCGATCCGCGACAGCCTGACTGAGGCAATGGACCTGGAAGGGCTGGAGGATCTGCTCAAGGCAATCGAGTCGGGCACAGTTCAGACGGTAGCGCGCGATCTCACACAACCCTCGCCTCTAGCGCTGGAGGTGCTGTCAGCGCGGCCATATGCCTATCTCGACGATGCACCGCTGGAAGAACGTCGCACGCAGGCCGTTTTGGCCCGGCGCTGGATTTCCCCGGAGCAGGCATCCGATATCGGCCGTCTCGATCAAGAGGCTATCGAGCGCGTGCGTAACGAAACTTGGCCGGAAGCCGAAAATGCCGACGAATTGCAAGACGCGCTGGTCTGGCTTGGTTTCCTGACAGATGCCGAAATGGCTGCCCAGCCCCGATGGCGAGGTTGGTTAGACGAACTCGCGGGGGCGAACCGCGCAGGGCGCATGGAGATCGGAGACGTAAGTGTCTGGATTTCCGCCGAGCGGGCGGCCCAGTTCCGTGCGCTATGGCCATTCGCGAAAATTGAGCCTCAGATTGGTCTGCATTCGTCCGGGGGATGGTCACCTGAGGACGCCCTCCTTGAGATCGTTCGTGGCCGCCTCGAAGGTTTGGGGCCTGTCGCGGCGACCGCGCTGGCGTCATCGTTGGGCCTGAATTCGGAACAGGTGGAAGCAGCACTCGCGCGCCTTGAGGCCGAAGGATTCGCCATGCGCGGGCGATTCACTGCCGACGCACCTGACGAAGAATGGTGCGAGCGGAGACTTTTATCCCGCATCCATCGCTACACAATCAAGCGGCTGCGCGCGGAGATTGAGCCAGTGGCTGCGCGTGACTTCCTGCGGTTTTTGTTCGCGTGGCAGCGCGTTGCGCCCGAAACACGAATGGCCGGGCCGAAAGCGATGGACACTGTCCTGGCACAATTCGAGGGCTTCAACGTACCTGCCGCGGCTTGGGAAACAGAGATCTTGCCGGCTCGCATCGGTGACTACGATCCGGATTGGCTCGACGAACGGTGCCTGGCCGGACGTTTTACCTGGCTGCGCCTGCGCCCGCACATCAGAAACGGCGAGGGTAAAGTAGCGCCGCTTCGGACAACGCCCGTTGCAATACTGCCGAGGGGTCATAGCAGTTTGTGGATGTCATTGTTTCCCGCGGTCGATGGACCCCAGCCGAGCTCGCGGGCGCTGAAAGTTATGGAATGCATCGAACAGAGCGGTGCGTCATTTTTTCACGACCTGTTGGAAAACAGTGGTTTGCTGAAGTCACAGCTCAAGGAGGCGATTGCGGAATTGGTCGCGCTTGGTCGCGTAACATCCGACAGCTTCGGCGGCTTACGCGCTCTGCTGGTTCGGTCCAGCGGGCGGCGGGCACACCGGTGGCGACCTCGCAGCACTGAGCTATTCCAGATGGAAGATGCCGGTCGCTGGTCGCTGGTACGACGCAAAACAGGTTCGATAAAAGTCGATGCCATTGAGCACGTCGCGCGCACGCTGCTCCGCCGGTATGGCGTGATCTTCCGGCGGCTGATCGACCGGGAGACGGCATGGCTGCCGCCTTGGCGTGACCTATTGCGCGCGTATCGTCGGCTCGAGAGCCGCGGTGAAATTCGCGGGGGGCGATTCGTCGCGGGTTTTTCGGGCGAGCAGTTTGCCCTACCAGAGGCTGTCGCCAATTTGCGCGAGGTCAGGCGACAGCCTGATGCCGAAGAGTGGGCAGTCGTGTCGGGTTCGGATCCGTTAAACCTTGCCGGCATCCTGACACCCGGACCGAAGCTTGCGTCATTGGCGGGCAACCGACTAGTTTACCGGAGTGGCGTCCCTGTTGCTGCATTGGCAGCGGGCGAGATCACATTTTTCCAGGAAGTTGATCAGGGTTCCGAGTGGCAAGCCCGGCAGCTTCTGCTCGGTGGGATTATGCAGGCGCCCTCGCTCGCTCCCGAGCTTGGTGCTGGGGGTCATCGGAAATTCGCCCATACGCGGCAATGACGTGCAGGCTTCGCTCTCTTCGGGAGGTCGCACCCGCGCGCACGAGCGCATACGCTGCCGTGAGCCCCACGATTCCAGCGCCGACAACAGCTACGTCCGTGCGAGCCGACTTCTTAAGGCTGGGCTAGGAGGTCTGGGATGCGGTCGCCGTCCAACAACAGTCGGCTATTCCAGGCAGAGCCAAAAATTAATTCCTTTTTGCGAGTGTGGCATGGACTAATGAAAAGACTGAATAGAGGTTTGGCGATGTACACGCGCCGAGAATTGGTTAGACGCTACGCGTACCGATGCGTTGGTGCCGCAGTTAGAAACCGGCAAAATCAACTGCGTCCGTCTTCCCTATTGCGGCCGGTTGCCACCCGGCGCGTGCAAAATACAACGCATTAGTCAGCTGCTCGGTTCACGTCTAAACCACGGTAACTTAGTGCGATAGCTCTACAATGCCTCGGTCGCAGTCGAGGGCGGGCATGCGCATTATAAGGCGTCTCATTTCGATAATACGATAATCGAGTGTCCGTATGGATTGCCGCTTTTGTCTTATTTCTCGACCCGAAAACCCACTTTTCACGCGACCTCGGCAAAATAGCGCACCAAGAAAACTAAACACGCTGTAAATTGCCACCTGTTATTGGCGCTGCGAATCATGTGCCCCTTTATAATTGGCACTAGCCATTTTTGTTTCGAGGCAAAGGACATGTACAGAAGCGTGGCAGTCGTAACAGCCTTATCGGTTGCGCTAACCGGCGCTGCCGCGGCGAAAAGCGCCGCTCATGTTGCCTTTGCCGCCAAGCAATCCTTGAGGAACGACGAGCAAGAAAGACAGCAGCAGCTTTACACTGGAAAAATACACATACGCCATGGTGCTGGCCAACAAGGAACGGCGATAGACTTCCGATACCCCCTGCTCGGTTTTTCCTTGAAAACAACGGAACGCTAAGAGCCAAGCTGACTTTTTGTTAAAGCATTTTTGTCGCAGTTGGATTTCGCGGTGGCTTTCGCGGCTAGTGGCGCGAAGCGTGCTAAGAATTGCACCAGTTCCGGATGGTCCCAATTGCGATTACAAGATATTCGCATCACCTGCCAAGTCGGCCCCGTTGTGGGCAGTTCGATCCAGTTCGATCCCCCCTTGAAGGCAACCGCGCGGGTAGTAGCCGATTGCCATGGCCCTGCCGTGCGCAATTCGGAACGTATGGACAATGAAAAGGACCTTGAGAACTTATGTCGCTATTGGTGCTTAGCAGACATCCCGACCGAGGCTCTCAATGTCTGCTTTTGGGGGTAGCGGGCATGCCTTTTTGCGCCGCATATGTCCGCTAATGACCCAAAGCGGACATGATCCATATGCAGCATCAACGTTCGGTTTTGATAAGCCTATCGGAATAGGGTCGAAAGTGGTCTTTGACAGTAATCGGTTGGGATGGGTCGCCCTGTTAAGCGGGATCGCCTATTTGGGACTGTCAACCTTTTCTGCATCTGAGGATGCAGACGCCACATCGGGCCAGCTGTTGTTTAACAACGCCTGCCGAACGTGTCACTCGATCAGGGAGGGCGACAATCGGCTCGGTCCTCACGTGCGAGGCATCATCGGAAGGAAGGCTGGGGCGCTGCCAAACTACTCGTATTCCAGCGCTATGAGGGCCGCAAACTTCGTTTGGGATGAGGAAAACCTCGAGCGCTTCATCGCCAACCCCGACGAGACAGTGCCCGGCAACACCATGAAGCCCTACGGTGGTTTGGCATCGGCGGAGAGCAGAGCAAAGTTGATCGCTTTCTTGAAGACCCTTGCGGCCGATCAATAGTTGCCTTGGCCTCCGGGGAAAGGCACATGCCTGTCCTTTCCGAAAATCATATCCGGACGTATTGATGATGCAGCCCGGCCAAGATGGGAATGGCGACAATGACCC
>Ga0209382_10012861_pt1 | contig 10307 bp, 10 predicted proteins | sample SoiMetdeltSBSDD5_FD_187599 | JGI IMG/M metagenome (GOLD analysis project Ga0209382, IMG submission 187599) | Bulk soil microbial communities from a Populus tree surrounding site in Tennessee, USA - Soil MetaG P. deltoides SBSDD5 (SPAdes) (version 2) | ecosystem: Environmental > Terrestrial >...
AGACCCTCGTGGTCAGCGTCGAGAACCTCCCGCGCGAACGATGGATCGAGACGCTCCTCGGAGCGCGCGGCCCACGGCACGGCGAGGAGCCAGTCGAGATACGTCCGGATCACTCCCGATTCGGCGTTCGACTCACCCATGCGCTCGAGACGGCCCAGCTCACGCTCGGCGTGCTCGCGGACAGCCTCGGGCATGCCGGCTTCAGTTATTTTCTTGCGGTACTCCTCGACAACCGAGCTGTCCTTCTCGCCAAGCTCCTTGCGGATCGCCTCCATTTGACGACGGAGGAAGTATTCGCGCTGTTGCTTCTGCGCGCCGTCCTCGACGTCGTCGTGGATGCGCTTGCGCACCTGGAGTTCGGCAAGCCGTTCCCGCTGGAGCTGAAGGGCGAGCTTGAGCCGTTCCACCACGTCGAGCGTTTCGAGCAGCTGACGCTTTTGATTGAAGTTCAGATCCGGGGAATAGCCGGCGGTGTCGGCGAGAGCGCCCGCCTCGGTGATCGACCGCACGAACGCGCGGATCCGGCCATCGTCGCCGCGCAGTTCGAGGATTTCGTCGACCACAGCTCGATATTCACGCTCCAGCTCATGCGTCAAGGTGCCTGGAGGCGATTGATCCGGACGCGCTTCGACATCGACGCGCAGCACGCCGTCAGCATCGGTCGATGCCGCGCCTGGGATCCCGCGGTGCAGCGCCGTCAGCGTCGCCGCCACCCCACGGCCGGCCAGACGTACGCGATCCGATACTTCAGCCACGACACCGACACTCCCGTACGTATTGGCGTGTCGCGGTACCAGCAACACGCGGTCGTCCCGGCCCACGTCGACGGACAACGTGATCGGCATGCCGGGGAATACCACCGTGTCGTCCAAAGCAATGATGCGGAGTCTGTTCATGGTTATCGAATAGGACGCACGACGAGGAGGGGAAGATCCAGAGGAGCGGAGTAGAATGCCTCGGGTTTTGCGCCGGAGGTTGAGATATGACCGCAACGCGTTCGCTGGCTTTTCGGCTTACGTCCAGCGCACTATGGATGACGCTGTTCCTCTCGCCGTTCCTGGCGGCCCATCCGCTTCATCAAAGCAGTTCACCGGCCAACGACGCCAGCGCAGGTAAAGGCAGCGTCGAGCGCATCAAGATTCATGGCAAGGCGCTGGAGGGCAACCTCGAGGGCGAGTCGCCCGATCGTGACGTGACGATCTACCTACCACCGAGTTACGCGACGGATGGCAACCGCCGTTACCCGGTGATCTAGCTGCTGCACGGCTACTCGGGCACGGACGAGAACTGGACGAAGGGCATTCCTGTTCCGGAGATTGCAGATCGGGTGGCCGCACGCGGAACGGCTCGCGAGATGATCATCGTCATGCCCAACGCACACTCTGTCTACTTGGGCAGCATGTACTCGAATTCAGTCACAGCGGGAAACTGGGAAGGCTATATCGCTCAGGATCTGGTGGCGTATGTCGACGCGCACTATCGCACGATCGCCGACCGGATGAGCCGAGGTCTCGCCGGTGCGTCGATGGGTGGATACGGAACGATTCGCATCGGCATGAAGTACCCGGAGGTGTTTTCGAGCATCTACGCCTTGAGCGCCTGTTGCCTCACCGCCAACATCAATCCAAGAGTCGAGAACCTGGCCGCGGTCGAAGCGATCCGCACGCCGGAGGATGTGGCGAAGGCTGGCCGCGGCCCTATGGGCACGCTGGCGCGCGCGGCCGCGTGGTCTCCAAATCCCACCAATCCTCCGCTCTATCTGGATCTCCCGGTGAAAGACGGCAAGATTCAGCCGTCGATCGTGGCGAAGTGGGCGGCCAACGCGCCGCTTGCGATGATCGACCAATACATTCCGAACCTCAAGACACTCCACGCGATCGCCTTCGACATCGGCAACCAGGACGAGGCCGTGGCGCCGCGCACCATCAAGGAACTCGATGAAGTTCTGACGGCCGCGGGTGTCGCGCACATCTACGAGACCTACGACGGTACACATAACAGCCGGCGGGCGGCGCGTGTTGAAACGAGGATGCTGCCGTTCTTCTCGAATAACCTGACGTTCGCGGCGGTCAAGCACTGAGTGCGCCTGATCGTCGCCTCGTGACGTGGCGTCCTGGCTGGCTCCTCCTCCGATGCAGGTATTCTGTCCTGACGCCGGCGTGCGGCTGGCGCCAGGACAGCAGACACCTGCATGAAACAACTCGCCGACTGTCGTGTGCTGCTGGTGGACGACGCCAAGGCCAATCTCGACATTCTCGTCGAGGGCCTGAAGGCCGACCATAAGCTCAGTGTCGCGACGAGTGGAGAAACCGCGCTGCAGGTTGCCGCGCGCACGCCGGTCGATCTCGTGCTGCTCGACATCGTCATGCCGGGCCTGGATGGCTACGAAGTGTGCCGTCGCCTGCGCCAGATGCCCGAGACCGCAGACGTGCCGATCATGTTTCTCTCGTCGCTCGAAGAGGTTCAGAACAAAACGCGCGGCTTCGAGGCGGGCGCCAATGATTACCTGACCAAGCCGTTCGACATGCTCGAAGTGAAGGCGCGCGTTCGGTCACTGCTCAAGGCGAAAGCCTACAGCGACGCGGTCAAGGAGCAGATCGCCAGCGAACTGCGAGTGGCGCGCGACATTCAGATGGGCATGCTGCCGCACGATTTTGCGCCCGTGGAGGAGGCGTACGGCCTCAGCTTCGGCGCGGTGCTCGAACCGGCGCGCGAAGTGGGCGGCGACCTCTACGGCGTCTGCGCCGCCGGACCGGAACGATTGGTGCTCTTTCTCGGCGACGTGTCGGGCAAGGGGATTCCCGCCTCGATGTTCATGGTGCGCGCCATCAGCCTGGCGCGACTGCTGGCGCGGGAAATTGCCGAACCAGAGCGTATCCTTGGGCGCTTGAACGACGAGCTCGCCACCGACAATCCATCGGGGATGTTCGTCACATTTCTATGCGCGGTGTTCGAGCCAAAGTCGCATCGGATCACGCTCGCCAACGCAGGGCATTGCCGTCCGGTGTTGTTGCGCGCCAACGAGCCGCCTCGCTGGGCGGTGACCAATCTGGGAACCGCGCTTGGCTTCGAGCCCGGTTTGGAATTCGAGCGCACCGAGCTGACGTTGAAACCGGGCGATGCGCTGATCCTCTACTCTGACGGCGTGAGCGAAGCGTTCAATCCGCAGGAGGAATGCTACGGCAACGATCGATTGCTGTCTGACGCCGGCGAATGGGCCGGCCAATCCGCGCCCACCATCACTGCGGGTCTGCTTGGGAGAGTCCGCGCGTTTGCGGGCAAGGCACCACAGTCCGATGACATCGCTATCCTGACGTTGAAGGTGAAGGGGGACGGCTGCATGAAGCTGGAACTCCGTGCCACGCCGGAAGAGGTCATGCGCGGTGTGGAGACGCTCAGGGAATTTGCGGCAGCACAGGGTGTGCCGGACGAGGTGGCTTTCGGCCTGACACTCGCCCTGGAGGAATGCGGCAGCAACGTTGTCAACCACGCCTTGACGCGTGACGCCCAGCGTACGTTCCAGGTTATCCTCGAGCGCACGGGCGACTCTTTTATCATCGAGTTGCGGGACGACGGGCCGGAGTTCGATCCGACGGCGGCGGCTCCGATCAAACCGCAAGCCGAGGATGATGATGTGCCCGGTGGCTGGGGAATCGAACTGGTCCGCCGCAACGTGGACGACGTCCGCTACCGGCGCGAGGCCGGCAAGAATGTTCTGCGCCTGAGCAAGCGGCTTGTATCAGCGTTCACCGCCGACTAATCTGTTCGGCACGCGCCAATCACAACACAAGGTCATGCCACTCGACATCCAGATTCAGAAAGACAGCAGTAGCCCGGGAGTCGCCACTGTCAGACTCACCGGCAGCCTCGACACGGCCACGGCGGCCGAACTCGAAAAGCAACTCGCCCCGGTGCTGGGCAGCGCGACGCGAGATATCGTCTTCGATCTCGCGCATCTGAAATTCATCAGCAGCGCGGGCCTGCGCGTCTTTGCCGCGACGCGCAAGACGCTCAAGGAGCGGGGCGGGCAGGCGTCCTTCGTCCACATGCAGCCGCAGATCCAGGACGTCTTCGAGATCATGAAGTCGCTTCCGGGCGTGGCGATATTCAAGGATGTCGCGGAGCTGGATCGCTATCTGGCCGCGCGGCAACGCGCTCACCTGCAGGGCGATTAGCGGACCGGCGACGCGCTCAGTGGAACAAGCAGTGGCGTCTGACCGGATCGATCGATCCGGTACTGTGCGCTCACTCGCGATGAGGGACAGCATAAAGGGTCAGCGTCGGTGTAGCGCAAGAACTCAGTGGTGAGCGTCTCCGCCGTCAGCGTCATCATTCCGGATGCGGCGTCGAGCCGCGAGGTCATCATCGCCGGCGACACAGAACCCGCAAACCGTCCGCCAACGAAGACGAACACGTTGTACTGAATCGGCCGGCACATGCCGTCGGCGCCCGCCATTCCACCAACGACTTCGATGTCATTCTGAACGAGCTGCGTGCCTCCCGGACGGAATGGAATCCACCCCGCAGCGGCGACTGCCTGTTCGTTTGCAGTCGATCCGGACTTCGTCCACCGACATCGGCTCGTGACCGCATCAAGTGGTTCTTCAGGTTGAGGAGCGGGCGGCACTGGCCGCGGAGAAACGCCCATTCCTCGCATTGACGATTGTCTTCAAAGACGCAGACCCCGAATGCAGCGCCGTCAGGCCGCTTCTCGGCTCGGTGTGTTCCGCCCTGCTGGACACAATGTTCGGATGCTGGGTTCGCGCGCTGCGCACCAGCAGGAGGAGGCGAAGAAGAGGGCTTCGTCCCACAGCAGACGAACCCAAGCGTCAGGGTGAGGCAAACGAGTGGAGCAAGTCTTCGCCCTGCCTTGCCCATCTGTTAGAGCCCCCCCGGCCTGCCGATCGGTCACTCTGCGTAATCGGCGCACACGACCATGCTCGGCGTGACAACCAGTCGACCGCCTGAAACCGCATTCGCGAGCCGAGCGAACTGGAACGTGAACTGACTCACCGCATCCGGAACCGCCTCTGAACGCAGGAGCGGCGACGGCAGACAGTGAATATTGGCGAAGCCGAGATGCCGAAGCCGTCCTTCGAGATATCGCCGACTCAGGAGAAGAACGTGTTCAGGATTGAAGAATCGGATGTCGGTTTGCATGGCCCGCTGTTGTGGCGAGCGCAGAAGGTTCCTGAGCGATTGACTCACACGGAGGAGATGAAACTTGTTCGGCACCCGGATCACGACGGACCCACGGCGCGCCATCAGTGTCTGTAACGAGGACCACATTTCAGCGATGTCGGGTTCGTAATAGAGCACGTCACTGAGTACTACGACGTCGTACCTGGCTCCATCGCGGCACAGGGCGCGCACGTCCCCGGTGATAGTCGGAATCCCGAAATGCTCCCTCGCGTATTTCGTCGCCGACGCAGACAGATCATTCACCACGACCGCCAGATCCGGTCGCCTTGCGATCAGGGCGTGCATCAGGTGTCCCTTGGCGCCGCCGATATCGAGGACTCTGCCTCCAAGAGGAGCGCTGCGCGCGATACGACTGACAAGTTGATCGAAGATCGCTCGTCTCGACTGTAGAAAGTATTTGTCGTCCTTGTAGGCGTCCTCGAAGTGCTGTATCAGGACGTGCGGATCGAGTCGAACATTCGTCCACGCCAGACCACAGCCAACGCACTCGACCAGGCGCACCAGCGTGCTGTAGTAGACGAACTGTCCGAGCGAACGTTTCGGCTGGTCCCCACAATCAGGACAGCGTCCGACGGTCATCGCTTTGACGCGTTGAAACCCGTGGCGCATCGCGTAGTCGACCCACTGCTCTGGGACGTCGAAACCAACGTTGTGCTGAAGCACGGAGAGAAAAAACGTACGATCGTCTGACACAGGACAGACAGTCTAAAACACGACCGGCCTGCTCAGCTCACGTCACTTTTTTTCTGGGCTCGTCGGTAGAGGCGCCTTGGGTTTGTTTGCTGCCGCCTTGTCGCACTCGGTGACCTTCGCCTCCGCGACCTTCAAGATGCGACCGTAGGCGTTACTGACGCGGATGCACTGACTCGATTTCCGCCAGAACTCCGTCCCCCGCGCGACACCCGCAAGCTCGTAGCCTCGCTTCTCGAGCTCGGGTGCTACGTCGATGACGCGCGCGCCGACGAGATCCTGCAACTCGCGCACGGCAGACTGGGCCTTGAGGCTCGCGACCGCGATCAGCGAGAGGACAACGGCGACTCCGATTGTCGAAAACTGCATGACCTTCTCTCCGCTGAGCCACTTTAACCTGAACGAGTCCTATCGCAGCCCAGCGCTGCGCGATGGCCGGCGCACAAGGAACAACTCGACAATGGGAAGAAAAAGGCGGCCCGAAGCTTCCTCTCAGAAGTTGAGCAGCCCGTGAACAGACACCGACTTCGTCTCAGGTGCCGTGATGTTGTCGAAGCTCTGCGCGTCGTAGTCGATGAGAATCGCCGCGCTGACGTTTCCCTGATGTGGAAACCAGTACGCCACGCCGAAAATGGTTCGGTTCTGATGCTGGTCGCTGAGAAGGGTCGATCCGAAGACCGGTGCAGTCGATGCGGGTGCGAGCGCATCTGTGCCGTTCGGCGTCCAGTGGTCGTAACGAATCAACGCTTCCCATGAGGAACCGTTCTCGTATGGATATCGCGGCGTCGCCCAGATTGAATAGCCATTGGCCGGGATGTTGGCGGTCGTCGGGAGCGCCTGGTCGTCGGCGTCGAGGTAGTCAAAGCCCGCATTCAGGAACTGGTGCTCGTACGTCAGGTTGCCCATGACGCGCTTGCGTTCTCCGTCGCTGACGTAGGCATCGTTGTAGTAGACGAGGTGCGCGCGAAGGCCGCGCAGGATCGGCATGCCGGCGGCAAAGGGCCTTGCCGTCCCGCGGAACTCGAAGCCCTTCTGGCTGTTCGTCTCTGTGCGCTGGTAGTTCTCACCGTTATAGAAACCGACGTGCACGTCACCGTAGTTGGCCGCAAAGTTGTAGTGGAATGAGACGCCCGCGTCCGAGGAGCTCATCACCGTCGGCAGGGGGACGCGCTCTGCGAACACAGTTCCCTGGAATCTGTAGCGATAGATGCCTTCCTCGAAGTCGACCCAGGGCGTCTGCTGGATCCCCAGCCGCACCCACGACCCTCTGGCCATCCAGTCGTCGAGATTGAACTGGCCGTAGGCGTACTTGATTCGAAAGACGAGGCTGTCGTTCGTCACCGTGGCGCCCGTCACCAGACCGCTCTCACGCGTGATGTCGGGCGTGATTCTGAACGCGACGATGTGCGAGAGCTGGCCGGTGATGTTGATGTAGGCGCGACCAACATCGAAGGAGCTGCGATTCACCGAGTTGCCCGCAGCGTCAGTGATCTCCGGCTCGGTTTGCACCGTGTAACTGGGCCACAGCGTCATGCCCAGACGGATGGCCGGGGTGTCATCGGGTTGGTTAGAGCCGGCGGCTGGTGTTGCTTGCGCGCCGGCACTACTGCTGTAAAACGACAACAATGTAAACATCGCGCTTGCGGCTCGGGACCTCGCCGAAATCACCATCACACCTCCAACGGACGCTGAGGGCTCCATTTTCGATGTGTGGTTTCGCGCGTCCTGTTAATTCTGTGTAAACACCTCGCCGCCCCGGCGTCGCGGATTCCCACGCTCGCAACCTTGCGCGTCGCTTGGAAATCAACCGCCGCCTCGGGTTCTCGTGACGATTCGGGCTGTCCGGCGAGGGTAGTCTTTCAATTCTCTTCCGGCGGGCCGCCGCCGATCCTCGCCACGTCTTCCTGCCGCACACGCTCCACTTTGAAGCGACTGGCAGCGGCAATCATCTTGTCCAGGACCTCGTCGAAATCGAACTCGGTTGCCTTTGAAAAGCGGATCGGGTTGATGCGCGCGATGACGAACGGCCTGAGATACGGGCTGGTCAGGCCGCGGCCCTTCAGCGCGGTGACCACATTTGACACCGCGTCATCCAGCTTCAGCAGCTTCGTCGCCCGCCGCTCGCGCTCGCGTACGGCTTTGGGAAGCGGATCGTCGAGGAAGTCGTCGATCCGGCGGAGCACGCTATGGTACCCGCCGCCACCAAGACTTCGACGCTCCTCGTACGCCGCGCCGAGCGTGAGATAGGGCGCCTCTTCGAACTCGAATGCGTGATCGCTCTCGCGTCCGGCGCCCCGCCCGGCCAGCGCACGCGCCATCCGGATCGTTTCGAGCGACTTCTCTTTCACGTTGTGCGCCTTCTCGGTGTTCAGGGCAAGAATCTTGAACGCCACATCGGGCTCGGGGACGAGCAGGCCGGTGATCGTCTTCGCCCCCAGCTTTCTCATCGCCTGCAGGCGATGGTTCCCGTTCGGCGTCACGTACTGATCGCCGTCGCGCACGATCACGACCGGGTCGAGGAAGCGGCCCACCTTCTCGATCACGGTCATCAGCCGCTTCACGTGAGGCTCAGAAGGATCGCGCTGGTAGGGCGTCGGCTCGACGCGGTCGATCGGCAGCGCCACGAGGAGGACGGGCGTGCCTCCGAAGGGATCGCTGTAGGTCCCGAGCACCGCACCACCATCGTCGTCGACGTGGGCAGTCAGCTCGCGGATGCGCGCGTCGTCAGTCGCGCGCACCTCTCCGATTGAGAGTCCGACGGATTTCGGCGTCGCTTTCTTCCGTCGTGTCGCTTTCTTCTTCTTAGCCATTGGGGTCAGAGCGCCGTGCTGTGCCGGCCGTGACGCTCCGCAGCATAGCCCAATCCCATCGTTGAGCTCACCCTTGACCTTTGCCTCTTGACCTTTCTCTTGTCCGCAAAGCTATTCGTTGAGTGCCCAGGCGTGGGCGACGCGTGCGATCGTCGCCAGCGTTTGGTTGCGCTGGTCGTCAGTGCCACGCGCGTCCTTCAGGAACGCCGCGATGATGAGATGGTCGCCATCGGGCAACTCGATGATGGCGTTGTCGTTGGAGGCGGCGCGTACGCTCTCCGTTTCATCGGAGGTGCCCGGCCGCAACGATACACGCGTGCCAGGGGGCAACCCGGCGCGCAGGCGCCCATCCTGGTTGTGCATTTCCTCCATTTCGTCGAGCACCCAGGCCGTGTTGACGCCGTTGAGCAGCTCGCCTTGCGCGAGGCGCGCCAGGAGCGTCGCCATCGCAGATGGCCGCGCAGCGTCGCGCCGGTCGTGAGTGAACGCCGCAGCGGTGCGGCGACGGTTCGCGGGCCCAACGCGTTCGACGGCAGCAGCGAATCGCTCCAGAGAGAAAGGCACCGCCTTGTGCTCGCAGCAGACACCGTAATAGTCCGCCGCAAACTCCAATTCGTAGCGGCTCACGTCGATGCCCTCGATCCCAAGATTCCGGAACGTGTTCCGAACTGCGGACGGACCGCCTGCAAGCCGCAGAAGCTTGTCCGATGCGGTGTTGTCACTCTCGCGAAGAATGGCTGACACAAGATCGCGCACACGTCGCTGCTGTGTGCCCTGTTGTGCGATGAGACTCGTGAGGCGCGACACTCCAGGTCGCTGATCCTCTGCCGTGAGCGTGACCGTCGCGTTCAGATCGAGCTGCCCGCTCTCGCCAAGACGCAATGCGTGAATGGCAATCGGTAGCTTGTACACGCTCATCATCGGGAACCACTCGTCCGCGTTGACGCTGGCTCCTTCTCCGGACTCCGCACGGACCACGCGAACACCCAATCTTCCAGGCGCCTGCTTGGCGATGCGCTCGAGTTCGGCGGCAAATGTCGGGCGGGCCTCCCGACAACCTTTCAACTCGGTCGCGGGTGACGCCACACTGATGACGACCGCAAGCCCTACGCTGCCGAATGACGTGACCCGATTCGCCCTCATGGTTCCCGTTCTACACACCACTAGTGGACCGTATCCGCTGAAGGAGTACCAGTCACAATCAGCCTCCGACTGTGATTGTTCGGCCGCGACAGCGGAGCGGCCGGTAGTGATTTGCGAAGGACATACCACTAGAACACCCGACCGACGCGCACATAGACAGTCCGCCCATTCATGCCGAAGGGTGAGTGGCTGGGATACGTCTGAATTCCGTTGAAGGAATTGACCGTCGAGTTGCGGTCGGGGAACACATCGAACACATTCTGCGCGCCAATGGCAAACCGGTATTGGCTCACTCGGTATGATGCCTCGACGTCCGTCAACCACTTTGCCGCGTACTCCTGGTCATCTGCAGCATTCAACGTGAAACTGCAAAAAGCCCCGTATCGCAACGCATTGACATCCACGCCGAGATGCGTCGCCGCCCAACGTCCGCCGAGCCTCAGGCTGTCCTGCGGCTGAGCG
>Ga0209382_10012862_pt1 | contig 10305 bp, 9 predicted proteins | sample SoiMetdeltSBSDD5_FD_187599 | JGI IMG/M metagenome (GOLD analysis project Ga0209382, IMG submission 187599) | Bulk soil microbial communities from a Populus tree surrounding site in Tennessee, USA - Soil MetaG P. deltoides SBSDD5 (SPAdes) (version 2) | ecosystem: Environmental > Terrestrial >...
GCACAATCCGCGGCTGAAGCATATCGAGTTCGTATCGCTGTCGCCGCAACGGGCGCTGGTGGTGCTGGTAGGCGATGACGGGACGGTGGAGAATCGCAGCATCGAGGTGCCGCCGGGGCTGCCGGCCTCGACCCTCACCCGGGCATCCAATCTCCTCAGCAATCGGCTCGAGGGCAAGACGATTGCCGAGATGCAGCGCTATATTCGCGAGGACGCCGACGTCATCCGGCGCGAGCTCGACGAGCTGACCGCCAAGGTGGTCGAGTCGGGTCTGGCGACCTGGTCCGGCGAGGAGGCGGACGAGAAGCGGCTGATCGTGCGCGGCCAGGCGCATCTGCTCGAGAGCACGACGGCGCTGGCCGATTTCGAACGCATCCGGCGTCTGTTCGAGGATCTCGAGGAAAAGCGCGAGGTGATCCGCCTGCTCGGGCTGGCGGAGGCCGGCGAAGGGGTGCGAATCTTCATCGGCGCCGAGAACAAGCTGTTCTCGCTTTCGGGATCGTCGCTCATCGTTGCGCCCTATCGCGACGGCGAGCAGCGGATCGTCGGGGTTCTCGGGGTGATCGGCCCGACCCGACTGAATTATGGCCGGATCATCCCGATGGTCGATTACACGGCCCGGGCGGTCGGCCGGCTGCTCACTTGATTTTTCTTACGTTTGCAGCAGATATCCCCTGCTGAACGCCCACTTCCGAAGCATTCACGGATCCATGGACGATGATCGATACCCGCAAGCCTGCAGCCAACCAGGACGACGACCCGCTCGCCGACGACCCGAGCGCCAACGCGGCGGCCGGCGGGACGGGCGAGGAAATCTCGGTCGACGCGCTGCTGCGCGGCGAGGCGGAAGCGAGCCGGGAAGCAGGCTTGCGCAGCGAGGTTGCGGAGCTCAAGGACCGGCTGCTCAGGGCGATGGCGGACACCGAGAATGTGCGCCGCCGCGCCGAGCGCGAGAAAGCGGAGGCGACACTCTATGCCGCCAGCAATTTCGCGCGCGACCTGTTAAGCGTCGCCGACAACATGGCGCGGGCGCTCGAGGCGATGCCCGAGAATCAGCGCGAAAAGGCCGACGAAGCGACGCGCAACCTGTTGGCCGGCATCGACCTCACCTATCGCGAGCTGATGCAGGTGTTCGAGCGCTACAACATTCACCGAGTCGATCCGCTGGGCGAGCGGTTCGATCCCCATTTCCACCAGGCGATGTTCGAGGTTCCGGATCCGGACGCACCGCCCGGCACGGTGGTCCAGGTGGTGCAGCCAGGCTACCGCATCGGCGAGCGGGTGTTGCGTCCGGCGCTGGTCGGCGTCGCCAAGGCCGGGCCGCGCAACGGGCCAGGCCGCGGCGTTGCCTGATCACCGGTCCGGCGGCAGGGTCACGCGGCGCAGCGTGAGATTGATCCTGCCGCCTTCGGGCAGCAGGGTGGAGGAGCCGGACAGAATGCGGTCGACCCCATGATAGCAGAGCCGGCTCGCGCCGCCCATGACCACGACGTCGCCGGAGGCGAGCCTGACCGAGCGGGTGCGGTCGCCCCGGGTCGGACCGCCGAAGCGGAACAGAGCGGTGTCGCCGAGCGACAGCGACACCACCGGGGCGGCAAGATCCGCCTCGTCCTCGTCGCGATGAAGACCCATGCGGGCGCCGGCACCATAATGGTTGACAAGGCAGGCCTCGGGATCGTGAGGATAACCGCCGAGCCTGCGCCAGAGCTCGAGCAGGAGTTCGGGCATGGGCGGCCAAGGCTTGCCGGTGACCGGGTGGCGTGCCTGGTACCGATAACCGCCACGGTCGGATACCCAGCCGAGAGGGCCGAGATTGGTCATGCGGACGCTGAAAGGCTTGCCGGTTTTCGGCATCACCGGGGTGAAGAGCGGGGCTTGCGCGATGCGCTCGCGCAGCGCGGCCAGCAGCGCCAGCTGGGCAGCCCGGTCCAGGACGCCAGGGTGATGGACCAATCCTTCCGCCATGTTTTCTGGGGTCTCGGGGAACACGACAACTTGATGCACAAGAGAATAGCCTTATATAACCCCCGGAAACCCGAGGGGAACCGGCACGATGGGCGGCAGGACCTTTCGGCTCCAATTCGACGAAGACGGAGGCCTGCTCCCCCGCCAGCCGGGGCAAAGGGCGCCTTGCGACAAGGGCTTTAGAGACGGCCTGCCAGGAGGAGAACATCATGGCCAATAAAGTCATCGGCATCGACCTCGGCACGACAAATTCCTGCGTGGCGGTCATGGAGGGCAAAACGCCGAAGGTCATCGAGAATGCCGAGGGCGCTCGCACGACGCCATCGATCGTCGCCTTCAACGACGATGGCGAGACGCTGGTCGGACAACCCGCCAAAAGGCAGGCGGTGACCAATCCCGAAAACACCTTCTTCGCCATCAAGCGGCTGATCGGGCGCCGCTATGACGACCCGATGGTCGAGAAGGACAAGAAGCTCGTTCCCTACAAGATCATCCGCGCCGACAACGGCGACGCCTGGGTCGAGGCGCGCGGCAAGAAATATGCACCCTCGCAGATCTCGGCCTATGTGCTGATCAAGATGAAGGAGACGGCGGAGCGCTATCTCGGCGAGCCCGTCACCCAGGCGGTGATCACCGTTCCCGCCTATTTCAACGACAGCCAGCGGCAGGCGACCAAGGATGCCGGCAAGATCGCCGGCCTCGAGGTTCTGCGCATCATCAACGAGCCGACAGCGGCGGCGCTCGCCTATGGTCTCGACAAGAAGGAGGCCGGCACGATCGCGGTCTATGACCTCGGCGGCGGCACGTTCGACATCTCGGTGCTCGAGATCGGCGACGGCGTGTTCGAGGTGAAGTCGACCAATGGCGACACCTTCCTGGGCGGCGAAGATTTCGACATGCGAATCGTCGACTATCTTGCCGACGAGTTCAAAAAGGAGAGCGGCATCGATCTCAGGCGCGACAAGCTGGCGCTGCAGCGGTTGAAGGAAGCGGCGGAGAAGGCGAAGATAGAGCTTTCATCCTCGACCCAGACCGAGATCAACCTGCCCTTCATCACGGCCGATCAGACCGGACCGAAGCATCTCGCGATCAAGCTCACCCGGGCCAAGCTCGAGGCGCTGGTCGACGATCTGATCCAGAAGACGGTCGGACCCTGCAAGGCGGCGCTCAAGGATGCCGGGCTCAGCGCCGGTCAGATCGACGAGGTGGTGCTGGTCGGCGGCATGACGCGCATGCCGAAGGTCATCGAGACGGTGCGCCAGTTCTTCGGCAAGGAGCCGCATAAGGGCGTCAATCCGGACGAGGTGGTCGCGGTCGGCGCCGCCATTCAGGCCGGCGTGCTCCAGGGTGAAGTCAAGGACGTGCTGCTGCTCGACGTGACGCCGCTGTCGCTCGGCATCGAGACGCTGGGCGGCGTGTTCACCCGGCTGATCGAGCGCAACACGACAATCCCGACCAAGAAGTCGCAGGTCTTCTCGACGGCCGACGACAATCAGACGGCGGTGACGATCCGGGTGTTCCAGGGCGAGCGCGAGATGGCGCAGCACAACAAGCTGCTCGGTCAGTTCGACTTGGTGGGCATTCCGCCGGCGCCGCGCGGCGTGCCGCAGATCGAGGTCACTTTCGACATCGATGCCAATGGCATCGTGTCGGTGTCGGCCAAGGACAAGGCCACCGGCAAGGAGCAGCAGATCCGCATCCAGGCGAGCGGTGGCCTGTCGGACGCCGAGATCCAGAAGATGGTGAAGGATGCCGAGGCGCATGCGGCGGAGGACAAGCAGCGCAAGGAGCTTGTCGAAGCCAAGAATCACGCCGAAGGTATGATCCATTCGACGGAGAAGTCGCTTGCCGAGTTCGGCGACAAGGTCGCGGCCGCCGACAAATCGGCGATCGAGACGGCGATCAGCGAGCTGAAATCGGCGCTGGAGGGCGAGAGCAAGGACCAGATCGAGCAGAAAACCAATGCTCTCGGGCAGGTGGCGATGAAGCTCGGCGAGGCGATGTATCGGCAGAGCCAGGGCGAGGAGACGCCGCCGCCCGGCGCCGGTGCCGGAACTGGTCCGCAAGGGAAGTCCGACGACGGCGTCGTCGATGCCGATTTCGAGGAAGTCAAGGACGACGACCGCAAGTCGGCCTGAACGGATGAAACGGGACCGCCCTCGGGCTCATGCCGGCGCGGCAGGAGTGCCGAGGGCGGTCCTTCACATGCAACGGCGCAATCGCTTGAACCTGATTTCAATTGGCCCAGGCGGGGAACTAATCGTGAAGGCCGGAGAGGCCCATGGCCAAACGTGACTATTATGACATTCTGGGCGTGTCGCGGGGTGCGGGCGAGAAGGAGCTGAAATCGGCTTTCCGTCGGTTGGCCAAGCAATTTCATCCCGACGCCAATCCCGGCGACAAGACCGCCGAGCACAAATTCAAGGAAATCAACGAGGCCTATGAGGCGCTGCGCGATCCGCAGCGGCGGGCGGCCTATGACCGTTTCGGCCATGCCGCGTTCGAGACCGGCGGCATGGGCGGGCATTCGGCGGCGGGCGGCTTCGGGCCGGAATTCGCCTCCTCGATGTCGGACATTTTCGAGGATCTGTTCGGCGAGTTCATGGGCGGTGGCCGCGGGCGCGGCGGACGGCGCGGCGGCACCCAACGGGGCTCGGATCTGCGCTACAACATGGAGATCGCGCTGACCGAGGCCTATAACGGCAAGACGGCTCAGATCCGGGTGCCGACATCGGTCTCCTGCGAGCCATGCAAGGGGTCCGGCGCCAAGCCGGGCACCAATCCCAAGACCTGCCCGACCTGCAACGGCCAGGGGGCGGTGCGCACATCCTCAGGCTTCTTCACGGTGGAGCGGACCTGCCCGACCTGCCAAGGACGCGGCCGGGTGATCTCGGACCCCTGCGGCGCCTGCTCGGGACAGGGCCGGGTGACCAGGGAGCGGACGCTGTCGGTGAACATTCCGGCCGGTGTCGAGGACGGCACCAGGATCAGGCTGGCCGGCGAAGGCGAGGCCGGGGTGCGCGGCGGGCCGGCCGGGGATCTTTACATCTTCCTCAGCGTCAAGCCGCATGAGTTCTTCCAGCGCGACGGGGCCGATCTGTTCTGTCGGGTGCCGATCTCGATGGCGGCGGCGGCGCTTGGCGGCGAGATCGAGGTGCCGACGATCGACGGCAAGCGGGCACGGGTCCACATCACCGAGGGCACGCAGACCGGCAAGCAGTTCCGGCTCAAGGGCAAGGGCATGCCGGTGCTCAGGTCCAACCAGCATGGCGACATGTACATTCAGACGACGGTCGAGACCCCGGTGAACCTGACGCGCAAGCAGCGCGAGCTGCTCAAGGAGTTCGAGCGCGAGGCCAAGAACAACAGCCCGGAGTCGGCGGGCTTCTTCGCCCGCGCCCGGGCGTTCTGGGAGGGGTTCGGGGGGTAGGGTCGGGGCAGTAAATCGTGATCTGTGCTCTTCGCCTGCCTAGTGCCTTTTGCCTAATGCCGATTGCATAACCGGTTCAGCCACACCGTCCTTGGTATCAAGAGCGCTACGCTTCTCAAGCCGCGGCTGGTCTGCCCGGATTCCTTCGACAGTGCTCTTGATCGATGCCAGCTGATCGCCAATGCCGGTCAGCTGACCCTTGATGTTGGCGACATCATTCGACACCGAAACAAGAGTCATCAAGCCCCAGGCACCGACGACGGCTATGACGGTATTGGTGACCGCATAGACAGCCGTCATCCAATTGAGACGACTGTGCACATTGGCGATCGCCAGGCCGACTTCCGGAAGGCTTTCGAACTTGTCTGTCATGCGACGAGAATGGCAGCGAAATCGTCCTCACGCAAGGGTTGCAAGTCACCATATGAACAATTCATAGATGGGGTGGTTCCACCATCGGGCAGTCGGCATTAGGCGAATAGGCTGTGAGGGGTGCGCTTGCCTACTGCCTACCGCCTCACGACCTGAGCGTCGCGCCGGTCGCCTTCAACGCCTGGGCCACCACCCTGGCGCTGATCGCCTCGATCTCCTGGTCGGTCAGGCTGCGCTCGCGCGGGCTGATGGTGATCTCGATCGCCACCGACTTCTTGCCGGCGCCGATCGCGCCGCCGGAGAACACGTCGAATACCGCGACATCACTGATCAGCGTCTTGTCGGCGCCGCGCACCGCCTTGACCAGCCTCTCCGCCTCGACGCTGTCATCGACCACGAAGGCGAAATCGCGCTTGACCGGCATGAGGTCGGAGGCCTCGAGCGCCGGCCGGAGCGCGGTTCGGCCGCGCGGCTCGGGCAGCGCATTGAGGACGATCTCGAAACCATAAAGCGGGCCACGAACATCCATGGCCTGCAGCACCCTCGGATGGATCTCGCCGAACCAGCCGAGCTGGATCTTCGGGCCGAGCTGCAGTGTGCCGGAGCGCCCGGGGTGGAACCATGACGGCGCCCCGGCAACCGTCTGGAGATTGCCGACCGGCGCCCCGGCCGCGGCGAGCGCCGCCAGCGCATCGGCCTTGACATCGAACACATCGACGGCGCGCTGCTCGAGCGCCCAATGGCGGGGCGCCGCCGCCCCGCGCCGCACCGCCGCCGCCCTGACGGTCTCCTGTTCCGGCCGGTCGCCGGCATAGGCCTGCCCGACCTCGAACAGGCCGGTGTCGGTGAAGCCGCGCGCCAGGTTGCGCCCCGTCGCGGCGATCAGATTGGGCAGGAGCGACGGCCGCATGTCGGAGAGCTCCGATGAGATCGGATTGTCGAGCTTGAGCTCGGGCTGTCCGCCGCCGAACAGCTGCGCCTGGTCCGCGGCGAGGAACGACCAGGTCACCGCTTCATTGAGCCCGAGGCTGGCAAGCCGCCGCCGCACCGCCACAGTCCGCCGCTGCAGCGGCGTCAGCACCGGGCGGGCGACCGCATGGAGCCGCCGCATGGGGGTCGCCGGCACCTGGTCGAGCCCGACGATGCGGCAGACCTCCTCCACCAGATCGGCTTCGCCGCGAATATCCGGCCGGAAGCTCGGCACCTGGCATTCGAGTCCTTGCTCGGTCTCTGCCACCGTGAAGCCGAGGCGGTTGAGGATCGCGATCTGCCGCTCCTTCGGTACATCGATGCCGCCCAGCGTCTTCACCCGCGAGGGCTTAAGCGTATAGCGCCGGTCGACCTCCGGAACTTTTCCGGCGATCACCAGCTCGGAAGCCGTGCCGCCGCAGAGATCGAGGATCATCCGCGTCGCGATCTCGGCACCCTGAATGACAAAGGCCGGGTCGACGCCGCGCTCGAACCGGTAACGGGCATCCGACTGGATGCCGAGCTTCCGTCCGGTGGCGGCGGTGCGCACCGGATCGAACAGCGCCACCTCGAGAAAGACATTGACGGTCTCGTCGCTGCAGCCCGAGCGCTCGCCCCCCATGATGCCGCCGATAGACTCCGGCGCCTCGTCATCGGCGATCACCGTCATTTCGGGATCGAGCTGATAGGTCCGGCCATCAAGCGCCGCGATGGTCTCGCCGGGCCTGGCCAGCCTCACCTGAATATCGCCGCGCACCCGATCGGCGTCGAAGACATGCAGCGGCCGCGAGAACGCATAGGTGACGTAGTTGGTGATATCGACCAGCGCCGAGATCGGCCGGAGCCCGATCGCCATGAGCCGCCGCGCCAGCCAGTCGGGCGACGGCCCGTTGCTGACACCGCGAAAATAGCGGCCGACGAATAGCGGGCAGGGGCTGGTATCGCCATCGAAGGCGAGGCGCACCGTGATCGGCGAGGCAAAACCACCCTTGACCGGCGTGACCTGCAGTGGCTTGAGCGTGCCGAGGCCCTTTGCCGCGAGATCGCGGGCAATGCCGCGCACCCCGAGGGCGTCCGGCCGGTTCGGCGTCACCTTGATGTGGAAGACCGGATCGCTGAGACCGAGTGCCTCCGCGGCCGGCGTCCCGATGGGGAAATCGGTCGCAAGATCGATGATCCCCTCATGATCGTCGGACAGCAGCAGCTCGCGCTCCGAGCACATCATGCCATTCGATTCGACGCCACGAATGGTGCCCGGCTGAAGATCGACGCCGGTGCCCGGAATATGCGTGCCGGGCGGCGCGAACAGCCCGATCAGGCCGGTCCGCGCATTGGGGGCGCCGCACACCACCTGCACCCGGCCATGGATCGTCTCGACATCGAGCACCTGCAGGCGATCGGCATTGGGATGCGACCGTGCCTCGATGACCCGCGCCACCGTGAAGGGCGCGAGCGCCTGCGCCGGGTCACTGATGTCCTCGACCTCGAGACCGGCGCCGATCAGCCCGTCGCGGATTTCCCCGATCGTCGCCGTCGTGTCGAGATGGTCCTTGAGCCAGCCGAGCGTGAACTTCACGTCAGCCCTCCGGCGAGCGAGGGCACATCGAGGGCCCGGAAGCCGTAATGCCGAAGCCAGCGCAGATCGGCCTCGAAGAAGGCGCGAAGGTCGGGGATGCCATATTTCAGCATCGCGATGCGGTCGAGCCCCATGCCGAAGGCAAAGCCCTGCCACTGATCGGGATCGAGCCCGCCGGCCCGCACCACATTGGGGTGCACCATTCCCGATCCGAGAATCTCGAGCCAGCTGTCGCCGGTGCCGATCCGGATCTGGCCGCCTTCCCAGGAACAGTTGATGTCGACCTCCATCGAGGGCTCGGTGAACGGGAAATGCGACGCCCGGAACCGCATCTTGACCTTGTCGAGCTCGAAGAACGCTTTGCAGAACTCCTCGAGGCACCATTTCAGATGGCCGAGAGTGAGGTCGCGGTCGATTGCCAGCCCTTCGATCTGATGGAACATCGGCGTATGGGTGAGGTCGCTGTCGCAGCGAAAGGTGCGGCCCGGCGCGATGATCCGGATCGGCGGGTCCAACGCCTCCATGCTGCGGATCTGCACGGGGCTCGTATGGGTGCGCAGCACCATCCGGCTGCCATCGGGCTTGGGCCGGAAATAAAAAGTATCGTGCTCCTGCCGCGCCGGATGCTCGGGCGGAATGTTGAGCGCGCCGAAATTATACCAGTCGGTCTCGATATGCGGGCCCTCGGCCACCCCGAAGCCGAGATCGCCGAAGATCTCGACGACCTCGTCGAGCACGTGGCTGACCGGGTGGACGCTGCCCGCAGCACTTGGACGGGGCGGCAGGGTCACATCGAGGCGCTCGGTGGCAAGCCGCGCCTCGAGCGCCGCCTCGCGCAGCGCATCGCGCCGCTCGGTCAGCGCTTCGGTCACCCGCTCCTTCAAACGGTTGAGCAGCGCGCCGGTGGCGCGCCGGGCCTCCGGATCGAGGGAGCCCAGCTCCTTCATCCGCTCCGAGATCACGCCCTTCTTGCCGAGGGCCGCCACCCGCACCGATTCGAGCTCGCGCTCGTCGGCCGCGGTGCTGATCTCGGCAAGAATGCCGGATTCGAGCCGCTCGACGCTGATCTCTTCCTTCATCATGACGCTGCTCATGGAACTCTCCCGCGAGAGGCGGAAAAGAGAGATGGACGGCGTATGGTTAGAGCGCCGCCCTGGCTTTCTCGACCAGCGACTTGAAGGCGTCGGGCTCGCGCACCGCCAGATCGGCGAGCACCTTGCGGTCGATCTCGACGCCCGCCTTGTCCAGGCCGTTGATGAACCGGCCATAGGTCAGGCCGAGGGCGCGTGCCGCCGCATTGATCCGCTGGATCCACAAGGCGCGGAAATTGCGCTTGCGCTGGCGGCGGTCGCGATAGGCATATTGGCCGGCCTTCTCGACCGCCTGCACGGCGGCGCGAAACACGTTCTTGCGCCGGCCATAATAGCCCTTGGCCTGCTTGATGATCTTCTTGTGACGGGCATGGGCGGTGACGCCACGCTTGACGCGAGCCATGACGGGACTCCTCGAGGAAGGGAATTAGCGATAGGGCATGAAGCTCTTGAGCAGACGGGCATCGCCGGGCTCAAGGATCGTGGTGCCGCGTTGCTGCCGGATCTGCTTGTTGGTGCGCTTGATCATCCCGTGCCGCTTGCCCGCCTGGGTCGCGCGCACCTTGCCGGTCGCCGTGATCGAGAATCGCTTCTTGACGGACGACTTGGTTTTCATCTTGGGCATTTTGCTTTTCCTTCATGAAGCATCAAAAACCGCCACGGCATGCCCTCTATCGAGGCCGGACGGTTCGAAACGCGGGCGGGTTTATAGGGCGGGGCGTGCGCGATTGCAACCCTGGCGAATTTAGGCAGTCGGCATTAGGCAGTCGGCAGTAGGGAAAGGGCGCGGATCACTGCCTATTGCCTATCTGCCTACTGACTCATCTGGGCGACAGCACCATCACCATCTGGCGGCCTTCGAGCCGCGGCTCGGATTCGACCTTGGCGATCTCGATGGTGTC
>Ga0209382_10012863_pt1 | contig 10305 bp, 12 predicted proteins | sample SoiMetdeltSBSDD5_FD_187599 | JGI IMG/M metagenome (GOLD analysis project Ga0209382, IMG submission 187599) | Bulk soil microbial communities from a Populus tree surrounding site in Tennessee, USA - Soil MetaG P. deltoides SBSDD5 (SPAdes) (version 2) | ecosystem: Environmental > Terrestrial >...
TTCGATCATGGCTGCGAACAACGAGATCGGCATACTCCAGCCGACAAAGGAGATCGGCCGATTGGCGAAAGAAAGAGGTATTATCTTTCATAGCGACGCTACCCAAGCGGTGGGCAAAATTCCGCTTAATGTCGAAGATATGGGCATCGATTTACTTTCTCTGACCGCGCACAAGATCTACGGCCCCAAAGGCATTGGCGCGCTTTACGTGCGCGCGACTAAACCGCGTGTCAAAATTACCGCGCAGCTCGACGGCGGCGGCCATGAGCGCGGTATGAGATCAGGCACTTTGAACGTTCCCGGCATCGTCGGCTTGGGCAAGGCTTCCGAACTGGCACAACAGGAGATGGGCGCGGAAGCTGAAAGGCTGATCGCGTTGAGAGAGCGATTGAAAGCCAGTTTGTTCGCACAGCTTGATGACGTCAGGATCAACGGTGATGCGGTGCAGCGCTTGCCGGGTAACTTGAACCTGAGTTTCGCTTATGTCGAAGGCGAATCATTGATGATGGGACTCAAAGAGATCGCCGTGTCGACCGGTTCGGCCTGTACATCGGCGAGCCTCGAGCCTTCTTACGTCTTGAAAGCGATTGGTTTGGAGGATTTCTTGGCCCATGCTTCGATTCGCTTCGGGTTGGGCCGTTTCAATACCGCCGATGAGATAGACTATGCGGTGCAGCGGGTTAGCGAAGAGGTACGGCGCTTGAGAGAAATTTCTCCTGCTTACAAGGCTAGAGCTAAGCTACAAAAGCGCCGACAAGCCGAGCCCAAACCGGCTGAACGGCTTTCGTAAAGGGTTTAGAGTTGGAGGAGGAAGATCGATGGCCATGGGAGTTAGCCTCACCGAGCGTGCCGCGGCGCGGATTAAAGAATTGATTGCCGCCGAGAGCCGCGAGGGACAGGCGCTGAGAGTCAAAGTAGTCGGCGGCGGCTGCTCGGGCTTGCAGTATAAAGTGGATTTCGATGCGCCGAAGGCGACCGATAAGGTTTTTGAAAAGGACGGCGCTAAGCTTTTAGTCGATATGAAGAGCTTGCTTTATTTGAGCGGCACGGAGCTCGACTATAAAGACGAGCTGATGCAGTCCGGTTTCGTTTTTCAAAACCCGAACGTCAAGAAATCTTGCGGCTGCGGCGCGTCGTTCGCGGTTTAAAGTAGGAATAGAAAATGAAAAATGCCACAAACACAGTCGAAGATCTGGCCCGGCGCGAGTACAAGTATGGTTTCATCACCGACATCGAGGCCGATACCGTTCCTCCCGGGTTGAACGAAGAGATTATTCGCTTCATATCCGCGAAGAAGAACGAGCCGGAATTCATGCTCCAATGGCGGCTTAAAGCTTACCGCCATTGGGCGAAGCTGGAAAAATCCGAGGCTGAGCCGAAGTGGGCCATGGTGCATTATCCGCCCATCGACTACCAGGCGATCCGTTATTATTCGGCGCCGAAATCGAAGACGGACGGACCAAAGAGTCTGGAAGAGGTCGACCCTGAGCTGCTCGCGATGTACGAGAAGCTGGGTATTCCCCTCAAAGAACAGGAATCTCTGGCCGGCGTCGCCGTCGATGCGGTGTTCGATAGCGTTTCGGTCGCAACCACGTTCAAGGGAAAGCTCGCCGAGCTGGGCATCATTTTCTGTTCTTTTTCGGAGGCAGTACACCATCATCCAGAGCTGGTGCAAAAATATTTGGGCTCCGTGGTGCCCTACACGGATAACTTTTTTGCGTCGCTCAATTCCGCCGTGTTTAGCGATGGGTCATTTTGCTACATTCCCAAGGGAGTGCGCTGTCCGATGGAACTGTCGACCTATTTCCGTATCAATGCCGCGGAGACCGGGCAGTTCGAACGCACGTTGATCGTCGCGGAAGAAGGCGCGAGCGTCAGTTATCTCGAAGGTTGCACGGCGCCGATGCGCGATAAGAATCAGTTGCACGCGGCGGTGGTGGAACTGATCGCGCATCGCGACGCGCAAATTAAATACTCCACCGTGCAAAACTGGTATCCCGGCGACGCCGAGGGCAAAGGCGGCATTTACAATTTCGTCACCAAGCGCGGCAAGTGTTTGGGCGAGCGCTCGAAGATTTCCTGGACGCAGGTGGAAACCGGCTCAGCGATCACCTGGAAGTATCCGAGCTGTATTTTGCAGGGCGACGATTCAGTCGGCGAGTTTTACTCGGTGGCATTGACGAACAATTACCAGCAAGCCGATACCGGGACGAAAATGATCCATATGGGCAAGAACACCAAGAGCACGATCATTTCCAAGGGTATCTCCGCGGGCCATGGGCAAAATACTTATCGCGGATTGGTCAAAATCATGAAGGGCGCGGCGGGTGCGCGCAATTATTCGCAGTGCGATTCGTTGTTGCTCGGTGATAAATGCGGCGCTCACACGTTTCCGTATCTCGAAGTGCTCAACCATGCGTCCCAGGTCGAGCATGAAGCATCGACCTCGAAGATCGGTGAGGATCAGTTGTTCTATTGCCGGCAGCGCGGCATTTCCACCGAAGACGCGGTCAACATGATCGTCAATGGCTTTTGCAAGCAGGTCTTCAAAGAATTGCCGATGGAATTCGCCGTCGAGGCGCAGAAACTTCTCGGCGTGAGCTTGGAGGGAAGCGTCGGATAGAACTTATGGCCGGCGAGATTTACTTCGATAACAATGCGACGACCCGGGTATTGCCCGAGGTCGCGGAAGCGATGTTGCCGTTTTTGACCGAGCAGTATGGCAACCCGTCGAGCATCCATCGTTTCGGCAGTGAGGTCGGGCAAAAAGTGGGCGACGCCCGGGCGCAGGTCGCGGCCCTAATCGGCGCTGCCGATCCCGTCGAAGTGATTTTCACCAGTTGCGGCACCGAAGGCGATAACGCGGCGATCCGCGGCATGCTGGAAGCGCGACCGGATAAACGTCACATCGTAACCACTCAGGTTGAACATCCGGCGGTGCTGGGTTTGTGCCAGCACTTGGAGAAAAAAGGTTACCGCGTCACGTGGTTGGGCGTGGATGAAAACGGGGTGCTCGATTTTGACGGGCTTCGCTCCGCGCTGACCGACGAAACCGCGTTGGTATCGATCATGTGGGCGAACAACGAGACCGGCGTGATTTTTCCGATCGAGAAGATTGCTGAGATCGTCCGATCGAAAGGGATTCCATTTCACGTCGACGCGGTACAGGCCGCGGGGAAGTTGCCGCTTAAAGTAAATGATTTGCCGATCGACTTGTTGACGATCTCGGCTCACAAGTTCCACGCCCCGAAGGGAGTCGGCGCGCTCTACGTGCGACGCGGCTTAACGTTCTCGCCGTTTATGATCGGTGGTCATCAGGAGCGCAATCGCCGGGCGGGAACGGAAAACGTCGCGGCTATCGTTGGCATGGGTAAGGCAGCGGAGGTTGCGCTCAGCCACCTGGCCGAGGATGCGATTCGAATCAAGGAGCTGCGCGATCAGCTCGAAGAATTGTTGCTGGAGTCGTGCCCGGGCAGCAGAGTTAATGGCCGTGGACAAAATCGCTTGCCAAATACTTCGAATATGAGTTTTCGATATTTGGAAGGGGAGTCGATCCTGGTGCTTTTAGATCAGCAAGGAATATGCGCCTCAACGGGTTCCGCCTGCACCGCGGGATCATCGGAACCGTCACACGTTCTGCGTGCTATGAAAGTACCCGCTGATTGGTTGCAAGGGGCGGTCCGTTTCAGTTTGAGCCGATTTAATACTCGACAAGAAGTAATTTATGTGAACGAAAAGATGCCGGCAATCGTCCAACGCTTGGAAGGGCTTTCCGCCCTGGGCAAGCTGCGTCATGCGCAGCAGCCGCGCGCCGCGGCCGATAAGCTCAGGGCAAGGGGGTAGAGCTATGGGTCTGATGCAGATTCCTCGACGGGTCGATTATGGTTTGCGCGCGGTGATTTATCTTTCAGATCAAGACCCGGAGAAATGCTGTTCCATAGCTGAGATCGCCAAGCGTCAAGGCGTGCCGCGCAAATTTTTGGAAAAGATCATTCAAGACTTGATTCGTGGCGGGCTGATCAAGTCGAAAAGAGGCTCTCTGGGCGGATATATGTTGGCGCGACCGGCAGACGCGATTTCGTTCTATGACGTCATAGAGGCGATCGAAGGACCGATCGCGGTCAACATTTGCATGGACAATGAATTGAGCTGTGACCAGTTGCCCCGCTGCACGATGATCGGCGTGTGGAGTGAGGTGCAACGCAGTGTTACCGAAGTACTCAATCGGACAACGATTGCGGCCTTGCGGCAACCTGCTTGCAAGGAGTTGATAAGTTCTTCTTCTCTTTCGAGTGCGGCATAACGGATGAAAGAATTTTTTTTCCATTTGTCCGGATTTAGGCCGCACCCTAACGGGAGGTGGTGATTATGAGTTATGACACTGGGCTTAGTATGGAAGAACGCGTGACTTCGCTTTTTCAGCCGGATACGCTTTTGCCGGATCAGTACCTCGATACCTATCGGCGTAAGCTGCATCTGGAGCCGGAAAAGAAACTGATGCTGGCGATTTTAGAAGACGCCATCGCGTGTTTTCAAAAATATGTCTTTGCCAAGGACGCCAAAGGTAAGGCGCTATTCCAAGAGGCCGAGGATTGGATTCAGCAAGCGACCGGAGAGGGAGTCTTTGCTTTCGATAGTATCTGCGAAGGGCTGGGTTTAAGTCCTGATTATATCAGGCGTGGGATAGCTAGCTGGAAGGAAAATTCCTTGGCGGAACGCAGTCAGGCCAGAGTTTATCGGCTCACGCCACGGCCGCAAAAACACAAGCGAGGGGTGCCGCTTTCACGTCGGTCAGGACAGCGGCTGCGTCGGGCTGCGAATCGATAACGCGATACAATCTTTGAGCATTTTTTGCGGGCGGTGATGGATCGAGTCTGTCGCCGCCCTTTTCTTTTAGCGCCTTTTGTCTTTAAATGGCGCACCAATGGAACACCAAAGCCGCATGGTCAGAAAACCGGGCAAGTCAAAGCTCCGCGAGCTGTTATACAATTTTCGCTATCGCTGCGGTGAGCAAGCATTGCGCAGCTTTGTCCATATTCTTCCCTATATCCCAAACGGGATGACACGGGGCTTCACGCGCCTTATGGCGCGTACCACCTTCATCTTTATGCGCGGTTACCGCAAGCGCATGGCGGAAAATATTGAGTCGGTCCTAGGCCAAGAAATTCCTGATCCTCGTGAACGGCAAAAATTAGCCTGGCGTGCCTGGCTGAACTTTGCGCTGGGAGTGCTCGAAACCGCCAGGGTGATGTATTTCTCCAAGGAGAAAATTATTTCGACCGTCGTCTTGGAGGGAGAAGAACATATCCAGCGCGCACTCGAGAAAGGCAAAGGGGTGCTCGCCTTGAGCGCGCATTTGGGGAACTTCACGCTGATCGGCGCGCGTCTGGCTGCGAGCGGTTATCCATTCAGCGCGGTCATCAAGTCTCCGCGCAACCAACGCTTTGCAAAGTTGCTGGATCATTATCGCCGGCAAATCGGTATTCATACGATTGCTGCAAAACCCCGTCGCCAGGCTGTGCGCGGCATTCTACAGGCGCTGCGCGAAAACCGTATTGTTCTAATCATTGCCGATGAGTTTAGATCCGGCGACGTGATGGTCGATTTCTTTGGCGTGAAAGTTCCGGCGCCGCGCGGTCCGGCGACGCTGGCGTTGCGTACGGAGGCGGCGACTCTGCCGATGTTTGCGATCAGGCGCGCGGATAGGATAGTGCTTAGGGTCGATGCGCCGCTTCTGCCACTGAGAAGCGATGATCTCGAAGCGAGCGTTGTGGGTACTACTGCGCTGTACACCCGCCGGATCGAGGCGGCGATCCGAGAGTATCCGGATCAGTGGAATTGGATCGGCTTGCAGCGTCGCGACGGCGAGATGTCACACGCCGACATGGCGCTGATCCAAGAATCGACAGAATCTCGTCCAAGCGAGGCGCCGGCGGTCGAAACCGAGCCGGTGCCCCTGCGGGTCAAGTAGCGCCGGGTTTCGAGTCAAAACCCGGGTTCAAAATATTCTTTTTCTCCGTCGCTTCCAGATAGCGGATGAAGCGATACTTGTTCTCAATTTCATCTAGGCGCAGCGGCGGCAGATTCTTGGGCTGGCCGGGATCGACTTTGACGGCGAGCAACGTTAACTCGTTGCGCTCCCACGTGCGCACGAACTCGGCGTGAAATTCTTCCAGGGTCGTGAGCCATCTCGCGTGTTTGTATCCGGCGCCCCGCGCGATCACAACCGCGTCAGAATGGCGCGAAGCGGTCGCCGTGCCGCCCGATGCTTCATAAATTTCGTTGTCGAACAGAAGATGAATGAGATTGCCCGGGTTTTGCAGCGCAATAGTCGGCAGGCCGCATAGGTTCATAAGAAACGCGCCGTCGCCATCGATCGCGATCACTTTACGGTTCGGTAGAGCGATAGCCAAACCGGCGGCGATCGACGAAACCAAGCCAAGGGTGCGAGTCTTGAGATTGCCTTCGCCAGGGTGGACCGCCCACCACTCGCGCGCGCCCCAGCCGGTGCAAACGGTCAAAGCATCTTTCGCTGCGCCGCCAATTGTTTTCAAATAGTCATAACGCTGCATTTAGCTTACCCCGAGGGCGCTTTTAGCCAACAACACCGCCACGGGCTTTTTGGCGTCGTCCGCCAAAATCTGCGCACCTTGCAAAATTTCATCGATCTCGTCTCTCCGGCGCAGCACGTACGTGCGAAAACCCATCGCCTGAAGCACCGGCTCTGTCACCGCGCCGAGAGTGGTAAAGCCGCGATCGCCCAGGTCCCCGGCATAATAGATCAGCATCAAGATCGGAATTTGAAACTGCAACGATGTGGTGGTGAGCGCGTTGCAACTGTTCAGGAAGCCGGCATTTTGCATGATGATCGCCGTCTTTTTACCGGCCAGATAGGCGCCGGCACAGATGCCGATGCCTTCTTCTTCGCGGCAAAGCGGCACATGCTTTAGATCCGGATCCGTTTCCACGGCGCGGATCACTTCGAGCATTTTCTCGTCGGGCAAGCTGGCTACGAAATTGATGCCGGCCTTTTTTAGCCCGGCGACGATGGCGGCGGCTGAGGCCTTTGCGGTTTGCTGATCCATCGGAATTCCTATTGGGACATCATTCAACTTTGGCCGATGAGACAAGCCACAACTTGCTCTTCTGCCTACGATGTTGTCAAGTTGCTCAACCTACGACGGACTCTCTTGACACCCCAATGACAACGCCTATAGTGACCGAAAAAAGTCAATATGACGGAAAAAGAAGTCAAAGTTAGCAAACAACACGTGTGGGCGGGCATCGAGGATCGTCATGTCCACTTGGGACTGACCAATTACATTCAAGGAGCGCTTGGCGCGGTCATTTCCGTGGAGTTGCCCGACGTCGGTGATCCGATCGAAGAAGGCGAAATCTTCGCCGAGATCGAGTCCGTATCCACGGTTCATGAGTTTATCTCGCCCGTCTCCGGTGTCGTACTGACGGTCAATCCACAGCTCGAAGAACATCCTTCGATTATTAACGAGGATCCCTACAACGAAGGGTGGCTTATTGAAGTGCGTTTGAAAGACGACTCTCAGCTCGAAGACCTAATGGACATCGATGAGTACTACCACTTCGTTTTCAAGGACAAATCGTAAACTTCATCATTACGGCATTGATCGGCGCGCGACGAAACGAGCTCAATCCAGCTAGCGTCAAATCGGAAGGATTTAGCGAGCATCCTTTCGTGCCGCTTCGGGTCGAGCTGATCGAGCGGGCTCGTCGATACTTTTGCGCGCGACGGGGCGCGTTTCGCGGTTGGGAAAGCGATAAACGACTTCACCTGGCCGCACTAGATTGAGTTCTTCGCGCGCTAGTTTTTCAAGGAAGGCATTGTCGTTGCGCAGCCGATAGACTCGCTCGCGGAGCACTTCATTTTCCTTTTGGATACGAAAATTCTGTTCATCGAGGCGATTCTTTTCGCCGCGCAAGCGCCATAAATGCAAAGCGCCCCGTTCACCTACGGTGGTATCCAAAGCGATGAGTATAATGAGGGCGCTGAACACGTAGATCGGCCAGCGCTGCAGTACGGAAGAAAGTAAAGTCATGACCAAGCACGTGGCAATATAGCATGTTTTATGGTGTTGTCTTAGTCGATAAAATCTTTTTCGGAGGACAATAATGAAAATCCAACGGGTGCGCGCGCGTGAAGTGCTGGATTCTCGGGGCCAGCCCACCGTGGAAGTCGAAGTGACGCTGAAAAATGCCGTGGTCGGCCGCGCGACGGTGCCGTCGGGCGCTTCGACCGGCGTCCATGAAGCGGTCGAGCTGCGCGACGGCGGCAAGCGTTATCTGGGCAAGGGCGTAGCGCGCGCCGTGACGCACGTAAACGAAAAGATCGCGCCGCGCTTGCGCGGCAAGGACGCGCGCGGGCAATCGGCGATCGATCAAATCATGATCGATCTCGACGGCTCGTCGAACAAGGGCAAGCTCGGCGCCAATGCTATTCTGGGTGTGTCGCTGGCCGTGGCCCACGCTCAGGCCAACGCGCAAAGATTACCATTTTACCGATACCTAGGCGGCGCCGGGGCGAAGACTTTACCGGTGCCGATGCTGAATGTTTTAAACGGCGGCGCCCATGCCGACAACAACGTCGACGTTCAAGAGTTTATGATCGTTCCTTACGGCATGAAAAACTTTGCCGAAGCCTTGCGCGCCGCGGCGGAGATATTTCAGACGCTCAAAAAAGTTTTGCACGAGCGCGCGCTCTCCACCAGCGTGGGCGACGAGGGCGGCTTTGCGCCGCGGCTCAAAAGCAATGCGGAAGCAATCGAATTGCTCTTGGAATCGATCACCCAAGCTGGCTACAAAGCCGGATCTCAGGTGGCGCTGGCGCTCGACGTGGCGTCGAGCGAGTTCTACGACAACGGCCGGTACGTCTTCAAAAAGTCCGATGGAAAAAGCCGCGACAGAGACGAAATGGTTCGGCTTTACGAGGACTGGGTGCGGCAATTTCCGATACTGTCGATCGAGGATGCTTTTGCCGAAGATGACTGGCAGGGCTGGCACCTGATGAGCGAGGCACTGGGTAAAAAGATTCAGCTCGTCGGCGACGACCTGTTTGTCACCAACAAAATTCGTTTGCAGCAGGGCATCGATTCCGGCGTAGCCAACTCGATCCTCGTCAAAGTGAACCAAATCGGTTCGCTTACCGAGACGCTCGAGACCATGGCACTGGCCAAAGCCGCCGGCTACACGACGGTCATATCGCACCGCTCCGGGGAAACCGAAGACGTAAGTATCGCCGATCTAGCGGTGGCAACCAACGCCGGCCAAATTAAAACCGGCGCGCCTTGCCGCGGCGAGCGCACGGCCAAATACAACCAGCTCTTGCGCATTGAAGAAGAGCTGGGCAAGCGCGCCGTCTATGCGGGAAAGAGTGTCTTTCGTGCCAAATCTGTCCACTGATCGGCGCTCGGCGGCGCCGCACCGGCGCAAGCGAGAAACTCTCGAAGAGAAGAGCGCGCGGGCGAAAGACATTGCAGCGCGCCTGGCGCGCGCTTATGCGGAAGTCGAATGCCCGCTCGCGCATGACAATGTTTTTCAACTTCTCGTCGCGGTGATTCTTTCCGCCCAATGTACCGACGCCGCGGTGAATAAAGTTACGGCGGAGCTTTTCCGACGCTACCCGACGCCGCTGGCGTTAAGCGAGGCGTCGCAGGCCGATATCGAATCGCTGATTCGCACTCTGGGACTATTTCGTGCTAAGGCAAAATCGCTCAAACGCTGCGCCAAGCAGTTGGTGCAAGAATTTAACGGCACCGTGCCGTCGACGATGGAAGAATTAACCGGCTTGGCCGGCGTCGGTCGAAAAACCGCCAACGTGATGCTCGGCCATGCCTTTAATGCGCCCGGCATCGCCGTCGATACCCATTGTAAACGGCTGGCCAATCGGCTGGCTCTTACGCGCCAGCAAGATCCGGTAAAGATTGAAAAGGACCTGGCGCGAATTCTTCCGCCGCACGAATGGACCGGCTTTTCGCACCGGCTAATCATTCACGGTCGCCGCGTGTGCCACGCGCGCAAGCCGGCATGTGAGAGATGTGAGCTCAATTCACTGTGTCCATCGAGCCTAACCGCGGCAAAATAGCGAGCCGGGTTTACGTGCGCACTGTGCGACTTTCGATGGCCTCAATAGAACCGGTCTGGGCGGGCACTAAATTCGGTCGTCGCGAAGATGAAAGAATATCTGCGCCCCAGTGAACAGGCTTTTGCCAAACATGATGAAGACAATCGGCGAGGAGAAAAACACTTCAGGATGCCACAGTGCTTCGATGCCCG
>Ga0209382_10012864_pt1 | contig 10305 bp, 8 predicted proteins | sample SoiMetdeltSBSDD5_FD_187599 | JGI IMG/M metagenome (GOLD analysis project Ga0209382, IMG submission 187599) | Bulk soil microbial communities from a Populus tree surrounding site in Tennessee, USA - Soil MetaG P. deltoides SBSDD5 (SPAdes) (version 2) | ecosystem: Environmental > Terrestrial >...
GCCATGGCTCGAGCGGATTCAGGATCACCATTGCCCAGTCGATTCGAGCGCCGAAGCGCTCGAAGCAGTCGATCAGGTCGAGCGTAAACCCGTTGGCCGGGCCCGGGGCGATCCCGATCGCGTCCGTGAGGCCCGCGTCGCGAAGCGCGGCCATGCCGTCCCAGACGGCCTCCGAGCCGAAGCCGGTGCGGTCCGGGTTGTGGAGCAGGAGCAGGTCGAAGCGCCCGGCACCGATCCGCTCGAGGCTGCCCTCGGTCGCGCGGCGCAGGTAGCCGGCGTAGTCCTGGGGGCCGCGCAGGCGCGGGTCGGTGAACCGGGGAAATCCGCGTGGGCCCTCGCGCTCGCCGTCGGCGAAGTCGTGGCCGACCGCGCCGACGAGGCAGAACGAATCGCGCGCGGCGCCCACCAGCGCCCGTCCCAGGAGCGTGTCCGCGGCGCCCTCGCCGTAGACGTCGGCGGATATCACCGTGTCGATCCCGTGACCGGGCCGCATCAGCGCCGCCAGGCGATCCGCGTCGATCGGCTCCCCGAAATGCATGAACCGCCCGCCGCTCCACGTGCCGATCGCTGTCCGTCCGGGGTCCACTGGTCGAACGGTAGCGGCCACTAAGCTGCGGCAGCGATGCAGACCACCGTCACGGAGCTCCCCGACTCGAAGGTCAAGATCGAGGTAGCGGTCGACGCCGATCGCTTCTCAAAGCGCGTCGATCGCGCGGCCCGCGACCTCGCCGGCGAGATGAAGATGCCCGGCTTTCGCAAGGGCAAGGTGCCGCCGCAGATGGTGATCCAGCGGATCGGCCGCGAGGCTGTGGTCGAGCAGGCGATGCGCGACGCGCTCCCGGAGTGGTACGAGCAGGCGCTGCTCGCCTCCGGTGTCTCGCCGATCGGCGATCCCAAGCTCGACGTCGGGGACCTGCCCGGGCAGGGCGAGGACCTCGAATTCACAATCGAGGTCGGCGTGCGCCCGAAGGCGGAGCTCGGCGACTACAAGGGGCTCGAGGTGGGGCGGGCCGAGGTCGACGTGCCCGAGGAGGCGATCGGCGAGGAGCTCGAGCGCCTGCGCGGCGCCTTCGGCAGCCTCAGCCCGGTGGATCGCCCGGCCGCGGAGGGCGACGCGCTGGTGATCGACTTCGAGGGCCTGATCGACGGCGAGCCGTTCGAGGGCTCGTCCTCGAAGGACTTCACGATCGAGCTCGGCGCCGAGGGGCTGCTGCCCGAGTTCGACGCGGCCCTGACCGGGGCCGCCACGGGCGACGAGCGCACGGTCGAGGTCACCTTCCCCGAGGACCACCGGCCCGAGGAGCTCGCCGCCAAGACGGCGAGCTTCGCGGTGACGGTCAAGGAGGTGCGCGAGAAGAACCTCCCCGAGCTCGACGACGACTTCGCCTCCGAGGCCTCGGAGTTCGACACGCTCGACGAGCTCCGCGAGAGCATTCGCTCGCGGCTCGCGGAGGCCCTCGACCGGCGCGCCGAGGCGGACTTCCGCCAGGCCGCCGTCGACGCGGTCGCCGCGAACGCGAAGCTCGAGATCCCGCACGAGCTGGTGCACGCACGCGCCCACGAGATGTGGGAGCGGATCGAGCGTCAGCTCGCCGCCAGCGGCATCGACCCGCAGGCCTACGCCCAGATGCAGGGCAAGGATCGCCACGACCTGATCAACGACGCGGAGGCGGACGCGGAGCAGGGCCTGCGCCGGGAGGCGGCGCTCGCAGCGGTCGCCGCGACCGAGGGGATCGAGCCGAGCGACGAGGACCTGCTCGAAGCGCTGGACCCGGGGGACGGAAAGAACGACCCGGCGAAGCTGCTGGCGCGGCTGCGCGAGACCGGCCGCGACAACCTGCTGCGCGATGAGGTGCGCCTGCGGATGGCGGCCGACGTCGTCGCCGAGTCGGCCACCCCGATCCCGGTCGCGCAGGCGGCCGCGCGCGAACAGATCTGGACGCCGGACAAGGAGGAGCCGGGGGAGTCCAGCGCAGCGCCGGGTCCCGAGGAGCCCGAGCCGGGCAAGCTCTGGACACCGGGGCGCTAGGGGGCGTACGGGCCGGTGGCGCTCCGCTCGGGCGGCGCTGTGGCGACGGGCCCCTCCAACGCCTTTTGTAGACTCACCCGCCGATGAGCCCTCTGGTCCCGATGGTGGTCGAGCAGACGTCGCGCGGCGAGCGCGCGTTCGATATCTACTCGCGGCTGCTCAACGAGCGGATCATCTTCCTCGGCACGCCGATCACCGAGGACATCGCGAACCTCGTGGTCGCGCAGCTGATCCATCTCGAGTCCGAGGACCCTGACAAGGACGTCTCGATCTACATCAACTCGCCGGGCGGGTCGGTGTACGCGGGGCTCGCGATCTACGACACGATGCAGTACATCAAGCCCGACGTGCAGACGATCTGCGTCGGGGTTGCGATGAGCATGGGGGCGCTGCTGCTGGCCGGCGGGACCGAGGGCAAGCGGATGGCGACCCCGAACTCGAAGATCCTCATCCACCAGGTCTCGGCGGGCTTTCAGGGACAGGCGACCGACATCGAGATCCACGCGAAGGAGATCATCGACGTGCGCCGCCGCCTCGACGAGATCATCGCCAAGCACACCGGTCAGCCGCTCGAGAAGGTCACCCAGGACACCGACCGCGACTACTTCATGTCTTCCGAGGAGGCCAAGGAGTACAAGATCGTCGACCGCGTGATCGAGCACCACTAGGTACTCCGCGTGTCCGGGCCGCTCGAGCGAGCACGCGCCGGAGACACCGCAGCGTTCATCGAACTCGCCCAGGCCCATGACGCCGAGCCGCGCCGGCGCGCCGGCGACGAGCAGGCTCTGCTGAGCGCCTACGTCGCCGCCTACCGGGCGTTTCCCGGCTATGACGGCGAACCGCCCCTCGACGAGTGGCTGGCGGGCTTCGTCGACGGTCCCGGCTCCGGCCCCCCGGTTCCCGCGCGCCCCGCCTTCTGGCGGCGGCTCGCCGACGCCCTCGCGGCCGAGGCCCCGGCGGTGGCGCCTCCCGAGCGTCCGGAGCACCGCTTCCCCGTGATTCCGCGACTGCAACGGCCGCGCCGCTTGCAGGGACCGCGATAGCGGGCGAGTAACAACTACGCGTCCAGCCGGAGCCGGTGGTGCCGTAACCTGAGCACGGCGGCCCGGACGTTGAGCGCCGAAGGGAGACACCGCAGTGGCACGCCCGACCGATTCCAACGAGCAGCTCCTCTGCAGCTTCTGCGGCAAGTCGCAGCGGCAGGTCAAGAAGCTGATCGCGGGCCCCGGCGTCTACATCTGCGACGAGTGCATTGATCTCTGCAACGAGATCATCGACGAAGAGCTCACCGCCCCGCCGTCGTTCGAGCTCGAGAGCCTGCCGAAGCCGCGCGAGATCCATGGCGTGCTGCAGGAGTACGTCGTCGGCCAGGAGACGGCAAAGCGGGCGCTCTCGGTGGCCGTCTACAACCACTACAAGCGGGTCCAGATGACCCAGGGGGGCAGCGAGGGCGAGATCGAGCTGCAGAAGTCGAACATCATGCTGCTCGGCCCGACCGGCTGTGGCAAGACCCTGCTCGCCCAGACCCTGGCGAAGATCCTCAACGTCCCGTTCGCGATCGCCGACGCGACGGCGCTCACCGAGGCCGGCTACGTCGGCGAGGACGTCGAGAACATCCTCCTGAAGCTGATCCAGGCGGCCGACTTCGACGTCAAGAAGGCGGAGACGGGGATCATTTACATCGACGAGATCGACAAGATCGCCCGCAAGGCCGACAACCCGTCGATCACCCGAGACGTCTCGGGCGAGGGCGTCCAACAGGCGCTGCTGAAGATCCTCGAGGGCACCTCCGCGTCGGTGCCGCCGCAGGGCGGGCGCAAGCATCCCCACCAGGAGTTCCTGACCATCGACACGACCAACATCCTGTTCGTCTGCGGCGGCTCGTTCGCGCAGCTCGACAACGTGATCGAGCGCCGGATCGGCCGCCAGGGGGTGGGCTTCGGCGCCGAGGTCTCCTCGAAGGCCGACAAGGACACCGGGGAGCTGTTCGAGCAGGTGCTGCCCGAGGACCTGATCGAGTACGGCCTGATCCCCGAATTCATCGGCCGGCTCCCGGTCGTCGCCGCTATCCACCAACTCACCCGCGACGACCTGATCACGATCCTGACCGAGCCCCGCAACGCGCTCACCCGCCAGTTCCAGCGGTTCTTCGAGTTCGACGACATCGAGCTCCAGTTCCAGGAGGACTCGCTCGGCGCGATCGCCGACAAGGCGCTCGAGCGTGAGACGGGCGCCCGTGGGCTGCGCTCGATCCTCGAGGAGACGCTGATGGACGTGCAGTTCGAGCTACCGTCGCGACGCGACGTCTCCAAGTGCGTCGTCACCAAAGAGACGATCGACCAGAACTTGGGCCCGACGCTCGTCACCCAGGCTGCGCCCGATCAGGCGGGCGACGACGCGCTCGGCGAGATCCAGGAATCGGCCTGAGCCGCGCATCTGTGATCTCCAAGCCGCGCTCCTAGCGTCCTCTGGGTGACAGCAGCCCGCAACTAAACTCGCCGCTTCGATGGACGCACGGCGACGCGAGAAGCTGGAGGCGACGACGCGGTGGGACCCGGCCGCGGCGGAGAGGCGCGTGTTCGCCGCCTGGCTCGAGAGCGGCGCGTTCCATCCACCGGCCGAGGGCACGCCGGACCAGAACTACTCGATCGTGATCCCGCCGCCGAACGTGACCGGCGCGCTGCACATGGGCCACGCGCTCAACGGCACGATCCAGGACGCACTGATCCGCCTCAACCGGATGCGGGGGCGCAACACGCTCTGGCTGCTCGGCACCGACCATGCCAGCATCGCCGTACACGCCGTATTGGAGAAGGAGCTGCGCGCCGAGGGGACCTCACGCCAGGATCTGGGGCGCGAGGCGTTCCTGGAACGGGCATGGGAGTGGCGGCGCGAGTACGGGTCGCAGATCGTCGAGCAGCTGAAGCGGCTCGGCGCGTCGTGCGACTACGACCGGGAGCGGTTCACACTCGACGAGGGCTACGTGCGCGCCGTCTACAAGGTCTTCGTCTCGCTCTATGAGAAGGGCTACATCTACCGCGACAACTACATGGTCAACTGGGACGTCGGCTCGCGCTCCGTGATCTCCGAGCTCGAGGTGTTCAACCAGGACGTCACGGACACCCTGTATGCGATCGACTACCCGATCGAAGGCGCCGACGAGGTGCTCACGATCGCCACGGTGCGACCGGAGACGATGCTCGCCGACACCGCCGTCGCCGTCCACCCCGATGATGCGCGGCACCGGCGCCTGATCGGCGGCCATTGTGTGCTGCCGCTCGTCGGTCGCCGGCTGCCGATCATCGCCGACGAGCACGTCGACCCTGAGTTCGGCACCGGGGCGCTGAAGATCACGCCCGGCCACGATCCTGACGACTTCGAGATCGGCCGCCGCCACGGGCTCGAGGAGATCACCGTGATCGGGGAGGACGGGCGGATGACCGCCGCGGCGGGGGGGCGGTTTGGGGGCATGACCGCGGCCGAGGCCCACGAGGCCGTGGTCGCGGCGCTGCGCGACGAGGGCCGCCTGCGGGCCGAGGAGGAATACACGCATTCGGTCCCGTTCTCGCACCGCTCGGGCGAACGGATCGAGCCGCTGATCTCGCTGCAGTGGTTCTGCCGCATGGACGAGCTCGCGGCCCCGGCGATCGCGGTGGTGGAGCGCGACGAGGTCAGGATCACGCCCGAGCAGCACAAGCGCGTGTACCTCGACTGGATGAACAACATCCGTCCGTGGTGCATATCGCGCCAGCTCTGGTGGGGCCACCGGCTGCCGGTCTGGTACGCGCCCGAGGGCGAGGAGATAGTCGCGGAGACCGAGGAGGCTGCGCGTGAGCAGGCGAGCGAGCGCGGCATCGACCCGGGGGCACTGCGCCAGGACGAGGACGTGCTCGACACCTGGTTCTCGTCGGCCCTGTGGCCGTTCGCGACCCTCGGCTGGCCGGACGAAGGGGCGCCCCTCCTCGACGCGTTCTACCCGACCGATGCGCTGGTGACGGCACGCGACATCCTCTTCCTCTGGGTCGCTCGGATGGTGATGATGGGGATCGAGTTCGTCGGCGAGCGGCCCTTCGACGACGTCTACATCACCCCGATCATCCAGGCACCCGACGGGCGGCGGATGTCGAAGTCGCTCGGGACGGGCATCGATCCGCTGGACGAGATCGAGGTCCACGGCGCGGACGCGCTGCGGTTCGGACTGCTGGCAATGGCATCGACACAGGACGTGCGCTACTCGATTGACCGTATCCAGCAGGGGCGGGACCTGGCGAACAAGATGTGGAACGCCTCGCGGCTGATCCTGCTCAACGCCGACGGCTCACCCGAGCCGCGGACCGAGCGACTCGAGGACCGGTGGATCCTGTCGCGGCTGCAGCAAGCGATTGAGTCCATCCAACAGCGACTCAACGGTTACGACTTCTCAAAGGTGGTCCTCGCCTTCTACGAGTTCTTTTGGTCGGAGTTCTGCGACTGGTATCTGGAGATCGTCAAGCCGCGGCTGTACGACGGTGACGAGGACGCAGCCGCGAACCTGCTCTTCGTGCTGGAGCAGGTACTCGCCCTGGCCCATCCCGTCATGCCGTTCGTGACCGAGGAGATCTGGGGCTACCTTCCCGATCGCCAGAAGCTGCTTGTCGCATCGAACTTTCCGACACCGGATCGGTCGCTGCTCGATACGGCGAGCGCGCTGTCGGTCGAGATCGCGATTCAGCAGGTCCGCCAGGTCCGCCGATGGCGCGATCTCGCCGGGGTGCCGGCCGGCTCGGTCCTCGAGGCCCGCATCGACGACGACGTGTCCGAGTTCGTCCCGAGGCTTGCGAGGCTCGCGACGACGACCGATGGCGACGACGCGCTCACGACGATAGGTCCCATCGAGATCCTGCCGTCGGACACGATCGACCCGGACCAGGTTCGAGCCCGAATCGAGGAGCGACGGGGCAAGCTGCGCGCCGAGATCGAGCGCGCCGAGTCCAGGCTTTCGAACGAAGGTTTCGTTGACAAGGCGCCGGAGGACGTGGTCGCGGCTGAGCGCGACAAGCTCGCGTCCTACCGAGCGGAGCTCGAAGACCTGGGCTAGCCCTGGCCTGGACGGCGCAAGAGGCCGAGGCGTACCTCGCCTCGCGCGAGCCGCTCGGCATGCGGTTCGGGCTCGACCGGATCCGGCGGCTGGTCTCGGTCCTGGGGATGCCTCAGCACCGGTTCGTCTCCCTGCACGTCGTCGGCACCAACGGCAAGTCGTCGGTGACCGAGATGATCGCGGCGCTCCTGGAGGCGCACGGGGTCAGCTCCGGCGCCTATCTCTCACCGCACGACGAGCGGTGGTCGCAGCGCATTCAGCTGCGCGGGGCGGAGCTCGCCCCGACCGCGTTCGCGGCCGCGGTCGAGCGCGTCGCCCAGGCGATCGAGGTCGTGGACCGCAGCCTCGAGCCGGGCGACTCGGTGACCCAGTTCGAGGCCGACACCGCGGCCGCGTTCGTCGCCATCGCGGCAGCGGGAGTGGAGGCGGGCGTGATCGAGGCTGGGCTCGGCGGCCGGCTCGATGCGACGAACGTGTTGCCCTCCCGGGTCACGGTCCTGACCTCGATCGGGCTCGAGCACACCGAATGGCTGGGTGAGACCGAGACGGAGATCGCGGCCGAGAAGCTCGCGGTGCTGCGTGACCACACGAGGCTGGTAGTCGGCCCGGTTCCCGGGGCGGTCGAGGAGCTCGCCCGGATGAAGGCGACCGAACGCCACAGCGAGATCGTCACCGTGCGCGACCTCGCGCCGCAGGTCGAGCTCGCCTCCCCGGCTCCCTATCTGCGCCGCAACTTCGCGGTCGCCCTGGCCGCGGCCGAGGGCGTGCTCGGGACCCTCGACGTCGAGGCTGTCGCGGGGGTCGCGGCCGGGCTCGACCTCCACGGGCGCATGGAGACGATCGCGGGCGATCCGCCCCTGCTCCTCGACGCTGCGCACAATCCCGCCGGGGCCGAGGCGCTGGCCGAGGCGCTGGCCGCGGTGGCAGCCGGGCAGCCGCTCGTGGGCTGCCTGGCGGTGCTCGCCGACAAGGACGCCGCCGGGATCCTCGCCGCGTTGGCGCCGCGACTCGACGGGCTGGTGGCGACCGAGGTCCCCGCCGAGCGCCTGGCGAGCGCGGGGCGGCCGGGGGCGCGGGCCCTGGAGGCGGACGCCCTGGCCGGAGCGGCCCGTGAAGCCGGCGTGGGCGGAGTGGAGGCGGTGGCCGATCCCGTGGCGGCGGTGGCCCGGGCGCGAAGCCGGGCGACGGAGCTCGGCGGCATCGCGCTCGTCACGGGCTCGCACTACCTGCTGCGCTACGCCGCCGAGTAGGTCAGAGGCGCCGCAGGCGCTTGCGGAACTCCTTGACGTCGCCCCTGAGCCAGTCCGTGTGGTCGTTGCGCCAGCCCTGCAGATCCTTGAAGTAAGGGCTGTCGTTCGCCATCGAGTGGCCGATCACTTCCCCGGTCGCGATCCCGTAGCGGTCCTGGAGCCAGGCGACCAGGCGCAGGGCGGCGCGGATCTGGGGCTTGCGCTCGAGGATCTGGCGGTCCGCCCATCTGGGACCCGGCCCGGCCTCCTGGACCATCTCGATGCCGATCGAGCGATGGTTCAGCCCGATCGCGTGGCGACAGCGGATCCGGGGCGGGACCAGCTCGGCGATGCCGCCGCTCTGCTTGACGACGTAATGGGCGCACACCCCCGGCAGCTCGCCGCGATTCGGCGCGTTGGAGTCGAAAGTGCTCCACGCGGAGGAGTAGCTGCCGCCGGCGGTGTAGTGGAGGACGATCGCGTCGTGATCGCGCAGACGCCACTCGCGGTCGCCGTAGTGGCGCCGTGAATAGCCCGCCATCTGCTCGCGCCGTTCGTTCCCGTAGGAGATCTGGTCCTCTACGATCCGCGGCCTCTCCGCCGCCCCCGCCACCGTGACGATCGCCGCTCCGGTCGCGAGCGCCCAGGCGCTTGCGCAGAGGGGCACAAGGCGGCGTTTCCGACTACCTTTTTTCGACATTGGACAAAGGCGCACGCTCAGAGCTGCTGCACATGATGGGGTTGGTGGCTGCGGTCGTCGCCATCGTCATTCTCGTCTTCTTCGGGCTGGGATACCTGTTCGGGCGGCTTTTTCTGTGACCACCACTGACTAGACTGCCGAAACCCCGATGCCCGCCGCCCTCTTCGGAATAACAAACGACGCCCTGAACCTCGTCGTCAACCTGGTGATCTTGTTCCTGGTCGTGCTCTGGTTGGCGCTCGTCGCCTGGACGTACTTCGACGCCCGGCGCAGGCTCCAGGACGGATTCCTGGTCCTCTGCGCGACGGTCTGCTCGCTGATCTTCCCATTCGTCGGCACGATCGTCTATTCGATCCTGCGCCCGCCCGAGTTCCTTGCCGACCAGCGCGAGCGCGAGCTGGAGATCCGGGCCTCGGAGCTGCGCGTGCGCCAGCTGGAGGAGCAGTCGTGTCCGAACTGCGAGCACCCGATCGAGCGGACCTTCCTGCGCTGCCCGAACTGCCGCGCCCGGATCAAGGACCCGTGTGAGACCTGCGGCAAGCCGATCGACCCCCGGTGGTCGATCTGCCCCTACTGCGAGACGCCCGTGCATCGCGCCCCGCCGCCGGAGCGCCGGCCGCAGCCCAAGCGCCGCGGTCGGGCTCCGTCCCGGGCCCCTGCCTCGCAGGCGCCGGCACCGCAGCCCACGGCATCCGTGGCGCCGCCGAAGCCGCGCCCGTCGCGCAGTCGCCCGGCCGGGTCGCGCAGCAGCGGCGGCGACGCCGCCCGGTCGCCGTCGAGCGGCGACTCGGCGCGCCAGCCGTCGAGCACCGACTCCAAATCGTCGCGCGAGCCGAGCGGGACGCGGTCGAGCCGTTCCACGCCGCGGACGGCTCAACAGCGGACTACCACCTCGCGGCAGCCCAAGCGCAGCAGCGAGTAGGCTGCCGCGCCGATGGCGGACTCCAAGACCCTGATCCTGATCAAGCCCGATGCCTTCGAGCGCGGGTTGACCGGGGAGATCCTGGCGCGCTTCGAGCGAAAGGGCCTGCGGATCACCGAGCTTCGCCTGCTTCATGCGCGCGAGGAGATCGCTCACCGCCATTACGACGAGCACACGGAGAAGCCCTTCTTCGGAGAGCTGGTCTCGTTCATCACCGGGGGCCCCCTGGTCGCGGCGGTGCTCGAGGGCCATGAGGCGGTCGCCGCGGCCCGTCAGGTGATCGGCGCCACGAACCCGGTCGAGGCCGCGCCGGGTTCGATCCGCGGCGAGTACGGGCTCGAGGTCACA
>Ga0209382_10012866_pt1 | contig 10305 bp, 10 predicted proteins | sample SoiMetdeltSBSDD5_FD_187599 | JGI IMG/M metagenome (GOLD analysis project Ga0209382, IMG submission 187599) | Bulk soil microbial communities from a Populus tree surrounding site in Tennessee, USA - Soil MetaG P. deltoides SBSDD5 (SPAdes) (version 2) | ecosystem: Environmental > Terrestrial >...
GGACGAAAGCGGCGAGGAGCACGGCGCTCTTCATGCCAGCGAAGGATGGGTCAACGCACGAGGAAATCGCGTCGACGATCAGGCAGAGTGGGCGGCGGGCTCGCTCTTGTGTCGCTGCGTTCCAGACGATGTGGCAATCCGCGCACCGTGGCGACCGCACGGAAAGCCTTGCCTCGTGTCCTATGCGGATCATCAGCCAATTTTCTTCATAAGGGCCTGCTGGCTTCGCTACGCGTGACCTCAATCTCCTCTCGCACCACGCGAGACTCCTGACACAATTCCCGGCTTTGCTTGATCAAGTTTTGCGCCTGCGCGCGCAATGTTCGTGCCCAGGATACATCGGCCGGGGGAGCACGCGCCCGTTCCCGCTGCTCACCTACCGCGACGCGCTCGTGTGAGCCTTTGCACCTCGAGCCAATTCGGCCCGACCGCGTCGAACACGCGGGCTGGCGTGTTCAGCGTGGGTTTCGGTAGATCGATGCCAGCAGTTCGCCGATTGGCTTACCGTCCGTCTCGGGCAGCTCGACACCTAGGAGGTGAGCGAACGTCGGCGCGAAGTCCATGATCGACACAGTCCGTGACATTCGAGCCGAAGCAATCGATGGGCCGAGGGCCACGAAGAGCCCTTCTCGACGGTGGTCGCCGCTGCGGCAGTAATGATTTTTGCCTTGGATAGTGGCGATCTTTGGGGAGGTCAGGCGCAGCTCCGCCCCCCGGCCGCTTGCCGTGGTCGTGCTGCCGAGTGGGCGAGCGTCGTTCCACGCCACCAGCAAATCCGGAAGGTGATGAAGCTGATCGCCGCGAAAGAGATCCGCCGTGCGCATGACGCGCTCGACGATCGGGCGCCCCGAGTCGGCATCAACAACGGCGAGGAGATCTTCAGCTAGACTCTGACAGAACTCGTCTGAGGAACCCGGCGGCAGGAGGCCCGCCGGCTCACGCCCCGCCAGGTTTAGACGAATGCCGCCTACCGTCAGGCCATTGTACAGAGGAAAACATTGGCCTTCGCGCGCTTGGGCCGGTAGGCCGGGTGACTCGGATCCCGCTGACCGACGAACACGGTCGCGAACGCGCCGGATCGGCTGCCGGACGATCTCGGGAGCCAGCCCCCACCCTGTTTTCAGCACACGCTCGAGCGGCCCCGGAGTCTGGCGCGGCCGCGCGGATGCGCTGACCCCGAGTGCCACGAGGACGTCGTCGAGCAAGAACTGTGCGCCGAAGCGGTACGACATGCCGTGGCTGGCTAGAACTACGATCAGTGTCTTACTGTCGACCATGCTCAGGATGTCGCCGATGGCGTCATCGATGGCCACGTAAACTTCGCGAAGCGGATCCCCCGTCTGGGCAACTGTCGCGTCATCCCAACCCGGACAGCGCCGATCGTGGAGGTGCCAGCACTGGTGGCCGGCGCAGTGGCCCTCCGTGAAAACCTGCACGAAAAAGTCCCAGTCGCCGCGCTCGAGATAATATCGGGTGAGCGCCGCCTTCTTCTTCACTCCCTCGACGAGCCGGCGAGTAAAGCGTACAAACTCGGCCGGCGAGCGATGATCAACATCGCACGTTGTCGGCTGAGGATGAGGACCGAAGCGTTCATGCACCTCGGCCCTCAGTGATTCGGGCCACGTCTCGAAGCCGTAGTTGGCGTCGTGCGAGCCCCACTCCACCATCTGAATCCCGTTCAGGTCTGGCGATACGCCGGTCAACGGAACATCGAAGATCGCGACACGGCGGCCGGCTCGGCTCAGGTTATTCCAAAAGGGCTCGCGTCTCACGAACTGGCCTGTATAGCAACGATAAAGCTCGTACGTGCCTGGGCGAAGCTGGACGAGGCCATGGATGCCGTGGCGGGCCGGCGACACTCCGGTGTAGAACGAAGGCCACGTCGAGCCGACGTAGAAGCCGTCGACGCTCTCTGTGTCGCCGACCAGTCCTCGCGCCATCAACGCTCGCAGCGTTGGCAGGACGCCGGTCGATGCCCATCTCTCGATGAGGCCCCGGCTTCCAGCATCGATGCCGAGGCAGATCACGCGGGCGGCCGCGGTCACGAACGCCGCCGGGGGCGCCCGTGCGCGGCCACCAAACCGCGCACGGATCCCCAAAGCAGATGGCGGGTGTAGCTCAGATATCGCCAGCCGCCGAAGCGGGCCAGACACCTCAGATGCCATGCCCACGCCGCCGCGTGATTTCCGTCGAAGCGCTCGCGCTCCGAATTGCTGTGCAGATCAGCCGTCAGATGGGCGCGGAGCATCGCTCGAATATCGCGGGGAGGATTCAACCGCTGCATCTCGGCGATTGCGCGGGGCCCGGCGAGGCTGTAGGCCTTCGACTTCGAAAGGGATCCACTGGTATCGCTGTGATAAACGAACGTCGGGGCGCCGAGGAAGCGAACCGTGCGCTCCAACACGAACCGGAGTCCTAGATAAGTCCACTCCCGATAGGCGGGGATGTGCTCGAAGAAATCGAGCGTGATGGTCCGCGTGCGAAACGTCCCCGCGCACGGGCGCAGCCAGTTTCTCTTGAGGAGCGTGCGGACTGGATCACGCTCGATCTCGCAGAAGTCTTGGACGTTGAGCTTGCGATGGCCGAATCCCTCGACATAGCCATTGGTGACGACCATGTCGGCGTCCGGGTCCGCGTCGAGGGCGCGGACACGAGTCGTCAGCGCCCCCGGGAGTAATTCGTCGTCGTCGTCGAGCACCGAGAAGTACGGGGTCTCCACCGCGGCGCGGCCGGCATTCAGCGCTTGCGGCAACCCCGGTTCCGCTCGCGTGATCAGGCGCAGATCGTGACGTCGTGTGAGGCTCTGCGTGAGCTCGGCCGCCGCGTACGGGCCGTTCACGACAACGATGGGAAGTCCGCGAACTCCTTGCTGCGAGGCGACATTCTCGATGGCTCGGATGAGGCCGGGCACGCGCTCGGGCTGGGCAAGCGTCGGGATGATGACCGAGACTATAGGTCGCCCACTGCTCACCATTAGCACGTTGTCAGATCGCGGCGCGGCAAGTCAACAATGGTGAGCGCGCTTCTTCCACGGGTCCCGCCGTTGCGAGTATTCTGGGCGGACACCGTGGAGGTCGACGCTCGGACACTCGACATCGCGAGCCTAGCCGCCGACGTTTGCATTGTTGGTGCGGGCCCGGCGGGCCTGACGATCGCGCGGGCCCTGGCCATGCGCGGCGCGGTGAGGATCATTGTTCTCGAGAGCGGCGGCCACGGCCCGGATCCGCAGGCTCAAATCCTAAGCGAAGGCACGACGATCGGCGATGCCTACGTTGGACCCGGCGCGAGCCGTCACCGTCAGGCCGGCGGCACTGCCGCGATCTGGAATACGTGGTTCGGCCAGGAATCTGGGGGCAAGTACGCGCCCCTCGATGCGGTCGACTTCGAGGCCCGCGAGTGGTGGCCGCTCAGCGGGTGGCCTTTCGAAAAGGCGTTGCTGGAGCCTTACTACGAGCGTGCTCGATCACTGTGCGGACTAGGACCCAATTCCGACGGCGGCCAAGACTGGACGAGTCCGGATCGTCCTCTCCTCCCGCTCGCTCCGGGTCTTCTGACCACGGACGTGTATCAGTTCGGACCGGCGCGGCTCTTCACACATGACTACGTGCGCGAGCTCCAACAGGCGCACAACGTTTTACTGTGCCTCCATGCCACCGCCGTCCAGCTCGCGATGGATGAAGCGGGCCGGTCCGTGACGCATGTCGGGGCGGCGCGGGAGTCCAGTCGACTATTGCGAGTCCGCGCCAAGGTTTACCTGCTAGCGGCCGGCGGGATCGAGAACGCTCGCCTGCTGCTCGTGGCGCACGGTCCTGACCGACCCAGTCTAGGCAACCAGTCCGATCTCGTAGGTCGCTGTTTTATGGAACATCCGCGCGACATTGGCTGCCAGCTGGTACCGGCAGACCGCCGTGTGCGAGACCAGTGCGGCCACTATGCGTTTCATCGGAGCCCGACGGGGGTCGTAATGAGGCGGCTCACGTTTACGGACGACGCCAGACGCCGCGAGCAGCTTCCCGGGATGTCCGTCACGCTGCTGCCTCGTGTGCGAGCATTCCGTTGGTGGCCGATCCGCGGCCGCCACGACGCCGTCCCGCTGCTAATCAATCTCGAGCAGGCTCCTGATCGCGAGAACCGGATCATGCTTGCAACCGCTCGCGATCGATTCGACTTGCCGAAGCCCGAGATCCACTGGCGCTGGCGCGATCTCGACCGCCACAACCTGATCCGGATTCGCACGATTGTCGCCGACGAGATCGAGCGAAACGGGATCGGGAGAGTTGTGGTTGATCCCGATGTTCCACCGGATCCGAACGCTCACCACCACATGGGGACCACGCGGATGCACCACGATCCCAGGCGCGGGGTCGTCAGCCCGGATGGCCGCGTCCACGGCGTCTCGAACCTCTTTGTGGCCGGCAGCTCGGTGTTCCCAACGAGCGGGTTCGCCAACCCCACGCTGACCATCGTGGCACTCGCGCTGCGGCTTGCCGAGCACCTGTCGGACCGCCACGTGCGCTAGAACCACGCTTGATCGGGCGCGGCCCACGCGAACTGTCGCGCCAAGACGTTGGGCGCGATCGGAAACGGATGTCGAGACTGCGTCGTCACCCGGAACCGCCGACGGCGCCGGGCGGCCAACCCGCCGACCCGCATCAGACGCGCCACGCGCTTCCGACTCGTGCGACACCGCGGTCCGCCAGCTCGGCGTGCATCCGCGGGCTGCCGTAGCGCTGCCGGGTCTCGGCATGGATCGCCGCGTCTCGAGGCCCAGCCGGGCGTCCGCTTGCGCCCGCGGCGCCGGCGGGCGCGTGTGCGCGGGTACGGCGATGGATTGGGCGGGCCCGGGCATCCAGCGCCCGGGGTCGAGCGGTTATGAGCCTCCTACGCCCTTACGTTCGCGGGATGATGTATCGGGAACGCCGCCGTGCGAAGGAGGCCATATCACGCCCCGGCAGTGCGAGATGATCTGACTACGGCTTCAGCAAGCGCCACCAGATCTCGACGTCTGCGGTCTCCTGAAGCCGCAAAAAGTTGCCGAGATGTCCGGCCGCCTCGACGTGAAAGTCGAGCCGGACGAACAAGAGTGCGATCCGGCGCTTGATCGCAGGGCCTTGCAAGGAGATAAGTTGATTGCGGGCCTGCGCGATTGTCGCGTGTAGCTTCGTTTGTAAACCGGTCGGGATCTCTCGGAGGACGGGTAGAAACTCGGGCGGCTGATCGTCCGATTCGTTGACAGTCTTGACCTCCATCAGAACGAGCGATCCTTGATCCGTCGCTTCGAGATCTGGTCGCGGCGTACCGGTGTCCTCCGGAAGACAGCGGATCTGCTCGAAGCCGCTTCGTCCGCGTAACCTTCAGCGCCGCATTCTTGGCCCTTGAGCGCGTAGACGCGGTCTTCCAGAGTCCGACGCTTCGGCCCCTGTCCTGAGTTCTAGAATCCGCCAAGCCAAGCAACTCACTCTGGATTGGACGGTTTGATGAGGTTGATCATTGCTCGACCGACGTCCGAGGACCCGAGACGACGAGGCTGTTCGTCGGGTAGTAGGGGACAACCCCGAACGGCGGCAAGCCGGAACAGCGGCATTGGGCACCTCGGTGCGAATGGCTGACGGAAGTCTAACGGAACGCCAAGAGGCGCCCAGGCTCTACCCCAGCAGGCCGTGGCTCAACTAGCGGCTTCGCAAGTAGGGATTGCCCTCGTGCGTGAGCTGGAAGTCGGTCCAGGCGGCGATGTCGCGTTCTTTGAACTCGCGCAGGAACGTCCAGCTCGTCGCCTTGAGCACCTGATCGGGCAGGAACGTGTACCACGCGATGCGGAGGCCGAGTGCGAAGTGCTCGGCGAGGGTCAGCGGTCTGGGGAGCTTCCCCTGCATGACGGACAGCGTTCCGGGCACCGCTGCGCGTGCCTGCCGGACTTCTTCGACGGAATGGGGCGACTCAAACTGCACCCAATCGACGCCGCCGCGCTCCCGGTACGCGTTCAATCGTTCCACGAGCTCCTGCATGCCTCCGTTCGTGGCGTCGCGAGCGTAGCACTGGGCCATGATGACAAAGTCCGGATCGAGCTCGTCTCGCGCGCGAACGGCCGCCTGGTAGCGCTCCACCGCCGCGTCCCGCGAGACCATCTCGATGCCGGGGGTCTGTGTCGCGCGTTTCCCCTCGATCGGCTGGTCGTCGATGCGAATGCCGGCCAACCCGGCGCGGATGCACTCGTGGACGAGCCGGCGCACGGCGGGCGCCCCGCCATGACCGGTGTCGCCGTCAAGGATCACGGGAAACGAGACGGCCCGGGCGATATAGCCGCCGAACTGCACGCACTCGGCGGCGGAGAGGACGCCGGTGTCCGGGAAGGCGGTGTAGTTGCCGCCGGTGATGCCGGTGCCCACGAATGCTGCTTCGCAGCCCACGGCCTCCATGATCTGGGCGTGGAAGGCGTTGGGTGTGCCCAGCACAGCCAGCACGCGATCGTCTCGAGCCAGGAGCGATCGGAGCCGGGAGGAAGCGAGCGATACCTGGCGGTCAGGCACGAGCTGGAGCCGGAACAGCCGCTGGCGTGAAGCGGCGGTAGAAGCGCAGCGCGTTGTCCCAGAACAGCTTGCGCTTCTGGCGCTCGGGCAGGTCCCACGCCATCACCGTGTCAACCGATTTGGGAAACCAGCTCTCGCCGTGCGGGTAGTCGGATGCGTACATCAAGATGTCCTCACCCAGAAGCTGGATGACGGCCTTGGTCAGTTCGACGCCTTCCGACATTTCGATGGTCTGGAAGAATCGGCCGGAGGTGATGTAGTCGCTCGGCCTTCGCTCGAGCGCCGGCAGGGCCCGCGCGACGGACTGCGCGTGCTCGTCCAGGCGCTTGGCCCAGAACGGGAGCCACCCGTGGCCGGCCTCGAGCACGCCGAGCCGTAGATTTGGATAGCGGTCCAGCACGCCAGCGCCGATGAGAGCAGCCATGTTCCGCATCCCACACCAGGGATGAGCGGCCGCGCGCTGCAGCCACAAGTTCTCCCACGTATCGAGCCCGCCCGGCGCGTAGGGGGGCATAACGGTGAATGTGTGGAGCACCACCGAGAGATCGTGGTGCTGCGCCACCGCCCAATATGGCTCGAGATCCGGATGATCGAGCGGCATCCCGTGCGGCGCGTAGCAGAAGAGCGACAGCGCCCACGGCTCGCGGGCGCACCGCTCGACCTCCGCGAGGCTCTCCCGCACGTTGCGGCCGCTCACCAGGATCACGCCGGTGAGCCGGTCCGGATAGGCCGAGCAGTAGTCGGCCATCCAGCGGTGGTAGGCGCGATACAGGGCGAGCTCGATCGTCGGGTCAGCCATCGTCCATGTCCCGAACCAGCCCGAGGGCAGCAGTAGATTGACGTCGACGCCTTCCAGGTCCATGTCGGCGATGCGCGCGGCCGGATCGTGATCGACGCGTGGGTCAGGGTCGCGGCCCTTGTGCGCGCCGCTGTAGGCGCCCATGTACGCTCGCGGGTCCGCGGTCCCGGCCGACGACTCACCAAGACGTCGCTCGTACTTTCGCTCGCCTTCCTGATACGTCACCTGGCCGTTCTTCCTGGTAGTCCGCCGGTGGCTCAGAGGCTCCAGCGCCGAGCGCTCGGCGGCGGTGAGGTAGCGCTCCAGGACGTCCATGGTCGGGCCCACGTGAGTGTCCGCGTCGAAGATGCGCAGGCGGTCTCGCGCCATGCTGTTCCTCCTCGTCGCTCGTACTTCGAGCACTACCACAATTAGATAACCGCTGTCTTGAACCCAGCGATCCTTTGCGGGGCGCTTCGCCATCCTACATCACGCGCATGGTGTGGCGCGGTAGCTTGCGGCGATGTCGGCATAGTGTCGTAAGGGCCTAGGGCTCACCTGGTACCGGAAGTTTGTGGAACTCCACGGCGGGAAGAGCGATGAAAATGGCCCGGAGGGAGTTCCTCACACCCGAGTGGTAAAGGCGATCAGCGCGTGATATAGCCAACCGCGCGATGCCGGAGCCGAAATGCCCACGATGTCGCAAGCCTTTCTCGCCGGGCGAGACAATCGAGTCCGACCGCTACGCGACGGTGCATGTGGACTGCGGCAGGCCCCGTTGTCTGAGCCCGGAAGAATACGTCTTCTTATACGTCTATTGCTGGGACCACGTCATCGCCGAGTGCGCAACGTGTGCGCAGAAGTTCCGGCAACAGGAGTTTGGCTCCGCGCCTTTCAGCGTCAGCGCGTATCTCTGTCTGCATTGTCAATCCGATCTGACGGACAGTGTCGACATGCCGCAGATCAACCTCCCCGGTGCCCCGCTGACGCTCACCGGCCGCGTGACGCGCATCACCGACGGCCAGTTCACCGTAACAGGACCCATGGCGACGGGCACGCGTGTGCGCATGGGGCGGACAGCGGTGCTCGACACCGGGAACGTCCAAGTCGTGATCTCGGGGGGCCGCAGCGAGCCGTTCGACCTCGGCGTCTTCACTCACTGCGGGATCGACCCGCGGCGGAAGCGGTACGTGCTGATCAAGTCGCGCCAGCACTTCCGGGCCGGCTTCGAGCCGATCGCGCGCCACATCGTGCTGTGCGACGGCGACGGCTGCACGAGCTCGGACCTGGCGCTGTTCACGTATCGCAACCGCCGGCGGCCGCTCTATCCGTTCGAGACCGCATGATCGCCGGGTATGGCCGCCCGGTCACAGCCCTTCAATCGCACGAGTACGCCGGCTCCGTGGAAGGCCTACATTCCGACTAGGGCAATACCCGTGTGGAAACGTCAAACAAACCCGGCCAAACTTGCAGTAGTGAGACGTGACCACAGCGCCCGCGGCGGCGCAGGGGATGAGATGAAAGCGCTGATGCTTGGGACTTTAGCTGCCGCACTCGGGCTGACGTCAGGCTGCTTTGTAAGCCACAAGAAGGAGGTTTACGGCAACCCGTCAACAACTCAAGCGGACTGCGAGCGCGCAGGTGACAAGTGTAAGAGCGCCGACAAACGGTGCAATCTCGACTAGCTTTGACTTCTTCCAGCGAGGTGACGCCATGGTCCAGCGGAAGGTGATCCCCGGCCACGGAGGGTACGACATCGCCGTCGCGACAGAGCAGATGCGCGACGGCAACTGGGCGGCTGTCGCAACCATTACCCAAACGACTGATACTGCCCAGCGAGACATCGACCTACCCGTGTCCAAGGAACGGTTCGCGACGGAAGCAGATGCCGAAAACTTCGCGATCAGAATGGCGAAGGAGTGGATCGAGAAGAATAGTCCAGCGTAGCTCCGGGTAGCTGATCGAAGAACAGATAAAGGGCGCCAATGCGGCCGGCGTAAGCTGGCGCCTCACCAGGGCGGCCCGATACCCATTGGAGCCGAGCCCGGATGCAGGCCTCTCAGCGCTCGTCGTAAGCTCTGGGCCGCTTCACGTCTGCCGTACCAAGAGCTCGTTGACGCTCAATGAGTTCCCGGAGACTGTCGATACTAATATCCAGCCTCCTAGAGATTGAAGCGGTATCGACGCCCTCAGAAAACTGACGCGCCTCACCGGGACTGTGCGCCCGAATCTCGTTCGCGACCTTATCGACTCAGTTTCCGCCTAAACTATCTGCAGCTTTCTGATTACGGGAGGCTTATCTAGGCCGTCCGGCCAAACGCTTGCTACCAAGCCGTTCTAGCGCTTTGCCGACAAACTCTAACCGCGACCCCCAATCGATAATCAGAAGCAGCAAAAGTTGGCAACGCTCTCACCAGAAATAGCGCCACGACAGTAGCTTCCTGAGTCTTGACATCCCAGGGACCATACCGTCGACCCTGTATGCTGTCTAGCCGCAACCCGATCCATCGCGTGACTTTGCCCGCCACCGTGCCCTCGGCCTTCTAAACAACACTCATGTCTCCCTACTAGATCCAACACTGCGACGACGGACCGAGAGGAGCGAACGGTGTGAGAAGTGAGCACCTTGCATTACTTCCGCGCACTCACGATCCGGCAACGTCGGCGGACTGAAAATCCTGGTGTCGGCGGTTGAATCCCGTCCCTGCCCACCAGTTTTTCGCGTCGTTCAGCGACATCGGCTCGATGACCACCAGGCCACTTTGCCCAACACTAAGTACCTTGCACCGGAAGGCTATGGCCTCTTGACCCACTACAGGGGCGATCTCCTTTCTCTCCTCGTTCTCTCTTTGTTTCGAACTGCGCTCGGCACGTGGCCCTGACGCTCGGAGATATCGGCATTCACCGTCAAGACATCGGCCTGCCGATGTCATGGATCGGACTGCAGCGGTTCAGTGCCACGGATCGTTTACCGCTTGACGGACGCTTCGCTTCCGTCCA
>Ga0209382_10012870_pt1 | contig 10302 bp, 9 predicted proteins | sample SoiMetdeltSBSDD5_FD_187599 | JGI IMG/M metagenome (GOLD analysis project Ga0209382, IMG submission 187599) | Bulk soil microbial communities from a Populus tree surrounding site in Tennessee, USA - Soil MetaG P. deltoides SBSDD5 (SPAdes) (version 2) | ecosystem: Environmental > Terrestrial >...
TTGCTGTGCTCGTGGGCGTCGCGCTCGTGGCGATCGACCCGCGCTGGCGACGGCTGGCTCTCGTAGGCACGTGTGGCGCTGCCGCCCTCTTGGTTGGTGCGGTGACTGTCGGACCCCTGCGTGGTGCACTTGCCGCCATGGACGCGACATGGCTCGAAGCCGTCGCGAGCAAGGACTCACTTTTCGCCGCGGACTGGCCTGCCTGGGCATGGGCGGCGAACCTCGGTTTCCTCGCGCTGCTCTGGTGGGCACATCGGACGCGCGTGCGGCGTGGCACCGCCTCCCGTGAAGACGAAGGGCTGGTCTGGGGGGCCACCGCACTCGTGGCGCTGTTTCTGGCCACGCTGCCGTTCGTCGTCATGAAAATGTCTCTGGCGGTCCAGTTTCAGATCTCACGAGTCTTCTGGCTGGTCGACTTCATCGCGCTCGTGTACGTCACCGCCGCGGTCATCGAAACAGATGCGAGGCGCGGCTCTAACGGCGGACGCGTACGCGGCGACGCACCGATGCGACCCGTCCTCGTTGCGCTGCTGCTGCTCGCGATTGCCACGAGCCGCGGTGCCTACGTCATGGTCGTCGAGCGTCCTGAACGTTCACTGTTCGAGCTGAACCTGCCGCAGTCGGCCTGGGAAGACGCGATGCGGTGGATCGCGGCGGCGCCGGGGCGGTCGCATGTCCTCGCGGATCCAGGACACGCGTGGAAGTACGGAACGAGTGTGCGCGTTTCCGCCGGCCGAGACGTACTGCTCGAAGAGGTCAAGGATTCCGCGCTCGCAATTTATTCGCGAGCCGAGGCGGTGAGGTTCGTGGAACGGCGCGCAGCACTCGGAGATTTCGGCGCGCTGACCGCAGAGAAAGCCACCGACCTTTCACGTAAGTACGAGCTGGATTACCTGGTGACCGAGGCAGACCTGCCCCTCCCGCTCGTCCACCGAAATCAGCAGTTTCGAATCTACGCGCTGCGGTAATGTTCACGCCTTCGGTCTACCGGCCGCGGTTCGCTGGCGGTCATCGGCAAACGCTCTATGCCTGGGGTCGTCCGCGGAAATTTCCTCGACTGCCGGTGCCTGTAGACCGCTACTTCGACGTGGCGCCGGATGCGCGCGTGCTCGCGCATTGCCACTGGCAAGCGACCCCGGCCGATCATCCGACTATCCTGCTGCTCCACGGACTCGAAGGGTCGAGCCTCGCACACTACATGTGCGGCATGTCCGACAAGGCCTGGGCGGCGGGATGGAATGTCGTCCGCCTCAATCAGCGGAACTGCGGAAATACGGAGCACCTTTGCCGCGGCTTGTATCACTCAGGACTCACCCACGACGCGCGGCACGTGATGAACGAACTGCGCGAACGCGACGGCATCCGGGCAATGGCCGTCGCCGGCTATTCACTCGGTGGGAATCTCGCGCTCAAGCTGGCCGGCGAGCTCGCGGATCGGCCAGGGTCGCTCAGGGCCGTGTGTGCCGTGTCGCCCACCATCGACCTGGCACGGTGCGTCGATGCGCTGGAGCGCCGTGCCAATGTCGTGTACCAGTGGAATTTCGTCCGCAATCTGAAGGCACGCATGCGCCGCAAGGCCGCCGCGGTCCCCGGCGTGTACGCGCTGGACGCGCTGCGCGACGTCTGGAGCATCAGACGATTCGATGATGTCTACACGGCCCCGTCTCACGGCTTCCGCGACTCCGCAGATTACTACTACAAAGCGAGCGCGCTGCGCGTCATCGACCGCATTCGTGTCCCGACGGTGATCCTCGCGGCCGAAGACGACCCGTTCGTGCCCCCGGGGCCATTCCGTGCCGCCGCGATCACCCGGAACCCGCACATCACCGTTGTCATCACACCGCACGGCGGACATTGCGGATATGTGGAGCGCGCCGAGGATGGATACGACGGCTACTGGGCGGAACGCGAGGTGATCCGCTTCGCATCTATGCATCTATGAATGATGATCTGGACATCGATCGAATCATCGTCTCATCGACTCAATGATTCAATGTCGATCCATCGATGCATCGATCAATGGACATGTGCCGATATTGATTCGATGTGCCAATGATGAAATGGCGCAATCGATGATCAGATCATCGATCATCGATGATCAGATGAGAGCGTGTCGATCAGAAGCCGCGCAAACTCCGGCCCCTTGCCCGACTCCTCGTGCTTGAAATACACGAACACGTCGCCGCACGATGCCGTCTGCTCTCGTATCGTGTCGGCCCAACGGCTGATGTCGTCGGCGGTGTAGCCCTCGTCGCGAAGCCTGAAGTAGGCGTAGTCGGCGGTGACGACGACGGGCGTTGAGAGTCGTTCGCTGTCCGCCACGCACAAAGCGAGATTGCGGGCACGAAGGCGCGAGTACACCTCGTCGTCCAGCCACGAGGGATGCCTGAACTCGAAAGCCGCGCATACGCGGGGCGGAAAAGCCTCGATGAATGCGTCGAACAACGAAATGTCCTTCTTCAACGTCGGCGGAAGCTGAAAGAGGAGCGCACCGAGCTTCGGACCTAGAGTAGACGCCGTTTCGAGGAACTGACGGACACGGTCCGCACAGTCGCGCAGCCGCGCGTCATGTGTAATCCGGCGCGGCGCTTTGAGTGTCAACTTGAACCGTTCGGGAGTCGCCTTGTTCCATCCGTCGAGGATCTTCTCGTTTGGCGCACGGTAGAAGGTGTAGTTGATCTCGACCGTCGGAAACCGTTCGGCGTAGTACGGCAGCATCTTCGCCGCGGGCAGCGTCGGCGGATAGAACGTGCCCTTCCATTCCGGATAGTTGTAGCCGGACGTGCCAACCCAGAGCATTTGGTAAAGTTAAGCACATGAAGTGGCTTCGCAACATGATCGTCGTGGCAGCGCTCGTCGCGTGCACCGGGTGCAGTTCTGCACCTGAGCCGCGCCGTTACGAACTCCGCGGCCAGATCCTCAGCGTCGACGCGGCGCGGCGTGAAGTCCTCGTCGACCACGAAGACATCCAGGGATTCATGCCCGCGATGACGATGCCCTACAAGGTGAACGACCCCGCGCTGCTCGAAGGCAAGAAACCGGGAGATTTGTTCACCGCAACGCTGGTCGTGGAAGACGTTAACGCCTATCTGTCGACGCTGACAACGACGGGGCACGCCCCCATCGCAAATCCGGCCGCCGCCCGTCCGGCGATCACGGACGCGGATTTCCTGCGAGAGGGAGACGCTGTTCCCGGTGACGCGCTGATCGATCAGAGCGGCGCGCCGCGACCGATCACGTCGCTGCACGGCCACCGCGTCGCGCTGACGTTTATCTATACGCGCTGCCCTCTTCCCGATTTCTGTCCGCTGATGAGCAAGCAATTCGCGGTGCTTCAGGACGAGATCCGCAAGTCTGCCGAACTGCGCGACGTTCGCCTCGTCTCCGTTACGCTGGACCCGGAGTTCGATACGCCATCCGTGCTCGGCGCACATGCCAAGACGCTCGGCGCTGACCCCGGCCTTTGGTACTTTGTAACCGGCGCCCGCGACGAGGTGCTCGCATTCGCGAAGCGTTTTGGCGTCCTCACCGAGCCGGGCGAATCTGCAAGCGTCGTCGTGCACAATCTGCGCACGGCCGTCATCGATGCGCAAGGCCGACTCGTGAGCGTCCACTCGGGTAGCACGTGGACTCCCGCCGACCTCGTTGCCGACCTCAAGAAGGCTTCCGCTTCCGCGCACTGATCGGGGAAAACCCCCGGTGCTGCCGTTTACGGCCGCGGAGCTGCGTATCATCGCTCGTTTGAGGACGCCGAACGCGGTCCAGGCGTGGCTGAACGACCTGCCGTATAACACCGAGCCTGGCGGTGAAACGCTCCGCAGCTTTCGCGGGGTCGTCCGGACCGGCACGATGCACTGTCTCGAGGCGGCGCTGGCCGCCGCCGTTGTCCTCGAGCAGCACCGCTTCCCTCCCCTCGTGCTCAGCTTCGAGTCGACGGACCTGCTGGATCATGTGATTTTCGTTTATCGAGGACAGCGCGGGTGGGGATCGGTGGCGCGCTCGCGCGATCCAGGCCTGCACGGCAGGAAGCCGGTATTCGCGACGCCGCGCGCGCTCGCGCTCAGTTATTTCGACGGGTATATCGACTACACCGGACGCATCAAGGCATACGCAGTCGTCGATCTGCGCGTGCTGGACCCGTACGACTGGCGTCTGGGTGAACGCAATATCTGGAAGGTGGAACGGATGCTGCTCGAGTGGCCCCATCGACGCATCGCGTCGTCAGACCGGCGCGTGGACCGTCTGCGGCGGCGGTATCGTGCTTTCCGCGACGCACACGGCTACAAGCCGTGGAAGTACTATCGCGGTCGCGATCGATGGACGGCGCTGCCGCCCGAATTCCGAACGCGCGGATAAATCTAAATTGACGGATTCACGAATTTACGGATTGCCAAGAGCAACGACTCAATTGAACCAAAAGCAATTCGTCAATTCGCAAATTCGTCAATTCGTCAATTGCATGATTCAGTCAAGGTCGAAGTCGCGCAACGGCCGCGTCACCGGCTCGCGTTTCGCCTCTCGCAAGGCTTCTTCAAAGCGCTTGGCAAGCGCGTCGTCGCGCCCCTTCTCGGCTTCGACCGACTGCTTGAACATCGCCTCGCGTCGTTCGTCCTGGGCCTTCAGAATGCTCGCCGCCTGGTCGAGCTCGGGTTTGTCAGCCCGCTCCGGCTCGCGGTGCGACACGACGCGCCGAAGATTCGTATCCACGACGAGCGTGGATTGGCAGCAGGGACAAATCACCTCAACCTCGCTCTTCAGCTTCGCCATGGAACTATTCTAGTCGAGCCGAATGCCCACTATTCGCGTCGCGACCTACAACATCCACCGGTGCCGCGGGCTCGACGGCCGCACCAGTCCGAGTCGGATTGCCGACGTCATTCGAACGATCGATCCCGACATCATCGCGCTGCAGGAAGTGGTGGGCGCAAGTCCGAGGTCGGCGGGACACGCCGAGGAGCTGGGCGCCCAGCTCGGAATGGGATGGGTCATGGCGCCCGCGCGGCATCTGCGTCATGCGTTGTTCGGCAACGTCGTGCTCAGTCGGCTGCCGATCCTCCACCATGCGCAATACGACCTGTCGTGGAAGACATGCGAGCCCCGCTGCTGTCAGCGTGTCGACATCGCGGTCGGAAGCCATACGCTGCACCTCTACAACGTGCACTTGGGCACCGCATACCTGGAGCGGCGATACCAGGCCTCTCGCCTCGTCTCATTCGTGCACGACCGGCGCGTGGGTCAGCCGAAGATCGTGCTCGGCGACTTCAACGAATGGATGCGGGGACTCGCGACGCAGATGCTGAGTCAGCGCCTGAATAGCATCGACCTCCGGGCGCACCTGCGCCGGCGCCGTACATATCCGGGCGTCTTTCCTCTTGTGCACCTGGATCACATTTACTACGAGGGAAAGGTGGAGGTTGCTCGGTTGGAACTGCCTCGAACGCGTCTGGCGCTGCTGGCGTCAGATCATCTGCCGCTCGTGGCAGAGCTGACGGTCGAATTCAGCTGATCTCAGCCCTCTTCTTCGTACTCTTCTTCTTCGATGGGAAGCAGGCGAGTCGGAGGACGAAGGGCTTCGCGGAAATCGTAGATGGGCAGATCGCGAACGTGAAGCGGCATCACGCAGTGTGCGCCCTTTTCTTCGATCACCACGATCACCGGGCTGCCCTCGACGCCTTCGCGGAACACCAGGCGACATCCGCAGGCGAGTCGGGCGTGCGTGAACCCCTTCAACATACGGGGATCATACTACAGCACCGACTTGACGTATTCCTCGAACTGCTCCTTCGATGCGATGCCTGAGTGCTTCTTGTGAACCTTGCCGTCGCGGTCGACAATCACGGTTGTTGGAAGGCCCCACATCGGACCGAAGGCTTCTTCGACATCGGTCCGCTTGTTCGCATCGAGCATCGGATAGTTGACGCTCAATTCCTTTGCAAATGCCCCAACCCGCGAGAACTCGTCCAGGACATCGATGCCCAACACGACGAGATCGTCCCGATACGCGTTCTGAAGCTCGATGAGCGCGGGAATCTCCACGCGGCATGGTCCGCACCAGGTCGCCCAGAAGTTGATCAGGATCACCTTTCCCTTGAAGGACGCGAGGTGCACGTCCACCCCGTTCGTGTCTTTCAGCGTGAACTGCAGCGGAGCATCCCGACCTACGGCGAGTGTGCCGGCAGGCGCCTCGGACGCACCCCCATCCGCGGCCGGCGGTGGAGCGTCAGGGTCGGGCGCCGGTCCCGGAAGCATCAGCAGCAGCGTGAGTGCTACGATGACCGCTCCCATGCCAATCCAGGCACGGGTCCTGGGACTCAGGCTCCGTTTGCGATTGTCGGCAGGGACGGGGTTCGGGGACGGCACCTGTCCAGGCGCGAGATCGTCGGAAGAGGAAGGCGCATCCATCACGCTAATTATCTCTCAGGTGGCACGCCGCGGGACGTGGCGAACGCAGAACAGGACAATCGCTGCATCATCGGGCCGTCTTTTGGCGCCGACTCTTGATTTACCAGCGCTTTTCCTCGAAGTCATCGGTACATCCTTTGCTCTACGCGCGCTTTACGCCCTGCCGGGCACGGCCGGCGAACCGCAGTTTTGCCGCGGCCAATCCGTCGGCAGTAAGATGGCTGACACCGCGGAAGATCGACATTGCAAGTCGTGAGGAGAATTCCCATGAGGCGGACCATCCTGGTCGCTATGGCAGTGATAGTGGCGGCGGTCGTCGTGTGGCCACGGCCGGTCGCGGCGCAGACTCCATTTTTTCCATACTTCGGCAAGAACCAGATCCGCTATGACAATTTCCGGTGGCAGATCTACACGACCGATCATTTCGAGATTTACTACTATCCGGAAATCGAGCAGCACCTGGAGCGTGTCGCCGGGTACGCGGAGAGCGCCTACCAGCACATCAGCTCCGAGCTGAAGTACGACCTCGCCTTCAAGATCCAGCTGATCCTCTTCAAGACGAGCGCTGAGTTCCAGCAGCAGAACGTGATTCCTGGAGCGGCGCAGGAGGGCGTCGGCGCCTTCGCAGAGCCTACGCGGTATCGAATCGTCATGCCGCTCGACGATCCCCCCGATCTTCTCTATCGCTTGATCGTGCACGAGCTGACCCACCAGTTCGAGTTCGACATCATCCCGACTTCGCTGATACGCCGCAATATCCCGTTGTGGGTCAACGAAGGTCTGTCGGACTACATGACTGGAATCTGGCGCCCCATCGATCTGATGACCGTGCGCGACGCGGCGGTGGCCGACATCGTTCCGAAGATGAGCGAGCTCGAGGGGTACACCAACGTTGGCAGCGTGCGCATGATCTACAACCTTGGGCACGCGGTGTTCGAGTTCATCGAGTCGCGCTGGGGCAAGGAAGGCATCAGGCAGTTCCTGTTCTCCCTCCGCAAATCGGTGATCGGCGGCGGCGAGGATGCCTACATGGAGGCGCTGCGCCTCTCGCCTGAGGAGTTCGACCAGGAGTTCGACAAGTACCTGAAGGATCGATTCAAGCCGTTTCGCGACAAGGAGCGCCCCGCCGACTACGGGCGCAACCTCGCGCCGAATCCGGAGAAGGGGGTGTTCATCGGCGCGGCGTCGATCGAACCGTCCCCCTCAGGCGACCTCATCGCCATGGTCACCGGGAATCGCCGCGACCGCGAGATGGACATCGTGCTCGTCTCGTCGAAAGATGGGTCCGTCATCCGGAATCTCACGAGCCAGTTCGATCAGGACAAGGGATGGGAATTCATCATCCAGCCCGGAATGCGATTCAACACTGTCCCGTGGCTGTCGTGGGCGCCGACAGGCGACCGGCTCGCGTATTTCGTGCGCAGGGAAAAATGGCGCACCTTGATCCTGCAGAATGTGATTACCACCGAGATCGAGCAGCGTCTCGAGATGCGAGAGGTCGACGACCCTGAATCGCCCGACATTTCGCCTGACGGTACCAAGGTTGCGTTCGCGGCGTTGCAGGGCGGGGTCGGTGACATCTGGGTGATCGACCTCCAGTCGCGGCAGCTGACCAACGTCACGAAGGACAACTTCGCGGATTCAGGTCCCACGTGGTCGCCCGACGGACAGTCGATCATCTATGTCGCGCGCGTCAGTGGCAATGAAAAGCTGTTCCGTCTCGACGTCGCGACGGGCCGGAAGACCCAGCTGACGTTTGGGACGCATGACGATTCAGCAGCGCAATTCCTCGATGCCGACACGCTGGTCTTTTCGTCGACGGCCACTGATCCGGGCAAACCAATCGAGGCGGACGTGGCGCGAAACGGCAATGTGTACAACGTATGGACGCTCGGCCTCAAAGCCGGCGAGTTGCGTCAGTACACGGATACGCTCGGCGGCAACACGTCGGCCGTCGTGCTTCGTGCAGGCAGGGCCGAGCCCCGAATCGCCTTCGTCAGCTATTACAAAGGCGAATGGGAGCTGCATTCGCTCGATCGGCGCGATCCTATCGCGATGGCCGCCACCGCCGACTTCGGTGCGCCGGGGCCGATCATCGACTTCCAGGCGCCGCTCTCGCACACGCTGATTGCCGAGAACAAGCGGCGCAAGGGCGCATTCGAGAAGCTGTTCCTCGACGGGCGGCCGCCAGTCAACGTCGGCGTCACGAGCAGCGGCGACGTGTTCGGCGGATCCGCCGTGACGTTCAGCGACGTCCTCGGCGACAAGCAGATCAGTCTGTACGCCGCGTCGATTTCGCAGTACCGCACGCTCGCCTTCTCGTTCTTCAACGCGGCACGTCGTTTCAACTACTCCCTCCAGGGCTTCTCACAAACCCAGTTCTTCTACGGTGCCCTCGAGGGGGTGTTCTACGACCCGGCGATCTCGAGCTTGATCGACCGCGACCTCGCTGTGGCCACGAGAACGGTCCGGGGCGGCACCGCCTTCGGCATCTGGCCGATCGATCGGTACCGGCGGGTGGAGCTGTTCGGCGGCCTCATGCAGTACCGCGAGGAGTTCAACGATCCGACACTGCAGGCGATCTCGCAGGACTACCAGCAGCAACAGTTCGGACGCGAGCTCTTTAGAAGCGGCACCTACATCCCGCTTGGCGTCAACTACGTTCAGGAGACGACGGTATTCCGGGAGTTCGGGCCGCTTGCGGGCAACACGATGCGCCTCTCCTACGAGGTCTCACCGAACATCGGCGACACGCTCGGACGGCAGACCGGCGACATCGATGCTCGCTACTACCTGCGCCTTGGGGGCAGCGGCCTCCTCGCGCTGCGCGCGAAGGCGTTCAAGAGTTGGGGCGACGCTCCCGATTTCATTTACTTCGGGGGCAATTCGGAAATGCGCGGGTACGACTACCTGCAGTTCATCGGCTCAGAAGCTGGATTCCTGAATGCCGAGCTGCGCTTTCCTTTCATCGAAGCGATGCTGACGCCGGTCGGGGTGCTCGGCGGCATCCGCGGGGTCCTCTTTGCAAACATGGGCGGGGCGCGCTTCGAGGGACAGCCGTATAAGTGGTTCTCCAACAACTCGGAGCTCTACACGCCCGTGGTCAATTACACGATTTCGCCGTTTGGCAACGCGTCGCCGGTACTCGGAACTCCGCAGCCCGTCGACGGGTTCCGGCTGGTGGACGCTCGCGCGTCGTACGGCATCGGGCTCGAGACGTTCGCCCTGGGCTTCCCCATCCACTTCGACTGGGCATGGCGAACGCTCTTCAACAAGCCGTGGGAAGACCTGCTCTTCGCGGCGAGCGGCGGCAGTTCCGCGTTCCGCAAAGCGCAATTTGCGATGTGGATCGGGTACGACTTCTGAGACGGGCCACAGAGACGCAGAGACACAGAGTCTGATTTCGAAACCTCTGTGTCTCCGTGTCTCCGTGGCCTTTTGGGATGAGCGTCTCCCGCCGCGCGGCGCTTCACGCACCTTAGGCACCCAAGGCACCACTGGCACCTTAGACACCTAGTACTGACTAGAACTTCTCCAGCCGCAGCTCGCTGCGGGCAGCGTCCATCGAAACCCGGTACTCGCTGAGGAATCGATGACCGACGATGCCGCCCACCTGGAATCCCAAGAGCACGCTGGGCGCCCGGAGGTTGAGCACGGCAAGCCCAACGTTCCGGTACTCGATCTCGTCGAACTCAACGTCGACACCTGGCAAGAGGTAAGCGTTCACATCGATACCGGACATCCCAAAGACACGGAGCGGGATCCGCCGGACAGGCTTCATCGACAGCGCGCCGGCCGTCTCAGCGCTGATTGAGATGAGCTCGCCGCCCGTATCCACGACGAAGTACGCCGGATACGTGGAGTTGAGCATTCCGCGAACCATCGGCAGGCGGTTGATAC
>Ga0209382_10012872_pt1 | contig 10301 bp, 8 predicted proteins | sample SoiMetdeltSBSDD5_FD_187599 | JGI IMG/M metagenome (GOLD analysis project Ga0209382, IMG submission 187599) | Bulk soil microbial communities from a Populus tree surrounding site in Tennessee, USA - Soil MetaG P. deltoides SBSDD5 (SPAdes) (version 2) | ecosystem: Environmental > Terrestrial >...
AGCCGCTTTGGCAAGCTGGCGCGCGCGCGCCCTGGCACCGAGATCATGGGCAACCTGCGCGACCCCGTTGATGCCCGCAGCATGGCGTAGATAGCGGGCACAGTCGAGCAGTGTGAGTTCCACGCCAGCAACGGTGGCATAGCCAGCTTCGGTCTTGATGGCATCCAGCCAGTCCGGTTGGTTGGCTTTGTGGAAGGCGGACGACGCCTGGTGGATGAACTGGACACGGTGGCGTCCGAGCGAGATGGGGCGAGTCTGCTTAGGTACGACGACCTGAAACACCATCGCGGCTTGGTGCGAGGAGCCATGGAAGGCCGCGGCACGGAGCAACGAGACGCGGTAAGGTAGCTCGAGATGCTTCATAAGCGGATCAATCCAGCGCGCTGGATCCGGAGCGCCAGTGATGCGGTCCTCCGGGCGAAGAATGAGGTAGAAGCCAAGGCGGGGCTTGGCGAGGCGTTGACGCTTCACGAGGCGCTCGGCGGCGGCCAGGAACTGCGGCGATGTGAGGCCGAGCGCTTCCATGGCTTCGGGCTTGGCGAAATAGCTGCGGCCGTGGGCGAGACGCTCGTCCATGTAGCGGTCAAGGGAAGTCATGCCCCAAACATAAGCATGAATCGACGACAAATAAAGAGTTTCGCATATATTTGGGGAGATCGCTGCTCTCACCCGCACTATGCCAACGCACCAAAGAGCCGGTGACCGACGCGGAGCGATGCGCCACGTCGACGCGAATGGGGGGATGAAGCCGCCAGCCTCGTCGCCCGGGAGTGGCCTGCTGCGCATGCTTGTGAATCGGCCAGCCGCTGACACGCTCAGCGGCGCCAAAAACTGACCCCGCGTCGAAGCCCTCCGCTGCTGCGCTACGTTCCGCAGCTACTGCCTTCGACGCGCGCTACACCGCCAACGAGAGGGGTCTCGATTGCACGCCGTTGCGGACTGTTGCTAGCGCGCCGTTGCGGACGCCGTTGCGGACTTGGTGAAAAACCAAGTGTCCGGCAATCTTCCGCTCGGCATCACCGGTTCACATACTCGACTACGGACCCGACGCACACACCAACAAGCCGATCGCACAGCTCGCGATTTTACGCGCTCGCGCTCACAACGCTTGTGCCGGGCAGGACATGCTCAGCGATTTGGGCTGCCAGTGCGCGGCGAACGAGGGTGACCTCAACGGCGCCCTTCAGCGCGCCCAAGACCAGGACTTCGACATCGCCGTTCTCGATATCAAGCTGGCAGGCGTCAGCGTCAGCCCTGTCGCTGACGCGCTTGCAGCTCGAGGCATCCCGTTTGTCTTCGCGTCCGGCTACTGCTCGGGCAGCATTCCCCCAAGAATATGCCGGCCGCCCGCGAGCGAAGAAACCTTACCGCCGCGACGACTTGCGCGCGGCGTTGCTGCAGGCACTCGGCAAGGCCTAAGGAACGCCCTGAGCTGCGCCAGTGACTGCGGGAAGCCCCTGCGGGCAGCTTAGACGAACATCAGGCACGTCGATGGCGCGTCCCGCCTCCTGCGATGATGCGGGCATCCTCAAGCATCAAAACGCGCGATATGGGCTGGAACTTGCAGTCGTCATGAGATCCCAAGCAGCGTATGATCTGCGACGCTACGACGCCGTGCCCATCCGCCTCGCCACCCCGCACGGCCGCAAGCCGTTGGACAACCGTGCGCTCGAAGCCTACGCTTCCGCGATGGGAAACAGAGATTGGCGATGCCCCTGCGTCTGACGGGGCGGCAGTTTTCCCTCCGGGCGCACCTGATTGTCTTCGGGGCTGCAATTCTCATTCCGGCGATCGTGCTCGCCGGTCTTCTCCTTGCGCGCTCGGCCGCCCTCGAACGAGCACAGTATCGCGCGCGACTTCACCCTCCTGCAGACGCTGGCAACGTCGCCATCGTTCACGAATGAAGACTGGCCCGCCTTCTACGCGTACGCCAAAGCCGCTCTGCAGGGCAAGGCCTATGCCGTGGTGATCGACGGCTCGCTGCGCCAGCTCCTCAACACCTACGTCCCCTATGGATCGCAGCCACCGTTCACCGGTGATCCGGAGACGGCGCGACGCGTGCTCGCGAGCAAGCAGCCCGATGTGTCCGATCTCTTCGTCAGCCTCGTGACCAACACGCCGGTGTTCAACGTGGACATTCCCGTCCTCCGTGATGGTGAGGTCCGCTACATGCTGCTGTTGGGCCAGTTGCCCGATGATCTCGTCCGCATCATGCGTGGACGGCGACTGGGGCCCGAATGGACCACCGTCGTTCTCGACCGCAAACGGGTCGTGCTTGCGCGATCGCGCGATCAGGAGCGCTTCGTCGGAAAGACCCACCGGCAATTCGCGGGCGACATGATGATCCCCGAGCGTGGTCTCATTCGCGGCACAAACCTCGACGGTGAGCATGTATTGCACGCAGTTGTGCGCTCCAGGCTCTCCGGCTGGCTCGTCACCGCCAACATTCCGCTCGCCGTGGTCGAGACTCCGCTGCGTAGGAGCCTCTGGCAATTGGGCACCTACTCCGCGCTCACCCTCGCCGTTGCCATGACGCTCGCCTGGTTCTTCGCGCGCGCCATACACAAGCCCATGGCGCATGCCTCCCGCGCGGCCGCGGCGCTCCCGCGAAACGAACCGAGCGAGCCGTCGCGTTCCTCGCTGGCTGAGGCGAACACCATAACCGCGGCGCTCGACGGCGCGAGGGCGGAGCTTGCCCAGCACTCCGAGCGTCAGCGCCTGCTCGCCAATGAGCTCACCCATCGCGTCAAGAACGTCCTTGCGGTCGTCCAAGCGCTCGTCACGCGCACGCTATACGGCGCGCGATCGATGCCGGATGCCCGCGATGTCCTGATCGAACGGCTGCATGCCCTCGGCCGCGCGCAGGACCTTCTGACGCGCACCGACTGGAAAGGAGCACCTCTCAAGCAGATCGTTGCTGCCGAGCTTGCGCCGTTTGCGGCGCGCGTCGAGCTCGATGGTCCCGAGCTCATCGTCGACGGCGACAGGGTGCAGATGTTCGCCCTGGTCCTGCACGAATTGGCCACCAACGCCTCGAAGTACGGGTCCCTGTCCGACCCCAACGGCAAGGTCTCAGTCACCTGGTCGGTGACGGACGCGGCCGACGGCGCCCGGTTCAAATTTCGCTGGCAGGAAAGGGGCGGCCCGGCCGTCAAGCCTCCCTGCCACAAGGGCTTCGGCAGCTCGCTCCTCGAAGCCGCGCTGCCTGCGGACCTCAGCGCGAATCCGCGCCTTGCCTACGATCCAGAGGGTTTTGTCTATGAGATCGAAGCACCGCTGAGCACGGTGCACAGCGGGCGACAACCCACGATCTAGTAGTTCGGAACTGTTGCGCCTTCGCATCGGTCGCTCAATCCTTCTTCTGCACCTGAATGATCGCTCTGCGATGGGCGCCCCCGCCGACCTTTCTTGTCCTCGTCGTGTGACACTGGTGGAGTTCCTGCCGCCCGAACTGGCGCCAGCCTATCTAGAAGCGTTCGGCAGGGCCGGCCTGCCGACGCTCGACGCCAAGCTGCGCGAACTGGAGGCCGGGTTGGCCTGCCACACACGACCTGAGTGGGTTGGAGCAGCTCCTATGCGGGAGCCAACTGCGAGGCGTGGAGGGCAAGCGGAAGCGATTCGGCGCGAGGAGTGAAGTCGGGCCGCTGGCCAACTCGGGGCGGGCTTGGTGGCGTAGGTGTGCTCCATCGTCGCACGCGCGAGGGCGATAGCGTTAACGCGCACATCTAACTGTGGCCGGCCCACTCACCCGTGTCGGTCACAGTATTCTTCAGAGGCCACCATGCGCGAAGATGCCGGCACGCCCAAGGATGAGGCGGCGCTTGAAGAAGGCGACGCGAGGCTACGATCGATCCTGGATGCGGCCAACGTCATCGCCTGGGAGGTGGATCTAGTCCGGAGTTCCGCGCATTCGACGGGACCCGTCAGGCGCATGCTAGATCGACCGGAGGGCTCGGTGCCGCCCGATTTCGCGGCAATGGTCGAGACTATCCACCCTGAGGACCGTGACAATGTGATGGCGCGGTTCTGGTTGGCCGTTCGCACGGCTGCCACCTTCCGGTTCGAATTCCGCCTCAACTCCGATGCTCTGCGCTGGGTCACAGCAGAAGGTTCGATTGTACGCAATGCTGATGGCCGGCCGGTGCAGGCACGCGGCATCACCCACGACATAACCGAGCGCAAGAAGGCAGAGCTGGCACTGGCCGAACGCGACGCGCAATTGTGGCTTGCCGGGAAGGCAGGCCGTGTGGGCAGCTTCGCCATCGACGTGCGGACAGGAGAGGTGCAGAATTCACCCGGTTACGCGCCCTTACATGGCTTGCCTGACGGAACTAAACAGTTTCCCTTCGATGAATGGCGAAGCCGCGTGCATCCTGATGATCTCGGACGACTTGACGCCCTCCGTCGCCAAGCCTTCGCCGAGCAACGCAGCGAGTATAACACGGAGTATCGGATTGTTACGCCAGGCGGCGGAGTACGGTGGATCGAGACACGCGCCCTTGTTTCCTACGACGGCAGCGGACGGCCGATACGCGTAGTCGGAGTCGACATCGATATCACGGAGCGCAAGCGCGCGGAGGAGCAGCAGAACCTGCTCATCGCCGAGCTCGATCATCGAGTTAAGAATGTGCTCGCCAGCGTGGCTGTGGTTGCCAAGCGGACGAGCGAGGGCAAGGGCTCGACAACGGAATTCATCGGCGCATTGGAGCGCCGCATTCAATCGATGGCGGGCGTCCACGACCTCCTGAGCCGGAATCGTTGGCAGGAAGTCGATCTTGCCCACCTGGTCGAGCGCGAGCTGGCGCCGTACGCGACGTCTGACAATGCAATGGTCGAGGGTCCGCACGTAGGCCTCCCGGTGAAAGAGGCCGAGGCTTTAACCACCGTCCTGCATGAACTCGCCACGAATGCCGCCAAATACGGGGCGCTCTCGACACCACACGGGCGAGTGTCGGTGCGATGGCACCGGCTGTCGAACGGAAGTGTACCACTCGAGCTGAGGCTCGAATGGCGCGAAGATGGCGGACCCCCTGTGGCCAGCACGGCCAAACCGGGGTACGGCACGAACATAATCCGCGATCTCATCCCCTATGAACTCGGCGGGACGGTTGAGTTGGTACTCGATCCGAACTGTGTTCGTTGCACAATTGCGTTCCCGGTCGAAAGTGAGATTGGAGGCTCGGTCTTCTCCCGCCAGCGACGCCTGCTGTTGATGCCAGCGGTGGAGCAGCCATCATGACTGGCGAGCCGGGCGCCGTTATGGCCTGGACGGTGCTGGCGGGTTCACCAGGGGCGCCGCCCTCAGTTGAAGCTCGACCCCTCCCGGTTTGTTACTTGGCACTCACTTGTGACCCGGCGACCGGGACGGCCTCTTTGCGGAGCATGCTGGCACCACGTGTGTCGGCTTCGGCCAAGGCGCTAGGAAAGAGGTTGTCCGAAGTCGGTGCCAACAGGGCGGACGGCTATGCCGGTGCACTCGCCGCCCTCGGCGTCGACCGGCTCTCGGCCGAGGGCCAGTGGTCGCCCGCCGACGATCCCTCGGCACCGTCGATCTTCAGTTTCGGCGCCGTGTTCGCCGAGGTGCGGGTCGACCCCGATATCTCGATCCCGCGCGTTTCCCGCGTCGTCGGCGTCTACAATGCCGGCCGGATCCTCAATGCGAGGACCGCTACGAGCCAGATGACCGGCGGCATCATCTGGGGCATCGGCCAGGCGTTGCTTGAACGGTCGGACATGGATGCACGACTTGGCCGCTTTCTCTCGAAGAACCTCGCCGGCTACGTCGTGCCGGTGAACGCCGATGTGCCGGAGATCGAGGCCTCATTCGTGGACGACTTCGATCCGCATGCAAGCCCACTTGGTGCCCGCGGCATCGGCGAGCTCGGTGCCATCGGCATCGGCGCTGCAATCGCCAACGCCGTTTCTCGCGCCAGCGGCGTGCGTGTGCGCCAACTCCCGATCCGCCCCGAGCACCTGCTGATGACGGCGCTCGCGGATGCGCCCGGCGAGGCTGTTCGAGGGGGCATGGCAGCTGTCGGGCCGGCCGACCCGCAGACCAGAAGGCCATAGCCATCCGGAAGGGCAGCGTGCAAAGGGCGCGGTCCTTCCCAAGCCCGGAGGTGGCGCCCCGGCTCTTTGACTACCTGCACGCCACCGGAAGGCATCGCCATCCCACTGGCAACAGCGTGGGCGCCATCGGCAACCGTGCCGGCCACGAGGTAGCTGCATGCGATCTACCGCAGCTGACAGCGGCGGCTCCTGGTGCTGGATCACAGGATGCACACGCGGCATCGTGACTGGCATTCGCGCGGTCACGTCTTCTGAGCACGGACCAGAAACGAGGACCAAGCGATTGCCAAACTGCAGATCATCCATATCAGGGGGAATGCGGCGTCGTCGGTGATGACGAGTTTTGGACCGGCCTGTATGACCGCGTGCACAACGGCGGGCGCCCAGATGGTGCGCACGCCGAGTTCGTAGAGATGCGCCAATGGGAACGACAGTGCGATCGACAGAAGCAGCGACGCCATGGCAAGCGGCCAGTCCAGCGTGACGAACAGCATCATGTGCACGAGCGCAAAGGGCCACATTGAGACCATCGCCGCGCGCCAGAACGGGCGCGTCCGCGCCAAGCGCCCATAGAGATAGCCTCGAAAGATCAGCTCCTCGGTGATGCCGGCCTGACACATGATGCCCAACGCAAGCCAGGTCGCATTGGGATACAGGCTCACCTGCGCGCCGGCGATGACGGCATAGGTCACGCCCGCCGCCAGGATTGCGCCGCTCAGGACGACAGCGACGAAAAGTCCGCGCCGCTCGACGCGAACGCCGATCGCCCCCAGGCCCTCGCCGTGCAACAGGCGCTGCACCGCGAATGCCGCCGCGATCACGAGCGCGGCGACCAGAAGCCCCCACTCGCCGCGGGTGCTGCCCAGCGCGGCCGCCGTTCCCTGCAGCGTCGCAAAGAGGATGACGATCCCTGCCGCTAGGCGCACGGTCTGGGTCGAGAACATCGCGGGCTCTTGGGTGCTGGAGGGAAGTCACCGCGGCGCGGAGAGCTCGGCCCCTCCGCGCCGCCGCTCAGGCGGTTGCCGCCGACGGCTTTCTCGAGCGCCAGCGCTGCTTCAGCTCCCTGACAACCTCGACTGTTATCAACAGGCCGACGCCGACATAGGCGAAGCTGGTAAGGAGGCCCGGATCGTAGGCGCGCTTCCCTAGCGCTTCGATCCAATGGTGCGCTTCGTGGATCCCCAGCAGCCCGAACAGGCCAGCCACCAGCAAAACCGCCGTGCCTCCGCGCATCAGCGCGTAAAACATGAGCGAAATGGCGGTCACCACAATCGTGATGAGCAGCACCGTGGCGTGGTCGGCGTACGCAGCGGGAAACATTGCATACCAACCGCCAAGCCCGTCGCGGAGCATGTAGAATTCCTCGATCCCGAACATGAGCTGTTCGCCCATGTGGGCGGGGCCCACCGCGATGATTGCAAGCATAAGCCTATCGAGCCTCCTGTTCATTTCGCATCTCCTCCAAGAAACGCCGCGCGCACCGCCGTGCTCGACGGGCACGTCTCCTCCCGGCTGTGCGCGCGGGCGGAGCGTTCGTGGCTCCCTTTCGCGTTCATTCAGCCCGCCGTGTGCGCGATCAGGGCGTCGGCGAAGACGTTCCAGTAGCGCGAGGTCGGCGACAGCACGTGGCCCATACCCTCAACCACGATCAACTTGGCGCCGGGAATTTCGGTCGCGAGCGCCTTGGCATGATCGAGCGGCAGGCAATAGTCGTGGCTGCCGTGCATCACCAGCGTCGGCGTGCGGATGTCCTTCAGCTGGTCGCGCCAATACGACGTCGCTACCACAATGCTATGGTTCTTCCGGTGCGAGAGGATGTTGCGCGCCTCCCGCACGATGATTGTCACGTTGGCCCGGACCAGATCTGGTGCCGGTGTATCGCCAGGACCAAGCAAAACCAGGTCCTCGCGCACCCACGCTTCGATCGCCTGCGCCTCGTCAGTCCAATCGACGCCGGCCAGGACCGCAAACCACTCGAGCACCGGCTGCGGCGGCGGCGAGAGCGCGCCGCTGTCTGCGCCGGCGCCACTGGCCGCCGACCCAGCTGCGCTGCCGTCGGGCGAAGTGCCGAACAGGAATGCCGACCGTATCCGGTTGGGGTGATGGATCGCGATGTTCTGCGTGATCATGCCGCCCATCGACCAGCCCGCAACGTGCGCGCTGCCAATGCCATAGGCATCGAGCACGCCCACGGCGTCGTCGGCCAGATCGCGGATGGAATAGCCCGGCGCGCCGACAGGAAACACGGTGGAGCGCCCCGTGTCGCGGTTGTCGTAGCGGATCACGAAACGTCCCGCTTCGGCGAGGCGGATGCAGAAGTCGTCCGGCCAACGCCTCATAGAAGCAATCGCGCCCATGATCAGCAGCAGCGCGGGATCGCTCGGATCGCCGAACGCTTGCGTGCGCAGGTCAACGCCGTTCGCGCGCACCATACGTTCTTCGTGCACCGGGACGGCACGGGTCATTGGAGTGTCGAGCATGGGACAAGCCTCCGTTGTTGCCGGGCGGCACGCTGTTGCGCCGGCCTTGGTCAGGTCTGAAGTGAAGCGGACAGCCATCGGGACCATCCGCGCATATTAATATACATGCGTGTTTCTTTAGTCAAGAACAAAGAAACATGATTGTATCTTTCTATAGGAGGCCTTAGGATTGAGTCGGCGGAGGACGAGCTTCGAATGGCGAAAGACCGAGCAAAAGCAAGAGGCAGAGGCCCAGGCCGGCTATCGGCCGAGGAGACGGAGAAGCTCGAGCAGCGCTTGCTCGACGCAGCCGAGGCGGTGTTTCTCGAGCAGGGCTTTGCGCGCGCCACGGTCGACGCGATCGCCAAGGCCGCTGGTGCGACCCGCAAGACGATCTATGCGCGCTACGCCAACAAAGCAGAGATACTGACAGCGGTGGTCAACCGCCTCCTCGACGCGGCGATGGCCCCGCACCAGCAGGAGGCCCGCGCCAGGCCCGCCGGCCGCGACGCGCGCGCGCTTCTGCTGCGGATCGCCCGAGAGCTGGCGGCTCTGTCTGAGGCACCGCATGTGGCCGGGATCAACCGCCTCATCTTCGCTGAGGCGCTGCTGTCGCCGGACCTTGCGCGCCTGTTCCTCGACCTGCATGCGCGCGCAGCAGACGATGTGCGGACAAACCTGGAGCTATTGCGCGACGAAGGCGCGCTGCCGCGCCTGCCCAACAGTCGCTTGGCGGCGGTCATTTTCATCGAAATGGCCGCGTCGCTGCCGCGGCTGCGGGCTCTCTTGGGCGCCCCGCTCAGCCGCAAGGAGACCAACGATCTGACCCTCGCCGCAGTGGAGATCTTCCTGCACGGCTGCGGCAAGTCCTAGAAGCTGCGTCCCTCCGGTCTATCCCCTTAGGGCCAAAAGCCATCGTTAGAAGACGATCCGGCTGAACGTCCCCTCCTGGCACACAGCGCCAGTTCGCTGCGGTGGGCTCATTGTGGGGTAGCTGGGGTCGAGCGGACGCTGACCGGCGGGGGCAAAGCGACGCGTCCGACCCGAAGCGAACAGAGGCCTTCCGTTGCTCTATCGAGAGAGTGCAAGCAAGCGCCCATCCCGTAGATGTTCCCGCAGGAACTCGATGAACACTTGCAGCCGCACCGGCACCTGGCGCCGACTCGGGTAGTAAAGAAAGAGCGTGGCCGAGCGCGTTCGCCAGTCCTCAAGCAGCGGTACCAGCTGTCCTGACTTGATCATGGGCGCCACATAATCGAGGCCCGTGTATAGCACTCCCGCGCCGTCGAGAGCGGCGCTTACAGCCACATCGAGGTCATTGACCGTCAGGCGCCCGCTCACTGCGGCCTCAAGCCGGTGACCGTTCTTCTCAAATGGCCACGAGAGTACTCCGCCGTTCGGCAGGCGAAACATGATGCATTCGTGCGCTTGGAGATCCTTCGGCGTCGTCGGCGGCGAGCACCGCGCAAGATAGCTCGGCGCGGCAACGACAACGCCGCGCAATTCGCCCCCGAGCGGCACCGCAATCATGTCGCCTTCTACGCGATCGTCGGGCCGGATTCCCGCATCGAAGCGATTTGCGACGATGTCGATCAATGCCGCATCGGCCGAGATCTCCAAGCTGATCTGAGGATACTGCGCGAGAAAGCGTGCAAGCAACGGCGCCAGGAAGGCAAGGGGCCGATCCCCACGTTCACGATCTCCATCCAGGATCCGAGCCTGAATGAGAAGAACGAGGCCGCGGTCGTCGCCAAGCATCTCGACACCAAGGCG
>Ga0209382_10012873_pt1 | contig 10300 bp, 9 predicted proteins | sample SoiMetdeltSBSDD5_FD_187599 | JGI IMG/M metagenome (GOLD analysis project Ga0209382, IMG submission 187599) | Bulk soil microbial communities from a Populus tree surrounding site in Tennessee, USA - Soil MetaG P. deltoides SBSDD5 (SPAdes) (version 2) | ecosystem: Environmental > Terrestrial >...
AGGTGCCGCGCGAGGCGCTCGCGCATCTTGGCCGGATCGTCCGGGAGGTGGTCCTGCGCCGTGCGCCCGAGCGCGCGCATGACAAGCGCCGCCCGCATCGCGTGCCCGTTCGAACGCCGCACCTGCCACGGCTCGACCGGCAGACCCGGGTCGACGAGCTCGTCGCCCGTGGTCACGATCATGATGCGCGGCTCGGCGCGCACGCGGGCGTGGGGCAGGCCGGCCGAGGCGAGCACGGCCAGCTCGGGCGCACCGAGGCGGGCGCCCTCGCCGAGCAGGCGGCTGCCGGCCCGGGCGTCGAGTCCGCGGGTGTGCACGTTCATACCGGGTTCGATGGCCAGGTCGGCGGGCAGTTCAACCTCGCCGTGGCCGACCGCGATCTTCTCCACCGGCACGACGCAGTCGCAGCCCGTGGGAAGGATCGCTCCGGTCATCACCTCGATGCAGTCGTCGCCCTCCGGCAATTGGAGCGGCGGCCGGCCCGCGGCCTGCGTGCCGACGATGCGAAATCGGCGCACGCCCTTCGCGTGCCGGCTGCTTGCGAAGGCGACGCCATCCATGGTGACGCGATCGAACGGCGGTTGGTCGCGCTCCGCGTACACGTCCTGGGCAAGCACGGCGCCCGCAAGCGCGGCGAGCGGCCGCGTCTCCACGGGCAGCATCTGCAAGCGTGCCAGGATCGTGGCGGTTGCTTCGGCCGGGTTCGGCAGTGGCTCACCTGAGCGCATACCCAGTCCATTCAGCCTGGGCGGTGGCCGGCTGCCCGCTCGGGCGGCCCCGCCCGGGCTACTCTTTCTTGTCCCGAGCCCTGAACTCGGTGATCTCTTCCTTCCAGCGATCCGCCACCGCCTGCAGCTCATCGAGTGCGGCGTTGTGCTTTTTCGCGTGGATCTCCTCGAGAGAAAGCTTCTTCTGCGCGTAGCCCTCCTCGGCGGCATCGAGCTTGCCGATCGAGTCGACCTTCTCCTTCTCGAGGCAGGGAAGGTAAGTCTCCTGCACCGACGACGCGTAGGCTTTGACGGTTGCCTGTCCGGCCACCATGTCCTCCTTAGACGCGGTCGCGCCGTCCGGGAAGCTCTGCGGGGCCTGCGGATAGACACAGGCCGTCTGCGCCTGCGCGACGCCGGCGATGGCGATGGCGATGGCGATGGCGAGCATCAGGGGTACGACGGCTGCGAACGATGCGGGCTTCATGTTCCTTGCGTCCTCGACTGGTCGGGAGGCCGGTTACCGGCCGGGGGCGGAAAATATAGCAGAGGTGCGCAGCGCACGCGTGAGGCTGACCGATTGACGCGGGTGCCGCTCGCGCAGCTCTGCTTGCCGGACGTATCGTATGCATCCGGCCGCAGGCGTCCGCGGATGACCGGAAGGAGCAGAAGATGAATACCACCGTTCGAAGCGCCGTGCAGGCGCGCGCCGAGACGCCGGTTGTGGCGTCGCTCGGCCATTTCATCGATGGACGCGCGGTGGAGGGTGGCTCGGGCAGGCAAGGCTCGGTATACGACCCCGCGACGGGGCAGGTGCGCGCGCAGCTCGCGCTCGCGGATGCCGCGGAGACCGGCACTGCCGTCGCCGCCGCGCGACGGGCGCTGCCCGGCTGGTCAGCGACACCGCCCTTGTCCCGCGCGCGCGTGCTGTTCCGGTTCAAGTCGCTGATCGAGTCGCACATCGACGAGCTCGCGCGGCTCATCACCCTCGAGCATGGCAAGGTGCTCTCGGATGCGCGCGGCGAGGTGATCCGCGGTCTCGAGGTCGTCGAGTTCGCCTGCGGGATCCCGCACCTGCTGCGCGGCGACTTCACCGAGAACGTGGGCACGGGAATCGACAGCTGGTCGGTCCGCCAGCCGGTCGGCGTGTGCGCGGGCATCACGCCGTTCAATTTCCCGGCCATGGTGCCGATGTGGATGTTTCCGCTGGCGATCGCCTGCGGCAACACCTTCGTGCTGAAGCCGTCCGAGAAGGATCCAAGCTGTCCGATGCGGCTCGCCGAGCTCCTGACGGAGGCCGGTCTGCCCGACGGCGTGCTGAACGTGGTCAACGGCGACCGCGAGGCGGTCGACACGCTGCTCACGCACCCGGAGGTCGCCGCCATCAGCTTCGTCGGGTCGACCCCGATCGCCGAGCACGTCTATCGCACGGCGTCCGCGAACGGCAAGCGCGTCCAGGCGCTCGGCGGCGCCAAGAATCACATGGTGGTGATGCCTGACGCGGATACCGGGATCGCTGCGAACGCGCTGCTCGGCGCGGCGTACGGCTCCGCGGGCGAGCGCTGCATGGCGATCTCCGTGGCGGTGGCGGTAGGCGACGCCGCGGATCGGCTCGTCGTGCGGCTCACCGAGGTCATTGCCCGGCTCAAGATCGGGGCGGGGACGGCGGACGGGGTCGAGATGGGTCCGCTGGTCACGCGGGAGCACCTCGAGCGCGTGCGAGGTTACGTCGATCTCGGCGTCGACGAGGGCGCACGGCTGGTCGTCGACGGCCGCACCCTCAGCGTTGCCGGACACGAGAAGGGCCACTTCCTGGGTCCGTGCCTCTTCGATCACGTCGAGCCGGGTATGCGCATCTACAAGGAGGAAATTTTCGGTCCGGTGCTCTGCGTCGTGCGCGTTCCGGACCTGGCGACGGCGCTCACGCTAGTCAACGAGCACGAGTACGGCAACGGCACGTCGATCTTCACGGCGAGCGGCGAGACGGCGCGGCGCTTCGCGCAGGGGGTGCAGGCGGGCATGGTCGGCGTCAACGTGCCGATCCCGGTGCCGATGGCCTTTCATTCCTTCGGCGGGTGGAAGCGGTCGCTTTTTGGCCCGCTCCATGTGCACGGACCCGATGGCGTGCGCTTCTACACCAGGCTCAAGACGGTGACCTCGCGCTGGCCGACCGCTTCGCGCGAGGGCGCGCAGTTCGTCATGCCCACCATGAAGTAGTCGGACTGTCCGATGACGATCTGGATCGGCACCCGCAAGGGGGCATTCGCGCTCAAGAGCGATGCCCGGCGCCGCAGCTGGCGGCTTTCCGGGCCCCAGTTCCTCGGGCACGTCATCCACCACATCGTCCAGGATCCGCGCGAGCCAAACGTGCTCCTGATGGCAGCCAAGACCGGGCACCTGGGACCGACGATGTTCCGCTCGACCGACCGCGGCCGGCACTGGAGGGAAGCGAGCAAGCCGCCCGCGTTTCGTCGCGCGGCGGAGGGCGAGACGCCGCGCGCCGTAGACGCGATCTTCTGGCTGACGCCGGGCCATGCGTCCGAGGCGGGCGCGTGGTACGCCGGCAGCTCCCCGGCGGGCCTCTTCCGTTCCCCGGACGGCGGCGACACCTGGGATCCGGTGGCGGGATTCAACGATCATCCGATGCGCCCGCAGTGGGCGCCGGGGCTCGGCACGCCGGGCGGCGAGCTGACGCATTCCGTGCTCGTCGATCCTCGCGACCCGAAGCATCTCTATCTCGGGATCTCGATCGGCGGGGTGTTCGAATCGACAGACGGCGGGCGCGACTGGGCGCCGCTCAATGAGGGCGTGGCGGCTGACTTCCTGCCGGATCCCAATGTGCCCTTCGGCCACGATCCGCACAGCGTCGTGATGCATCCGGCCCGACCCGATCGGCTGTACCAGCAGAATCACTGCGGGATCTATCGTCTCGACCGGCCGGCGAAGCGGTGGTCCCGCATCGGCGAGGCGATGCCGAAGAAGATCGGCGACATCGGTTTCCCGATCGTGCTCGATCCGCTGGATCCCGATACGGCATGGGTATTCCCGATGGACGGCACCACCGTGTGGCCGCGCACTTCCGTGGGCGGCAAGCCTGCGGTCTACGTCACGCGCGATGCGGGACGCAGCTGGCGCAGACAGGACCGCGGCCTGCCGCGGAAGCAGGGGTGGTTCACGGTGTTCCGCCAGGCAATGTGCGCCGACCGTCACCCGCGCACCGGGCTTTATTTCGGCAACACCGCCGGCGAGGTCTGGGCGAGCAGCAACCGCGGGGATTCCTGGGCGTGCATAGCGCGGCACCTGCCGCAGATCTATTCCGTGACCCACGCGAGCTGATGGCCGTCATGAGCTGCACGGTGCGCATCGCGAGCCCGCTACGCTCCTACACGAACGGAGTCGCGAGCGTGCATGCGTCCGGCACGAATGTAGCCGAGGTGCTCGCCGACCTGGAGGGTCGGTATCCGGGAATGCGATTCCGCATGATCGACGAGCAGGACCGCATCCGGCGTCACGTGCGGGTCTTCGTCAACGAGCGCGAGGCGGCGACGCTCGCCGAGCCGGTTGCGCGCGGCGACCAGGTGCATCTCATCTGCGCGCTGAGCGGAGGCTGAGCCGTGGCACTGTCGGCCGAGGAGCGCACGCGTTACGCACGCCATCTCGCCTTGGCGGAGATTGGTCCGGAAGGGCAGGAGCGTCTCAAGGCGGCGCGCGTGCTCGTCATCGGGGCCGGCGGGCTCGGCTCGCCGTCGGCGCTCTATCTCGCAGCGGCCGGTGTCGGGACACTGGGCCTCGTCGACTGCGATCGTGTCGATCTGTCCAACCTGCAGAGGCAGGTCCTGTTCGACAACGCAGCGCTCGCGCGCCCGAAGGCCGCTGCCGCGCGCGAGCGGCTGCTATCGCTGAATCCCGGCATCCGCGTCGTCGCGCACCAGATCGAGCTCCGCGCCGCCAACGTCCGCGAGCTGATCGACGCCTACGACATCGTCCTGGACGGCACTGACCGCCTGCACACGCGCTACCTCGTCAACGACGCCTGCGTGCTGCTCGGCAAGCCGCTGGTCACCGCCGCGATCCATCGCTTCGAAGGTCAGGCGATGACCTATGTACCCGGTCGGGGGCCTTGTTATCGCTGCCTCTTCCCCGAGACGCCGGCCGCGGTCGTACCAACTTGCGCGGAGGCCGGCGTGCTTGGCGTGTTGCCGGGCGTGCTTGGCGCCATCCAGGCGACCGAGGCAATCAAACTCATCGTCGGGCGCGGCGAGCCGCTCGTGGGGCGGCTTCTGACCTACGATGCGCTGGAGCTGCGGTTCCAGGAGTTCCGCTTCGCACGGCGTTCGGACTGCGCGGTGTGCGGCGAGCGACCGACCATAACCGAGCTGCACGATGCGCCGGAGGCGTGTATGAACGATGCGCTCCAATTTCTGCGCCGGATGAGTCCAGCCGAACTGCAGGTGGCACTCGCGGACCCCGCGACCCGCGGAACGCTGCTGCTCGTCGACGTGCGCGAGCCGCGCGAGTTCGCCGGCGGACACCTGCCCGGTGCCATCAGCATGCCGATGAGCGAGCTCGCTCGCCGGCTGCCGGAACTGCCGGCCGGGGCGACGGCCGTGTTCATGTGCCGCAGCGGCGGACGAAGCCTGCGCGCCTGCGGTGAAGCCCTGCGTGCTGGCGTCGTGACACCAGTGCAGCTGGAGGGTGGACTCCTCGCATGGGCGGAGGAAGTGGATCCCGCGTTTCACGTCGCGCCGGCTGGCTGAGCTCTGCGGAGGTAGAGATGGAATTCGAGCAGGCGATGAAAAATCCGGGCGCAATGTTCGGGGCGCCCGAGGCGCTCTATGCGTCGACCGAGTTCACCGTGGATCAGAAGCGCGAAATCCTGGTGCAGTGGCGCGATCAGCTGGAGCAGTTTCAGCACGCCGACGACGAGAACATGCGTGCGCCGGGACCGTCCACGGGCACGACTGCAGAGTGCCTGCGACGGGTGACCGACCTCCTGCTGGAGCTCGTCGAGCCACGCCGGTAGTCCCCTGCGCGGCACGAGCCACGCAGGGGCTGAGAAGGAATCAGCGGAACTTGTCCGGGAACTGCTTCGCGATCCCGTTTGCGAGCGCATCCGCGATCACGTAGATGTGATCCTTCATCGCCGCCCAGGTCCTGGCTTCCTGGTCGTACTCTCCGGCCTTGAGCTGCTTGATCTGGTCAACGTGGTGCGCGCCGTGCGCGGTGAGCAACCCGCGTAGGGTGTCGACTGGCAGGTGAGGGTTGGCACCGCCGAGGAACGTCGATATCTCGCCGGCGTTGCCGACCAGCTTGTCGAAGGCAGCATCCTGCGCTGACTTGTCGCCGGCCTGCGTCGCGTCGAGATAGGCCCTGATCGCGCCCCAGTGACCGGCGAGCAGCCCGAACAGCTTCTCCGAGGCCGCCTTGCCGTAGTAGGGCTCGATTGCGCCCGCGATGGCCTTTGCGTTGTCGACCACCTGCTGTTCAGCGGTTTTCGCCGCGGCGGCATTGTTCGCGAGCCGGGCCTCGACGACGTTTCGGATCCAGAAGATGTGGCCAAGCCACAAGTCGCGCAAGGCAACCTGCGTTGCGACGATCCGCGCCGGCACGGCCGCCTGAGGTGTGTCGGCAGCCAGGGTCAATCCGGGCGAGGTCAGCGTGAGCATGGCGGCAATTGCGGTGACAGGCGGCAGTCTCATCATGGTCTCCTTGAGTTCGGGCAATCAGTCTGGCTGCCGGATCCGAGAAAAGAAACATTTATATGCCAAAAGTATCTAGATCGATTTCAGAAAGGCCACCAGGTCGCTCTTCTCCTGCGAGGACAGCCCCAGGGCGAAGTGCGCGTCGTAATGCTCGATGACCTGCTCGAGCGTGGCGAAGCGGCCGTCGTGATAGAAGCCGCCCTTGGTGTGCGTCCAGAGACCCTTCAAGGGTGCCGTGCGATAGCGCTCGTCCGGTGACCGGTCGGCCTGGAAGCTGTCGATGCCGATTTCCTCGGGGCTGTGAAGGTTCCAGCCGGGTTCCGTATAGAGCGGCGGCACATGGCAGCGCGCGCAGCCTGCGTCCCCCTTGAAGAGCGCCTTGCCGCGCTGCGCCGCTGCAAAGTTGAAGCTGCCCTGCGTCGGGCGGGGCGCGGGCAGACTCATCTGGTAGTAATGCAGCGCCGGCAACTTGGCGGTGATCAGGTCCGGGGTGTTGCGGACGTCGCCCGCGCCCACCGCTGCGGCGATCGGGAACTTGGCAGCGTCGTTCAACCGCGGATCGTAGAAGGTGCCCTTGCCCTGCATCTCGAGGTTCGCCACGAAGCCGTTCCAATGCGGTACCGAGCCCCAGCCCGTCCATGTGTGCAGGTTGATCCCGGCAAGTCCGAAAGCAGGGGGAATCAGCGTTGCCGACGGACCACCGTCCGGGCGGCTTGCCTTCCCATCCATGAGCAGCTCGGCGTCGAACTTACCCGGGCCCCAGCCGCGCACCACCGTGCGTACGGCGGCTGCATTGATCGTCGGATGAACGATGCGGAGGAGATCGACCATCGGTTGCAGGTTGGGAGCCAGAGCGATGATCTCGCCCACGTTCAGATCGCGAGCGGCCCAGCCGTCGAGACGGCGGCCGATGCCGGATGAGAACGAATCATCAACGTCCGAATGACATAGCGCGCAGGTGATGCCGACGGATTGCAAGTGGCCACCGTCGTCAAAGAATCCGCGGACACCGACCACCGCGTTCAGCCTGAGCAGCGCGATGGTCGTTGCGGGATCAGTCAGGTCGACGCGCCCGTGGCGCAGATCCGCGCGCAGCTTGCCGGGCAGAGCGTTGACGTCGACCTTGAGGCCGACGGCGAGCGCGGCTTCCGGGCTGAGTCCCGGGCCGACACCGCCGTTTGCGCGTCCGGCGATCGCCTGGTGGAGTCGAAGAGTATCGCCCCAGAAGGCCTGACTGCCGAACGTGTCGTAACGGAATATCTTGCGGCCGGCAACCAGCGTCTGCTGCGCCTGCGTCTCGATCCGTGTGTCGAGAACACGCTCCGCCGCGGCCATGGTGCGGTCGTCCTGCGATACGGCGGATCCGATGCCGATCGCGACCGCGGTGGCACCGGCGACGAGTGAAATCACCCCGATCCTAAATGCGTTCATCGTCGCCTCCTGCCCGGTGCCGTCACGCCGGTGATTCAACGGCAGCGACGCGCTGCCAATTCACATCACTCGTACATCGACACAGGCAGGTAACAAAGATTAATATGCCGAAAGTGTCCTATTGTCCTAGCGATTGGTCGGAGGGTTCCTACGTGGCGGAGATGTACCGGGAACGACGTCGCCTGTTGCTGCGTCATCTGCTCAGGCACAAGAGCGGCGCGTCGGTCGATGAGCTGGCGCAGGCGCTCGGCGTGACGCGCACCGCGGTTCGACAGCATCTCGCGGCGTCGATGCGCGACGGCCTCGTGGCGCGCGGCAGCGACCGTGCAAGCGGCGGGCGGCCTCATCAGCTCTACGTGCTCACGGACGCGGGCAAGGAAGAGTTCCCGCGTCACTACGCGTGGTTCGCGCAGCTGCTGGTCGAGGCGATCTCGGACGAGCACGGCGTCGCCGGCCTGCGAACCCGGCTCGGGCGGATCGCGGCCGCAGTGGTCGGTGATCTCAAACGCCGGATGCCGGAGGTCGGCAGCCGCCGCGAGCGCGTGAAGCAGCTCGCGTCGCTGATGGACGAGCTCGGCTACGACGCGCACACCTCACGCGACCTCGGTGGCGCGCCGACCATCGAGGCCGACAACTGCGTCTTTCACGAGCTCGCGAAGAAGAACCCGGTCGTGTGCCAGTTCGACCTGGCATTGCTCTCGGCTTACACGCACAGCAAGGTCGATCTGCATGAGTGCATGGCGCGCGGCGGTCACGTCTGCCGGTTCCAGTTCCTGCCGCGCCGCTGAACTCGGCCGCGGCGCGTTCAGCTATACTCGCGCGCCTTCGGGACAGGCGCGAATCCGTCCGATGCAGCCCTGTAGAGCGCGCGGCCGTAGCTCAGTTGGATAGAGCATCAGGCTTCGAACCTGAGGGTCGGGGGTTCGAATCCCTCCGGCCGCGCCAATTCACTCAGTCACTGGCGCGTGGACGCCGCGTACACGCACTGGTGCTGAGTCACCACTGAGTCACCAGCCAGCAGTCTAGAACGCCGCCAGTGTCGGCCTTCCGGTCACTGTGGAGCTGTTTCCCGCGCGCGCTCGCGGATCGGCCGCTACACTCTGACGCCATGGGGGCCGTCGAGTGACCGACACGCCGACAGAGCGTGCAATCGAGAGCATGTGGACCGCACTGCAAGTGCCCAATCGCACCGCTGATCAATGAGAACGGGTTGACCGGCCGGCTGACGAGGGGGGAAGGCGAGCTTTGCGCCGTCAAATGACGAATCCGGAAACGAGCGGCTGGCTGCATCGTCTGCGCGAGCGGGGCGTAATCCGCGTCGCGGCCAGCTACGCGGTGATCGCGTGGCTCCTGCTGCAGATCGCCGATGTCACGTTCGGCCCGCTCGGCGTCCCGGGCTGGATAATGGTCTCGCTGATCGTGGCGGCCGTGCTCGGTTTTCCGATCGCCATCGCGCTCGCCTGGTTCTACGAGGCGGGCGGCTCAGGTTTCACGCGTGACACTGCGGCCGAGGGCATTTCCCGCCCGGTCGCCCACGGCCTGCGTCGGTACGCCGATATCGCGATCATCGCCGTGCTGCTGGCGGCCGTCGCCGTGCTGCTCGTGCGGCAGTCGGACCTCGGTCCATCCGGAGCGCGGGCCCTGGCGATCGCCGTGCTCCCATTCCAGAACCTGAGCACGTCGCGGGATGCCGAGGTGCTCGCCTCGGGCATCGCCGAGTCGGTGCTGCACCAGCTCGCAAGCCTCGCCGAGCTCGACGTGATATCGCGCACCTCTTCGTTTGCGTTCCGCGACCGCGCCGCGGATGCGCGCGAGATCGGCCGCCAGCTCGGCGCCCGTTACCTGCTCGAAGGCAGCGTGCAGAGCGAGCCGGCGCGCATGCGGGTGACGACACAATTGATCGACACGAAGACCGGATCGGAGGTGTGGTCGATGCGCTTCGACCGGCGGCCCGGTGACGTCTTCGCGATCCAGGACGAGATCGCCGTGCAGGTCACGCAGGCGCTCGAGCTCTCGCTCGATCCGGAGGCGAAGAAACGCATGACCGGTCAGGGCACGACGAACCTGCAGGCCTACCTCGCCTTCTACCAGGGCCGGGCCCTGCTCGCGACCGGCAACGTGACCGAGGTGAAGGCGGCGGCCGAGCACTTCGAGCGCTCCGTGGCCCTCGACCCGAAATTTCCGGCTGCGTACGTCAACCTTGCGCAGGCGGAGCTCTTCGTCGCCGAGTTCGAGGTGACGGACGATCGGAGGGCCCGCTTCGAGGCAGCGCTGGAGCGGGGGGAGACGCTGGTCCAGAAGGCCCTGTCACTGAACCCCGAGCATGGAGATGCCCTGCTGCAGCGGGCACATCTTGCCTATTACACGGACCTTGCGGCCGCCGAAACTGATTATCGCCGCGGGCTCGAGCTGAGCCCCAACTCGGCGGAGGGGTTCGCCGGATTGGCCGCAGTCCTGTAC
>Ga0209382_10012876_pt1 | contig 10298 bp, 9 predicted proteins | sample SoiMetdeltSBSDD5_FD_187599 | JGI IMG/M metagenome (GOLD analysis project Ga0209382, IMG submission 187599) | Bulk soil microbial communities from a Populus tree surrounding site in Tennessee, USA - Soil MetaG P. deltoides SBSDD5 (SPAdes) (version 2) | ecosystem: Environmental > Terrestrial >...
CGGCTGCGAACTCGCCATGAGTTGCGACATCATTATCGCCTCAGAGACTGCACGCTTTGGCCAACCTGAGGTCAATCTCGGCATCATTCCGGGTAGCGGCGGGACCCAAAGGCTGACCCGAACCGTAGGAAAATATCGGGCCATGGAAATGGTGTTGGCGGGAGAAACGATGACCGCTGCCGATGCCGAGCGCTTTGGCTTAGTGAACCGCGTTGTCCCCGTTGAACTGCTGCTCGACGAAGCCAAGAATATAGCCAAGAAGATCGCCGCGAAGCCGGTTCTCGCCATAAAGGCGGCCAAGGAGGCAGTGCTCAAGTCCGCAAATACCGGCCTCGACGAAGGCTTGGAGTTTGAACGCAAATCGTTTTACATGTTGTTCGCCTCCGAAGATCGCACCGAAGGGATGAAAGCCTTTCTCGAAAAGCGTAAGCCGGAGTTCAAAGGCAAGTAAGGAGTCAAGTCTCGCCGTGGCACACGAAACCATCCTCTATGAGAAAGAAAACGGCGTCGCTACCATTACGCTCAACCGCCCGCAAGCGCTCAACGCCTTTGTTCCCCAGATGAACAAGGAAGTGTTGGAAGTATTGAAAGAAGGTGAGCGCGATAAAGAAGTCCGTTGCTTCGTCATCACCGGCGCGGGACGGGCCTTCTGCGCCGGACAGGATTTAAAAGGCCGGACGCCGGAACAGAAAGGATCCCTCGGCGCTTCATTGCGCGAGAAATATAACCCGATGATCCGGCAGATCCGGCAGATGGAAAAGATCGTTATCGCCGCCGTCAACGGCGTTGCCGCCGGGGCAGGTTGTAATTTGGCCCTCGCCTGCGACTTGCGGGTCGCTTCCGAAGAGGCAAAGTTCATTCAGTCCTTTGTCCGCGTCGGTTTGGCTCCGGACTCCGGCGGCAGTTTTATCTTGCCGCGCCTCGTCGGCCTGAGCAAAGCCATGGAGCTGCTTCTTCTTGGCGAGACGATAGATGCGCGTGAGGCCCAGCGTATCGGACTCGTCGCCAAAGTTTTCCCGGCAGCGGACTTTGTTATGTCGACCAAGGAGATTGCCGTAAGAGTCGCCGGTGCGCCGCGCGGCGTAGGTCTCATCAAGCGGGCCTTGAACCACGCGATTCTACCCGATATCGAATCGGACCTGGAATACGAGTCCCATTTGCAGGAAATCGCCGGGCGGAGTACCGATTACGACGAGGGCGTGCGCGCGTTTTTGGAAAAACGCCCGCCGGTGTTCACGGGAAAGTAGGCTCAAGTTCCGCGTTCCAGTTTGCGCACGCAACATTGAATTCGGAACTCGAAACCTGAGACCATTGGAAACCATGAGCAACAAGACAGAAAAAATCGGCGTTCTAGGCGCCGGCACTATGGGCGCGGGCATCGCGCAAGTAGCGGCCCAAGCGGGCTTTGAAACTTTACTCTATGACATCTCTCAGGAATTTATCGACAAGGGTTTAGGCCGTATCCGCAGCTTCCTTCAAGGAAGCCGCGAGCGAGGGAAAATCACCGCGGAGCAGGAAAAACAAATTTTAGACCGCCTCCATAGCACAACCAAACTTGAAACCTTCGAAGGAAGCAGTCTGATCATCGAAGCCGTTCCGGAAAAATTGGAGCTCAAGCGTGATATTTTCAAGCAGCTGGATGGAATCTGCGGGCCGGAGACCTTGCTGGCCACCAACACCTCTTCTTTTTCCGTTACGGCCATCGCGGCGAACACCCAGCACCCCGAGCGAGTTCTCGGTCTGCACTTTTTCAATCCTCCGCCGTTGATGGCGTTAGTGGAGGTCGTTCAGGGCGACCGCACAACCGCAGAAGTAATCGACAAGGCAACCGACTTGATGCGTCAGATGGGCAAAACCCCAGCCCGCGCAAAAGATACTCCGGGCTTCATCGTTAACCGGGTTGCCCGTCCCTTTTATAACGAGGCGTTGCGCATATTGGCTGACGGGGATGCGACCGTTGAGAGCATTGATCGCATCATGAGACTGGCGGGCAATTTCCGCATGGGTCCTTTTGAGCTGATGGATTTGATCGGGCACGACGTCAACTTTGCAGCAACAGAGTCGCTTTACCGATCGTTTTTTGAAGATCCGCGGTTTCGGCCAAGCCCTATTCAGCATAAAATGGTCATGGGGGGAAATCTCGGGAGGAAAGCAGGTCGGGGGTTTTACGTCTATGACAAAAAGTAGCCTCGCCATTATCGGCGAAAGTCGATTGTCGCAAGAGCTGCTCGAACTCAGTCGTGGAGCCGGGCTTGAGGCAGTTCTGCTTTCAGATCTGGCCGAGCTTACACCGACGACGCCTCTAGTCATTGAGACAAGTTCCAGTCATGTTGAAAGGAAAAAATCGCTGCTCCAAAAGCTCGATCTGGCTTTGCCTTCTCCGACCGTGATCATCACCTCTTGTCTCGGCTTTGCAACTACCCTTATGGCCTCGTGGACGGCGAAGCCTGAACGCATCGTGGGTTTTGCAACTTTCTATCCATTCAAGGATAGAAAGGTCGTTGAGTTGGCCGCTGGAATACGCACCGCAGAGAGTGCGATTCAAAGCGCCGAGCAACTCTTCAAATCCATCGGCAAGGAAACATTTCGTGTTAAAGATACACCCGGGCTGACTTTCCCGCGCATTCTGAGTTTGATCATCAATGAAGCCGCGAGGAGTCTCGAAGAAGGAGTCGCCACGGCCGAGGAAATTGATGTGGCTATGCGGCTTGGCGTGAACTATCCGCACGGTCCGCTCCGCTGGGCGGATCAGATCGGTTTGGATGAAGTCCTGGTGGTCCTCGAAGGTTTACAGCGTGAGACCGGAGACGATCGTTACCGCCCGGCGCCGCTTTTAAAGAAACTGGTCATCGCGGGTTTTCTCGGCGAGACTTGCGGCAAAGGTTTTTATTCATACAATGAAGGTCAGGTGAAACCATGAAGGAAGCAGTTATTGTTGAAGCCGTGCGCACCCCCATGGGCCGCTACGGCGGAATTTTGAAAGACGTTCGAACCGACGACTTGGGCGCCTATATTATCGCTAAATTGATCGACAAGACCGGCATCGACAAAGAAGAAATCGAAGACGTCTATTTCGGCTGTACAAACCAAGCGGGTGAGGATTCCCGCAATGTCGCGCGCAACGCGTCGCTTCTCGCTGGGCTACCCTACACGATCCCCGGCGCCACCGTAAATCGTTTGTGCGGGTCCGGATTGGAGGCGATCAACCAGGCCGGACGAGCTATCCAAACCGATCACGGTGACCTTTTCGTCGCCGGCGGCGTTGAGAGCATGACCCGTGGCCCCTGGGTGATGGCCAAGCCTTCCAACGCCTTCCAGCGTGGCGACGTCACCCTGTACGACAGCTCGCTGGGTTGGCGCTTCCCGAACCGCCGTATGGGAGAACTCTACTCGCTGATCAACAATGGCGAGACCGCAGAAAACGTCGCTGAGAAATATCAGGTCACCCGGCAAGAACAGGATGAGTTCGCCTTGGGAAGTCACCTAAAAGCGGTAAAGGCCCACGAAGAAGGGCGCCTCAAGGATGAGATGGTTCCCTTCGAGATAGCCCAAAGAAAGGGTTCAGCCCTGGTCTACGACAAAGACGAAGGACCAAGGGCCGACACATCTCTTGAGAAGCTCGGAGCGTTGCAGCCCGCCTTCAAAAAGGGGGGCACGGTCACGGCTGGAAACTCCTCTCCTATTTCCGATGGTGCGGCGGCCCTCTTGTTGACCACGCCGCAAAGGGCTGAGCAACTCAAACTGAAGCCGATGGCTCGAATCATCGCGTCCGCGGCCGCCGGGGTTCATCCAAACTACATGGGTATAGGACCGATCCCCGCCACGCAGAAAGCGCTGAAAAGAGCCGGCCTGACCATGGATCAGATCGATCTGGTCGAATTGAACGAGGCCTTTGCGTCCCAGGTTATTGCCTGCATTCGAGAGCTCGGGATCGATCCCAAGAAATTGAACGTCAACGGCGGCGCCATCGCCCTCGGTCATCCCCTCGGCTGCAGCGGCGCAAGGCTCATGACAACACTCATTCACGAAATGAAAAGGCGCGGCAGTCGCTATGGTCTCGCGACCATGTGTATCGGCGTGGGGCAAGGCATCGCCACAGTTGTCGAAAGCGTTCACTAAACCACGGCTCCCGAAACAAAGACCGCCGAGCCCATGTTCCGATGCTCTAAAAATCAGGGACGTGGCGCAGACTTGACCGATGCTGCTGCCCCTACTTTGCGGCCCAGATATTTCTTCGATCGGGTAGTTCTTGAGAACCAGCTGTCTGGCCTACTTTTACAGCCCCCATGAAAAAGTCTCTGAAATTTCTTTTGCTTTTTCTGATTGCGTCCGTAGGTGCACTCCTTGTTCTGATTCAGTCTTTCAAAAATTTGGCTGAGAAGAATCGCGAACAAGTGCATCAGGAATTGCAAAGATTTCTCGGCAAGGATGCCACTTTCGACCGACTCGAAGCCAGCCTGTGGGGTGGAATCGGTTTTTCTGCCGAGGAATTTCGTATTGCCGACAATCCTCGCTTTGCCGCAACTCCGATTGTGCGGGCCAAAGAATTAAAGTTGGGAGTGAGCTTGATACAGTTGGTGCTGGGGAGGATCGTCATTAACTCGCTGACTTTTCAAGCCCCGGAATTTCAAATCATCACCGACGAACGGGGTCTTTTGAACCTCTCGGAGTTGGCAGTCCGGAAAAACGATTCCTTAACGTTTCCTACGGTGCGATCAAGCCCGCCGGAACGAAAATTATTATCCGTGAGCTTCCTGGTCGGCAAAATAAGAGTGAACAATGGCCGGGTTGATTTCATCGATCGTTCCGTCAAGGAGCCTGCCGAGATTCGCGTCAAAAACGTCGAGATGGAAGTCAAAGGACTCAACCCTTCGGAAAAGACAAGGATTAGATTCGCTGCGGCGGTGACCGAGGGGCTGGGTCACGATGTCAGGATCGATGGGGAGTTTGGCCCGCTTCGGCAGCCCCATGATTGGTCGCAGCAACCCGTGGAGCTGGAAATGCGGTTTGATTCTTTGTCCGCTACGCTGCTCGCCCGCGCTTTGCCATTCCTTAGAAACCGGATTCCGCGGGAGCTGGATGTAACCGGCCCCCTGTCGCTCCAGGCGAAATTGGGAGGCACTTTCAACCGGCCTCGACTCACAGACGTTGCCCTCAAGGTCCCTTTGTTCGGCTCTTCAAACTACAACGCCATTTTGGAAGGTTCCGTTGAAATCCCCGAAGGCCGTCCCTGGGCCGAGGCGCAACTCAAAGGCAGCCTGATCTTGAACTCCATCAATCTGACTCAACTTCGTAACCTGCCTTTTCTCAAGCAGACTCTGCCTATTGCTCTAGCGACGGAAGGTTCCGTGAACGCCTATAGCCGGTTCGAGGGTACGTGGGCTAACTTGCGCGTGGGCGCTTTGGTCAAAGGGGAGAAGAGCGAATTTCGCTACGGGGACTGGCTGCGCAAGCCCTCGGGTACCCCGGCGGAACTCAAAGCTCAGATTTCGCGGCAGAAAAACGGGCTGGTTCTTCACGACTCGGCGTTAAGTCTTGGCAATTCGAAATTGACCCTTTCAGGTATGCTTGAAGAAGCGCCGGCATCTCGCCTGCAACTTAAGCTGCGCAGTGATTCAAGCCATTTGCCCACGTGGTGGCGCCTGGTTTCGCCGCAGTCCTTTTATGGCGTCGATGGAACCGTTCATTGGGACATTGTATTGCAAAGGAACTTCGCTTCGGTGGACGGTTGGAATATCCACGGGAAGCTGAATCTTGCCGACGCTGAGTTCAGGCACAAAGAAACCGGAAGAAAAGTCGATCATCTCAACGCAGATATTGCGTTTCTGGGAACCGAGGCTCTTTTGGAAAAAGGTTCTTTTCGTCTGGGTTCATCGCTTATGACGGTCGCCGCCAAAGTGCCGGACCTAACTCAACCAAGCGCTCGCTACCAATTACGGTCGCCGGAAGTCCACCTTATAGATCTGCAAACGTTTCCTGCCGGCAAACCAAACCGGCTTAGAAACGTGACAGCCAGCGGCGAAATTCAATGGCAGGACGACGCTCCCTCGCTGAAAGGAGCTCTTGCGTCTTCCGAAGGGAATCTGGAAGATATCCCTTACCGCGAACTGCAAGCAGACGTAACGTGGTCGCCAAAGGGTATAAGTTTCAAGAATCTTTCGTTACAGGCTTTCGACGGACTGCTTCACGCTGACGGTTACTGGCCCGCTGCAGTGGCACCGCCGCAGCGCTTCACATTGAAGTCTCAAACGGAATCCATACAATTGGAATCCCTTCTGAAACAAAAATTTCCTCAGTTAAAAAACCGCATCGAAGGAAAAGTGAATTTTCGCGGTCAATTCGAAGCCGCAACGCAAAATGGGTCCACCGTCACCGAAACCCTACAAGGATCGGGCGAGAGCGTCATTCATCACGGCACAATTCGGGACTTCAATTTGATTGCAAAGATTATCCCAGGCGGCGGCGGCGATTCCGTTTCATCCCCCGCGTCCTCCCGTCTCCCGGCCAGTCTCGCCGTCTTGGTGGATCGCCCGTATACGCCGTTTGACACTCTCAAAGCAAACTTTAAGGTTGAGGGACAGCGGATTCGCACTGATGATGTGTTACTCGTGACTCCCGACTACACCATCACCGGAGCGGGTTGGGTCGGGTTTGACAGAACGACTCAATGGAACGGGCTCCTGGTTCTTTCGCCGCGCATTACGCAAGAACTTCAGCGCGAATATAAATTGATCCGCTATCTGCTCGATCGACGCGGCAGACTAGCCATCTCGTTCCGCGCAGACGGCAAATTTCCAAATGTCACCGTGCGACCGGAAAACCGTGCGGTGGCCCAAGTGTTCCGCCGAAGTTTTCCGCAAAATGCCGGCGAACCCGCGGGCGACAAGGGCACCGAGAAGAACGAAAGGAAAAATTGGCTTCCGGAGTCCCTTGAACAATTGCTCAGGCCATAGAGTCTGATGCTATGGAACTACGAGACATTTATCTCGAAACTTTGCCTGAGCACATCGCCTACGTGAAGTTTATTTTTGAGTCCTACGAAGAAGTCGGAATTATCCGAACCGTCGACCGGAAGAAAGCAATCATCGTCCTTCTGGCCATGGGTGATTTTTTAGACACGGCACGGAGCATTTTGGACGCGCTCCAGCGCGAGGTGCCGCTCGTGGAAATCCCGCGGCCGGCCGATGTGGGCGATGACTGGTTCATGACGGAGCTCGCGGCGGAGTCTTCGTAGTGCTCCGCCAACAAGACCTCCCATGAACAAGGATTCCCAAGCCACAGCTCTGGCCCCAGAACCCGCGGAGCAAAGAATTCTCGATCTCTTCGCCAGAAAGCCGAGAACGCGATTGACGCCCGTCGAAATACAGAAGCGCGCGGGATTTGGTCGCGGCGAACTCCAGCGGGTTGTCGACGCCTTGCGGGAACTCACTCGCGAAGGACGAATCGTTCGCTTGAAGAAAAATCACTACGCGCTGCCGGACGCGCAGAACTTGGTAACGGGACGGGTCCACGCCCACCCGGACGGTTTCGGATTTCTCATTCTCGACGATAAGGGTGCGGAGGATCTTTACCTCAATCGCCGCGAAATGCGCCGCGTGATGCACGGAGACCGGGTGATGGTGCGGATCGATCGAAAGAAGCGGGGTGGCGTGGAAGCTCACGTCGTGCAAATTTTGGAGCGCGCACAGAAACGGCTCATCGGGACCTATAATGAGCTTGATGGCAGGGGCTATCTCATTCCGTTGGATCCGCGAATCGGCGCCGCCATTCCGCTGCAGCAAACCGCGGCAAAACCCGAAAAAGGGAAAGTCGTCGCCGCGGAGATTGCGCGATATGGGACGGCCATGTCTGGACCAGAGGGAAAACTTGTGCAGGTGATAGGGGACCCCGACGATCCCGAGGTTCAGGCTCAATCGATCGTCTTCCGTTACGGTCTCGCGACGAGTTTTCCCGAACCGGTGCACCGGGAAATTGCGCGGGGCTCGTTCGCCATTAGCGAGAGTGAGATTGCCGCGCGAACGGATCTCAGAAATTTACCGATCGTTACCATTGACGGCGAGCTAGCGCGGGATTTTGACGACGCCGTTTGCGTGCGAAAAACAAACGGCCACTACGAGCTTTTCGTCTCTATTGCCGACGTTGCCTTCTACGTTCGACCGGGAACCGCCATCGATCAAGAGGCCTACAGCCGGGCGACGAGCGTCTATTTTCCGGATCGAGCTATCCCCATGCTTCCTGAGGCTCTCTCCAATGGCATCTGCAGCTTGAATCCCAATGAGGATCGGCTGACCAAAACCGTGGCCATGGAAATCAACGGCAGAGGCGAAGTCGTCCGTAGCCGCTTCTTCAACTCGGTGATTCGCAGCCAGGAACGCATGACCTATACCGCCGTGCGGCGGATTTTGGTGGACAAAGACCCCGAGTGTTTAGAGCGTTATCGAGATCTCGTCGATCAGTTCAAACTGATGGAAGAGCTGGCGCTGTTGATTTATGAAAATCGCAAGGCCCGAGGGAATTTGGATTTTGATCTCCCCGAGGCAGAGATTATCCTCGACATCCAGGGGACGCCTGAGAATATCGTGCGCGCCGAGCGCAACATTGCGCACCGGATCATTGAAGAATTCATGATCGCTGCCAACGAGGCGGTAGCACGGCATCTTAAGGAGCAAGACCTTCCGTTGCTCTATCGCGTCCATGAGGGTCCGGATGCCGAGGCTCTGGAAGCCATCGCACCGTTCCTTCTCAGTCTGGGCTATCGCTTGCCCGTGAAACGGGAACCCATCACGCCGCCGGAGATCCAAAGGCTCCTTGAGGCTTGCCGGGGCAAACCAGAGGAAAAAGTGATCAACCATGTTTTGCTTCGCGCTATGAAACAGGCCCACTATCAACCGGAAAACATCGGCCACTTCGGTCTAGCTTCGATTTGTTACACCCACTTTACTTCGCCCATCCGGCGCTACCCCGATCTAATGGTGCACCGCATGCTGGATCGAGCCCTTCAGGGCAACAAGTTGAACCCCGGCGAGCGCGACGAGCTTGAGAGATATTTGCAAGAAGCCGGCAAGCACACTTCCGAACGGGAGAGGATCGCCATGGACGCCGAGCGGGAAATGGTGGATCTCAAGAAAGCTCAGTTTATGATGGACAAGTTAGGCGAGGAGTTCTCCGGCATAATTACCAGCTTGGCCAACTTCGGCTTTTTCGTTGAACTGGACCCCTATTTCATCGAGGGCCTTGTCCGTCTCTCCACATTGGCGGATGACGACTATCACTATTATGAGAAGGAATACGTCATCAAAGGCAGCCGCCACGGCCGCAAATTCCGTCTCGGCGACGCCGTCCGCGTGAAAGTCATCCGCATCAACGCCTTCAGATCAGAAATCGATTTCGAATTGGTTCATTCATAGAGAACGGAAATGGCACCTCTTTGGCGTGAAGATATCCGCGCCGGTGTGTTCGCCGGCCCAATGCGCGCGCGTCTGAACCGGTGCACTCGAACCGGGGCGTGCTCGGTCGACCTATCCCTCAGGAGTTTGTGCCGCCCCGGAAGGAGCCGATTCCCATGGCGAGGGCACGCACCTGGCGTCGAATCTCCCGCTCGTCGCCGGTGGTGAGCACCCCGTCCCGGAGCACGATGCGTCCGTCGACGACGACCGTGCGCACGTCGGCGGCCTCCACGGCATAGGCGATATGGGACAGCGGATCGTAGAGCGGCACCAGGTTGTCTTCGTCTAGATCGATGATCACCACGCGGCGCGTTTTCCCGGTTCAAGAGACCCGACTAGCCTGATCCCAACTTGAGCGCTCGGGCGTCGGCCAAAATGGTGCGGCGCTCGTCCATGGTGACAACAATACCGCCGAGCACGAGGACGTCGGCCGCGGCGCGATCGGAACCGGAGTTGTCTAGGTCACTCATTGAAATATCGATGAAGCAGCAGCGGTACTTTGTAAGCTCTACAAGTCAATACGTCGAGTCACACCGCCAACATTCTTACTCGTATCTCAAAGCATCAATGGGGTCGAGATTGGCTGCCTTCTGGGCGGGATAGAAACCAAAGAAGACGCCTACGGCGCCGGAGAAGAGAAAAGCAATGGCGACGATGGTTGGGCTTACTAAGGTCGGCCAATTGGCCCAAAACTTTAAAACTTCCGAGCTGCCGATTCCGAGCAGGATGCCGATGCCGCCTCCGGTGGCGGCCATCACGACCGCTTCCACGAGGAACTGCAGCATGATGTCTCTGCTGCGCGCGCCAACCGCCATACGAATCCCAATCTCGCGCGTCCGTTCGGTGACAGAA
>Ga0209382_10012879_pt1 | contig 10296 bp, 9 predicted proteins | sample SoiMetdeltSBSDD5_FD_187599 | JGI IMG/M metagenome (GOLD analysis project Ga0209382, IMG submission 187599) | Bulk soil microbial communities from a Populus tree surrounding site in Tennessee, USA - Soil MetaG P. deltoides SBSDD5 (SPAdes) (version 2) | ecosystem: Environmental > Terrestrial >...
ACTTCTGGCGGCACTATACGAAGATCCGCTGGTCGCACCTGTGGCTCGGCGTGCTGGTGGGCGTGATCGGCATCTTCCAATGGGTGCCGATGCAGCTCTGGCTGCAGGAGCACGTGTGGCTGTTCAAGCCGCCGCCGCCCGAGTCGGTGTTCGACCCGTACCGGGACATCGCCTCGCCGGGCCTGCGCCTGGCGTTCATCGCCATACGGATCGCGGGCGCGACCCTGCTCGTGCCGGTGATGGAGGAGCTGTTCTGGCGCGACTTCCTCTGGCGGCAGGTGCTCGCCCCCAACGACTTCAAGCTCGCCAGGGTCGGCGAGTGGGGCTGGGCCCCGCTGCTCGTCGTCTCCGGCGCGTTCGCCCTCGTCCACGGCAACTGGTGGCTCACGTCGATCGTGTGGGCCCTGATGGTCGGCGGCCTGCTCGTCTACACCAGGAGCCTCGGCGCCTGCATCGTCGCCCACGGCGTCACCAACCTGCTGCTCGCGGTCTACGTGCTGAAGTCCAGGGACTGGGCGTTCTGGTAATAAAAAAAGGGCGACCGGCACCCGGTCGCCCTCGATCGCTTTTAGTTTTTCAGTCGCCGGATCACCCCGGCGCCGGCAGCGGCCCGCCGCCGAGGCGGACGTCGGGCTCGGCGTCCGTGGTGCCGGGGGCGATGACCGTGCCGGTGCGGCGGCCCTGCTCCTTTTCGAGCAGGTCGGCCACCGTCGGCTTCGTCAGGCTGTCTCCCCGCATGATGCGGTCGATGTCGTTGGAGTCGAGCGTCTCGTACCGCAGCAGCGCCTTGGCGATCGCCTCCACCTGGGCCCGGTTGGCCTCCAGGAGCCGGCGGGTCTCGTCGTACTGCGAGTCGATCAGCTTCTTGACCTCCTCGTCGATCGCCTTGGCGGTCTCCTCGGAGTACTCGCGGGGGCCGCCCATGTCGAACATGTTCAACTTGTTGTCGTCCTCGCCGTAGTAGACGAAGCCGAGCCGGTCGTTCATGCCCCAGTCGCGGACCATGCGGCGGGCCAGGCCCGTCGCCTGGCGGATGTCGCCCAGCGCGCCGGTGTTCACGTCGCCGCAGAACATCTCCTCGGCGATGCGCCCGCCGAAGCAGGTCTTCATCGTGGCGATGCACCACTTCTTGGACAGGTTGGACCGGTCCTTTTCCGGTAGGGCCATGGTCGCCCCGCCGAAGTTGCCGCGGGGGATGATGGTGACCTTGTGGATCGGGTCGGCGTCGGGCCGCAGCAGCCACTGGACGACGGCGTGGCCCGCCTCGTGGTAGGCGGTGGCGGTCTTTTCCTTCTCGTCGATGACGCGGCTCTTGCGCGCCCGGCCCCAGCGGACCTTGTCGCGCGCCTCTTCGAGGTCGTCCTGCTCGATGTACTCCTTGCCCGCCAGCGTCGCGCCCAGGGCCGACTCGTTGATGATGGCGGCCAGGTCGGCGCCGCTGAAGCCGGGGGTGGCGCGGGCCAGGCGCAGCAGGTCCACGTTCGGGCCCAGCTTCACCTTCCGGCTGTGGACCTTGAGGATGTCCATGCGGCCCTTCACGTCCGGCAGCGGCACGTACACCTGCCGGTCGAAGCGGCCGGGACGGGTGAGCGCCGGGTCGAGCACGTCGACGCGGTTGGTGCTGGCGACGACGATCACCTGGTCGTTGGTGTCGAAGCCGTCCATCTCGACGAGGATCGCGTTGAGCGTCTGCTCCCGCTCGTCGTGCCCGCCGGACGAGAACCCGCTGCCGCGGCGGCGGCCGACGGCGTCAATCTCGTCCAGGAAGATGATGCAGGGGCTGTTGTCCTTGGCCTGCTTGAACAGGTCTCGGACGCGGCTGGCGCCCACGCCGACGAACATCTCGACGAAGTCGGAGCCGGAGATCGAGAAGAACGGCACGTCCGCCTCGCCGGCGATGGCCTTGGCCAGCAGGGTCTTGCCGGTGCCCGGCTCCCCGACCAGCAGCACGCCGCGCGGGATGCGGCCGCCGAGGCGCTGGAACTTCTTGGGGTTCTTGAGGAACTCCACGATCTCCATCACCTCTTCCTTGGCCTCCTCGATGCCGGCCACGTCGTCGAAGGTGACGTTGGTGTGTTCCTTGCTCGTGATCTTGTGCCTGCTGCGGCCGAAGTTGCCGAGCATCCCGCCCGCGCCGGCGCTGTTGCGGAGCTGGCGGAAGATGAAGAACCAGATGAACCCGAAGATCAGCAGCCAGGGGATGAGCGGCAGCAGGATGTTGATGACCAGGCTGTTGGTGCCCTTGATGTCGATGCGGGCGTCGCCGGCCTTGGTCCACAGCCAGTGCTGGAACGCCCAGTCCTGGCTCATGTTGGGCGGCAGCGCGACCTTGAACCACTCGACCCGCTGGCCGGCCACCGCCTCCTGCTTCTCGAACTTGCCGGTGAGCTCGTCGCCCTCGATGGTGATCCACTCGATCTTGAGTCGCGGGGCCGACGCCTGCGCCGGGGCGGGGGCCACGGTTGGGCCGGGGTTGGCGGGGCGGGAGGCCGGCTGCTCCGGGCCGTTCGGGATCGCGCTGACGGCGGGGGAGGTCGCGGGAGCGGTGGCCCGGACCAGTCCGGAGCCGGCGCCGCGGCCGACGGGGTCCACCACGTTCATGAACTCGCTCAGCGGGATGGGCTTGACGTGCGAGCCCTGCTTGCTGAGGAGCATGAAGAGCATGATCGCCAGGCCGATAAACAGGACCCAGCCGAAGAGCCCGCGGCCGAACCGCAGGCCGCCATTGGGCCCGCCGGGTCGGCCGCCCTTCCGCTGGGGCCGGTCTGGTCGTTGCTCTGCCATCGTGAGACTTCCTTGTGCTTAAGTCGTTGTGCTGATTCCCGCGGGGTCGTCCTTCCCTCGCCGTTCCGGCCTTCACCCGCCCCCCGCGCGCGGCGCGGCCGAACGATTGTTACGTTTTAGCTCATCATAAGGTTGATCGGCAGGCCATTTCCACACGTGAAGGAGCCCACGCGAATGTATCCGTGATGCCCGTAAGCGGGCCGGCGGTTGACTGAAACACCGGGGTTCACAACAATCCGCCGTCCCGAATGCGTCAAACAAGGCAGTGGGCAATGGTCCGCAGGTCCGGACGAGCGTAATACCCTTATGACAGACCTCCCAATGCCGTCCGACGTGGCGAAAGCGGACGCGGCGGGTCCACCCCCAGGCGTGGCCGCCGAAGTTCACGGCGGGCGTGGCAACCCCAACGCCGAGGCCGTCGGCGAGCCGCCGTCGGTGAAGATGGTCGTCCGCCTGTTCGTCATCCCGCTGATTATCGTGGCGCTGGCGGTCGGGGTGATGTTCCTGATCTCGCTGATGGCGGGGGGCACGCCCTCGATGGAGGAGGCGCTGGAGCGGCTCAAGCGGCCGGGCGGCAACCGGACCGCCGAATGGCTTATCGGCCCCGCCTCCAAGCAGCGCTACATGGACGCCAAGACCATCGTCGACCGGATGAAGGCCGGCATGGGGGAGGCCGAGCGGGTCAAGCTGGCAAGCGACCTGACGGACATCCTCCAGAACCACACGCGCGACGGCGAGGGCGAAATCCGCCACTTCCTGCTGCTGGCCCTCGGGAGGACCTGGCAGCTCGACCCGTCGCAGCCGGAGATGAATTCGGACGCCGCCCGTTCCTCGAGGGCGCGCGTCCTCGACGTCCTCAGCCGCTACGCCGACGACAAGGAGGTCGCGACGCGGAAGGCGGCGCTGTTGGCAACGGTGTACCTGGCGGGGCACCCCGAGGCGCGGCGGGCGATCCCGCTGCTGGTCCGGAAGCTGTCCGACGGGAAAGAAGACCTGGACGTTCGGATGGCCGCCGCCACGGCGCTCGGTCCGCTGGCGACGCCGCAGGACGCGGAGGTGATCTCGGCCCTGGAGACGGCGATGCGTGACGGTGACGCGCGCAACGCGGAACTGGAATGGAGCTCGGCGCTTTCCCTGGCGCAGCTCGGCCAGACGGAGGTCGCACCCACCATTCTCAAGCTCCTCAGCCGCGAAGAGCTGGCACAGATGCGGTACTACGACCGGGAGAGCGACCCGCGCAACCCGTCCTACCGCGCGCTGAACGACCAGGAGCAGCAGCGCATCCTGATCAACACGATGATCGGCGCGCAGAAGCTGCCGGTCCCCGAAGTGCAGCAGCAACTGCGGAATCTGGCCGAAAAAGACCCCTCGCCACGCGTCCGCGCCGCCGGCAGGGAACTGCTCGCCCGCCAATCGCCCGCCGTGCCGGTCGTCACGCCATGACCCGTGCCGGCGGATGGTAATCGCGGCCGCCGCCAGGGTTGCGTGGGGGGGAATGACCCCTTACATTTGCCGCGCCACCGGCCTCCCCGGCCCCGACCGGACGCGCCGGCGCGACGTGCATCAGGTCTTTGCGTTATGGCCGAAACCCATCAAGTCGTTACCAAGGTCTGGATCGCGCCGGGCTGCATCGTCTGCGACGCGTGCGAGAACGACTGCCCCGAAGTGTTCGACGTGCAGGAGCAGACCTGCCTCATCCGGCCGCCGGCGCTCAACCCCGATTTTCTCAAGCCGCTGACCCCCTCGATCATCACGGCCGCCGAGGGCTGTCCGGTGGACGTGATCAAATTCGACACGGTGGAGGTGGCCGGCCCGGCGCCGTGGGCGGGCCAGGAGGCCGCCGCCGCCGCGGCGCCGGCGGCGGGCACCGCAACTGCACACGCGCCGGCCGCCAAGGCCGCGGCGCCAATGGCCCCGCCCGACCCGCGGTGGCAGGCGCTGCTCAGCACGAGCCGGGTGAGCCCCTCGCTGTCAGCCGGGTTGGGCACCACCGTCCGCAAGAGTCCGGAAGTGATCCAGGCGGAGGAAATGGTCCGGGCGGTGGACCTGCCCAAGGACGCGCCGCCCGACCTCCGCATGGCGATGCTGGCGGTGGGGGGCGCCTATGCGCCGCAGCTGTCGATGGGCGACCGGTTGCGCAACGCCGCCACCCGGGCCGCCGACGCGGCCAAGGTGTCGCGCCGCACGGTGAACCTCGCCCTCGCCGCCGGCTGGGGCGCGACCGCCGCGTGCCTGGCGCTGTCGCTGGGCATGTTCCAGGACTTCTTCGGCCCCAAGGTGCTCAAGGAGCCCAAGAAGCAGTGGCGCGTCGGCCGCCTCGACGCGTTCAGCATGCCGAACACGGTGGACGAGTCGTACAAGCGCACTCCGGCCGGCAGCGAGGGCTTCTGGATCGTCAACCTCCAACCGGTCGAGAGCAAACTCGTCGCGATCAGCACGATCTGCACGCACCTCGGCTGCATCCCGAACTGGCTCGCCGGCGAGAACAAGTTCAAGTGCCCGTGCCACGGCAGCGGGTATTACATGAACGGCATCAACTTCGAGGGGCCCACGCCCCGCCCCCTGGAGCGGTTCGCCGTCAACGTGGACGCGGACGGCTTCCTCGTCGTGGACCAGAGCAAGATCTTCCGCCAGGAACTCGGCGAGTGGGACAACCCCGAGAGCTTTGTGACGCTGTAGTCGGCCTCACGCCGCAGGCAATGCAGGGTAAACGCCAATGGGCCTCATCTCCGCTCCCCTTAACTACATCCGCAACTCGCAGGTCTGGAACTCGGTGTTCCGCCACGGCGTGCCCCGCGACCGGCGGACGCGCGTGATGGCGGTGATGAGCAACGTGTTCCTCCACCTGCACCCCGTCGCCGTCCGCAAGAGCGGCATCCGACTCTCCTTCACCTGGTGCATGGGCGGGCTGACGTTCTTCCTCTTCCTGGCCGAGACGGTGACCGGCGTGCTGCTGATGTTCTACTACCGGCCGGTCATCGAGTACGCCTACCAGGACATCCAGGACCTGCGGGCCCACGTGACGCTCGGCGTGCTCCGCGAGATCCACCGCTGGGGCGCCCACGCCATGATCATCGCGATCTGGCTGCACATGATGCGCGTCTTCCTCACCGGCTCGTACAAGCCGCCGCGCGAGTTCAACTGGTGCGTCGGCGTGATCCTGCTGGTGCTGACGATGCTGCTGAGCTTCACCGGCTACCTGCTGCCGTGGGACCAGCTCGCCATCTGGGCCATCACCGTCGGCTCCAACATGGCCAAGGCGACGCCGCTGGTGGGCGCCGGCGGGCCGTTCAGCAAGGTGATGATGTTCCCCGGGACCGACGTGCCGATGATCCACGCCGGCAGCGACGCCCGGTTCTTCCTGCTGGCCGGGACGTTCGTGGGCGAGAACGCGCTGCTGCGGTTCTACGTGCTGCACTGCGTGTTCATCCCCGTCATCGTCACGGTGCTGATCGCCATCCACTTCTGGCGCATCCGCAAGGACGGCGGCATCAGCGGGCCGCTGTAGTGAAAAAGTAGCACCGTGTTGAACGGTAGAGAGATGATGCAGAACGTCGCCGCCATTGTCGTCGCCGCCGCCGGGGAGCCCGGGTTGTTCGACGGGCTGAAGAACTTCGTCAACTGGCTGACGCAGCCGTGGCTGTTCCTCACGCTGACGACGGCGGTCTTCGTGCTGATGCTCGTCCTCTACCGGGTGTGGACGCGGCCACTCATTTTCGCCGTCATCTTCGGGCTGTTCATCCTCGGGTACTTCGGGTCGATGGGGGACGAGAATTTCCGCTCCATCGTGGCCAAGCCCGACAACGTCCCGATCACCATCATGGTGATCAGCGTGCTGCTGTGCATCTGGATCGCCTTCCGCCGCGCCGCGATCAATGACGAGCGCATCGCCGCGGGGCAGCCGCTGCTGGAGGAGGACCGGGACGACCGGGTCCTCGTGTGGCCGGACCTGGTCTACACGGAACTCATCTGCCTGATCATCGCGACGGCGGGGCTGACGCTGTGGGCGATCATTTCCAAGGCGCCGCTGGAGCAGCCCGCCAATCCCGGTTACGCGCCGAACCCGGCCAAGGCGCCGTGGTACTTCCTGGGCCTGCAGGAGATGCTCGTCTATTTCGACCCTTGGATGGCGGGCGTGGTCTACCCCGGGCTGATCATCCTCGGGCTGTGCGCGATGCCCTACATCGACACCAACCCCAAGGGCAACGGCTATTACACGCTGAGGGAGCGCCCCTTCGCGATCGCCACCTGGCTGTTCGGGTTCCTGATCCTGTGGGTGGTGCTGATCTTTTTCGGCACGTTCCTGCGCGGGCCCAACTGGAGCTTCTTCGGCCCCTACGAGTACTGGGACCACCACAAGGCCGAGGCGCTGAACAACATGGACGTCAGCCAGTTGTGGTGGAACGTGCTGCTCCATCGCGCACGGCCGACCACTGAGAACACGCCGGGCGTCCCCTCGCTGCTGCTGCCGTTTTACCGGGAGTGGCTGGGGTTCCTGCTGATGGGGGTCTACTTCCTGGTGCTCCCGGCGGTGCTGCGGGCGACCTTCTTCCGGCGCATGTACGAGAACATGGGCGGCATCCGCTACAGCATCATGATCATGCTGCTGCTCTTCATGGCCCTGATGCCGCTCAAGATGGTCCTCCGCTGGGTGTTCAACCTGAAGTACTTCATCTACCTGCCGGAGTACAACGCCAACCTGTAGCCGGCGTCCGATAACCTTCCTCCCCGCGCCCTTCTTCCCGGCCGCGCCGCCCGGGTTTTCGCGCCAAGTCCGCCCGGTCGCCCAGCTTTAGACGATTGTGCGGCGGTCCGATGACAGGGGGGCGACGCGCCGCACACGCGGACGGCGGCAGTGCCGGGAAACAGGCGAAGGGAGAGAGGGACCATGCAGGCGGTGAAGTACCTGGCGGCGAAGCTGGTGCGTGACGAGCGGGGCGGCGAGGTGCTGGAGTACGCGCTGATCGCGGGGCTGATCGTGGTGGCGGCCATCGCCGTCATCGGCTCGGTCGGCACGAAGGTGCTGGCCCGCTGGAGCTCGCTCAACAGCTCGATGTAGCCGCAATCGACGACATAACGACCGTACAGGAGGCCCGGCCGGAACTTCCCGCCGGGCCTCATTCATTTGCGCTTTCAGTCGAGCCTTCAGCCCTCCTCCCGCGCGGCCGATAAGGCGCAAGAGGGACTTTCAACGACCGGCCGCGGCGCCGCCTTTTCGCCCATGACCACTTACGGCCTGCTGATGTGCGCTCCGCTGTTCGCCCTGCTGGCGTGGGCGGCCGTCACCGACTGGCATACCCGCCGCATTCCCAACTGGCTCACGTTCACGCTCGTCCTGACGGGATTCGCCCGCGCGGCGTTCCCGGGTGGCGACGTCGGCTTCCGCGGCGCCCTGGTCGGGCTGCTCGTCGCGTTCTGTTTTACCTTCGTCTTCTACGCCTTTGGCGTCCTGGGCGGGGGGGACGTGAAGCTGATGGCCGGCGTCGGCGCTTGGCTCGGGCCGGTGGGGGCCTTACAGGTATTTGCCGCCCAGGCCGCGATCGGGATGGTCATGGCGATCGCCCAGGCCCACGCACAGGGCCGCCTCCGATCCGTCCTGCGAAACACCGTCGTCATCGCCGGCACCTGGGCGGGCCGCGGGACCGGAGCGGCGCTCGAAGTCGCCTCCGAATCGGCGGCGCAGCCCGGGACGCCCGCGGCGAAACGACTGCTGCCCTATTCACTGCCCGTCCTGTTGGCCACGGCGGCGGTCCTCGCACTGCGGTGGGGGCGGCCATGATCGCGCACGTCCTTCACGCTCGTCCCCGGGGTCCGCGGCGCGGCGCCACCATCATCGAGCTGTCGTTCGTGCTCTTCACGCTGATGGTCCTCGGCTTCGGCGTCGTCGAAGCGGGGCACTTTTATTTCATCCGGCAGCAGGTGCAGGGGGCGGCCCGGGAGGGCGCGCGCGCGGGGATTCCGTCAGGCGCGTCCAACTCGGACGTGACGGCCGCGGTGGACGCGGTGCTGACGTCGTCGGGACTGACGCCCGCCAATTTCACCACCACCGTCAAGGTAAACGGCGCCGTCGCCAACGCGAGCTCGGCGACGGCCGGGCAGCGGATTGAGGTGGGCGTTGAGGCGCAGTGGGGGACTGTGGGGTTGCGCCCGATGTCCCTGATCCGCTCGGACGCCGTCGTCAGGGGCGTCGCGTCCATGCGGCGGGAAGGCAACTAGCCCAACGGCCTCCTCCCGTTTCCTTTCCTAAACCGCATAACCGGTCTGGCCGACGTTCCCAACGTCGGGTGGTGCCCGCGGCCGTGGCCGCGCCGGAGAGGGTATGAACGTAAAGACCTGGATCCCGCTGGCCATCGCAGTCGTGTTGGGCCTCGTCGCCGCCAAGGTGGCGCGGGACTCCGTCGCGCGCGGCCGGGAGACCGGCCGGGGACAGGTCGTCAAGAACATCCAGATCGTCGTGGCGAAGGTCCCCGTGTCACCCGGGCAGGAGCTGACGGCGGAATTGCTGACGCTCGGCCCGATCGCCTCGGAGCTGCCGCCGCCACGTTCGTTCACCGACCCGGGGCCGCTCGTCGGACGAGTCGCGGCCGCGCCGCTGCTGCCGGGCCAGCCCGTGACGGAAGACCTTCTGGCGGCAAAGGGGGCCGCCGCGGGGCTCCAGGCGCTGGTCCCCAGGGGGATGCGCGCGATCACGATCGACGTGACCGACACGACGGGGCTCGCCGGGATGATTCTGCCGGGGGCGCGCGTCGACGTCGTCTCCAGCATCAGCGGGGCCACCCGCGCCGACATGGTCGCGCGCACCATCGTGCAGGACGTGCTCGTTCAGGCGGTGGGACAGCGGCTCACCGCGAGTCGATCCGCCGACAACCAGGCCCCCGAGGCGGTAAAGACCGTCACCCTGATCGCCACGCCACGGCAGGCGGAGGCGATCGAGCTCGCCAGCAGCACCGGGAAAGTACGCCTCGTCCTGCGCGGCCCCGACGACCGGGACACCGTCCGGGTGGACGGCGTCACCCTGGCGGAACTGCTGGGAGAGGGGGACCGGCGGACGCAGGTGGTGAAGGTGCCGGACGTCGATCCGCTGCCGCCACCGACGACCCGCCCGACGACGCAACCGGCGGTGCCGGACGTGCCCCCCGGCATCGGCCCGGCCGACCCGTTCGCATCGGGTCCCGTGCCGCCCGCCGAGAAGCCGAAGGTCCGCCGGACCGTCACGCTCATCCGCGGCGGCACCCGCACGGAAGTGGTCTTCGAGACGGAGCCCGACAAGCGCGGTGACGCGCCGGCGGTGACACGGACGCAGCAGGAGCCGGTGGGACAGTGAGCAAAATGACCAGCGCGCCCAACACAACTTCGATCGTGCGGCGGCCGGGGCGGGCCTGGAGCGCATTCGCTTCGCGCGCCGTCGTCGCGCTGGCGACCGCCGTATTGCACCTCGGCACGTTCGCGCAGGAGGGCGTCACCCGCAACGCCCCGGCCGGCCCGGCGCCCGCCGCGAACATTGTAGACGGT
>Ga0209382_10012880_pt1 | contig 10294 bp, 10 predicted proteins | sample SoiMetdeltSBSDD5_FD_187599 | JGI IMG/M metagenome (GOLD analysis project Ga0209382, IMG submission 187599) | Bulk soil microbial communities from a Populus tree surrounding site in Tennessee, USA - Soil MetaG P. deltoides SBSDD5 (SPAdes) (version 2) | ecosystem: Environmental > Terrestrial >...
CGACGCGATCGCCTACCTTGAATTCCTTGACCTTGGGACCGACAGCCTCCACCACGCCCGCGCCTTCCGAGCCGATGATCAGCGGCATCGGCATCGGGTAAAGCCCGCTTCTGTGATACGTGTCGATGTAGTTGAGACCGATGGCCTTGTTGCGGACGCGCACTTCGCCGGGTCCCGGGTCGCCGACGTCGACTTCTTCCCATTTCATGACCTCGGGGCCACCGTGCTGTTCAATCCGAATGGCATACGGCATGTGATCGTCTCCTGAAAAACCTACGATGCGCCCGGCGAGCCGGGCGCGCACCTTTCAACGCGGCTATCGCCGCGTATTTCAGAACTGTTTCGGAAGCCGATTATAGAGTGCCTCGCGCTGTCACGCAGTCCGCTTACGCGCGCTCCACGTACGCGCTCAGGAACTGGCGCTTCCTGCCGTCAGGAAAAACGATCTCGACCTGCTCGGACGTTGCGGAGGCGACACGACCTTTGCCATAGCGCGGAACACGAACGGCTTCGCCGGGGTTGAAGGACGGCGCGGCGACGGCCAGCCGTCTCGCCCAACGCGGGCGTGTCGATTTCGGCGCGAGGCGTTTTTCCGGCGGATCGAGACAGTTGTCGCACGTGCCGCAGCGGTCGAAGTCTTCCGCTTCCTCGAAGTATTCGAGCAACACCTTCCAGCGGCAGAAAGCCGTCTGCGCGTAGAAAATCATGCGCTCGAGCTTCTGCCGGTCGGCTTCGCTCTTGCGGCCGTATTCGTCCGCGAGACGCGACAGTGCCTCCGGATCGACGTCCGCGTCCACGAGCCTGTAATGCAGGCTCCTGTCCTGCTTCGCGTAGCCTGCGTCTTTCAGCAGCTTGAGTGCCACCTTCAGCTTGTTGCCCGGAACGCCGACAGCGGCTTCCTGCACACGCGTGTAAGCCGGCGGGCCTTCCTCTGACTCGAGCTTGCGCACCGCTTCGTACGCCTGCTCGACGTCCTCGGCCGCGGGATAGCGTCCGCCGAGGAAGAACTGCTGCACGCGCTTGTCGCGGGTGTCGTAGAGCAGGATGCACCGCGCAGGCTCGCCGTCACGACCCGCGCGGCCCGACTCCTGGTAATACGCTTCGAGCGTCCCCGGTATCTGGTAGTGCAGTACGAAGCGGATGTCAGGCTTGTCGATACCGAGACCGAAAGCGTTCGTCGCGACCATGACACGGCAGCGTCCCGCCATGAAATCGTCCTGGCTCTGGTCACGGTCTCTTGCGCGCATGCGGCCGTGATAGCGGCCGACCGAAACGCCTGCGTCGCGCAGCGCCTCGTAAACGATGTCGGCGTTTTTCACGGTCGCCGTATACACGATGCCGCTGCCCGCGAGCCCGGTCGCGAGCCGCAGCACCTGCGTCATTTTTTCTTCTTCGTTGGTTGCGTGAAAGACGCGGAACTGCAGATTCGGCCGGTAGATCCCGGTATTGATGACCGCGAGCTTCCGCCGGAGCTGCCGCTCGATGTCCTCGATCACCGGGGCGGTTGCGGTCGCGGTGAGCGCGAGAAGCGGCGGATCACCGAGCGTTTCCATCGCGTGCGCGATCTCGAGAAAAGCCGGGCGGAAATCGTGCCCCCAGTGAGAGATGCAATGCGCCTCGTCGATGACGAAGAGATCGAGGCGCGCCTCCTGAAGCACCTTGAGAAACGATGCGTCCGTCAGACGCTCCGGCGTCGTGAAAATCATCTCCGTCGCACCGGCCCGGATCGTCTCGAGCGCCGCCTGCTCCTCGCGCGCCGAAAGCGTGCTGTTCACTTCGACCACGGAGACACCGGCCTGCGCGAGCTTGTCCACCTGGTCTTTCATCAGCGAAATGAGCGGTGACACGACGACCGTCAATCCCGGCAGGTGCAGCGCAGGAAGCTGGTAGCAGAGCGATTTACCCGCACCCGTCGGCATGATCGCGAGGGTGTCCTTGCGGTTGAGCACACTCGCGATCACTTCCTCCTGGCCCGCGCGCAGCCGCGTGTACCCGAAGGTCTCGCGCAGCGTTTTACGAAGCGCTTTATTGGAAGTGGCAGGGGGCATGCTGGTGATTGTTCTCGAACTTCAGGAATGTCCGAATACGCCCTCGAGCGCGAGGTGCGTCGGCAGGTACACGAGCGCCGGTAGCAAGAGCATCAGCAACCCGAGATATGCAAGCCGTGGAATGCGCTGCTGGGGACCGCCCCACAGGCCGTATACCCAGTTGACGTTCTCCTGTGGCGTGGTAAGCGCATAAGTAAGAGGCAGCACGAGCGCTGCGAGCGCTGTCTGCGCGGCAAGCGCACGCGAGTCGTAACCCAACACATGGATGATCCACAGCAGCACGCCGGGCATGACGAGGTGAAAGAGGAGCGACAAACCGCGAACGTACAACGGCTTCTCCGCTTCGAACATGTAGTCGGCGAGATCGGTCAGACGCCGTCGCGTGAGCAGGCGTCCGAAAAAACTCGCAGCCCAGACGAGCTCCGGCAGCATCACTGCCAGTGCCATCATGCTGGCCAGGAGTGCACTTTCGAGCCACAGCGCGAAGGCTGTCGTGAAGAGCGCGATATCGGAAAACCACAGGAAATTCTTCGCGCCATACACCCGCAGCCAGATCGGCGCAATGATCGCGCACATCAATGAATAAGCAATCTTTAGCCAAATCGGAAGCGCGGCCTCCACTGGCGGTCCTTCTGAGTCGCATGCGTAAGCGCGATCACGCAGTCTCGAACACGAGCCCCGCGTGCTCGCGAAGCGCGTGAAAACGTATTCTGGGCCAGTTGTCCTGTGCCGCCGTGAGCTCGGGAGCATGGCTTGCGAGGAAGGTCGGCGCGTCGACGACGTCGTAGGCAATGCGATGAGCGTTGCTTTCGATGAAGCGCTTCAGCTCGCGCTCGTCGTCGCACGTCACCCAGCGTGCAAACTTGTAGCGTGCGGGCGCAAGGCGCGCTTCTACACCGTACTCCTGCTTCAGCCTGTGCGCGACGACCTCGAGCTGAAGCTGACCGACGGCGCCGAGGAGCAGCGCCCCACCGAGGTGAGGCCGAAAGACCTGAATCGCGCCCTCTTCGCCGAGCTGGGCAAGACCCGTGCGAAGCTGCTTGTTACGCATCGGATCGGCCAGCTCCACCGTATGGAAAAGCTCCGGGGCGAAAAACGGCAGACCCGTGAACTGGAGCTTCTCGCCTTCGGTGAGCGTGTCCCCAAGCTGCAGCACGCCGTGGTTGGGGATGCCGATCACGTCGCCCGCATAGGCCTGCTCCAGCAAATCGCGCCGCTGCGACAGGAAGGACACGACACTGTTCGTGCGCAGATCCTTGCCGTTGCGGCTGATCTTGAGATTCATGCCGCGCACGAACTCGCCCGAGCACACACGAACGAATGCCACGCGGTCGCGGTGTGCAGGATCCATGTTCGCCTGGATCTTGAACACGACGCCGGTGAACCTGCCCTCGGCCGGCTCGACGACGCGCTGCATCGCTTCCTTCGGGCCGGGCGGCGGGGCGAGATCGACGAGCGCGTCGAGTGTCTCCCGCACGCCGAAATTGTTGATCGCCGAGCCGAAGAAAACCGGCGTCTGCTCGGCACCGAGGAATGCTTCCCGGTCGAATGCCGGCGACGCACCCTGCACGAGCTCGATTTCGTTACGCGCCTGCTCGAAAGCGTCGCCGAACCGTTCGGCTGTTGCCGGGTTATCGATCCCTTCGATGATCTCGTCGTCGCCGTGCCTGCGATCCTCGCCCGGCCGAAAAACGCGCATGCTGTTCGCGCGAATGTCGAAGACACCGCCGAAACGCTTGCCCATACCGACCGGCCACGTGAAAGGCACGACGGACATCCCGAGCACGCGCTCGATCTCGTCGATCAACTCGAGAGGCTCGCGAACCTCACGGTCGAGCTTGTTGATGAACGTGATGATCGGGGTATTCCGCGAACGACATACTTCCAGCAGGCGCAAGGTCTGTGCTTCGACGCCGTTCGCCGCGTCGATCACCATGAGCGCGGCGTCGACCGCGGTCAGCACGCGATACGTGTCCTCGGAAAAATCCTTGTGACCGGGCGTATCCAGCAAGTTGATCACGCAGTCCCGGTATTCCATCTGCATCACGGAGCTCGCGACCGAGATGCCGCGCTGCTTTTCGATGTCCATCCAGTCGGAAGTCGCATGGCGCGAGGCTTTGCGCGCTTTCACGCTGCCGGCGATGTGTATCGCGCCTGCAAAAAGCAGGAGCTTTTCCGTGAGGGTGGTTTTTCCGGCGTCCGGATGCGAAATGATGGCGAACGTTCGGCGGCGGGCGACTTCGTGTGCGACGGACATGACGGCTTCCAGCAGCTAGTGCTGGGCAAAGGGGCTGATTTTACGGGAAAAAACGAGAAACATGGACCCTTTTCGCGGCTGCGGGTTCAGCATCTTGGGCGGGGCATGTTCTTTGCCGCTCGTCGCTCGATAAAACGGAGAGCGCCTGAATGGACTGGCAAACGATCTCGGCGTGGGTCCACACGCCCTGGTTCACGGTCGGCGAGACCCACATCACCCTGGCACGCGTCGCCGGCCTTTTCTTCATCCTGGGCTTCGCCTGGTGGGCCTCCAGCATGCTGGAGAAAGGCTTGCGAAGGGTGGCGCTGCGCGGCCGCCACCAAGCCCCCAGCTCGACGGTCTATGCGTTCACGCGTCTCGTTCGCTACGTTGTCTGGATCGTCGGAACGCTGATCGGGCTCACTTACCTCGGCTTCAACCTGGCGAGCCTCGCGTTTCTGGGCGGCGCCATCGGCCTGGGCATCGGCTTCGGGCTCCAGAACATCTTCAGCAACTTCATCTCAGGCATCATCATCCTGGTGGAGAAGACGCTGAAGATCGGAGATTTCGTCGACCTTCAGTCGGGCGTGCGGGGGACCGTCACCGAAATCGGCATGCGCTACACCCGGATCACGACCAACGACTCGGTCGACGTGCTCGTACCGAACTCGGAATTCATCAATGGCCGCGTGACAAACTGGACTTTTCACGAACGCAACCGGCGCATCCGCGTGCCTTTCGGCGTGGCTTACGGCAGCGACAAAGAGCAGGTTCGCGAAGCCGGCATTGCGGCTGCGCGCAGCGTGAAAGGCACGATTATCGACGAGGTCCATCCGGCCGACGTGAGACTCATCAATTTCGGCGAGAGCAGCCTCGACTTCGAGGTACTCGTCTGGGTCGGACCGGATGCGATCGGGCGTCCCGGCGGCACGCACGCACGCATCCTGTGGGCGCTCGAAGGCGAGCTTGCGAAACGCGGGATCGAAATTCCGAACCCGCAGCGTGATCTGCACATTCGATCGGGCACGCTCGCGGTCACGATGGCGCAGAGCGATGAAGGGGACGACTCACGAGCCGGCAGGGCGCGCGATGCACACCCAGGATTGATGGCGGGAAGCGCGCGAACATGAACTGCGCGGAATGCGGAGAACGCCTGGCGGACGATGCGCGGTTCTGCAGCGCGTGCGGCCGCCGAGTCGGTGTGGACCGTGAGCAAGACCCGCGCGAGGCACCGGCCGCCCGTGCGCGACCTGCGCTGGTAAAACTGCTCCACGAGTATGGTCGTGAAACAGGGTGCCGGTTGCCGCAACTGCAAATCGCTGATCGGCGCAGCGCTCTTCGAGCGGCGCGGCGGCGAATGGCAGCTGGTGGCAGATCACCGCTTCCTCAGCGTCGATGGGGTCTGGGGCGCTCCCTGCCGTTTCAGTCGCGTTCCGTCCCGGGGGCGGGGTCGAGCTTCAGATCACCCGCGTGCACGGCGATCAGGTAAAACAAATCGCTTCGGTCGTGCTGATCGACAAGGATCGGGTAGTGAAAAGTGCGATTACGCCCGCCAGCGCCGCAGAGCCGCGGCCGAAGCCGCGCGCTGCCGCGAGGAGCCCGTCCCCGGCCGTAGACAGCCCGTTTCCCAGCTCCGCAGACGGTCCGCGAGCGCAAACAAGGACTTAGCACGCCCACGCGCAAACCACATTCGTGAGTGACCGAGCGTTCGCCGTGCATTCATAATGCACCGATGATCTCGCTCGTGGTCGCCGCGCTCGTCGCCGTCGGACTCTATTTCGCATTTCTCAACGCGCGCATTGCGCGCAATCGGCCCGCGCGCGGCGAGATGGCGCCGGAATTCGCGTTGTCTGACCAGAACGGACAGCTTCGCACTCTCGAAGAATTCCGCGGCAGGTGGCTGGTTCTATACTTCTACCCTCGCGACGACACCCCCGGATGCACCGAACAGGCGATGCGCTTTCGCAATATCATGCGAGACTTCGAAGAGCTCGGCGCGGCCGTGTGTGGCGTCAGCGTCGACGACAGCCAGAGCCACGCCGCATTCGCGCGCAAATACAATCTGCCATTCACGCTGCTCGCGGACAGGAACGGCAAAGTCGCTGAGCGCTACGGCTCGCTCCGGAACTTCGGTCTGATCAAGCTCGCCCGCCGCAACACGTTCCTGATCGATCCCGACGGCAAGGTCTCCACCGTCTACGTCGGCGTGAACGCGGCGAAGAATGCGCAGGATGTGAGCGAAACGCTGAAGAATCTCGCAACTACGTAAGAGACACCAGGGAGGACGCATTATGGATCTGCAACTCAAGGGACGCACCGCGCTCGTCACCGGCGGCTCGCGGGGAATCGGCTTCGGCGTCGCACAGGTCTTTGCAGCCGAGGGCTGCAATGTGCACCTGGCATCCCGCAACGCGGCCGACCTCGAAGCTGCGCGCGCGAAAATCACGGCCGGCCATGATGTGAAGGTGACCGTGCACGCGCTGGATCTGTCGGTGCCGGAGAATACGGTCAAGCTCGCGCGCGACTGCGGCGACCTCGACATTCTCGTGAACAACGCGGGTGCGATTCCCCAGGGCACGATCACCGATTTCGACGACAGCAGCTGGCGAAACGGCTGGGAGCTGAAGATGTTCGGCTATGTCAATCTCACGCGCGAAGTCTATCGGCGGATGTCCGAGCGTAAGCGCGGCGTGATCATCAATGTGATCGGGGGCGCGGGTGAACGACCCACGGCGGGATACATCGCGGGCAGCATCGCGAACTCGGGCCTCATGACGATGTCGCGGGCGTTGGGGGCCGACAGTCCTAAAAACGGCGTGCGCGTGCTGGGTTTGAATCCCAGTGCGACCGCAACCGACCGCGGCGTGGAGCGCTGGCGCAATCAGGCAAAGAAGGAGCTGGGCGACCCCGAGCGCTGGCCCGAGCTCACCAAAGGTTTTCCGTTCGGGCGGCCGGCATCGGTCGAGGAAGTCGCAAACGTAGTCGTTTTTCTCGCGTCGGACAAAGCGTCGTACATGAGCGGCACGGTCGTGACCGTCGACGGCGGGGCGGCGTGGAGGAAGTAAGGAGCGGTATGGAAAAACAATCTGAATCGAAGTGGAAGTATCACGGCGTGCGTGTCGTGCACGGTAACGAGCTCGACATCAATACGGCGCAAACACCGGGCATGAATCGCGCGGCCGCAATCACGAACGCCCGGGCCGGTGCGGAGAAATTGTGGGCGGGCACGGTCGTCATTCACCCCAAGGCGAAGACAGGCGCGCACCATCACGGTCCCGTCGAAAGCGTGATCTACGTCGTAAGCGGCCGCGCGCGCATGCGCTGGGGCGAGAAGCTCGAGTTCGTCGCGGAAGCCGGACCCGGCGATTTCATCTATGTGCCGCCGTACGTGCCGCACCAGGAGATCAACGCGAACGACGACGAGCCGCTCTCATGCGTGCTCGTGAGGAGCGGCCAGGAGCCGGTGGTGGTCAACCTCGACATTCCCGTCGTGGAGCAGCCGGAAGAAGTCCATTGGGTCGATAACATCCATCCCGCGCCGAAGTCGTAGCGGGTTTTTCAACAAGAACGGAACAGCACATGACGATCAAAGGGAAAGCGTACATTGTCGGCGCCTACGAGCACCCGCTCAGGAAAGCGCCGAATCACTCGGTGGCCCAGCTGCACGCTGAAGTCGCGAAAGGCGCGCTGGAGGACGCAGGGCTCACGAAGAACGATATCGACGGTTATTTCTGCGCGGGCGATGCCCCCGGCGCGAACGTCTGGAGCATGGCTAACTACATGAACCTGAGCAAGCTCCGCCATGTCGATTCGACCGACATGGGCGGCTGCTCGTATCTCGTCCATGTCGCGCATGCGGCGGAAGCGATCGCCGCAGGCCACTGCAACGTCGCACTGGTCACGCTCGCAGGACGGCCGAATTCCGAAGGAAGCTCCGGCACCCAGGTCCGCGACCGCGGCGTGAATCTTCCCGAAGCGCCTTACGAGATGCCGCACAGCCCGGTGACGATCAACCTCTACGCGATGGCGGCGATACGCCATATGCACGAGTACGGGACCACGAGCGAGCAGCTCGCATGGATCAAGGTCGCCGCTTCTCATCACGCGCAGCACAACCCGAATGCGATGCTGAAGAACGTCGTCACCGTCGAGGAAGTCGTGAACTCGCCGATGATTTCGGACCCCCTGCATCGTCTCGACTGCTGTGTCGTAAGCGACGGCGGCGGCGCGGTGATCGTTGCACGGCCGGAAATCGCGAAGAGCCTGAAGCGGCCCAAGGTGAAAATCATCGGCACCGGCGAATCGACCAAACACCAGATGGCCGGCCAGGTGGATCTCACCTACACCGGCGCGGCATGGACCGGGCCGCGCGCCTTCGAGGAAGCGGGTGTCAAGCCGGGCGATATTCAGTACGCGTCGATTTACGACAGCTTCACGATCACCGTCCTGCTGCAGATCGAAGATCTCGGTTTCTGCAAGAAAGGCGAAGGGGGCAAGTTCGTATCGGACGGCAATCTCATTTCAGGCCAGGGCAAGTTCCCGTTCAACACCGACGGCGGCGGGCTTTGCAACAACCATCCTGCGAACCGCGGCGGCATGACGAAAATCATCGAGGCGGTCCGGCAGCTCCGCGGCGAATCGCATCCGAAAGTGCAGGTACCGGACTGCCGGCTCGCACTCGCGCACGGCACCGGCGGCGCGATCGGACATCGCCACGGCAGCGCAACGCTCATCATGGAAAGGGAATAGAACGATGGCCACCCCATATCAAGAACGCAAAATGCGCGATCCTGCGCTGAATCCGGGCGACGAGCCGTACTTCGAGGCGGCCGCGGAAGGGAAGCTCCTCCTGAAGAAGTGCAATGACTGTGGCGAGCACCACCACTATCCGCGCGCGCTCTGCCCGTTCTGCTGGAGCGAGAAAGTCGAATGGGTGCAGGCGAAAGGCTCCGGCGAGATCTATACCTACACCGTGACGCGGCGCGGCGGACCGGTGCCCTATTGCATCGCTTACGTGACGCTCGACGAAGGCCCGCGCATGATGACGAACATCGTCGATTGTGATCTGGACACGATAAAAATCGGGCAGCGGGTGAAAGTGACGTTCAAGAAGACGGAAGGCGGGGCGAGCGTCCCGTGTTTTGCTCCGGCATAGCCATTCGGCTACGCCTCGGCCGGTAAACGCCTCAGGGGGAACCCAGGGTTTCCCTGAGATCTTCCTTCTTTCCGTTCGCGCATGCACGGCAGCCGTTCGTGCTGAGCGTAAACGAAGTGGAGTCGAAGCATGAACGACGCGAACAAGCGCCTCATCGAACGCCTCTACTCCGAAGGCATCAACCGACAAGACGCCGTCGCGGCGGCTACCTTCTACTCACCCGACGCGAAGAACCACGGGCGTACCGTCGGGCGCGCCGGCATGGAGAAAGTCTTCGAGGCGCTTTTCAGCACGTTTCCCGACTTTCACTACCGCATCGACGAGTCGACCGCCGAGGACGATCGCGTCGTATGCAAAGTGACGATGACCGGCACGCACCTCGGTCAGCCGCTTGCGCTGCCCGAAGCTTTTTGCGGCATGTTGACCGGAACCGCGCCGACGCGCAGAAAAGTCGAAGTCCTGCAATTCCACAGCTTCCGTATACGCGGCGACGAGATCACCGAGCATGCAGCCGTGCGCGACGATCTCGGCATGTGCAAACAGCTCGGGCTGGTAAAGACGCCGGGCGCTTCATAGGAGACTCTCATGGCTACGCTGCACGAAATCTCGATCCCGGTTTTCATTCGCCACCTGAACGGACTCGTTGGCTGCATGAAAAAAGCGCAGGCGACGTACGCCGAAAAGAAGTGCGACGAGACCACTCTCATTCATTACCGCTTCTATCCGGACATGTTCAGCTTCGCGAAACAGGTGCAGATGGCGACGCATCACACCATAAACTTCGCCGCGCCGCTCGCGGGCACGGACGCGCTCAAGCTCGAGGACAACGAGAAAAGCCTGGCCGAGCTCATCGCG
>Ga0209382_10012881_pt1 | contig 10294 bp, 12 predicted proteins | sample SoiMetdeltSBSDD5_FD_187599 | JGI IMG/M metagenome (GOLD analysis project Ga0209382, IMG submission 187599) | Bulk soil microbial communities from a Populus tree surrounding site in Tennessee, USA - Soil MetaG P. deltoides SBSDD5 (SPAdes) (version 2) | ecosystem: Environmental > Terrestrial >...
ATTTTCTCTTTATTTCTTTAACTATTGGATATGCCTGACGGGTGTAAGGACATTCGAAATCACCATATTCTACTAAACTTATTGGAGCAGTAACAGGTCCTTGAATATGGTCATATTCCATTTTTATTGGCACTATTAGTTTTTTCTCATGTCCAGACATCTAAGTAAATACGTCATTCCTATTATTTTTCTTTTTTCCTCTGGATTCAATTGTGTTGCAGCGTATCAACTGTGAAAACTATATTTACTTTAGATTAGTAATAATCACTATTATCCCTTATGATCAATAAAATTCAGTGAGTTTTTCCTAACCATTTTTGAAATTTATGTTTCTCTGACTACCGTCACAAAATGGTTTATTCTTTGTTGCGCCACATCTACATAATGCTATTCCGTGTAAGGTGGAGAGTGGTTCATCCATGGAGTTCTGCAGATTTTCAACAATTTTAACTTCCATATCATTTATCATATAGAAGGGTCCATTGGCAAGTGGTAAAATTTTTCGATTTTGTTCAGTGACATTATAGCTACTGGTAAATTTTCTTATATCACATATTCCTTAACACTTCTCGTGAGAAGTTAGGCTTATTGAATAAAAACTTCGTCGACATAACACCATTTCCAGTTTTCTCCAGGCTCATAAGATTTAATCATCGGATGTCTTGTCGAATTAAAATGCTTTGTTCCATGTTTATTTACAGAAGAATCACAACAACCAACATGTCCGCAAGTCAGGCAAAGACGTAGATGTACCCAGTCAGATCCACTTTTTTCGCATTCCTCGCAACCTTTAGTTTTACCATCAATATTTTGATTAACTTGGGCTAAGTGAGCGCACGATGTAGAAACATTATTTGACATTCAATTTCATAACGTCGAATTAATATTTAATATTTTTTAAAGGATCCTATTATTTTCCAATTTTGGCTTCTAATAGAGAATTTTCCTACTAGAAGAACCAACCGGGGTATATGGATAGATCAAACTGAAAAATGAGTTTGTGTTCACTTATAATGACTCCTCTTGTGCTTGCTCTTCCTTTTCCTTCTCATCTTCCTCGTCCTGTTCAACGTCTTCTAGCTCATGTGTTTCATCTTTGATTTCCTCTTTTTCTTCCTCTTTGATTTCTCTTTCAAATTCGTTCCTTATGGTACAGGTAATAATAATACATCCTATAATAAAAATAATCACAAATGATTATTATCATACCGAATTTTCTAAAACCATCTTAATTCCGTAGGAGTCAACTGATTAGATTTCTCCTAGAACCAAAGAGGGATTCGTATCTTCTTGACCCTCCATAACAGATGGGTTCTCTAATATGTTACCATTGCATTAAGTCGTCACATGCGGGAGGTACTATTTCAGAAAAAGTTTGGGATTAGTAGATACCAGTATTACTTTAACTCTCTATCTTTGCTTGAGAAATTCCCCATCTCATCTACTTCAATAATAAAGAAAGATAACATATTATCAAGAAATGCTAACTTGCCAGTAGAGGCTGTACTCCAGACCGCACTCCCAACTCCACGTAATACTGACTTACCGTCTTTAGTAATTGTCTTTCCTACTTGTAGGAAGGTATAATTTGCTTTTTCACTACCGTCCTTTGTAGTCACTACTCCTTGTCCTTGAGCTGAAATTCCCTTGTTACCTTTAGACAGACTTACAAGATCTCCTGAGTTTGTTACTTCTATATTTCCCCTAAGTGTTCCATTAGATGAAAATGTCATTTGTGTTTTATTATCGTCAATTTCTTTCTGGGCTGTGATCTTTCCATTATCTTCGAAGAATGGCTCTTCCAACTGGTACGTCATACCAATTGAGACAACGCAATGCATGTATTTAAGAAATATCCTTTCTTTAAGCCACTTCTCAGAATCATAATCGTCTATGTATTGGCTATATCCTATGTGTTATTGATATTAAAGATGCTTGTAACTTCATCCATTAGTTGGGATGACTCCATAACAATTATCTCTATGCTCTCTTTAATATCCAGTGCCTATGAGTGGTAAAAACCAAAATGGCGAGCAGGCTTCAGAAGTTACTGTCGTTGTTAATATCGAGATAAAACCTGGTTGTGAGAAGGACTATGACGAATGGCTTAGACGCTTTTTGGTCATATTAGAAAAGAAAGTACCTGGTTACCTAGGAACAACGACGATCATGGAAACAAGCAAAGATTCAACTATGAGGCATATCATTCACAGATTTAGAGACAAGGCTTCTGTCGACGCATGGGAAAATTCACAAGAGTTGCGCGACCAAACGGAAGAAGTAAACAAATACTCTATTCCATATTTGCAGAAGGCGACTGGTTTAGAAACATGGTTTACTATACCAGACTTAAAGGTAAATGTTCCTCCCAAATGGAAAATGGCAATAGTTGCGTTCATTGGAGCATATTCCATAAGCTCAGTCGCAGGATATGTTCTCAGCCTTTTACTAGGACCGCAGATGTTGCTATTTAATTTGTTTATGAATATAATATTGGTAGTTGGCCTTACCTATTTCATGATGCCTTTGTTGAGTCGATTGCTGCGACGATGGTTATACCCAAAAAATTTATGATGTTTTTTTGCAATAATGGTAAAGAAATAGCCGTTGTCGTCAATTTCTATGTAACGTGCAATGATCATAACGATATTTAATCGGGCAACACTGCAGTAAATTGCAATCATTAAATGGCTTCATATCTGCTTGGTCCCCTGTAATATTAGGGTTCACTTACAGACAGACAAATTATTTGTCTCGTTTGTTCTTAGATTCAGATTTAAGAATGAAACAAGCGTTACTAATTTATAAAGAATGATATAAAAAGTATAAGTACTATTACTGCTAATAGTAACGACACATTATTAGCTTGATCTTATGACGGTATTGCTAAGTTGACAATACTTGTTTCAACATTTGAGAAGCTTGTTCAATGGCGCCCCGTGGTGCGGGATCATTTGTAATCGCATCCAACATTACAAAGTCGTGAATAGTACCGTGATATCGAACGGCAGTCACTCGGACACCCGCCTCTAAAAGTTTCAGCGCATACGCTTCTCCTTCGTCACAGAGTACATCATTCTCACCATTAATGATTAGTGCTGACGGTAATCCACTCAGTTGCTCTTTTGATGCCTGAAGTGGAGAAACCGTTGGTTCCTTTCGATTTGTTTCTTTTGAAGTATAGTTATTCCAGAACCATTTCATGCCCTCGCGCGTAAGCCAGTACCCTTGTTCATATTTCTCGTAAGATGGTGTATCAAAGTTCGCGTCAGTAACTGGGTAAAAGAGTACTTGAAATTTGATCGAGGGCCCTCCACGCTCCTTGGCTAACAAGGTGAGAGCAGCAGTTAGATTACCTCCTACACTATCGCCAACCACGGCTAAGCGGGAAGAGTCTACATTAATTGACTTGCCGTTTCGAGCAACCCAATTTGCTGTAGCATAAGCCTGTTCTAGAGCAACCGGATATTTACCCTCTGGTGACAGAGTATAGTTAACAAACACGACAACTACATTTGCTTTAATGGCTATCTCCCTTACCAATCTCTCGTGAGTATCAAACCCACCAAGGACCCATCCACCTCCGTGGGTGAAAATTACAACTGGTAAAGTATCATTTCTACTATTTTGGGGGCGAACTATGGTAATAGATACATCTTTGGAATCAGACCCCCCTGGTATGGTACGATTCTCTACATCCGCCGGAAGTTTTTGGACCTGGGTACTAGCCTGAAGCCCGGATAAAACACCACGAGCCTTGTCTGGCGACAAAGTATAAATCGGTGGACCGCCTTGCTGCTGCAAATTATTCAAAAGGGCTCGAGCATTCTGTTCAAGTTCGCTGTATGACATCCTGCTCATAAGTATACTATATTATTTCTGGTTATTACAAGTTTCGATTAGTTGATCTTAAATCTGTTTTGCCTTGATCATTGTTTTATATGACTAGGCCACTAGCAAACAAATAGCTCTGATGACTAGTGCTAGCATTATCAGTTCCACCGAACCCGAATGATTGTTACCAAAATTAGTAGTATTTAATTAATTTTAGTCAGTTGCTGGAATTAGATAGGCTAATATTCCTGTCAAAAATGTTGGTAATTTCTAACACTTTGACAATCTTTATTTTTAATAAGAATCAAAACAAAATAATAAAATGAGTTATCCCCACGACCTTTCCAAATGGACTGTTATTTCATTAATCTTGATGACTGCGACTTTGATAGTTGGAATTCTTATTCTTGTGACCAAGTAATCGGGATGATCAAAACTAAGTATATTTACGTGCCGAAAGAAAGCTCGCACGGCACTAGAATTTTAGTTGCTGGAAAATGGGTCCATCGAACCATTTATCTATCGATTGATTATGACCACTAGGATCATACTTAGCAATCGAAGTAGGCTGGGGATTTTAAAGGTAATCACTATAGATTTTGCGATCTATTAGGGCAAAAATCAAATAGATCCTATTTTAGAAAAATAGCATGGCAATATTGTGTATTTTTACTGGAAAAGGATTTACTAAACAAATGTATGATCAAATTCGCAAAGAAATTGATTGGGAGCATAATCATCCTACAGGAGAAATTTTTCACTCTGTTGGTTTTGACAAATCTGGAGACATTCATGTTACTGATATATGGGAATCTGAACAGCATTTTAATAACTTTTTTGACAATAAACTAAAACCAGCCTTAGATAAGATTAATGCACCTGTGCCAATAGGAGGCGTATACCCAATTTACAACATTAATTTTTTCCAAGGGCTTGAACCATATAGAGTCAAATAAAATACATCCCCAATAGGCTTTCTATCGCAACCAATCCACGACCTGCTTTTTTATTCATTATATGAAATGTATTGAACTCTGGTATTCAATGTTGGCTATATCCTAAGCCAAAGGACGTATGACATTTGCAACAGCAACGAAAAGTTAAGCGATGAAGAAAAGATGAGCTCTTCAAGACATCCAAACATATACTAAATGAAAGAACTCTTGTGTAGTGGAGATACAAAATAGTGACCATATGAATTTTCAAGGTTGGGGAATTAAATGCAGCTGATGTACAGAACGCACAAAACCAAATTCAACTTTTTCTAATTATTAATTAATTTTATAGATTCAAGCTTTGCACTTGTGTAATGATAGAGGAACTAATTTCTTCGAACAGCTGTGCGTCATAATCAGAACTACGTGCAAGCAAGCGAGATGTAAAAAAGAAATATCATATGAATGAACTGCATAGTATACATATAGAATAGTTGTGTTTCCAGTCTAGTTTGTTAGTAACAATACACCGTAGCGGCTAAAAAGAGCGGCCAAGATTAGTTGAAGACGCGGATTGAATCCTTATAAGAAACAGTAATGACATTCAAACATGAATAGGAGAATGGTCAATGAGTACCTTGACTGAAACACTCCGATCAAACCTCGACAATCCTGTTAGTTCCTCTGAGTTTGATTTACACTCTGCCTTAGATAAAGTTCTAAGTGGAGTCAAACTGTCAGCCGCTGACAGTGGAGGAAAGATCACATTTTATGGGAAGGACCCGATCGTGCCAAGCTGTCTCAGATTCGGAGAGATGTCGGCGATCGGTTTGGCCGCCAAAGCTGTAGCAGCATCTGCCATTTGGAGATTTAGAAGTGGGGAAGGACAAGATATTCATGTCGATGTCCGCAAGGCGCTGCGGCGGTTTGCACCTTTCTTCGAGCGCGAATGGGAGATGATTAATGGTCATAAAGCTTCATTTGCTTCTGATCCGGAAAATCCTTTCATTCAATATCCAAGTATGACTTTGTGGCATAAAACACGCGACGGACGTTGGATAATGCCTGCCAACGTTTATCCCAGACTCCGAGCTCGTGCAACCACCTTCCTCAGATGTGACGATAGTGTCAATGCCGTTCAAAATGCAATATTGCAGTGGCGTGCTGATGAACTAGAGACGGCCGCTGCGGAAGCAGGTCTGCCATTTGCGATGCTCCGCACCACCCAAGAATTTATGAAAGAACTTCAGTATACAGAGGTACTCTCAAGAGAGCCTCTGATCAGGGTGGAGAAGATAGGCGAGAGCGACCCTGTACCGTTCAAGCCTGGGGGTAAGACCCCTCTAGATGGGGTGCGAGCACTCGGAATGGGTCACGTGATCGCGGGACCAGGTATTGGCAGAGATCTGGCCCTTTTCGGAGCAGATGTCCTGAATATCTGGCAGCCACTCGATTGGGAATTAGATTTATTCTACTGGACGTCTCATGTCGGTATGAGGTCAAGCATCCTTGATTTACATGAAACGGCAGACCGAACATTCGATCAATTGCTGAAAGATGCTGACATATTCTTTTCGAATCGACGCCCCGGATATTTGGAACGTTACGGTCTAACATCACATGAGCTATGTTCAAAGCGTCCAGGCCTGATCCATGCGAAGGTTGTTCTCCATGGCGAGACTGGTCCATGGTCGAATCGGACGGGATTTGATGAGGTTGCAGGAGCCGTTACGGGGGTATTCGCATTAGAAGGTACGCCTGACAACCCTCGACTGCCTCCAATTCAAGTCGTATGTGACTACATTGTGGGTTGGTTTGCCTCGGTTGGTATCATGTCAGCGCTTCACAGACGTGCAACTGAGGGCGGAAGTTACCGAGTAATAGTATCTCTCACGGGAGTTACTCTGTGGCTGCTTTCACTCGGCATCTTTGACAAAAAATATGCACATGGAACCGCAGGTTCGTCGGATGAACACACATACGTTGCTCCAGACCTCTTTACGGCTGAGACACCCTTAGGTCTGTATCAAGGGGTTACCGAACAAGTGGTAATGTCTCGAACGCCTGGTTCATTCCGAACTGTGCTTGTTCCACGTGGTTCTTCGAAGGCAGAATGGCTACAAAAAGCCTGAAGATGTATAAGGCCAGATCTACTCCGCATTAAAAAATTTGAGAAATGTGATCTAAAGATCAACTACTTATTTGGCGAGTGTCCGTCCAATCAACGATAAGCTTTCACTCGGCAAAAAACCACATTCCATCAATTTTAGTGAAGACTTCATAATAACGAATTGACGCAATATATAGAATTCTTTTCCCTTCACACATTGAAGGAGACAAGTCTCTGCAAACACGTTCAGCATATCTAAAGTGTATATGGCAATTTATTCATAGGTTTTTATTATTTGTTACTGTTGCTACAGAGCTATGTGTAGCTTAGTCTGATACAAACTGCTTCAAATTAAATTTGAAGAAATTCACATTATGGTTGACAGCAGACTCATTTTGAGTACAAATACTTTTAGATAATTACTTAAGTCGAATTTAGCCGACCAATAGTCTTCGGTGCTAGAAGTTATGTGTCCAGAGGTATCAAACTCAAACAAAAGTGAATTGCCTAGGCTGCCTATGTTATTTCATTATTTTATAGCACAAAACGAACGAATGAGAAAATAAATAATAATACCAGTTTTGTAGGGACAAACTAGGCAAATTATGGCCTTAGCGTATCATCTCATTGATAATTGATAATTGAAATGAAAGCTCAGACGCAAAAAACCGCTATGATGCGCCTATGTCTTAGTAGTAGTAAATCTATGATTTAATCTGTGAAAAAGACTGCTCCGCGGACTCTTTTACGTTTCCATATGCGCCATTAAAAGACTCTAAAAGTATACACCTCTAGAAATGGTAAGCGTCTTCTTTTCATGTAAGCATGGCGCGTCTACTTTCATTTTGACGCGTGTTATGTATTTAGGATATGTCTAACTCCCAATAAAGGCCCCCTGTGATTTTAATCTAAATATACGACACGTCAAATGCTGGATTATGCAACAAAAACACAGAAACTCTACAAAACTTTAGTACAGAATGCCTCGCATGTGTGAATACCTGATATTTCATCCCATATTAGGACTCCGCCTGTAATACTATGTGATTTCTTCTAATTTTGGCATACGCTACCTTTAATTAGGATATGTGTAATGCCCACAAACCCGCTCCCTGACAACGTTACTGTGATTTTTATCCAAAAATGAGTCTGTCAAATTCTTGTATTTTGTATTAATATGACAGAGGTGCTACAAAAGTTCATACAAAGAGGCTCTATGTATGTGTGAAATACATGTGCTAGGACATTTAGTCTGCGAAAATCTGTTAAAGGCGCGCCTCCTATCAATGGTACGTGCCTGCCCATCTATTGACATATCGTACACGTGTTTGGGGCATGTTTTACATCAGAAAAAGCGCCTATAACAGCGCATCTCTGATTTTGAGCTGAAAGTCAGCAGTTTTCAACTTAATTGAGCAGTATAATGATGACCTGTAAGATTAACGACCAGCACAGCGGACAGAGCAAATATAGACCGCTTTTCAAAGTCATAACAAAGACCCATATGTTATTAATTCCTACACATGCTACCTTCTCATTTTCTTTTCTTCAACATTGCAACTATAAATGGTACGTCTTGAATATTCGTAATCAATCGGCTTACTTTGACAACGTCCCTTATATCCTTCGAACCTAGTTCATTCCAAACCTTCTCTGCAATGACTCTAGCAATGCATTCATCAATGTCCTCCTTTCTAAGTCTGGTTAAAGCAATTTCTATGAATTCTTCTAATGAATATTCTGGAATCTCCAATATCGCGAATCTTGATAAGAGAGGTTGAATTATTTTCTCACAGGAATTAGCAGTCGCAAAGACCTTCGAGGATAATTGCATATGTCTTGTCTTGTTAATTTTAGCCTCGGAGATTATTCCTGTTTCCATCAAATGTAACAAAGATGTCTGGTCTGTTGCACTCATTTTTTCCAATTCATCTATTAACAAAAACTTTGGTCTCCTTTCAAATAATTGATTTACTAGACCTGCTTTAGTCGTATTGCTTCCAACTACAAAGTAAGACGCGTTATAATGCCGCATTATTTCTGTCAAGAACATAGTTTTAGCTGAACCAGGTGAACCCACCAATAATAGGTGAACTGGTCTCTTAGAAAGTATAGCCTTTGTAAAAATTTGTTTTATATCATCATGACCTACTATTTCTTCAAATTCATATTGGTTGTTAACATCATGTAGAGATTTTTTCCATAGTCCCGTCAAACTTTGTTTTAAGGAATTATTCATTTTTGTTACCTTTGTAGTTATCCTTTCATCAAACCACCTGCAAGACCGGCTGATAGACCGCCTACTAAAGGGATTCCTAAAGAGTCTGCATCACCCACTTGCGTGACGTTATTTAACGAGGAAATGACGGAATTAAAAATAAAAGCTGATGAATCCTCCCACCCTTGAATATTCACTGAAATAACCTGTTGTTGCTGAAGATATAATAACAAAACTATACCAACTATACCAACAAAACTATACCAACTATACCAACTGCAACAAACGCTAGAATCTTAATTGCTTTTTTCATAAAATACCCTACAATTATACCAACAAAGAATCCTCCGCCTATCGAAGTAATCATAGGAAGTAAATTTTCCGGCATGGAAAAAAGTATACTTAGTATACTATATAAGTATACCGCATATACTAAGTATAAATTATGAATATATGCAAGAGAGTATAATCACTATAAGAGTACAATGGTATCTACTATGAAGATAGGTGAAGATACGAAGAAATCGCTTTTAAAAATAGGTGCAGAACATACTTTGAAGGATGGAAAAGAGCGCTCATTGGAAGAGATAGTTAAAATTTTAATCGAAGAGCATAAAGCAGGACAGAAATAATCTCTTTTTTAACACATTTCCCTATTTAGTAAGTATTTCTTTATATCTTATGATATTCGTCAAGAAGCTTTCAATGTGCTCTTCTTCAAATCCTAATTCATACAAAAAATAAATTCGCATAAATAGATCTAATTTTTTATTAATTTCATCTAATTTAATTAACTACTCTACGTCTTTATAACATGGACTTTCTGCAATCAAGTCATTTTTTTGCTGATTTTCGCACGACTTGCGGATTTCAAAGCAAATGTAACCTTCCATGTCTTGATCATAACAATAAACATTATGTGAATCAGAATAAGCGCTGTCGGGTATCAGTATAAATCCAAAAATGGTAATGATAACCGAGCTAAAGGGTTCCTTTGTGTTTTTTCATGTTGTTATCTTATCGATAATGTGTTAATAAAGAGTTAATTTGTCAGCAAGATATCCAGCCATAGAAAAGATTAGAGCAAATCCAAATCAATCTACAATTTATACAAATCATATAAAGGGCAGTAAAAGATAAACGTAGAAAACCATATTTAGATACAAATATTATCAACTCATGTTGCAACAGACAAGG
>Ga0209382_10012882_pt1 | contig 10294 bp, 8 predicted proteins | sample SoiMetdeltSBSDD5_FD_187599 | JGI IMG/M metagenome (GOLD analysis project Ga0209382, IMG submission 187599) | Bulk soil microbial communities from a Populus tree surrounding site in Tennessee, USA - Soil MetaG P. deltoides SBSDD5 (SPAdes) (version 2) | ecosystem: Environmental > Terrestrial >...
CGCGGTCCGTCTTCGACCTAGTGCTCGGCATGAACCGGTGGGTGCTGCGGGTGGCGGCGTACGCCGGCCTGATGGTGGACGACTACCCGCCGTTCCGGCTGGACATGGGTGGCGACGATCCCGGCACGACGATGCTCGGCAGTGGCTCCCCGCCGCCGGCCGGCCCCGTCGGTGCGCCGCCGGCACAACCGCCGGCGCGACCACCGGAACCGGCCGCTCGCTGGTCGGCCGGGCGCGTCGTTACGGCCACGATCGGCGTCATCGTGACGCTGCTCTCGATGGCCGGCATCGCGGCCGGTGGCACGATGATGTGGCTGGACCGCGCCGAGCGGGATGCCGCCGGGTTCATCACGTCGGACTCGCGCACGTTCCGCACCTCCGGCTACGCGCTCGCCTCGGAGACCATGTCGGTCCACATCGAGGGCGACGTCGGAACGCCGGACCGTCTGCTGGGCGACGCCCGGGTCCGGGTCGAGGCCAGTGACGGGGTCACCGCGATCTTCGTCGGAGTGGCGCGGTCGGAGGACGTCCGCTCCTACCTCGGCGGAGTCCGGTACACCTCGGTGACATCGATCGGTCCGAACGGTGTGCGGTACACCGACCACGCCGGTACGGCGCCGGCGCGGCCACCGGCCGAGCTGCCGATCTGGGCGGCGCAGTCGGACGGAACCGGCACGCAGTCCATCCGGTGGGCGGTCGAGAACGGTGACTGGACGGTGGTCGTGATGCGCGCCGACGGCACCGCCGGCGTGGCAGTCCGCGCCGACATCGCGGCGACCGTGCCCGCGCTCGACTGGCTGTCGGTGACGGTGCTGGTGACGTCCATCGTGCTGTTCGTGCTGGGAGTCGTCGCCGTGGTACTCGCGGTGACCCGGTCCACGGTCAGCGCACAACCGCGACCGGACCCGCGCAGCGGTGCAGCACCGCTCGGCTGACCGAACCGAGCAGCAACCCGCGGAAGCCGCCGCGGCCGCGCGAGCCGACGACCAGCAGCTCCGCGCCGCGCGCGGCTTCCGCCAGCACTGATGCGGGACGGCCGCGGACCACCCGCGGCCGGACCCGGACATCGGGATACTTGTCCATGTGGCCGGCCAGCGACTCGGCCAGCGTCACCCGGTTCTCCTCCGCGAGCGCCTCGGCGTCGTACACCAGCGGGAGCATGTCCCCGGGCCCGGTCGACACCGGGCCGGTCCAGGCCAGCACGGCGTCTAGCACGGCCCCGGTGTCGGCCGCCTGCCGGAAGGCGAAGTCCACCGCCGGCGACGAGACGTCCGACCCGTCGACACCGACCACCACCCGTCGCTCGTCCGACGCCTGCGGAGCAGTCCAGCCCGCCGGTACGACGATCACCGGCCGACCGGCATGCTCGGCCAGCTCGAGCGCCACCGACCCCAGCATGATGTCGCGCAGCTCACCGAGACCGGTGCTGCCGACGACGACCAACCGGGCCGGGTGCGCCTCCTCGAGCAGTACCGGCGTGGCCGGTCCGACGCGCACCGCCACCTCGGCCGCGAGCTCCGGATGGTCCGCCCGAACGCGATCGGCGGCCTGCTCCAGCAGCTCCTCCGCCGACGCGACCAGCTCGTCCACGGGCAGCACCGCGGCGACGCCCACCGGGCCACGCACGACAGGCAGCGCCAGGGCGTGCACCAGCCTGAGCGGAGAATGGGTCCTGGCCGCGTAGCCGGCCGCCCAGGCGAGCGCGGCGGCGCTGGCCGGCGATCCGTCGTACCCGACGACGACGGACCCGGTCGACGACATGGTCATGGTGGCTCCTCCCTCGAATCCTGCTTTCGACCATGCACCGCACCGGCGGGCGCGGACGAGGGCGGTTGGTCCCGAACTGTCCCGACCGGGCCGGGACCAAGGACCGTCGCACACTGCCCCGGCCGGGCGACTTCGACGAGGCGCGGGCGAGGATCCGCGAAAGTGTGTGGGACTGACCGCGTGCGGGAGCGGCGGGGTGGGGCGGTCCCAGCCCGGACCGCCCCACCCACGTCTCGCGGGATCTCAACCCTTGACGACGGAGATGCGCTTCGCCTCCGGCTTCTTCAGTTCGGCTACAGCGATCCGGATCTCGAGGATCCCGTCGATGTACGTGGCCTTGACGTCATCCACGTCCGCACCGGCCGGCAGCGTCATGCTGCGCCTGAACGTGCCGTAGTGGAACTCGGAGCGCCGCCCTTCCTTCTTCTCCTCCCGCCGTTCGGCCCTGACGGTCAGCACGCCGTCCTGAACCGCGATCTCGACGTCCTTGTCGGGGTCGATCCCCGGCAGCTCCGCCCGCATCACGAAGTGGCCTTCCTCGTCGAACGCCTCCACGCGCATCATCTGCGTAGCGGTGAACGGACGGAAGACCGGGAAGGTCGGGAGCTCCGCCTCCAGCCAGTCGAACAGGTCCGCGAACGTGCCGCGTTCGCGCCGTGCGAGTGTCGTCATCGCGACCGTCTCCTCTCTGGTGCTCTCCTCACCACTTCCAGCCAACCGCGAGGCACCAGGTGCCCACAGGGCCGACGGTCCACCGTCGCGGGGACCTGCGGCAGGGTCGGGCCCACCCGGCCGGGACCAGGGTCAGGCAATCTCCGGGACTTCCGCCGGTGCCGCAGTGCCGACGGCCTCCGCAGGATGGTGCCGATGCCAACCGAGGAGGTCGGAACCGTGCGAAACGGACCGATGGTGCCCGCTGACGGCACGGCGGCCGTCGACCTGTACTGGCTCCCGCTCGGTGCCGGCGGCTGGTTCGTGCGGCTGAACGGCCGGCTCTACGAGGCGGTCCGGGCGCGACGCGAGCACCGGCGGCCGCTCGACCTCTACCACTCCGCGCTCGAGGTGCAGGTGCCGGAGGGCCGGTTCGTCATCGAGAACTCCTGGCCGATCCCCGATCGGGACGGCGCTGCGCGGGGGGTCATCGTCGAGGGCCCGGTCGTGCACCGCGAGATCGCGCGCCTCCGGGCGTTCCGGTACGAGGTGCGCCGGTGGCGGGACGGCGTGATCCCCGACGTCGCCGAGGCGGTCGGTGGTCCGCGGCGGCTCAGCGACGACATAGGACTCGCCCGTCGCCTGCTCGAGGTGGTCGACGAGCTTCCGGCTCCCGTCTGGGGACGCGACGAGCTCGGCACCGGCGAGATGTGGAACTCGAACTCGGTGGTGTCCTGGCTGCTCGCGCGCAGCGGACTGCCGACGGCACCGATCCGGCCGCCGAACGGCGGCCTCGCGCCCGGTTGGCGAGCAGGCCTGGTGCTGGCCGCCCGGTCCGTGCGCCCGGGCGATGTGCCCGGTCCTGGATCAGCCGGACCAGGTCCAGTCCAGCACCTCGGGTAGGTCCTGTGCCCGCTGAAATGGAGCAAGAAGTCCCTGTCGGCCACCCGCAGTGCTGCCGACCCTGGAAGCATTCAGGCGGCGTTGGTCGCCACGCACAGGCCCGACACCGTGCGGCTCACGAAGTCGTGGGGGTGTGCGATGGCTCGTCACACTGAAGCAGTCAGGCCGCTCAGCCGGCGCACGTTCATCAAGGCGGTGGGTGGGACAGGGGTCGGCTTCGCGCTGTACGCCTACCTGCCCGGGGGTGGGGTCATAGCCCTGGCCCAGATCCCTGGCGGCACTCTGGATCCGCACCTGGTGCCCAAGTTCCAGACGGCGATGCTGATCCCGCCGGTGATGCCGCGTGCCGGCACGTTGGTCATGCCGGGCGGCAAGCCCGCGGACTACTACGAGATCTCGATGAAACAGATCACGCAGCAGATCCTGCCGGCCCCGCTGCCCGCCACCACCGTGTGGGGGTACGGCGCGGTCAAGGCGGCGAGCAGTCGCGGCCTGCTCATCCACAACGCGCCCTCGCTGACCATCGAGGCCCAAGCCAACCGACCGGTGCGGATCAAGTGGATCAACGACCTGGTCGATGCAGGAGGCAACTATAGGCCGCACCTGCTGCCGGTCGACCCCACGTTGCACTGGGCGAACCCGCCGGGCGGCACCATGCACCGCGACCACCGTCCGGACTTCACCGGCCAGCCGACGCCCGGCCCGTACACGGGCCCCGTCCCAGTCGTCACGCACGTGCACGGCACCATCGGCGTGGGTGACGAGAGCGACGGGTACGCGGAGGCCTGGTACCTTCCGGCGGCGAACAATCTGCCGGGCGGCTACGCGACGAAAGGCACCTGGTACGACTTCTTCGCGGGCAAGGCGTCCGCCGCTTTCGGAGTGGCGTGGGGGCCGGGATTCGCGACGTTCCAGTACCCCAACCAAAATCGTGCCTCGACCATCTGGTACCACGACCACGCGCTGGGCATGACCAGGCTCAACGTCTACGCCGGCCCGGCCGGCTTCTACCTCGTGCGCGGCGGCCCGGCGGGCGACAAGGCAGTGTTGGACAGCCGGTCCGGCGCGGTGGCCGTGCTCCCGGGCCCGGCGCCCATGGAGAACGACCAGTTCCCGCCGAACAAGACCTACTACGAGATCCCGATAGCGATCCAAGATCGCTCGTTCAACAAGGAGGACGGGTCGCTGTTCTATCCCGACACCCGTAAGTTCTTCGACGAGCTCGTCGGCCCCTACATCCCGGACGGGCCGTTCTCGCCGATGTGGAACCCGGAGTTCTTCGGCAACATGACGATGGTCAACGGCAACACCTGGCCGTTCCAGACTGTCGAGAAGCGGCGGTACCGCCTGCGGTTCCTCAACGGCTGCCAGTCCCGCTTCCTGATCCTCGACTTCAACCAGATCCCGGGTGTCGAGGTATGGGCCATCGGCAACGAGGGCGGCTTCCTGGCGGCGCCGGTGAACCTGACCGCGACCAACGACAACCAGCTGCTGATGGCGCTGGCCGAGCGTGCACCGCGCGGGCGAAGGCGAGGTCGACCCGGCGAACCGTGCGAGCCTTCAGCTCCTCGACCGACCGGGTGACCACCAGCTGCCCGGCGCGCAGGATGCCGACCGTGTCGGCCACGGTGTCGACCTCGGACATGATGTGTGAGGACAGGAAGACCGTCCGGCCGGACTCGCGGACCTCGCGGACCAAGGTGAGGAACTCGCGCTGCATCAGCGGGTCCAGCCCGGAGGTCGGCTCGTCCAGGATGAGCAGCTCGGGCTCGTGCATGAAGGCCTGCAGGATGCCCACCTTCTGCCGGTTGCCGTGCGACAGCGTCCCGATCCGCAACTCCAGATCGAGGTCGAAGCGCTTCGCCAGCTGCTGGACCGTGGTCCACCCCACCCCGCCCCGCAGCGACGACAGGTACCGCAGGTACTGCGCTCCGGTCAGGTCCGGGTACGCCACGAAGTCGCCCGGCAGGTAGCCGATCCGCCGCTGCACCCGTTCGCGGTCCGCAACGGTGTCGAAGCCGAACACCTCGGCCCGGCCCGCAGTCGGGCGGAGCAGCCCGGCGAGCAGCCGGATCGTGGTGGACTTGCCGGCACCGTTCGGACCGAGGTAGCCGAAGACCCCGCCGGCCGGCACCTCCAAGTCCAGTCCGCGCAGCGCCGGGTGGCGCCGGTAGCTCTTCGTCAGCTGCCACGTCCTGATCGCTACGTCGTCCATGCGCGTCTCCTCCAGCTTTGACGCTAGGCAGGTGCCGGAGCGACCGTCAGGGTCCAAGGTCCGCCCGGTCCGGGTCCGTCCGGCCCTGCCACGACGGGTCCTCAGCATGGTGTGCTAGGCACGTGGCTGCACAGACGCATACCGACCGACAGCCGGCCGCCGGCTGGGACACCCTCGCCACCGACGGCTCGGTCGTACACATCCGGCCGGTCCGGGCCGAGGACGAGGACGCCCTGCGCGCACTCAACGAGCGGGTCTCGGACCGAACCATCTACCTGCGCTTCTTCACGATGAACCGGCGCGGCGCCGACCAGCAGGCACACCATCTGTCCGCCCCGGATCCCGGCCACACCCATGACGCGCTCGTCGCCGAGGTCGGTGGCCGGATCGTCGCGGTCGCCAGCTTCGAGCTGATCGTGTCCGGCGAGGCCGAGGTCGCGTTCCTGGTCGACGACGCCTTCCACGGCCGCGGTCTGGGCACACTGTTACTGGAGCAGCTGGCCGCCATCGCCCGCGAGCAGGGCATCCACCACCTGCGCGCCGAGACGCTGGAGGAGAACGCGCCGATGCTCAGGGTCTTCGCCGACTCCGGCTTCGAGCAGGTCCGCACCGTAGACAGCGGCGTGGTGGAGCTGTCGTTGAGCACCGCCTACGCACCGCGCACGCTCGACCGGATGGCCGAACGGGAGCGCGCCGCCGAGGAGCGCTCCCTGGCCCCGCTGCTGGCGCCACGGTCGGTTGCGGTGATCGGCGCAGGCCGCCGGCCGGGCGGCATCGGCCACGAGGTACTGCTCAACCTGCTGCACGGCGGATTCACGGGCCGGCTGGCCGCGGTGAACCCGCACACGACCGCCATCGCGGGCGTACCGACCTACCCGTCGATCACCGCCGTGCCGGGGCCGGTCGAGCTCGCCGTGATCGCGGTGCCGGCCAGCGAGGTCGCCGCGGTCGTCGAGGAGTGCGGTGCCGCCGGGGTCCGTGGCGCGGTCATCCTGAGCTCCGGCTTCGGCGAGACCGGAACCGACGGCGACGCCGTCCAGCACGAGGTTGTCCGACAGGCGCGGTTGCACGGCATGCGGCTGGTCGGCCCGAACTGCCTCGGCGTAGCCAACACCGCACCGGCAGTGCGGCTGAACGCGACGTTCGCGAATGTCAGTCCAGAGACGGGCTCGCTCGCACTCGCATCGCAGTCGGGCGCGGTCGGGATCGCGATCCTGGACCACGCCAACCGGGTGGGCCTCGGCATCTCCGAATTCGTCTCGCTAGGCAACAAGGCCGATGTCAGCGGCAACGACCTCTTGCTGCACTGGTGGTCCGATCCGCGGACCGAAGTGATCGGCCTGTACCTGGAGTCGTTCGGCAACCCGCGCAAGTTCGGCCGGATCGCCCGGCTGGTCGGCCGGGGCAAGCCGGTCCTGGTGGTCAAGGGCGGGCGCTCCGGCGGTGGCCGCCGGGCGGGTGCCTCGCACACCGCAGCGGCCGCCACGCCCGACACCGCGGTCGACGCGCTGTTCGCACAGGCCGGGGTGCTGCGGATGGACACGGTCGAGGAGCTGACCGACACCGCGCGGGTGCTGTCCGCCCTGCCGCTGCCCCGCGGCCGCCGTATCGGCATCGTCGGCAACGCGGGCGGCGCAGGTGTGCTGGCGGCCGACGCGGCCGAGGCGCTCGGTCTGGCGGTCCCGGAGCTGTCCGACGCGAGCAAGCAGGCGCTGCTGGACGGCACCGCCGCGGTGGCCGCCGGCAATCCGGCCGACCTCGGCGCGGCGGCGACGCCGGAACGGCTCGGGACCGCGATCCGGATTCTGCAGGACAGCGGGGAGGTCGACGCGCTGCTGGTGGTGTTCGCGGCGACGCGGGCCGGCAACGTCGCCGACGTGTACGCCGCGATCGGCGACGCCGCCGAAGGCGCCGGGATCCCCATCGTGGTCAACTGCCTCGGCGCACCCGAGGCGGACCCGCAGGTCGCGCTGGCCGACGGTCGGGGGCTGCCGGTGTTCCCGTTCCCCGAGACCGCGATCCGCGCGCTCGGCCATGCGGTCAGGTACGCCGAGTGGCGGGAGCGCCCGCAAGGCGTCGTCCCCGACCTGGACCGCGTGGACGCCGACCGCGCCCGGGACGTCGTACGACGCTTCCTCGCCGCGCACCCCGACGGTGACTGGCTCGACCCGGAGACGGCGAGCGAGCTGCTCGGTACGGTCGGGATCGCCGTCCAGCCGTCCGTGCAGGCGACGAGCCAGCACCAAGCCCTGGAGGCGGCAGGCAGGCTCGGATACCCAGTGGCGCTGAAGACCGCGGCCACCGGCATTGTGCACAAGACCGACGTCGGCGGCGTCCGGCTCGGGCTCCGCGACCGTGCCGAGCTGCGGTCGGCGTACGACGCGGTGACCGGCGCCACCGGCGACCGGACGGTCGTCGTGCAGTCGATGGCGCCGCGCGGTGTTGAGCTGGTGGTCGGTCTCAACCGCGACGAGCTGTTCGGCCCGGTGCTGATGGCCGGCAGCGGCGGGGTGCTCACCGACGTTCTCGCCGACCGGCGCTGGCGCGGCCTGCCGCTGACCGACCAGGACGCGACCGAGATGCTGCGATCGCTGAAGTGCGCGCCACTGCTTGCCGGCTACCGCGGCCAGCCGCCGGTCGACGAGCCGGCCGTGCTCGACATCGTGCACCGGGTGGCGCGACTGGCCGAGCAGGTCCCCGAGGTCGCCGAGCTCGACATCAACCCGCTGATCGCCGCACCAGGCGGCGCCTACGCGGTGGATGTGAAGCTGCGGCTCACTCCCGCGCTGCCCGCGACCGACCCGTATGCCCGCCGGCTCCGGTGAGCCGTGAGCGGGTTCCGCTCAGTCGCGCTGCTGCCGCCCCCACGGCAGCAGTCGCCGGCCGCTGATCGCCTCGATGTCGACACGCACCCAGTGCGGTCGTTCCCCCGCCGCCCACGGTCGCACCGGCAAGCCGGCGATCCGCTCGGCCTCGGCCTCGTCGGTGACAGTCCAGGCGTGGCCGACCGCAGTGACGGTCCAGCCGCTGTGGGTGTCGATGTCGTACTCGTCGACCTCGAACGCCACCACGTCGCCGCGCCGCGCGGCGTCGTACGTCTGGCCACCGGCAGTCCTGAAGACGACGGTTCCATCGGCGACGACGAAGTTGACCAGCCGGACCGCGGGCAGCCCTTCCTCGTGGAACACCAGCCGTCCGACCGGCTGGGTGGTCAGCAACCGCAGGCACTCCCCCTCCGGCAGCACCTCGACGCCCTCGGCATCGAACGTCGGGCCCTTCGCGGTCATGACGTCACCGCGGTGCGGCCGGGACTACGCTCAGGACGAACGGACGGCACACCGTCCGGCGGGAGGTGGACACGCATGACAGTTCGGGTCTTTCTGCTCGACGACCACGAGGTGGTCCGGGTGGGTTTGAAGCAGCTGCTCGAAGGTGAGCCCGACATCGAGGTCGTCGGCGAGGCATCGACGGCAGCCCAGGCGATGGCCCGGATACCGGCGCTGCGGCCGGATGTGGCAGTGCTCGACGTTCGGCTACCGGACGGCGATGGTGTCACCGTCTGCCGGGACATCCGCTCGGCCATGCAACCGCCGCCGGCCTGCCTGATGCTCACGTCGTTCTCCGACGACGAGGCGTTGTTCAGCGCGATCATGGCCGGGGCCGCCGGATATCTGCTGAAGCAGGTGAGCGGAACGGACCTGGTCGGTGCGGTCCGCCGGCTGGCCGCCGGTGAGTCGCTGCTCGACCCGGCGCTGACGACAGCGGTCCTGGAGCGGCTGCGGCACCCGCCGGAGGACGAGGAGGACCCGCTGTACAAGTCGCTGACGGAGCAGGAGCGCAAGATCCTCGACCTGATCGCCGAGGGAAAGACCAACCGGCAGATCGCGGAGTCGCTGTACCTGGCCGAGAAGACGGTGAAGAACTACGTGTCCGCCCTGCTCCGCAAGCTCGGCATGGAGCGGCGTACGGAGGCGGCGGTGTACGCCGTGGAGAGGTCACAGCGCCAGCCCAAGAAGTAGCGCCGGTCCACAACGTGAGCAGCCGGTCCATCACGCCCTCCTCTCATGGACCACGGCCACCGGGCAGGCCGCATGGTGAAGAAGACCGCGGGACACCGAGCCGAGCCGAAGCGCGCTGAACCGCGCGCGGCTGACGCCGCCCACGACGACGAGGTCGGCCGTCGCCGACGCGGCGGCCAGGATCTCCACCGGGTGGCCGGCGACGAGTCGTGTCTCGACGGCGACGTCCGGGAACTTCTCCGCCCACCCGGCCAGCGACTCGGCGACCAGGTGTTCGACGTCGGGTGACCACGGCGGCTGGTCGGCGCTGAGCCAGAGATCCGGTGGCGGGTACAGCTCCGGCATCCTCGCGGCGTGGACGACGGTGAGGCTCGCACCGCGCATCGAGGCGATGCCGAAGGCGAAATCGAGGGCTGGCTGGCAGGAGGCGGTGCCGTCAACCCCCACGATGACGCGGCGCGTCGAGGGGGCGCCGGGCGGCCAGCAGTCGGGTACCACGACCACGGGCGCGTCCGACAGGGCCGCGCAGACCTGCGAGGTGGAGCCCACGATCAGCTCAGCGAAGCCCTCGAGCCCGCGGCGACCCACCACCAGCAGGGCGGCCGGCGCTGCCAGGTCGAGCAATACCTCGGCCGGATGACCGTGCTGGATCTCGAAGGATGCGGACACCGCACCGCGGCCGAGTCTCCGGAACTCCGTCGCGGCGTCCTCCAGGATTTCGCTGTCATCGGTCGCGTCG
>Ga0209382_10012885_pt1 | contig 10294 bp, 9 predicted proteins | sample SoiMetdeltSBSDD5_FD_187599 | JGI IMG/M metagenome (GOLD analysis project Ga0209382, IMG submission 187599) | Bulk soil microbial communities from a Populus tree surrounding site in Tennessee, USA - Soil MetaG P. deltoides SBSDD5 (SPAdes) (version 2) | ecosystem: Environmental > Terrestrial >...
TTGACGCCGCCGGGCACGACCACGATCTTGCGCGGGTTGGCGGCGTAGGCGTCGAGCATGTGGCTCCGGTCGACCTCGGTCGCGGCGACGATCCGATCGGCCGTGGCCATCGTGCGGCGCTCGATGTCGACGCGGATCTGCTGCTCCAGCTCCGCCGAGTCGACCGCTACCTTGTTCTTGAGGGCGGCGAGGGTGTGGAACATCGCCACGACGGGGGCGCGCCAGTGCTCCTTGAAGAGGGAGGCAAGGCGCCCGGACAGCCAGTAGTGGCTGTGGATCAGGTCGTAGCGAGCGCCGGCGTGGTTGCGGTAGCGCTGGATGTTGCAGGCCAGCTCCGGCAGGTCGTCGACCACGGCGTACTTGTCGCGGTGGCGGGGCGCACCGGCGTCGACGTGGATGACGCGGGCGTGCTCGCCAATCTCGACGACGTTCGGGACGTCGGGGTCCTGGCGCCTGGTGAAGACGTCCGTCTGCACGCCGAGCCGGCCGAGGCCGCGACAGAGCTCACGGACGTAGACGTTCATGCCGCCGGTCTCCCAGCCGCCGAGCGGGGCCAGCGGGCAGGTGTGAACGCTCAGGACGGCGACACGCAGCATCCAGGGGCTCCTTCGGGTCGCCGACCGCGACGCGGAGCGCGTCCCTGGCCGACTTTGGCTTCGAGTAGAGGGCACTGAACGGGCCAGTGCGAAGCCACCCGTTACCCGAGAATGGTACCAGCGAAGCTTCGCTCTCGCAATCGTCTGTAACACGGACGAGGGGCCACATCTTCCCGATGTGGCCCCCCGATTTCTCGAAACCGGCCGGAACGTCCCGGCGGTGCGCGGCTACTTCCCAGCCAGCCCCCGGATCAGCGGCACGACCGTCTCGGCGGCGACGCCGGCGAACTGGATGGCGCCGGTCACGATCTCCTCGGGCTCGGCGTCCTTGAACGTGTTCGCGACGTCGCCGATGATCGGGATGTCCCCGACGTCGCCGTGGCCGAAGCCGACGCCGTTCAGGCCGGGGATCTCGCCGACGCCGGGGATCTCCGGGACGCTATCGACCTTCGGCTTGTTCATCGTCGACTTCGCCGTCTCGGCGACGTTGCCGGCGCCCAGGGGCGATGCCGAGGCGACCGGCGCCAGCGCCCCCGTGCCGACGATGGCGGCTGCCAACACCAGGGCGGCGGCGCCGCGCAGCAGGCTCCGTCGAGTGCGCATCTGAGGGCTCCTTCCTTCGTGGCGGCGTTGCGCGGTGGCGCGGCCAACGCCCGTCACCAGCAAGGCTACGTTCAGTCTAGCCGTGGGTCGGCGTGGCCGGGAACGCCCTGGCTGTTCGCTTGCTAACACCGACGCCAAATTGCTGGCCCTGAGTCCTCACTCCGACCCGGTGCCGGAGGGAGCGCGAGGAGGCCTCGGCGCGAGACGGGAGTCGAGCGCCTCGGTCAGGCGGCGAATCGGGCCGCCGAGGCGGCGCTGCTCCGCGAGAGCCTCCAGACGGGCCGTGTCGCGCTCGCTGCGCTCGCGGGCGACGTCGACGTCCGGGCGGACCGGGACGACCTGACGCATGGCGGCGATGTAGTCGCGGGACGCCTCGAGCTGCTCGGCGAGGCGCCTGGTCTGCGCGGCGGCGTCCTCGAGGAGGGCGTCCAGTGACGGGTAGTCCTGGACCAGCCGGCGGGCCGTCTTCTCGCCGACACCGGGGACGCCGGGCAGGCCGTCTGACGGGTCGCCCCGGAGGATGGCGAAGTCGACGTAGCGGGCGGGCGGGACACCGTACTTCGCCAGCACGGCGGCCTCGTCGAACTCGGCCAGGTCGGTGACACCCTTGACGGTGAAGAGGACGCGGACGGCCGGATCGGCGTCGCGCACAAGCTGGAGCAGGTCGCGGTCGCCGGTGACGATGCCGATCTCGTCGTCGGGGCCGGCTGCGGCGCAGACAGCGGCCAGGGCGTCGTCGGCCTCCCAATCGGGCGCGCGAACACGGTCCAGCCCGAAGGCGTCCAGCACTTCCCCGAGCAGGTCGAACTGCGGCGGCAGCTCCGGCGGGTCCTCGGGACGGTGGGCCTTGTACGGCGGGTACGCCTTGGCGCGGTCGGCCGGGACGTAGACGTCGTCGAAGACGTGGACGATCGCGTCGGGCTGGCGGAGGGCGTAGAGCCGCGCCGTCATGTCGAGGTAGCCGTGGACGGCGTTGACGGCCTGCCCGGATGGGTCCTTGATCGACGTAGGCAGGCCGAAGAAGGCCCGATAGAGCAGGCTGGAGGTGTCGAGGAGAAGCTGTCGCACGATGCGCGCTCCGATTCGGCAGTCGACAATAGATCGTACCGGCCGCGCGGGGCCGGTGTCTCCGCTGACGCGGAGGACCGCGCAAGAACGAGCGAGCGAGCGTCCGAGAACCGGCGGTGGGGCGTGGCTATACTCTGGGAGCGACCGCGCCGTCGCGGGAGGGACCGGATGCCGAGCACCGTCGAAGTCATGGCTGAGGCGTTCCACGAAGCCGGGACACCGTTCATCGTCGGCCACCCGGGCGGCGAGTCGGTCGAGCTGATGGAGGCGGCCCGCAATCGCGGGATGCGCTTCATTCTGGTGAAGCAGGAGTCGGCCGGCGCGATGCTGGCGGCGACCTGGGGTGACATCACCGGCTCGCCGGGCGTCTGTATGTCGACGCGGGCGCCGGGGGCCGCGAACATGGTCAACGGGGTCACGCACGCCTGGATGGACCGCAGCCCGCTAATCGCGATCACCGACCAGTACGGTCCGGCGACCTACGCGACGGGCCTGCGGCAGCGCCTCGATCAGCTTGCACTCTACGACTCGGTGACGAAGTGGAACGCGACGATCGGGGCTCGGACGGTGCGGCACACGTTGCGGCGGGCGATGCGCGTGGTGACCTCGCCGCCGCCGGGGCCGGTCCAGCTCGACCTACCGGCCAACGAGACGCTCCAGGAGGCGGCCGACCTGCCGGTCGACGTGCCGTTGCTGCCCCAGGTGGCGGCGTTGCGGCCGGACCGCGACAGCCTGAAGCCGGCCCTGGAGATGCTGGCGCGCGCCCGCAGGCCGATCATCCTGGCCGGCATCGGGGTGCTCTGGGACCGGGCGAGCGCCGGCGTGGTGGCGCTCGCCGAACAGCTCGGCGCGCCGGTCCTGACAACGACCAAGGCCAAAGGCCTGATCTCCGAGGATCATCCGCTCCGGGCGGGCGCGATGATCGGCGGACTGATCGAGCGCGAGATCATCAGCAAGGCCGACCTCATCATCACGGTGGGCCTCGACGGCGTCGAGCTGCAGCCGAAGCCGTGGCCGTACTCGGCGCCCGTGCTGGCGATCAGCAACACCCAGAGCACCGATGCGCTGGTGCCGGCCAGCCCGGAGCTGGTGGGGAGCCTCGGGCCGATCCTGGCGAGCCTGGTGGAGTTTGCGGCGGCCGGCTCGGGCTGGGGCGAGGGGGCGGCGCGCGAGTACCAGCAGCAGTTGAGTGACGCGCTCGAAGTGCCGTCGACGGGGCTGGCGCCGGCCCGGCTGGTCGAGGTCGCGCGGGACGTCCTGCCTCGAGACACGATCGCCTCGTGCGACGCGGGGGCCAGCCGGCTGCTGGTGGTGCAGAAGTGGCAGTCGTACGGGCCGCGCGAGTTCCTGACCTCGAACGGGCTGGCGACGATGGGCTACGCGATCCCGGGCGGGATGGCGGCCCGGCTGGCGTACCCCGATCGGCCGGTCGTCTGCTTCACCGGCGACGGGGGCTTCTTGATGGCGATCGCCGAGCTGCACACGGCTGCCCGCGAGGGCTTGCCGATCGTGGTGGTGGTGTTCGACGATCAGGAGATCGGCCTGATCCGCGTGAAACAGGAGATCAAGGGGATCGAGCCGTACGGCATCGGCCTGGGCGGGATCGATTGGGAGAAGCTCGCGCAGGGCGTGGGCGCGGACGGCGTGGCGGTAGAAAGCGAGGGCGCGCTGGCCGACGCGCTGAAGGCGGCGGTGAAGAACCAGCGGCCGACGGTGATCGGCGCGCGGATCGACCGCTCGGGGTACGTGGCGCAGTTCAACGCTCTACGAGAGTTGTAGGAGGCCCCACCCCCCGACCCCCTCCCCATCGCAATGGGGAGGGGAGAGGGGAGCCTGGAAAGGGGGTCAGGCCCAGGGCACCGGCTGGCCCCACGAGTCCAGGTACGTTACCTCGGCGGTCGGCTTGCGGCTGGTCGGGCCGAAGTTGCCCCTCGGGTAGCCGAGCGGGATGCAGAAGTGGAACTGGGCATCCGGCGGGACGTTGAACAGCGCGTTGAAGCGGTCCATCACCTCGGAGTGGAGGGTGGTCGGGCAGGAGCCGATCCCGAGCGCGCGCGCCGCGAGCATCAGGTTCTGGGTGCCCGGCACGACCGAGAGGGCGCCGCCGCCCGGCCCGACGCCGAACGCGAAGACGATGGCCGGGGCGTCCTTAATGTCCTCGGCGAGCTGGGCGGCGTTGCGGTATGAGCCTTCCTTCGGCAGGTCGTCGAACGACTTCCAGCCCTGGTCACGCCGCTTCGCCCACCAGGCGTCCTTGTAGATCGGCCCGAACTCGCGGATCTTGTCCTTGTCCGTGACCAGCAGGAAACGAGCGGGCTGCGAGTTCCCGCCGTTCGGGGCCTTGACCGCCGCTTCGACGATCAGGCGCAGGTCCTCCATCGGGATCGGGTCGGGCTTGAGGCGGCGGATCGAGCGCTGGGTGAACATCGCGTCGCCGACCGGCATGTCGAGGCGCGCGTAGTTGATCGTGGTGTCCGTCGCGGTGGTCATCGGGGTCCTCCTTGTCAGGCCGGGATCGGCGGCGCGACCGGCAGCATCGCGGCGATCGGGTCCAGATTTTTCGGGTCCGGCTGGAGCGTGCCGACGGCGTGCTTCTTGACCTCGCGCACGACCGCCTCGTTGAACGGGGTCGGGACGCCCAGGCGCTTCCCCTCGGCCACGACGTAGCCGTTCAGCTCCTCGATCTCGGTGCGGCGGCCGCGCATCACGTCCTGGAGGAACGACGGCCGCCCGATCGCCAGGTTGCCCGCGACGTTCGCGGCCATCTGTTCCTCGAGGGCGGTCAGGTTCTTGCCGGCCGCGCCGTCGACGTACCGCTGGGCCTCGATATTGGCGATCGGCTCGACCTCGTGGCCGGCCGCCCGCGCGACCTGGATGACCTCGGCGGCGACCTGGATCGAGATCCGGCGCGCCAGCGGCACGGTCTTCATCTCGGCGGTGCCGTAGCCGCTCAGGCCGGCCAGCGGGTTCGACATGCAGTTGGCGGCCATCTTCGACCAGCGCTCGCCGAACAGGTTGGGGGTGAACTTCGTCAAGGTGATGGCGTCGTTCATGATGTCGGCCAGCTTGTGGGCGCGCTCGGTGTCGCTGCCGTCAAGCTCGCCGATCTTGAAGCCGATCCGTCCGGTGCCGACCGGGTCGGTCCGCAGGGCCACGCCCGGCTCGTACATGCCGGCGCCGATCGTGATGACGCAGCCGAGAGTGCGGTGAGCTCCCGCTACGGCGGCGACGCGGTGGTCGTTGATGCCGTTCTGGAAGTCGACGATGTAGCCGTCGGGCTCCTTGAGGAACCGCATGATGAAGTACGTCGCCCACTCGGTGTCGTACCCCTTGACGGCCAGGAACGCGGCGTCGAACGGCTCCTGGATGCTCTGGGCTTCGTAAAGGTGGAGTGCCTTGACCGGCACGACGTAATCCGGCCAGGTGCCGCTCAGCTTGAGGCCGTCCTGCTTCATCTTCTCGACGTGCTCCGGCCACTGGTCGATGAAGGTGATGTCGTGCCCGGCGCGTGCCAGCATGCCGCCGACGTTGCAGCCGATCGCGCCCGCGCCCATGATCCCGATGCGCATCGTCGTCGCTCCCATCGTGATGTCCTATGGTGACCGATGGTGGTCTGCCGGGAGGGTCCGAGTCAACCGTCGTCCGGGCGAAGTGGCGGCGGCCGAGCGGTTGAGAGCAGGTGCACGGCGGTGACAGGGGCTATTGAAAGCTCAGGGTCTGGTTAACGGTCGGTGATGAGCGCTCTCAGAAGACCGTATGGCTGGTATACTCGGCCGACATCGCGGCGATGATGCCGCCCGAGGACAGCGTTGTGCAGCGACTGAGCATGCTCGACCATCGGCCGCTCGAGCGGTCGGCAGCGGCAGACGGCGTCTACGAGGCGTTGCGCGAGGCGATCGTCGCGAAGCGGCTGCTGCCCGGAGATCGCCTCGCCGAGGAGCAGCTCGCGCGGCAATTCGGGGTGAGCCGCACGCCGGTCCGCGAGGCGCTCCTGCGGCTGGAGGCCGAGCAGTTCGCCACGCGGGTCGCCCGGCGCGGGCTGGTGGTGCGGCCGATCCCCGAAAGCGAGGTCCTGGAGGTGTACGCCGTCCGGGCGGCGCTCGACGGGCTGGCGGCGAGCCTCGCGGCCGAGCAGGCGACGCCGCCGGACCGGGCGCGCTTGCGCTGGATCAGCGACCAGATCCGCGAGGCCGGCGACCGGGCGGATTACGTTCGGATGGCGGAGCTGAACATCGAGCTGCACGAGGCGCTCTGCGACGCCGCCCACAACGGGATGCTGCTCCTGTTCATGCGCCAGATCCACGACTGGGTCCGGCGATTCGGCGAGGCCGACACGACGTTCTCCCGGCCGGGTCGGGCGGCGGAAGCGATCGCCGAGCACGACGAGGTCATCTCGGCGATCGAGGCCGGCCACGCGGAGCTGGCCGGCAACCTGGCACGCCAGCACATGAACCGGGCGCGCGAGGCCCGGATCGCGATGCTGCGCGAGCGGGCCCAGCCGGAGGGCTGACCCGGCCGACGAGGGCCGACGCAGAGCGCCGCTCCCGGCGACGCGCATAGTCGGCCTGAACCACGCCCCCGCTTTCGATCGTCGGTCAGTGGCCGTGCCCATGCGCGGCGTCGGCCGCGGCCGCACGGCGCTGCTCGACGGCGTTCTTGACCAGCGCCGAGTAGCGGTAGACGACGTGGGCCAGCTTGCCGTACGGGATCATCAGGAAGAACGCCGCGATGATGCCGAGGTGGATCGCCAGGAGTGTGCCCATCGCGGCGGTCTCGCGGAGCGCCAGCAGGAGCATGCCGCTCAGCGCCGAGAGGAACAGGATCAGGATGAACGAGACGTCCATCTGCATCATCGTACCGTCGCCGGGGACGCGGTCGCTCTTCCACTTGAGGTAGAGCAGGCCGGCCGTCCCGATCATCAGCCCGATCCCGCCGGCCGTCCCGAGCACGACCGGGAGGCTGTTCAGCGCGTAGGGCGACTCCCAGTGAAAGTAGTGGTGATAGATCGCGGCGACCGTCGTGGAGGCGAGGTCCAACAGGAATCCGTAGAAGGTGAAGTGGTGGAAGACGCGCCGGATGTGGCTGAACTGCTCGTCCGGGTAGTTGCAGCCCGAGCCGTCGCCGCGCATGTAGCGCATGCCGAAGGCGTCGGCGCTCGCCTTCGCGAAGGCGGGCCAGGAGAACATCTCCTCGGGTGACCCACGGGTGTCCGCCCAGAAGCGGAACGCGCCGGTGGCGAAGACGCCGAGCACAAACAGCGAGATGATCGACGGCGGGACGACCATCGCGACGTACGGCACGACCCGGAAGAAGGCGCCCTCGCCGACGTGGACCCCGAACAGGACGGCGGGCCCCTGGGCGATCAGCACGAACGCAAAGACGGCCACGACGCAAGCCAGGGTGATGACGACCGCCGCCTTCGTATTGCTTTTGACCATCCGGGCCAGCAGGCGCGGCCAGGAGTAGTCCTGGTAGGTTTCGGTCCGGATCTGCGCGAAGATCTGGGGGATGTTGACGGCGAACTGGTGGGGCGGCGCGAACTGGCAGGCGTAGTAGCAGGCCCGGCAATCGAAGCAGAGATTCGCGAGGTAGAGGATGTCGGAGTCTTTGAACGTCCGGCGCAGCTCCATCGCCGGCCAGACGGCGCAGTACCCCTCGCAGTAGCGGCAGGCGTTGCAGATCGTCAGTTGCCGGTCGGCCTCCGTAAGGAGCGCTTTCATGTCGGCGAGCGGGGTAGCGACGGGCTCAGCGGCTGCTTGCACTGCGGGCGGCCTCCCTCCCGGCGATACGGCCGAAGACGGCCCCGATGGTCAGTCCGAAGCCGGCCAGGTAGCCCCGGCCGAGGACGTTGCCGGCCATCAGCTCGCCGGCGGCGGTGATGTTGGCGGCGGGGCGGCCGTCGTGCATGATGACGCGAGCGCGGTCGTCGACGGTGACGCCCATGTAGGTGAAGGTGATGCCCGGACGGAGCGGGTAGCCGTAGAACGGCGGCTTCTTGATCGGGACGGCCCAGTGGGTCTTGTTCGGGGCCAGACCCTCGGTCCGGCAGTCGTCGAGCTCGCCGGGGTCAAACGAGCCGCCGGGCACGATCGAGCGGTTGAACGTCTCGACGGCCGCGGTGACCTTCTGCGCGTCCAGGCCCATCTTCGTGGCGAGCTCGCCGACCGTGCCCGCTTCGACCGGGTGGAAGACGGACGGCATGAAGCGGTCGATCGTGTCGGCGTCGATGATCGAGTACGCCTCCTGGCCCGGCTGGCGCGCGATCAGGCCGCCCCAGATGGCGTACCGCTTCGGCCAGAAGTCCTCGCCCTCGTCGTAGAAGCGCTCGCCGTTCCGATTGACGACGATGCCGAACGGGACCGAGTCGAGGCGGGTGACGATGCCGCCGTCGAAGGTCGGTGCGCGGCCGTCGACGGCGACGGCGTGGAACTCGCGGGGGTCGCCGTTGGTCTGCGCGCCCCGCTCCAGCAACGAGGCCAGGACGGTCCCGGTGTTGTACGGCGTGCCTCTGATGATGAAGTTATCGGCGTCGTCGCCCCAGTACTGCTTGAGCCAGGGGATGTTCGCCTCGAAGCCGCCGGCCGCCGCGACGACGGCCTTGGCGCGAATCTCGCGGCGCTCGCCGTTCAGGTTGACCACGACGTGGTCGAAGGTGCCATCCCGAATCGCGAGGTCCTGAGCGTTGGCGTCGTAGAGGACGTGGACGCCGAACCGCCTGGCGGTCTCGTAGTAGCCGTTCATCATGCCGCGACCGCCGCCGAGCATGAAGAGGTTGGTCCGGGCGAGGTGGAGGGTGCCCCGTAGCGGGCGCTGCCACTTGACGCCGTGCTCGGCCATCCACTCGTCGAGATCTTCGGAGGCGCGGATGGTGAGGCGGGCCAGGTCTTCGTTCGTCCGACCGCCCGTCACCCGGATCAGGTCGTCCCAGAACTCCTCTTCGGGGTAGAGTCCGGTCACGAACTTGTTGACGCGGGTGTGCATGTAACGCACGTCGCGGGTATGGCGGCTGTTCCCGCCCCGAAAGTGCTCCGGCGCGCCTTCGAGGACGAGCACCTCGGCGCCCTCGCGGCGTGCGGCCAGGGCGGCACACAGCGCCGCGTTGCCGCCGCCGATGACGAGTACGTCAACCGTCGTGGGGATGACCGTCGAACCGTTACGCCCGTCTCGCATACGTCTTGTCCCGACCTCCTGGCCGCGACGCTGGAGGCTCGCGCCGACGCCGTCGTCGGACGCCTCAGCGTGGCCAGGGCGCGTGATGATAGCGGGTCCGGGGTCGCGTGTTCATCGTATACAGGGCCGGGCCGCGCGTCGAGGGCGATTGGAGCGGGAGGAGGCCGATGCCGGAGCGCCCGGTCAACGCCCCCCAGAGTATGCATGAGCGCCCGGCTGACCTGCCGGGCGCTCGGAACATGTCAAGCTCGGGGGAAGGGCGTGGCGCGATCAGTAGGCGAGCGGGTGCTCGTCGAGCTGGTGCCACTCGACCTCGTCGATGGCGTACGGGACGAGGCGCATCGTCGCCGCCGGCAGGAGCTCGGGCTCCGGTGCGACGGCTGGCGTCGTCTCGATACCGTCGCCGCCGGCGGATGTCGGCTCGAGATACGCGATGGGCATGGGGGTGACCTCCTGGCTCTGTTTCGTAGAACGGACGACGGCCGGCCGCGATGCGCAAAAGCCCGGTTTCGCGTGTGCGAGGGGCCGATCCGCGGGCCGATTCCTGGTCTGAGCCCTGCGCGATCCTCAGAGCGTGGATGGGGCGGCCAGGCGTTCGGCCACAGCCCGGCCAGCTTCTTCGTACCCAGGCAGGGGATGATGTGCGTGTTCACGAGGATGCGGTAGCAGTGCAGGGCGGCGCGCGACCTGCGGGGCTGACGTCCATCGTTCGCGGAGCGCGCTGTTGCCTGACACTGCGGAAGTCGGCAGGTTCGCCCTCGGGGCCGTCCTGCTCCTGCTCCTCATCCGGGAGGTGCGCAGGCCACGAAGCTGGCCGCTTCGGTCGCCTCGCGATTGACATCCCTGCGTGTTGACCG
>Ga0209382_10012886_pt1 | contig 10293 bp, 12 predicted proteins | sample SoiMetdeltSBSDD5_FD_187599 | JGI IMG/M metagenome (GOLD analysis project Ga0209382, IMG submission 187599) | Bulk soil microbial communities from a Populus tree surrounding site in Tennessee, USA - Soil MetaG P. deltoides SBSDD5 (SPAdes) (version 2) | ecosystem: Environmental > Terrestrial >...
CTTCAAGGAGGACCTCGACGCCGACAGCCTCGACCTCGTCGAGATGGTGATGGGGCTCGAGGAGCGCTTCGACATCTCGGTGCCCGAGGAGGACCTCGAGGGCGTCTTGACCGTCGGACAGGCCGTCGACCTCGTGCTGACCAAAGTCGGCGCCGAAGCATGAGCGACCTCGATCAGCGCGGCCGCCCGCGCGTCGTCGTGACCGGAGTCGGCGTCAAGACGCCGGCCGGGAACGACGTCGCGTCCTTCTGGGATCAGTTGCGCGCCGGTCGGGCGAGTGCGCGCACCATCGAAAGCTTCGACCCTGCCGGCCTGTCGATCACGTTCGCCGGTGAAGTACGCGACTTCGATGCGGTCGAGTACTTCGGGCCCAAGGAGGCGCGCCGCCAGGATCGTGTCACCCAGCTCGGATTCGGCGCCGCCGCCGACGCGCTGGGCGACGCGGGTGAGCTGGGCGCGGACCCGAGCCGCTGCGCCGTGATCATCGCCACGGGCGTCGGCGGGCTGCACACCCTCGAGGAGAACCAGCGCCTGTACTTCGACAAGGGCCCGTCCAGGGTCAGCCCGTTCTTCGTCCCGATGATGATGCCGAACGCGACCGCGGGCGTCGTCGCCATGCAACTGGGCTGGACGGGGCCGAACTTGTGCGTCGCCACCGCCTGCGCCGCGGGCGCACATGCCATCGGCGAGGGCGTCCGGCTGATCCGCGACGGCACTGCCGACGTGGTGATGGCCGGTGGCACGGAAGCCGCCGTGACCCCGCTCACGATCGCGGCCTTCGCCCGCATGGGCGCGCTGAGCTCCCGGAACGATGCCCCCGAGCGTGCGTCCAGGCCTTTCGACGCCGAGCGCGACGGATTCGTGATCGGCGAGGGCGCCGGCTGTGTCGTGCTCGAGCCGCTGGAGCGGGCGCGGGCGCGGGGCGCGACCGTGTACGGCGAGGTCGCGGGCTACGGACGCAACGCCGACGCGTACCACATCACTGCACCGTCACCGGGAGGTGCCGGCGCCGCCGTCTGCATGCAGCTCGCGCTCGACGACGCCGCTATGGAGCCATCCGCGATCGGGCATGTGAACGCGCACGGCACGTCGACACCGCTGAACGACGCCGCCGAAGCCGAAGCAATCCGGAAGGTCTTCGGCGATGCCCCACCTGTGGTGACCTCGACCAAGGGTGTGACCGGGCACCTGATCGGCGCGGCGGGCGCGGTGGAGGCAGTCGCCGCGCTCCTCTCCGTGCGCGAAGGCATGGTCCCGCCGACCGCGAACCTCGAGCGCGTCGGCGACGACATCGAGCTCGACGTGGTGGCGGGTACGGAGCGCGAGATCGGCGCCAAGCCGGCGATCTCCAACTCGTTCGGGTTCGGCGGTCACAACGCGAGCCTCGTTCTCACCGCCGCAGACTGATTGCAGCCTCGTGACACCGCTGTTCTCGCCGACGCCCACGGCGCCGGTGATGACGGAGCGCAGCGACGCCGTCACCGCCGCGCTCTCGGATCTGCACGGGCGAACCGTCAGCTGGTTCCGCCTCGACGGCGGCAAGCACCGCGGCGCGATCGGCGTGGCCGAGGGGGAGGCGCTCGAGCGCGCGGTACGCCTCGGGATCGAGCTCGGCGTGCCAGTGGTCGGCGCCGTGGCAACGTCGGGCGCCGACGTCGGCGAAGGCGTGGAGTCACTGCACGCCGCAGGGCGCGTGGCACATGCCTTGAGCGACGCGTCGGGCGTCGTGCCCACGCTGCTGGCGGTGATCGGGCCGTGCGTGTCCGGGCCTGCCCTCGTGCTCGGGCTCGTCGACCAGGTCGTGATGACGGCCGACGCGTTCGCCTACGTAACCGGGCCCGAGACGGTGACCGCGTTCACCGGAGAGCCCGTCAGCCCGATGGAACTCGGCGGCGCGGCCGTGCACAGCTTCCGCAGCGGCGTGGCTTCCCTCGTCGTCGAAGACGAGGGCGACGCGCTCGCCGGCCTTGCTGCGATCCTCGACTACCTGCCCGATCGTCACCTCGACGACCCGCCGTGGATCCCTGATCCCGACCCGCTCGACCGCGATTGCACGCTCGCGGCGGCGGCGGTGCCAGGCGTGTCGAAGTTGTCGTACGACGTGCGCGACGTCATCGGCGACGTCGTGGACGCCGGCAGCCTCCTCGAGCTGCGCGCCCACCATGCACCGAACCTCGTCACCGCGCTCGGCCGGCTCGGTGGGCGGACGGTTGGCGTCCTCGCGAACCAGCCGAGCCAGCGCGCCGGAACGCTCGACATCGACGCGTCACGCAAGGGAGCGCGGTTCGTGCAGTGGTGCGACGCATTCAACGTGCCTTTGCTGACGTTCGTCGACACGCCCGGATTCGAGCCCGGCACCGACCTCGAATGGCGGGGCATGATCCGGCACGGCGCGCAGCTCGTGCACGCGTACGCGGCCGCCACGGTGCCTAGGCTGTGCGTCGTGCTCCGCAAGGGGTACGGCGGGGCCTACATCGTGATGGACTCGAAGGCGCTCGGGAACGACTGGTACGGCGCATGGCCGGGCGCCGAGATCGCCGTGATGGGCGCCACCGGCGCCGTGCAGATCCTGTACGGCAAGCGCCTCGCCGGGATCTCCGACGAAGAGACGCGCGGCGCCGAGCACGCCGAGCTCGTTCGCGAGTACGGCGACCGCTTCGCGACCCCGTTGCCCGCCGCCGAGCGCGGCTACGTCGACGAGGTCATTGCGCCCGCCGACACCCGCCGCGCGCTCGGGGCGGCGCTGGCTCGCCTCGGCACGAAGCAGGAGAGCCCTTTGTCCCGCCGGCACTCGAACTCGCCGCTCTGAGGCAGAATCGGCGGATGCTCCTCGACGGACGGCGAATCCTCGTCACCGGCGTCCTCAACGACTCGTCGATCGCGTTCGGGGTCGCCCGGCGGGCCCAGGAGGAAGGCGCCGAGGTCGTGCTCACGTCGTTCGGGCGGGTCATGAGCCTCACGCAACGGGCAGCCAAGCGACTGCCATCACCGCCCGAGATCGTCGAGCTCGACGTCAGCAACCAGGACGATGTCGACGCGCTCGCTGGTCGCGTCGGCGGCCGCCTCGACGGCGTGCTCCACGCCATCGGGTTCGCGCCCGAGTCGTGCCTGGGCGGCGGGTTCCTCACCGCGCCGTGGGAGGACGTCGCTGTCGCGCTCCAGGTCTCGGCGTACTCGCTGAAGGCACTGGCCGTCGGCGCGCTCCCCCTGATGAGCGAAGGCGGATCGATCGTCGGGCTCGACTTCGACAACACGCAGGCATGGCCCGTGTACGACTGGATGGGAGTCGCGAAGAGCGCCTTCGAATCGACCGCCCGCTACCTCGCGCGCGACCTCGGCCCCAAGGGCATCCGGGTGAACCTCGTGTGCGCAGGCCCGATCCGCACGATCGCGGCGCGGAGCATCCCCGGCTTCGAGCAGTTCGAGTCGTTGTGGGACGAGCGTGCGCCGCTCGGCTGGAACATCAAGGACACCGAGCCGGTCGCCAAAGCGTGCGTGGCGCTCCTGTCAGATCTCTTCCCCGCGACGACCGGTGAGATGCTGCACGTCGACGGGGGGTTTCACGCCATCGGCGCGTAAAGCGCTACGCGCGTCACCCCTCGAGCGCTTCGGTGACCTTCGGGACCGTGGCTTTCGGGCTGACCTTGTAGAAGACGTCGGCGAGCTTGCCCTTCTCGTCGACGACGAACGCGGAGCGGATGATGCCCATGAAGCTCCGTCCGTACAGGGTCTTCTTCCCCCAGGTTCCCCACGCTTGCGCGACCTTGTGATTCTCGTCGGCGAGGAGCGGGAACCCGAGGCCGTACTTGTCGTCGAACTTCTTCTGCTTCTCGGGCGTGTCGGGGCTGATTCCCACCACCTTGGCCTTGAGCTTCTTCAAGTCCGGCTCGGCGTCGCGCAGTGAGCACGACTGCGTCGTGCACCCGGGCGTGTCGGCCTTCGGGTAGAAGTAGACGACGACCTTCTTGCCCCGGAAGTCCTTGAGCTTCACCGTCTTCCCGCGCTGGTCGGTGAGCGCGAAGTCAGGGGCTTTGTCACCGGGCTTCAGCTTGGGCACGAGTGCTCCTCATGGTGGTCGAAGGCGAACGCCCTAGCATGCCGCACGTGCCTCGGCCCGTGATCGTCACCGTCGAGGCGTCGCCGACCGAGGTCGAGAAGGTCGCGCGCAAGGCGCTCGGGCTCCGCCGCGACGAGGCCGGCGCGCTGACGGGAACCTTGCTGGACTGGACGGACCCGAACGCCCGCCTACGCGTCGAGATCGAGCCCGAGGATACGGAGCGGACACGGGTCTCGTTGGAGCTCGAGGGCACACCGCACGTCCCGTACTTCCAGTGGTTCTTCGGCCCCCTCCTGCGCCGAGGTGAGCATCGCACGTTGCAGCACCGGGCCGAGCTCCTCGCGGCCGAGGTCGAGGGCCGACCGAAGCCGATGCCACCCAAGCGCTCACCACTGCTCCCCCCGGTGCCGTTCCCCGCCCGGGCCACGGCCCTGCTGGCAACGGTGGCGGCCATCGCGGCACTCGCGAACTTCGGCGGTGCGCTGTTCGGCCAGACCGCGGACTCGGTCACGAAGACGTTTGGCGCGTCGAACCGGGGGCTCGGCCTCGCCCTGGCGGTATCGAGAGGAGGCGTGCTCGTCTCACTCGTCGCGACCGCGCTCGCCGACCGACAAGGACGCCGACGCCTGCTGCTGATCTGCTTCGCGGGAGTCGGCGTCACCAACGCCATCTCGGCGATCGCGCCGACCTTCGTCGCGTTCACCGGCGCGCAGGTGCTGACCCGGGCGTTCGTGAACTCGACGTTGGTCGTCGCGGGTATTGCGGCAGTTGAGGAAGCGCCCGACGGCGCACGCGCCTACGCCTTGTCGATGCTCGCGCTCGCCTACGGCGCCGGTTTCGCCATCGCCGTCGTGCTCCTGCCGATCTCGGATGTCGCGCCGCAGGCGTGGCGCATTGTCTTCGCCATCAGTGCATTGACGATCTTGTTGCTTCCGCGCCTCGCACGAAACCTCCAGGAGACGAGTCGGTACGCGAATCTCGCGAACCGGACCAGGCGCCGTGGACAGGTCCGTGCGGTCTTCGCGAACGTCTACGGCTTCCGGTTCGTCCTGTTGGGCCTGGCCGCGTTCCTCACGAACTTCTTCAGCGCCCCGTCTGCGCAGCTCACGAACCGGTTCCTCACCGACGAGCACGGCTACTCGAACACGCTGATCGCCGTGTTCCGTGGCGTGACTGCAGGACTGCCCGGACTGATAGGGATCGTGATCGCGGCGCGCCTGGCGGAGACGCGCGGCCGCCGCCCGGTCGCGATCGTTGCGCTCGCCGCGGCCACGATCCTCCAGATGGCGTTCTTCCTCGGCGGCGGCCTTGTGCTCTGGGTGACTGCGACGTTCGCCATCATCGCCGCCAGCTGCGCGGCGATCGTGCTCGTCGCGTTCGACACCGAGCTGTTCCCGACCGAGATCCGTGGCACCTCGAACGCGTTGCTGCTCGTATGCGCGGTCACCGGCTCTGCCGCCGGGCTCTTGCTGGCGACAAACCTGGACGACGTCGTCGGCGGATTGGGCCCGGCCATCGCCCTGTGTGGCATCGCTTCACTGCTCGCCGCCGTGTTCGTGCTGCCGTGGCTGCCGGAGCCCGCCGATCGAACACTCGACGAGGTCAGTCCGTCGGAGGTATGAAGCGCGATGCCCGAAGGTTCGCTGGAGGAGTTCGCAGAGTCGACGTTCACGCACGACGGCGTGAGCCGGCCCGTGTTCCGCGGCGGCGCAGGCCCGGCGGTGATCGTGATCCACGAGGTGCCCGGCTTGCATCCTGAGGCGATCGCATTCGGTCGGCGCGTCGTCGACGCCGGGTTCACGGTCTACATGCCGTCGCTGTTCGGCTCGCCCGGCAAGCCCTTCGGCTGGGGCTACACGGTGCGCTCGATCTCCGGAGCGTGCGTCGCCCGCGAGTTCGTCACCATGGCCACCGACCGGACGAGCCCGATCATCAGTTGGCTTCGGAAGCTCGCCGCCGACGCCCACGCCGAGTGTGGCGGCCCCGGGGTCGGGGCCGTCGGCATGTGCTTCACCGGAGGATTTGCGCTCGGGATGATGGTCGACGAGACGATGCTCGCGCCCGTGCTCAGTCAGCCGTCGCTCCCGTTTTCCGTCGGCAGAAAGCGCAAGGCGTCCGTCGGGATCAGCGACGCCGATTTCGAACGGGTGCAGGAGCGCGCCGCGCACGGCGCGTGCGTGCTCGGTCTCCGGTTCACCGCCGACCCCGCGGTTCCTCCCGAGCGCTTCGAGACCCTGCGCCGCGAGCTCGGCGATGCGTTCATAGCGGTGGAGATTGACTCGTCCCGCGGCAATCCCCATGGGATCAAGAAGCGAGCGCACTCGGTGCTCACGCTGGACCTCGTCGACGAGCCCGGCCATCCGACCCGGGCTGCACTCGAGCAGGTGCTCGCGTTCCTGCAGGAGCGGCTTCTTCCCGGCCAGCGATGAGTACGCGACCCGGCGGGGGTCAGAACACCATGGCACTGTTGGAGAGAGCTCATGTCGCCACTCGACTCCCGGCGCAGGACCTCGCCCGGGCGCGCGCCTTCTACTCCGACAAGCTCGGTCTCGAGCCCGTCGAGGAGCGCCCGGGAGGCCTGCGGTACGAGTGTCGCAGCGGCGTTTTCGCGCTGTTCCAGTCGGCGGGCGTGGCGTCGGGCAACCACACGCAGATGGCGCTCGAGGTCGACGATCTCGACGCGGTCGTGGGCGAGCTGCGCAACCGAGGCGTGGTGTTCGAGGTGGTGGACGTTCCCGGCCTCCGCACCGTCGACGGCATCGCAACCGTCGAGGGGAACTACCCGTCCAAAGGGGGTCGGGGCGAGCGGGCCGCGTGGTTCCGTGACAGCGAGGGGAACCTGCTCGGCATCGGCCAGGCGGTCAGCTGAAGCCCCTTCAGCTGATCGGCGGGATACGCGCCTCGCACACGACGGCGCCGTCGGCGCCGACCAGCACGATGGAACCGGTCGCACCGCCCGGCAGGGCCGCGACGCCACCCCAGGAGCCGCGGCCATCGCGGATGCTCACGTCGCCGAGATGCTTGTTGGTCGAGCCCGTGCGGAACTCGATTCCGTAGTTGCCCGACGGCACCCAGTAGTTGACGTTCACGACGACCGACGACGGCGTGCCGTTCGAGACGAACACGTTCCCGACCTCCAAGCCGTTGGCGCCGTTCATGTGCGCCGAACGCACGTCACTCGCCGCGGTCACGATGCGGTTCGTCTCCTGGATGCTCTCGACGACTCGCACGCCGACGATGCTCACGATCGTCGCCGCGGCGGCGGCGACCGCGAGCAGGGCGCCGATACGACGGCGGTTACGCCGCCGTGGCGCCTTCAGCGCCGACAGCACGCGTTCCTCGAACCCCGGCGGCGGCTCGGCTTCGGCGGCGAGGAGCGGCAACGCGTCGGCCGCCCCGGCCAGATCCCCGACGAGGGCCCGGCACGGTCCGCACTCGCTGGCGTGCTGGAGCGCCTCGGCGCGTTCGGGCCCGCCGACGATCCCCAACGCCAGCTCGGGCGCGAGCTCGCGAACCTCGGCACACATCGACGGGCTCACGGGCGCGACCTCATTCGGCTCGCTCCTCGGTCAGCGCCGAGCGGAGACGCAACAACGCGGTGCGAATACGCGTCTTCGCGGTGCCGAGGGGGATGCCCTCCGCCTCGCTCACCTCGCGGGCGGTGTGCCCCAGGAGGCCGGCCATGACCAGCGCTCGTCGCTGCTCGACCGGGAGCTGGATCAGTGCCGCGCAGAGCCGATCGGCGTCGTCGCGCAACGCCGCCAGCTCGTCCGGCAGCGGGCCGCCCGCACTGAGGTTCAGGGCGAGGATCGAGTCGGGGTCGACGACCACGGGGCGACGCACCCGCACCGCGTCGATGGAGAGGTTCCGGGTGATCGTCAGGAGCCACGTCGCCACGGTGCCGCGCCGGGGGTCGTAGGCGCCGGCGTGGCGCCACGCCCGTACGAAAGCCTCCTGGGAGATGTCCTCGGCGGCCCGTGGATCCCCGACGATCGTCACGGCCAAGCCGAACACCCGGCGCTGGAACCGCTGGACGAACGCGGCGGCCGCGTCGGGGTCCCCCGTCGCCAGGCCTGCGAGGAGCGCATCGTCGGAGACAGCCCACATGGTGATTACGCTCCGGCGTCCCGCCCGGATTGGGCGTTGCCGCTCACCGTAGCCCTCGCCGTCGTCGTTCGCCCCGCCTAGGCCCTGCGGAACCCGTGTCCGAAGAACCCACCCCGGGGTCGTGCGTGGGCATGGAAGTGATCCGGGATGTTCCGCATGTTGTCGTCGACGTAGTGCTCGACGGTCAGCTGCTCGGCCGCGATGCGGCCGAGCTGGTCGAGCATGTGGTCGAGGTCGGCGGCGGACGGGTCTTTGCCGTGCCTGCGCCAGACCACCATCGGGACGGCACAGATCTCGCATTCGGCGATCCAGCAGATCTCGTCCTCGTGGTACCAGGGCGTGATCCGGGCCGCCTCGCAGAGATCGCAGTCAGCGGCCGGCGCGTCCTCGATGTCCTTCACGATGTGACCGCCATATGGGTCTCGAACCAGGCGAGCGTCCGGTTCCAACCGTCCTTGGCGGCGGTCTCGTCGTATGCCTCGCGCTGGTCGCAGTGGAAGCCGTGGCCCGCCTCCGGGTACCGCACGATCTCGGTCGGGACGGGTGCGGATTTCATCGCCTCTCGTAGCTGCTCGACGTCCTCGACTGGGATCGACGTATCGCGGTCGCCGAACAGCCCGAGCCAGGGCGTCTGGAGCTTCGATACCTCGTCAACCAGCGCTGGGAACTGCGGGAACCGCTGGGTGACGATGCCGCCACCGTAGAAGCCGACCGCTGCTCCGAGCTTGCGGCGCAACGCCGCGAGGAACGTCACACGACCGCCGAAGCAGAACCCGACGGTGCCGACGGTCGTTGCGTCCCAACCGGCGTCGTGGAGGTGCGCGAGTGCGGCGTCGACGTCCACCAGCATGCCGTCGTCGTCGAGGTGCTCGTAGAGCGGGATGACCTTGGCGAAATCGTCGTACGGTGCGGTGCCACCGCCCGCCCGATGGAAGAAGTGCGGCGCGACCGCGTGGTAGCCGGCGTCGGCGAACCGGCGCGTGACGTCCTCGATGTACGTGTTCACGCCGAACGCCTCTTGGACGACGATGACCGCGCCGCGGGCGTCGCCGTCGGGTCGCGCTTCGTACAGCGGCATCGGTCCGTCGGCGGTGTCGAGGTCGAGCGTTCGTGTGCCCACAGGATGCTCCTTCAGTCTCCGGCGGCGGTGTCGAGGGCGGTGCGCAGCTCGGTGACGTACCGGGCTGCCTCGTCCGGTCCCCCGCCGGTCAGCACCCGTCGCACGAGCGCACTCCCGACTATCACACCGTCGGCGGCTCTCGCAGCTGCCACCGCCTGCTCGGGCGTCGAGATCCCGACGCCGAGCAGCACGGGCATGTCGGTGGTCGCCTTGCACCGCCGGCCCATCTCGACCGCTTCGTCGGCGAGCCTCGCCCGTTCGCCCGTCACACCCAGCAGCGACACGCCGTACACGAAGCCGTGCGACCGTTCGCAGATCGCGCGAAGGCGCGCGTCGGGCGTGGTGGGCGCGGCGAGGAGCACCGTTTCGACCCCGGCGGCGTCGGCGGCGTCGCCCCAACCGTCGAGCTCGTCCAACGGGAGGTCCGGGACGATCGCACCGTCGATGCCGGCATCGGCGAGCCGGGCGGCGAACCGGTCAGTCCCGGCATGGGCGACGACGTTGTAGTACGTCATGACCAAGAGCGGGATGCCCACGTCGAGCTGCGCGGCCTCGGCGACGATCTTCGCCGGCGTGGCGCCGAGATCGAGGGCGCGCTGCGACGCCTCTTGGACCGTGCGTCCGTCCATGACGGGATCGGAGAACGGGATGCCGATCTCGATGGCGTCGGCGCCCGCGTCGGCGACCGCTCGCACCACGTCGAGCCAGCCCGAGCCGAGCCCGCCCGTGATGTACGGCGCGAGCAGCGCGCGCCCGGCGTCGCGCTTCTCGCGCAGATGAGCCTCGAGCTTCACGCGAGCCGCTCGCCGATGCCGCGCGCGGCGACTTGGGCCGCGTCCTTGTCGCCGCGGCCCGACAGCGTCACGAGCACCGTGGATCCGGCCGGGACGGACCGGCCGGCTTCACGCGCCAGCCACGCGATCGCGTGCGCGGGCTCGAGGGCCGGGACGATCCCCTCCATGACCGAGAGAAGCTCGAAGCCGGCAACCGCCTCGTCGTCGGTCGCGTA
>Ga0209382_10012887_pt1 | contig 10293 bp, 7 predicted proteins | sample SoiMetdeltSBSDD5_FD_187599 | JGI IMG/M metagenome (GOLD analysis project Ga0209382, IMG submission 187599) | Bulk soil microbial communities from a Populus tree surrounding site in Tennessee, USA - Soil MetaG P. deltoides SBSDD5 (SPAdes) (version 2) | ecosystem: Environmental > Terrestrial >...
CGCCGAGCACCCCCTGCGGGAGCGGATGCGGGAACTGTTGATGCTCGCCCTCTACCGGTGCGGGCGAGAGGTGGATGCACTGGCCACCTATCGGGCCGGATACGACATCGTCACGCGCGAGGTCGGAGTCGAACCCGGTGCGGCGCTGAGGGCCATGCACATGGCGATCCTGACGCACCAGTCGAGCCTCGATCACCCCAGCCATTCAACCCGCCCGGCCCGGCTCGTGACCGACCATAGTGGACCAACACCACGCCAGATCCCCGCCTCTATCCCCGACTTCGTCGGCCGGACCGCCGAGTTGGCGCGCCTGCGGATCTTCTTGGACCCTGGCCGGACCGAGCGAGGGCTGCTCCGGTTGTCGCGGCCATCGTGGGCATGGGCGGCGTGGGAAAGTCCACATTGGCCATACGGGCGGCGCGCGACGTGGAGTCGAGCTATCCGGACGGATGCCTTCACGCCGACCTGCGTGGAACATCGGACGAGCCGGCCATACCGAACGTCGTTGTCGGTTCCTTCCTCCGGGCCCTCGGCGCCGGTCCGCAGCTCCCGGCCGATCAGGACGAACGGCTCGCGCTCTACCGATCGATGACGGCCGGGCGTCGCGTGCTGGTGGTGCTCGACAACGCCGGCAACGAGGCTCAGGTCCGATCTCTGATTCCCGCCGGCGACCGTTGCGGCCTGCTGGCGGCCGTCGCCGGACGGGATCGCGTCGCCAGGGACCCCGACGCCGAGCATCTGGTGCGGCTCTGCGGAGCGTTGCCGCTCGCCGTCCGCATCGCGGGCGCGCGCCTGGGCAGCCACCGGGACCTGTCGCCGTCGCAGTTCGTCGAGCGCCTCAAGGAGATGGATGGCGTCCTCGACCTGCTCGCGGCGGGAGACCACAGCGTCCGGGCCTGCCTCACCCTCAGCTACACCCCGCTCGATCCGGACGCGGCCGGCCTGCTCCGGCTGCTGGGCACGCTCGGAGTCGCCGACGTGACCGGCTGGACGTGCGCCGCTGTGCTGGACCGGACGATCGCGGCCTCACGCCAGCCCTTGGACCGCCTGCTCGGCGCGCACCTGATGGCGGAGACCCGGCCCGGATACGGCGAGCCGCGCTACCGCCTGCACGACCTGGTCCGGCAGTTCGCCGCCGAGCGGGCCCGAGACGAAGAGACCGCTTCGGGGGTGGATGAGGCGCTCGGCCGGGTGCTCGCCCACTACATCGATACGGCGTACACGGCGGGCGTACTGCTCTCCGGTGGACGCTACGAGCCCCTGATCTCCGATCAGGTCAAGCCCGTCGAGCCGCTGCGATTCACGGCCGAGTCGGACGCGATGACGTGGTTCTACGGCGAGCGGACGAACCTCCGCCTGGCCGTGCTCGAGGCGTCGCGTCGCGGCCTGCACGACCACGCGTGGCGGCTCGCCCACGCCCTCCGCGCCTTCTACCCTCATCAAGGGCGAGCAGGAGGAGGCCCGGCGACACGCCCGAGCCGAGATCGACGTCGCGCGCCAGGGCGGCCACAGGTTCCGCGAGGCCCGCGGCTGGGACGTCCTCGGCAGTGCGCTAGCCGCCGAGCCGGCCGCGGCTCGCGATGCCTGGCGGCGGGCCCTCGACATCTACGAGGCCATCGGCCACCCGTTCGCCGAGACAGTGCGCGACCGGCTCAGTTCCGTGGAGCTCGCCGGCTAGGCTGCCCGGCGGCGCAGCGCCTCGAGCGCGCGGTCGGCGTGCACGTTCATCCGGATCTCGCTGCGGATCACCTCGAGCACGCGGCGGTCGGTATCGATGACGAACGTGGCCCGCCGCGTCGGGCTGATCCCAAGGCGGCGCTTGACGCCGAATCGTGTCCGCACCGCGCCCTCAGGGTCGGCGAGCAGCGGGTAGCCCAGCGAGTGCCGCTCAGCGAAGGCGGCCTGCCGTTCCACATCGTCACCGCTGATGCCGACCGGTGAGGCCCCGGCCGCGGCGAACTCGCGGGCCATGTCGCGGAAGTGGCAGGCCTCGGCCGTGCAGCCGGGCGTGAACGCCGCCGGGTAGAAGAACAGCACGACCGGGCCGTCCTGAAGCAGCGTCGACAGGCGACGCGCGACGCCGTGCTCGTCGGGAAGTTCGAAGTCCTCCACCAGATCGCCAACATCCACGCGCTTGACGCTACCACGTCACGCATCGACCGAAATCACCGGCTCCGGTTCCGGGTTGATCGGAACTCCAATGTGGAACCGGGCCGGCCCACCGGTAGATTCCGGTGAGCCGGCCCGGCGTCGGTGACCCGCGGCCGTTGACGCGCTCAGGTGGTGCGTGGCGTCACGAACCGGTCGTTGATGACGTAGCCGTCGAGGCCGTGCTCCTCGCCATACTTGATCAAGTCGCTGGTACGGTTGATGAAGCCGCGACCGTTGTTGTTCAGCGAGGTGTTGCACAGGACGCTGAAGCCGGTGAGGTCGCGGAAGGCCTCCAGCAGGTCGACGATGCGCGCGTTCTGCTCGCGGTTGACGGTCTGCGTCCGGGCGGTGCCGTCGACGTGCGTGATCGCCTTGAGTTCGTCGGACGTTACGTGGTTGAAGTAGAGCATGTACGGGTCTTTCACCGAGCCCACGAACCACTTGTGCGCGTCCGACTCGAGGGCGATCGGGGCGATCGGGCGGTAGCCCTCACGCCGCTTGATCTTGTTGAGCCGAGCGGTCGTGTCCATCGTGAACGGTGCGGCCAGGATCGAGCGGTTGCCCAGTGCGCGGGGCCCCATCTCGTAGCGGCCACGGGCCCACCCGATGATGTTGCCCGCCTCGATGTACCGGGCGACCTCGTCGACCACCAGCGGGCGGACGCGGTAACGCGTCGGGTCCGGCTCGATGTCCTCCACGAAGTTCTCGCCCGCGTAGACATCCCACTCGATGGTGGCCTGGCCGGTGTAGTACCACTGGGCGTCGATGCCCGTGCCGAGGGCCGAGCCGCTGTCGTTCGGGCAGGGCGGCACGAAGACGGAGGAGAAGAGACCGCACTCGCGCCAGAGCCGGTTCCAGTCGCAGTTGAGACCGCAGCCGCCGGAGATCAACAGCGGCAGGCCCTCGGTCATGTTCTTCTCGGCGTAGGCGTAGAACATGTTGAAGATCGCCATGGAGTGCTTGGCGGCGGCGTTTTTGTAGGCCTGCGACTCGACGCCGGCGTGGAAGAGGTGCGACCACGACATCTCGTCCTTGGACAGACCGAGGATGATGCCGTCGCGCTTGAGGATGAAGTCGATCGTCTCGCGCTCCTCCTCGGTCACCGGGCCGTCCTCGGCAAAGCCGGTCAGCGCCATCTGCTTGCCGGCGTCGTTGAAGCGGAAGTGTCCCTTGCCGGTTGGGAAGCTCGGGTCGGCGAGCGCGAACAGGTACGCGTACTTGGCACCGGGATCGGTCAGCACGTGTGTGAGATGGGTGACCACGCCGCGCTCGTCGAGACGGTAGAAGTCACCGATGTTGCCCTCCCACACGAGCGCGTAGCACGGCTCGTCGCGAATGCCCGGCGCCATACCGAGCGACGTATATATATGAGATCGCTCGTGCGTGGAGGAGAAGTACTTGACCGGCTTTCCGAAGAACCTCCCCGCCTCATCGGAGATGGCCCCGTCCCCGACCCCGAAGTACCCGGTGCGCGACGGAGGCTCGACGGAGTGCTCGCCCTTGATCCAGCCGCCCAACGCGACGACGTCGGGCTGCTTGTCGAGCAGGTCGGCCGCCCGCACCATCGTCTCGCCGGTGAGTGGGTAGTAGCGCGGGTAGTTGTCCTTCTCGGCTTCGAGCGCGAAGAGCAACTTGCCATCCTCGATCGCTACGATCCCACCGTCGTGGCCCTCTTTCATGGACAGAATCAGCATCTAGTCACCGCACATCGCTCCTTCGGGGCCATGCCCGCCACGGCCCAACCACACGCCGTGGACGGATCGGCGCCGGTGTCATTCAAACCGCGCGAGGGATTGACCGGAAGATTCGCCGGGGTCGAACAATCAACGTCAGGCGCTCACGCTCTGCGGCTGCCACGGTGGCGCCGCCAGCGGGCTGGCGGCACGTCGCGCCATCGCCGCGAAGGCTCTCACCATCGCCGGGATGCTGTACCGGCCGCCCACGTGCGCACGCACCAACAGGCCGGCGTCGACGAGCGACTCGAGCACCTCGTCCGCAGAGGGAACCGAGATGCCCTGCACCGACGCGAGACCGATCGCGGTGATCCAGCGCGAACCGTCCCGCCCGAGCTGGTCGAGCGCGCGGCGTCCGGCGGAGGAGAGCATCTGGTACGCGGACGCGAAGCGGTCTCGCACGTTCACGTCGCCGATGCACAGGTTGACCATGAGCCGATCCCGGTCGGCCAGCAGCCCGGCCGTGTAGGCGATCGCCCACTCGGGCCGAGCCGCGATCATGCGGCCGATGATGCTGACCGCCAGCGGCAGGTCGCCACATAGCTCCGCCAGGCTGTCGGTCGCCTCGGGCTCGGCCTGCACCCGCTCGGTGCCGATCAGCTGCTCGAGCAGCGTCATCGACTCTTCCCGGTCGAATTTGGTCAGGTCGATGCGGTGGACACCGTCGAGACCGAGCAGTCGCGCCCGCCCGGTCACGATGATCTGGCTGTGGGCGAACCGCCCCAGCAGCGGCCGCACCTGGCATTCGTCGTGCGCGTTCTCCAGGAGCACCAGAAGCCGGCGCTGCGCCAGCAGCGATCGGCACAGACCGATCCGCTGCGTCGGGTCGTCCGGGACGTGCGACGCGGGGACGCCCAACGCGCGCAGGAATCCGTGCACGATCCCGTTCGGCGACTGGTTGTCGGGCCCACCGGCGCCGAGATCGGCGTAGAGCTGACCGTCCGGGTAGTCGGCCGCGACATCTTCGGCCAGACGCAACGCCAGCGCGGTCTTGCCTACTCCGATCGGCCCGCTGATCAGGATCGGGGTCCGCACCGGACCCGCTCGCCCGATGACCTGCATCGCGCTGTCCAGGGCCTCGGAGCGCCCGACGAACGTGGTCGTGCCGATGGGCAGCTGAGCCGGGCGCGCGAAGTTGGACGCCATACGTACGACCGGCCGCGTCTGCTCGCCACCGCCGACGGCGGTCTCGGCGGTGACCTTGCGCCAGCGCCGTTCCCACGTCGCCCAGTCGTCTCCGCAGGCCGTGACGAACGCGAGGGTCACCGGCAAGGTCGGCATGCGGTGACCGCTGGCCGCGCCGGACAGGACCGACGGTGCGAACAACGCCGTGCGCGCAAGCTCCCGGTAGCTCGGATTGCCCGCCCGCTTCCTCAACGCCCGCAGGTCGCGAGCGAACGCGGCGATTGGACCGTCGGCAGCATCCAGTGGACGTTCAGGTCTACCCATGCTTCCCCCTTAGCATAGAAAGAGCGAGATATGTCGCTGGGTGTCGGACTGCCGATCGGCCCGGCCGGTCGTGACGCAGGGGCATGCGCGCGGTTGACCGGGCCTGACCGGCCATGTGCGGGATCCGTCGACCTCGACGGCGATCACTGTCGCATTCGTCGTCCGAGGTCGCGTTTGTCGATGAGACGATGGGACCGGCCGCCATGCGGTCTCCGAATGCGCGTGTCCCTGGTGTTCGCCGCCGTCGGCCTGGAGCAATGCGCACGACAGTAAGGATGCAACAACTCTCCGTCAGGCTCAAGGCTAATGGCCAACTTGCCGGTTCCGCCCTAGTGGCACAGATCACTATTCCCATGCATAAACCGCTATAACTGCGACCGTCGTCGATGTGACACTGAGGTTCGGCGACGGTGAACTGTCCACTGTGCCTCGACGCACGGCAGGCCTGTTCGCGGTCGCTAGTCACACGAGTTTGATTGTCACGCTTGTGTAGCGTTGCGAAGTCCGTAACATAGATATGCATGTATATTCGCGTGACATCACGGACGAACAAGTCCGGTCAAGTCGTACGCTATCTCCAACTGGCTCACAATCAGTGGGACGCCCGGGCCAGGGTCTCGCGCACCAGAGTGCTCCACTCGCTCGGGCGCGAAGATCGGCTAGATCGCGCCGCGGTGGAGCGTCTCGTGGCCGCGCTGAGCCGGCTGCTGCAAAGGGCTCCCGCGGCGGAGGCCAGCACCACGGATTTGATGGTACCCGCGTCGCTCGCGGACCTGACGGTGACCGATGTGCGGGCGCTCGGCGGCGCGTTCGTTCTCGAGGGTCTGTGGCGGCGACTGGGCATTGACGCCGCGATTCGCACAGCGCTCGTCAGTCGCCATCTCGACACTGATGTCGATGCCGCGCAGGTCGAGCGGATCGCGTTCGGTCTCACCGCGAGCCGCGCGCTGCGGCCGAAGCCCGGTGCGGGTGAGGGTGTCCGCCGCGACGAGCACCTCGACGCCCTCGCCGCCGTCGACGGTGAAGCGTGCCATTTGGCGATGGAAAGTCTACTGAACATTTCCTCGACGCTCAGCCGGGACATCCATCGGCGTGTGGCCGAGATGCTCGGCCTCGACGTCGACGTGTTGTTTGTCGGGGCGATGGCGAGTCGGTTCTCCATGCGGGACGGCGCCGAACTCGCCGCGGGCCCGTCCGAGGACCAGGATGACGACTGGACCCGCGCGATGATCGGGGTGGCCATCACGCGCGAAGGCATACCGGTGCGCGTGTGGACGTGGCCGCGCGGCCGTGGCCGCGTCCCGACTCGAGGAGTCGATGATGACCTTCGCGGCTGGCCGTCGGCCCGCGTCGTGTGGGTCGCCGATCGCTCGTTCTCGTCGTCAGCCACTCACCGTCATCTTCAGCGGGGCGGCGGGCACTACATCATCGGCGAGAAGCTCCGACCGGGACCCGAGCCGGGCCCGGGCTCGGACGAGGCCATGGCCGCCCTGTCCCGGCGAGGCCGCTACCGGGTCATCTCCGACCGCCTCCGGATCAAGGAAGTCAAGATCGATAACGTCGGGGACCGATGGTTGATCTGCCGGTATCCCGACGCGGCCGAGCGGGACCGGCACGCCCGCGACGCCCTGGTCGCCCGCCTCGCCGGCCTGATCGACCGGTCCGAGTCGCTGTCGCGCACGGGTCTCGCCGAACTGCGCGGTGCGATCCGCACCCGGCCCGGCCTCAGCCACTTCGTGCGGACCACGCCCGCGGGACTGCTCCGGCTCGACTGCACCGCGATCCGGACCGCCGGGCGGCTCGACGGTGGGTACCTGCTGCGGTGCTCGGATCCGACGCTCTCGGCCGAGGAGATCGCCGTGGGCTACAAGCAGCTACTCGACGTCGAACGCGGGTGGCACGAGCTCACCGGCATGGGGGATCTGCGCCCGGTCCGCCGGGACCTTCACGACCGCATCCGCGTGCACGTGCTTCTCTGCTGGCTCGCGCTGTTGCTCGTCCGCGTCGCCGAGCTCGCGACCGGGCGCACATGGTCGGCCATCCGCGCCGAGCTCGACCGAATCCACATGGTCACGCTCACCAGCCCGGTCGGCACCTTCCGCCAGACCACCGCGCTCACGCGGGACCAGCGCGAGCTGCTGCGGGCACTGGGTCTCGAACCGCCGGACCAGATCCCGACAGGCTGAGGCTGCTCGGTGCAGGGATCGGCAACGGTTGATTGTTCTTCTCGAATCAAAGGTTCCGTTCAAAGCGCCTGCAAGGTGTAGTTCACCTCGACTCGCGAACCCCAACTACAGCGGAGCGACTATGGCGGACAATGATGTCGAGCTACTGGCAGTCGGGGCGGGACCGTCGAATCTCGCGCTCGCCGTGGCCCTCGAGGAGCTCGCCCCCGACCTCGCTAGTAGATCGCTCGTCATCGAGCGCGACCGGGAGGTCTCGTGGCAGCGCGGCATGCTGCTCCCGGAGGCGTTGTCACAGGTGTCGTTCCTCAAGGACCTCGTGACGTTGCGCAACCCACGCAGCCGCTTCTCCTTCCTCAACTACCTGCACGCCGTGGGCCGGCTCGACCATTTCGTGAACATGGGCAGCTTCGTGCCCTACCGCACCGAACTCGCCAACTACCTGAAGTGGACGGCCGAGTCGCTATCGCTGGTCGACCTCAGACTCAACCAGGAATGCGTCGAGATCAGCCCGACGTGGACCGACGGCACGCTGACGGGATGGGCGGTGCTGCTCGCCGACGGGCAGACGATCCGCAGCCGCTATCTCGTCCTCGGGGCCGGCCGGGACGCCCGGATCCCCGAGGCGTTGCGCGGTGTGGCACCCGAGCGGGTGATCCACAGCACGGAGTACGTGCAGCGGGTCGCCGCCCTGCCGCGGGATGTGCCGTACCGGGTCGCTGTCTTCGGCGCCGGGCAGAGCGCGGCGGAGCTGTTCTCCTCAGTGCAGTCGGATCTGCCCCTGTCCCGCCCCACGATGGTGATGCGTTCGATCGGCCTCATCACATACGAGACGAGCAAGTTCACCAACGAGCTGTACTTCCCCTCGTTCGTGGATGAGTTCCACGCGGCGGTTCCCGTGGCGCGCGAGCGCATCCTGGCCCAGATGCGGCACACCAACTACGCCGGCCTCGCCCCCGGCATGATGGACTCGCTGTACCGGCAGTTCTACCTCGACCGGCTCTCGGGCCGTAACCGCCTTCAGCTCATCCCGATGCACGACCTCACGGCCGCCCGGGACGAGGGCGACGAGGTCGTGCTGGAGCTGACCGATTGGCGCACGGGCGTCTCCCAACAGCTCGCCGTCGACCTCGTTCTGCTCGGCACCGGCTTCTCGCCGGAGATGCCGATGCTGATCCGCAAGCTGGCGAGCTCGATCGGCCTCTCGGAGATCGAGGTGACCCGGGACTACCGGCTCATCATCGACCGACCCAACACGGCGGCCTGCTACCTGCAGGGCGTGAACGAGGCGACCCACGGCATCGCGGACTCGCTGCTGAGCGTGCTCGCGATCCGTTCGAACGACATCCTGCAGGACATCCTCGCCCATCGAGCCGCCCACCCGGACGCGGCCGACGACGAGGCCGAACCCGACCGGATCCCCGCTCCGGCCGCCGCCGTGTGATGACTGAGAAAGGAACGTGGACATGCATCTTAGGTCACTGATGCGGGACGAGATGGTGCTCGAGAACGGCGCCTACGGGGAGCGGCTCGTGCCGTGGCTGCCGTTGAACGCTCCGTTCGAGGGCGCCTGGGTCGTGGTCAAGGCCGGTGCGGCAACCGGAGCCCACTCGCACCACGAGTACGAGATGTTCATCGCCATGAAGGGAAAGGCCGTGGTCGAGGCCGACGGCGAGCAGCGCCCCTTCGTGGCGGGCGACATCGTGCACCTGACGCCGGGCACCGTGCACCGAGCGATCAATGACAGCGACGAGGATTTCGAGTTCTACGCGATCTGGTGGGACACCGACATGTCCGAGCGCTTCGTCACGCAGCACGCGGGAACCGAGGGGAAGGCCTGAGCCGCAATGGGAGCAGCCGAGGGCGGGAGTGACCGGCTCAGCGTGATCATCGCCGGGCCACCCACATCCAATGGTGACCTGCACGTCGGGCACGTCGCCGGGCCCTACGTGGGTGCCGACGTCCACACGCGCTATCTGCGTGCGGTCGGCCGGCCGGTCACGTTCGCGTCGTGCACCGATGACAGCCAGACGTACGTCGTCACGACCGCGGCCCGCCTCGGCACCACCCCCACGGAACTCGTGGCCCGCTGCACGCCGTTGATCGAGACCGCGTTCGAGGCGATGGGCATGGAGCTTGACGGCTTCTCGCCGACCGACGACGGCTACCGGTCGATGGTCTACGACTACGTGAACCGGCTCTACGAGATGGGCAAGTTCCGGCTGCGCACGGTCCGGCTGCCGTTCGGGGAGCGGTCCGGCAAGTTCCTCGTGGAGGGCTTCGTCGGCGGCCTGTGCCCGACCTGCCTCGACGACAGCCGCGGCGGCTTCTGCGAGACGTGTGGGCACCCGATCGACTTCGACGGGCTGATCGACCCCTACTCGATCCTCGACAAGGGCGAGAAGGTCACCTACCGGGAGGCCGAGATCCTCGTCTTCCCGATGGAGGAGTACCGCGAGCGGCTGATCGCCTACCACGGCGAGCGGGCCGACCGGTGGCGCCCGCACGTCGTAACGCTCATGCGCGAGGTGCTCGCCAAGCCGCTGCCCGACTACCCGATCACCTATCCGGTCGAATGGGGCCTGCCCTCGCCGTTCCCCGAGACGCCCGGACAGACGCTCAACGCCTGGGTCGAGGGCATGCCGGCGTCGATCTACTGCACCGGCTGGTCGCGCTGGCGGCGGGGCCAGCAGGCGGCTCCCGACGACACCGCCTGGCGCACCGAACACGACGCTCGGGTGATCGTCTTCATGGGGTTCGACCCGCTCCACGTCTGG
>Ga0209382_10012892_pt1 | contig 10288 bp, 8 predicted proteins | sample SoiMetdeltSBSDD5_FD_187599 | JGI IMG/M metagenome (GOLD analysis project Ga0209382, IMG submission 187599) | Bulk soil microbial communities from a Populus tree surrounding site in Tennessee, USA - Soil MetaG P. deltoides SBSDD5 (SPAdes) (version 2) | ecosystem: Environmental > Terrestrial >...
GCAGGCCCCATGATCATGCGTGTCGGGGGTGCCCCGCGGACCGGTCGGCGTGTGCGAGAGTCGCCCGGTGGACATCGCGGTGATCGGGCTCGGGCTGATCGGCGGCTCACTGCTGCGGGCGCTCGCCACGCGTGGGCACCGGCTGCTGGCGTACGACGCCGACCCCGCGACCCGGGCCACCGCGCGTACCGCGGCCGCGCGCGCCCCGGCCGGTACCCGCTGGCAGGTCACCGGCAGCGTGCGGGACGCGGTCGCGACGAGCGAGCTGGCGGTCCTGGCGGTACCGCTGCCCGCGCTGCCCGGAGTGCTCGACGAGCTGTCCGGCGCGCTCTACACCGGCGTGGTCACGGACGTCACGTCGGTCAAGGGGCCGGTCCGGGACCTCGTCGCGGCCCGGCTGTACGGGCCCCACACGCGGGCGGCCGGGTTCGTCGGCGGCCACCCGATGGCCGGGCGGGAGACTTCCGGCTTCGCCAACGCCGACGCCGACCTGTTCACCGGCGCGGCCTGGGTGCTCTGCGTCGAACCGGACACCGCGCTCGCCGACTGGCTGGAGCTGGCCGCGCTGGTCACCTCGCTCGGCGCGCGGGTCGTCCCCGCCACGGCGGACGAACACGACCGTGCGGTCGCCGCGATCAGCCACGTGCCGCACCTGCTCGCCGCGGCCACGGTCGCCGTGGCATCGGGTGACCCGCTGGCGCTGACGCTGGGCGCCGGGTCGTTCCGCGACGGTACCAGGGTCGCGGCCGCCAGGCCGGACCTGGTGGCGGCCATGTGCGCCGGCAACGCGGACGCGGTGACGGCGGCGCTCGACGCCGTGCTGGCTGCGCTGGCCGACGCGCGCGCCGGGCTGACCGACCCGCCCGCGCTGCGGGCCTGGCTCAGCGGACCGCAGGCGGTCCGGGCGGCGTGGCCACCGGCGCCCGCGTCGAGCATCGAGCTGCCGGCCCGCGCCGACACCCTGCTGCGGCTCGGGCGGGTGGGTGGCTGGATCACCGTGGTGGCGCCGGACCGGCGGACGGTCACCGCCGTCCGTCCCGGGTGACCACCCGGGCGTCCGTGACCAGCGCGGTCACGAGCGTGTGCGGCGTGACGTCGAACGCCGGGTTGACCGCGTCCGCACCCGCCGGCGCGATCGTGCCGAGCACCTCGGCCGGCCCGCGGTCCTCGATCGTGACATCCGCACCGGTCGCCGTGTCCCTATCCAATGTGGACTCCGGCGCGACGACGATGAACGGGATGCCGGCCGCGTTGGCACCCAGCGCGTGCGCGTAGCTGCCCACCTTGTTCACCACGTCGCCGTTGCGGCAGACCCGGTCCGCGCCGAGAATGACCGCGTCCACCTCGCCCCGCGCCATCAGGAACGGCCCGGCACCGTCCACGGCCACCCGGTACGGGATGCCGAGGCGGCCCAGCTCCCACGCGGTCAGCCGGGCTCCCTGCAACAACGGCCGGGTCTCGCTCGCGATGACCCCGCCCAGCGTTCCGCGCCGGTGCAACTCGGCCACGACCGCGAGCGCGGTGCCGCCGGTGACCGTGGCCAGCCCGCCGGTGTTGCAGTGGGTCAGCAGTCTCGGCGACCGTCCACAGAGGTCGGTCACGAGGTCGGCGCCCCGTTCGGCCATCCGGGTCGAGCTGGCGATCTCCTCCTCCCGGACCCGCACGGCCTCACCGAGCACGGCATCCGGGCCGTCGGGCAGCCGCGCCGCCGCCCGTCGGACGCCGCGGGCCAGGTTCACCGCCGTCGGGCGGGCACTCTCCAGCCGCCGTACGGCCTCCGCCAGCCCGTCCGGGTCGCCGGCGAACTGCCGGGCCGCCAGCGCGACCCCGAACGCACCGGCCACCCCCAGGGCGGGCGCACCGCGCACCGCGAGGCTGCGGATCGCGTCCACCAGTTCATCCACAGTAGACAGTCGCAGCCAGCGCTCGGTGGCCGGCAGCGCGGTCTGGTCGATGATCTGGAGGGTGCCATCCACCCAGTCGATCGTCCGCATGCCTTGACGGTACGCGCTACCTCAGCTCGCCGGTACCTACGCCTCGAACGCACCCGGCAGGCCTCACGATGCCGCGCGTCGAACCCGCACCGCGCCGTCCGGCCTCGACTCCGACGCGGTAGGTTGAGCGTCGTGACTGCCCGGGACCCGGTCGCCGACCTGCGCCGCATCGCGTTCCTGCTGGAACGGGCCAACGAGGCGTCGTACCGGGTGCGGGCGTTCCGGTCCGCGGCCAACGCGCTGGCCGCGCTCGACCGGAGCGAGATTGCGGAGCGTGCGACGGCCGGTACGCTCCGGCAGATCAAGGGCGTCGGTGACGTGACCGCCCGCTGCGTCGCCGAGTCGATCGCCGGTGCGGAGCCCGTCTACCTGCGGCGGCTGCTCGACACCGAGGGCACGGACCTGGACGAGGCGGCCACCGCGTTGCGGACCGCGTTGCGGGGCGACTGCCACTCGCACTCGGACTGGTCGGACGGTGGCTCGCCGATCGAGGAGATGGCGCTCGCCGCCGCCGACCTGGGCCACGAGTTCCTCGTCCTGACCGACCACTCGCCGCGCCTGACCGTGGCGAACGGGCTATCCGCGGAGAAGCTGCGACAGCAGGTCGAGTACGTCCGGCGGCTCAACGCCCAGCTGCCGGAGGACTTCCGGATCCTCACCGGGATCGAGGTGGACATCCTCGCCGACGGATCGCTCGACCAGGACGAGGACCTACTGGCCTCACTGGACGTCGTGGTCGGCTCCATCCACAGTGGTCTGAGGGAGCCGGCCGACACGATGACCGCACGCATGCTCGCCGCGATCGCCAACCCGAACCTGGACATTCTCGGGCACTGCACCGGCCGGAAGGTGTCGGCCGGCGCCGGCTCCGACCGCAGCCACCGGTCCGGGCGGACCCGGCCGGAGAGCACGTTCGACGCGGACGCCGTCTTCGCCGCCTGCGTCGAGCACGACAAGGCCGTCGAGATCAACTGCCGGCCGGACCGGCTGGACCCACCCAAGCGGCTGCTGCGCCTGGCACTGGAGGCCGGCTGCCGGTTCGCCATCAACACCGACGCGCACGCGCCGGGGCAGCTCGACTGGCTGTACTACGGCTGCGAGCGGGCGGCGCTCTGCGGGGTACCGCCGGACCGGATCGTCAACACCTGGTCGGCGGATGAGCTCGCCGCGTGGGCCAGCTCGCGGGGCTGACCGTCGGGTTCGACGGCGCGCTTGGGCCGGAACAGCAGGCCCTGCGAGACGGCCACGCCGAGCAGCACGATCAACGCGCCCACCGGCTGGTACCACGACACGTGCTCGTCGAGCGCGATCACGCCGATGAAGACCGCGAACACCGGGATCACGTACGTCACCGTGGACGCCCCGGTCGCCCCGATCAGCTCGATGTTCCGCAGGTTGATGACGAAGGCGAGCCCGGTGCCGAGGATGCCCAACGCCAGGACGCTCCCGATCACGTCCGCGGAGAGCCGGGTCGGCACCGGCGGCGCGCCGGCCGCCAGCGGCGCGATGATCGCCAGCTGCCCCGTGGCGAGCAGCAACTGGGCGGCGGAGACCGAGACACCGGTCTCTGCCCGGCCGGCGACGAACCTGCGCAGGTACGGGATGGCGACGCCGTAGCAGGCCGCGGCCGCGAAGCACATGAGCTGGCCGGTCAGCGCGGCGCCACCGATGCCCTGCCAGGCCCCGAGCACGACGAGCACACCGACGAACCCGGTCAGCAGGCCGGCCGTGCGCCGCGCGGTCATCCGCTCGGTACGGAACGCCAGGACCGCGACCGGCAGGACCACCAGCGGCGTGACCGCGTTCCAGATGCCGGCGAGCACGGAGGAGACCCGCTCCTCGCCGTACCCGAACAGGGTGTGCGGGATGGCGACGCCGATCGCGCCGAGGACGGCCAGGTGCCCCCACAGCTTGGGATCGCGCGGCAGCCGGTCGCGGGTCACGACGAGCACCACGAGCAGCGTGAGCGCCCCCGACACGCACCGGCCCAGGGTCAGGTACATCGGGTGCAGCTCGCGCACGCCCACCTTGATGAACAGGAAGCTGGAGCCCCATATCGCGGCGAGCAGAATGAAACCGGGCAGCCAGCGTATCGACCGTACAGGTGGCGCGGCAGTTACAGCGGCGGTCACCCGTCCACTCTGCCTCACCGTCGCGGTGCCGTCGCGCGACTTTCCGACATGACGGTACGAATAGCTGTCACACCGCACCCTCGTCGGGACCCCTGGTGATCGGAAAGGCGGGAAAATCGGTCGGCGGCCTTTCCCGGGCGTCGCGTAAGGTCGGGCGGGTGAGACGAGTAGATGACATCGCCAACCGCTACGTCGACGCGTGGGCGCCGCTCACCCCCACCGGCGCGACCTACGTCGGCATCGGCGGGTACGACGACACCTTGGATGATCTTTCACCGGACGGGTACGCCGCACTGGCCGACCTGGGCCGGCGCGCGCTGGCCGAGCTCGACGGGGTGGACCCGGTCGACGAGCGTGAGCGGGTCGCGAAGGAGGCCATGCAGGAGCGGCTCGGCCGGGAGGTCGCACTGTACGACGCCGGCGAGACCAGCCAGCTGAGCGTCATCGTCAGCGCGCTGCACAACATCCGCCAGGTGTTCGACCTCATGCCGACCGAGGGCGAGGAGGCCGTGTCGAACATCGTCTCGCGCCTGTCGCAGTTCCCGCGCGCGCTGGAGCAGTACAAGCGGACCCTGCTCGACGGCGCGGCCCGGGGCCACGTGAGCGCCCGCCACCAGATGGTCGAGGTGGCCAAGCAGTGCGACATCTGGATCAGCGCGGACGGTGACGACTTCTACCGGACGCTCGCCCGCGGGCTCGAGGCCACCGGGACGCTGCGGGCCGACCTGGACCGCGCGGTCGAGACCGCCACCGAGGCGACCGCCGAGTTCGGCCGGTTCCTGCGCGAGGACCTGGCCCCGCTGGCGCCCGAGAAGCAGGCCGCCGGCCCGGAGCGGTACGAGCTGAACTCGCAGTACTACCTCGGCGCCAAGGTCGACCTGGACGAGGCGTACGCGTGGGGCTTCGAGGAACTGCACCGGCTGGAGACCGAGATGCGTGCCGTGGCGGCGCGGATCGTCGGGCCCGGCGCGAGCATCGACGAGGCGGTGGCCGCGCTCGACGCGGACCCGGCCCGCAACATCGTCGGCAAGGAAGCCTTCCGGGACTGGATGCAGAACCTCGCTGACAAGGCGATCGCCGACCTGCACGGCACGCACTTCGACATCCCGGAACAGGTACGCCGGATCGAGTGCATGCTGGCGCCGACGAGCGACGGCGGCATCTACTACACCGGGCCGAGCGAGGATTTCGAGCGGCCCGGCCGGATGTGGTGGGCGGTGCCGCTCGGCATCAACGAGTTCTCCACCTGGCGCGAGGTCACCACCGTGTACCACGAGGGTGTCCCCGGCCATCACCTGCAGGTGGCGCAGACCCAGGTCCGGGCCGAGCTGCTCAACCGCTGGCAACGGTTGCTGTGCTGGTGCTCCGGGCACGGCGAGGGCTGGGCGCTCTACTCGGAGCGGCTCATGGACGACCTCGGCTACCTCGAGGACCCCGGCGACAAGCTGGGCATGCTGGACGGGCAGGCGTTCCGGGCCGCCCGCGTCATCGTCGACATCGGCATGCACCTGGAGAAGGCGATCCCGGCCGACAACCCGTTCGGCTTCCGCCCGGGCGAGCGCTGGACGCCCGACCTGGGCTGGGAGTTCATGCGGGCGCACTGCCGGATCCCGGACGAGAACCTGCGGTTCGAGCTGAACCGCTACCTCGGCTGGCCGGGACAGGCGCCGGCGTACAAGATCGGTGAGCGCATCTGGCTGCAGGCGCGCGAGGACGCCAAGGCCCGCAAGGGGCACACCTTCGACCTGAGGGCGTTCCACCGGGACGCGTTGAACCTCGGCGCGCTCGGCCTCGACCCGCTGCAACGGGCGCTGGCCCGGCTGTAGGGACGCCAGTGGTGGCGAGGGGCGTGCTGGACGGTGTGCTCGTCGCGGACTTCTCCCGGGTACTCGCTGGGCCGCTCGCCACCATGACCCTCGCCGACCTCGGCGCCGACGTCGTCAAGGTGGAACGGCCCGGTACCGGCGACGTGACCCGCTCGTGGCTGCCGCCCACCGACGACAGTGGACGGTCCACGTACTACCTCGCGGTGAACCGGAACAAGCGCAGCGTCGCGCTCGATCTGTCCACACCGGACGGTGCCACGGTCGCGCGTGAGCTGGCGCTGCGCGCCGACGTGCTGGTGGAGAACTTCGCGCCCGGCACGATGGAGCGCTTCGGCCTCGGCTACCGGCAGCTCGTGGACGACAACCCGCGGCTGGTCTACGCCTCGTGCACCGGGTTCGGCGCGGGCAGCGCGCTGCCCGGCTACGACTTCCTGGTGCAGGCGGTCGGCGGCCTCATGTCGGTCACCGGCGCGCCGGACGGCCCGCCGACCAAGGCCGGCGTCGCCCTCGTGGACGTGCTCGCCGGGCAGAACCTCGCCACCGGCGTGCTTGCCGCCCTGCTCGTCCGGCAGCGTACCGGGCGGGGGCAGCGGGTCGAGGTGTCGCTGCTCGGCAGCCTGCTCGCCGCGCTGGTCAACCAGGCCTCCGCGTACCTCAACGCCGGTACCGTCCCGGTCCGGATGGGCAATGCCCACCCGAGCATCGCGCCGTACGAGACGCTCCAGGCGGCCGACCGGCCGATCGCGGTCGCGGTCGGCAACGACGCGCAGTTCGGTCGCCTGGCCGCCGTCGTGGGCGGCGTTACGCCGGACGATGCGCGCTTCGCCAGCAACGCCGACCGGGTACGCCACCGCGCGGCGCTGGTGGCCCTGCTGGAGGAACGGCTGTCGACCCGTACCGCCGCCGAGTGGGTGGCCGACCTGACCGCAGCCGGGGTGCCGTGCGGAGTGGTGAACCCGATCGACGAGGCGTTCGCGCTCGCCGAGCGGCTGGGCCTCGACCCGGTCGTCACGCTGGCCGGTACGAGGTCCGTCGCCTGCCCGATCGGATTGTCCGAGAACCCGGCCAGCTACCGCAGCCCACCGCCCGCGCTCGGCGAGCACACCGCTACGGGGTGGTGACCCGCAGGTCCGGGGCGAGCAGCGTGCGGCAGTCCACGAAGACGAGCTCGATGTCGGGGTCGGTGAAGAACATCTCCGGCAGCGTCAGCGGCGGCGGCGAGTCGGGGGTGAAGGTCAGCTCGATGAGCCCGAACACCTTGCCGGTGAAGCGGCTCGTGTAGAACTGGACGCGCTCCTCCGCGGACCTCTCCACGGTCAGCGCCGAGCTGGTCAGCGTGACGTTCCGGCCGGCGGGATCGATGGTGACCAGCCGGAAGTTGTTCGTGGTCGAGCTGTTCATCGTGAACAGCAGGGCCCGGATGCTCACGGTGGGGTTGACGGTGGGGAGCGACACCACACCGTCGAAGGACAGGCCGCTCATCGAGACCCGGCTGCCGGTCATCCGGCCGGGTCGGGCGGCGACCGGTGGCTGGTCCGCTGCCGCCGCGAGCTGCCTCGGCTTCGGCGCGGGCGCGCTCGTCGTCGAGCAGGGGGTCGGTCCGGGCCTGGCGGGAGCCGGCGAAGCGCCACCGCCACCGCGGCTGGCTGTCGGGCTCGGCGCCGGCGCAGGGGATGACGTCTCGGGCGTCGGGGTCGGTGTGGGATCCGCCTGCTGCTGCCCGCCACCGAACAGGCCACCGAGGAAGTCGCCGACGCCGTCGATGAGCTCCTGGATCGGGTTGCCGTTCTCGTCCGTGGCTGTCGGCGTCGGGGACGGCGCCACGCTGGGCGGCGGCGGAGCCGGTGCGGGTGGCTTCGGCGCCGGCGGCCGGGGTGCGGTGGTTGCCGGCGGGCACGGGGCCGCGTGGGCCGCCCGCGGGGTAGGCAGCACCGCGACCGCGGCGGCGGCCAGCGTCACCGGGATCATCGTGATCGAGAGAAAGGGTGGCGGGCTGCGCCTCGGCTCGGCGCCACCACCCGGGTCCGCGCTCCACCTGGGATCGTCGGACTGCAGCGGAGCGGTCTGGGCGATGGGCCGCTGCGGCGGGATCGGCGCGGTGGTCGCCGCCGGCAGCACGTCGGTGAGGGGGCCGGTCCGCGGCCGCCCGCTGAGCAGATCGTCCATGGTGGCCGGTTCCGCGGCGGGCTCCGCCTCCGGCGAGCCGTGTCCGGGCTCCGGCTCGTCAGGGACAGCCCGGGCCGGCTCCACCGGGGCCACCGGTACCCACGCCGCGCTCAGCGAGCCGCCGATGATGCCCAGGAACATGCCGATGAAGAAGCCACCGAGGTTGACTCCGATCAGCGAGTAGACGGCGACCAGCGCGGCGAGTACGCCGTAGAAGATGCGCTGGGCGGGAGTCACCCAGGTGAGCAGTCCACAGAGGACCAGCGTGGCCGAGATCGCGTAGTACTGGAAACCTTCGAGTCCGACGCGCAACTGCAGCTCGCCGAGGTTCAGGTTGCCGCTGAAGAAGATCTCGATCCCGGCGAGCATGGTGAGCAGGCCGCCCCAGAACGGCCGGCCCCGCCGCCAGCGCCGGAAGTTGCGCCAGCCGCGGGCCAGCGCGCCGGAACGCCGCGCGGCTGGTGCCGGAGCCGTTGTCACGTACGCCTCCAGGTCCTCGGAAGGGGGTCAGGCACGGTCGGGTCCGCGGTGCCTGAGCCACCGCGGACCCGTCGCGCGACTACTCGATGGTGCCGAAGCACTCCTCGCCCTGCAGGTTTACCTTGAGGCTCAGGCCCTGCACGGTGAACGTGCCGGCCTGGGTGCTGTACGCGACCTGCTGGAGGTTGCGGATCTCGACCCGGTCGGCCTCCTGGCCGAAGCTGCCCGGTAGGCCCACGCCACCCGGCCCGCCCTCGGTCAGCTTGGAGCTGTCCGTGCCGATCCGGATGTTGGTGAACGTGGCGTCGCCGCCGAGCTGGTCGAGGCCGATCTGCAGGTTGTCGGCGGTGACCGTCTTGCCGTCCCGGCCGCCCCGGATGACCAGGCTGATCGCGCCGACCTTCACCGACTGGCACAGGTTGGTGAGGGTGGCGAAGTCGATGTTCGAGCCGGCGACCGGAATCTGCGTGCCGTCGGGCTTGACCACCACGGTCGGGTACTGGGCGAACCCGTCGCCGACCAGGGAGTCGGCGGAGACCTTGAAGGTCTGCCCGGAGACGTTGAGCGCGATCGGCACGGCACCGTTGGCCACGCCGGCCATGAGGCCGGCGCCGAGCACGGCGGCCGGCAGGGCTACGAGGGCGAAGCGCCGCCATCTGGTGCGCCCCAGCACCAGATTGCCTTGCGAGTCCTTCACGGATCCTCCTCGCGGAAGTCACCGACGCGGCCGCGCGCTCGGTGAGACGTGCGCTGGGGTGTACCGACTCGCCCGCTGGAGCACCCGGCAGGCGGCACAGATGTTTCCGCGAAGTAACCCCGGCCACAAGCCCCTTGCTACTCACGAGTAACAGAGTCGCCGGGTGCCTGTTACCGGTGGTAGTCGCGAGGCCCGCGAGCCTGCCGGTTCGGGCCAGCCTTCGTGGGGCGAAAGCGGACGAAAGGGCGGGTCGTCGTCACCAGATGTGACCGGCACCACACCTGGTCACGATTTGATAACAGGTCCAGATGCCCATACGGGACAACCAGTTCGGATGGTCTTGGCCGCCCGAACGGACACGCCACGACCGGGTACCCCTCCTGACCATCGCTCGTACACCCGTTCGATAACATACCGTGATGGAACAGCGGAAGCACTGGTGGAACTCCCGGTGGGGAAGGATCGCCCGCAAGGACGTCTACCTGCGTGTTGATGGGGACCGATGGTTCGTGGAGGCGCGTGAAGGTGGAGCCGACGGTCACTCTCGGTGGTGGGAGGTCGGCGACGAGGACCGCGCACTGGAGATCGTCGAAGGCCTGCTCGCCGGGTCGTCCGACTGGCGGGAGATAACCCAGAGATAGCCGGGCGCATCCGCGCTAGGAACGTCTCCATGCGACCCGCGCCCGGAGAGCTGCTGCACTTCTCGGAAGACCCGACGATCACGCGCTTCGTCCCGCACGTCGCGGCCACCGCGCAACAGCCGGAGGCGTACGTCTGGGCGGTCGACCACGACCGCGCGCCGGACTACTGGTTCCCGCGCCAGTGCCCGCGCGGCATGGCCTGGGCCACGCCGACCACGTCCTGGGCCGACCGGGAGCGCATCATCGGCGCCGGGTGCGGCGAGCGGGTCCACGCGATCGAGTACGACTGGCTCGACGCGATCCGGGACGTCCGGCTGTACGCGTACCGTCTCCCCACCGAGCCGTTCCGCGC
>Ga0209382_10012895_pt1 | contig 10288 bp, 13 predicted proteins | sample SoiMetdeltSBSDD5_FD_187599 | JGI IMG/M metagenome (GOLD analysis project Ga0209382, IMG submission 187599) | Bulk soil microbial communities from a Populus tree surrounding site in Tennessee, USA - Soil MetaG P. deltoides SBSDD5 (SPAdes) (version 2) | ecosystem: Environmental > Terrestrial >...
CTCCGGACGCCACCGGGCGAGCAGCGATCGCAGCACCCGTCCTCCATCCATCGGATATGCAGGCAGCAGGTTGAACAATCCCAAGGTCAAATTGCCCACGCCGATCCGTTGCGCCAGGTTCGTGTCCGTCGGCTTCACCAGCTCTTCCAGCGGGACGATGGCATGCACCTGCCAGAACCACAATGCGATCGCGCCGGCGATCACAAAATTCACCGCCGGTCCGGCAAGCGCGATCCAGAGCTCCTGTGTAGCCTTGGGCTGTTTGTCCAGGCGCGCCAGGCCGCCGATCGGAAACATGACGATCTCGACCGTCCGTATCCCGTACCGTCGCGCCACCAGGGCATGCCCCATCTCATGCAGGAGCACCGATCCAAATAACGCCAGGACATAAATCGCAGTGCTCGCGCCGGACTGCCGTTCGCCGATTCCGATGAACAACAAAAACGCCAGCAAGAGCAGGAAAGTAAAGTGAAGCCGGATCGGTACGCCGAAGAGCTTGAGTATTCCAATCGAGCCGCCCGTCAGCGCCTGATTCTCCATGCCTACTTTAATTCTCTCCTAAGAGCTGGAGCGCTACAATGTAGCGATGCCCGAAGAGTCCCATCCAAAGCCTGAATCATTTGAACAGTGCCTGGATCAACTCGAAAAAGTCGTCAAGGAACTGGAAGCCGGCGACCTGCAGCTGGAAAGATCCCTGGCGCTTTTCGAACAGGGCATGGCGCTCAGCGAAAGCTGCCGGAAACAGCTCGAGGAAGCCGAAACCCGGATTGAGCTGCTCATCAAAAAGGACGGCAAGATGCAAGCCGAGCCGTTCAGTCCCGAGAAAGGATGAGCTTCCGCGAATTTCTTGTTCGACAGCAGCAGCTCGTCGACCATGAGCTCGACCGCCTGGTTCCCGAAGAGTCCGCTCCACCCGCAACCATTCACCGTGCCATGCGTTACAGCCTGTTTGCAGGCGGCAAGCGGATCCGTCCTCTGCTCTGTCTTTGCGCCGGATCGGCCGTTTCGGATAACACCGACGGCCTCGTCACCGCCGCCTGCACGCTCGAATTCATTCACACCTACTCATTGATTCACGACGATCTGCCCGCTCTTGATAACGACGACTATCGCCGCGGCAAGCTGACCTGTCACCGGGTATTCGGCGAGGCCATCGCGATTCTGGCCGGCGACGCGCTTCTCACTCTGGCGTTCCAAGTCCTGTCCACGCGCCTCTCGGTGAATGATTCCCGCAATGTCCAGCTAATAGGCGAGCTCTCAGAAGCCGCGGGAACAGTCGGCGGCATGATCGGAGGTCAGGTGGCGGACATTGAGGGAGAGGGCAAGCCGCCCGACGCCGAGCTCCTCGAAAATATTCATCGCGCCAAGACCGGCGCCTTGCTTCGCGCCAGCGTCCGCATGGGCGCGATCTACGCCGGCGGCTCTCCCGAACAGACCGCCGCGATGTCCTGTTACGGTGAGCACATCGGCCTGGCCTTCCAGATGATCGACGACATCCTCGACGTCGAAGAATCCTCAGAAACGCTCGGCAAGACGGCGGGCAAGGACGTCCAGCAGCTCAAGATCACCTTCCCCGCGGTGTACGGCCTCGCTGAATCGCGACGCATGGCCGAAGTCGAGCGCCAAAAAGCGCATGCCGCGCTCGAGCCTTTCGGACCCCGCGCCCAGCGGCTGCACGAGCTGGCCGACCTGATCGTTCAGCGCAAAACCTGATGAAGATCCGGCTCGACGTCATGCTCACCGAGCGGGGCCTCGCCGAATCGAGAGAGAAAGCCCAGGCCTTGGTCCTCGCCGGAGAAGTGCTCATCAACGGCGTCAAAGCGCAAAAGCCAGGTCAAAGCGTCCCCCCCGACGCCGACCTGCAGGTGCTGCGGCGGCCCCCATACGTCAGCCGCGGCGGACAGAAACTCGAAGCCGCCGTCGACCATTTTCAAATCAAGGTAGCGGAGCGAATCTGCCTCGATATCGGCGCATCCACCGGTGGATTCACTGACTGCCTCCTGCAGCGCGGTGCTGCCCGCGTGCACATCGTCGACGTCGGCTCCGGCCAACTCGACTGGAAACTGCGCAGCGATCCACGAGTCGTCCTGCACGAGCGCCTCAATGCGCGCTACCTCCGCTACGAGGATATCGGCGAGCGTGTCGACCTGCTGGTCTGCGACGTGAGCTTCATCTCGGTGACCTTGATTCTGCCCGCGCTCCCGCCCTTGTTACAGCCGGACGCGGAAATGGTTATACTCATCAAGCCCCAGTTTGAAGTCGGCAAGGATCAGATCGGCAAGGGCGGTATCGTGCGCGATCCGGAGTTGCACCGCTCCGCCTGCGAGCGCGTCGAAAGCGTTGTGCGGCAGATGAATTACAAAACCGATATCATCGAGAGTCCGATTCTAGGAGCGGAAGGGAACAAAGAATTTCTACTGTATGCCCGACATTAAAACAGTAGGGATATTCTCCAAACCGGACGTGCCGGCCGCCGCCGGGCTGGTCCCCAAGTTGATCGACTGGCTTCGCGGGCGCGGCCTCCGTGTCCGTTGCGACGCCGAGACCGCCTCCTACGCCGGCAAATGCGACGGACTCCCCCGCCCCGATGTTCCCGAAGGCTGCGATCTGGTCATCGTCCTCGGAGGCGACGGCACGCTGCTCTCGGCGGCTCGAGCGATCAGTGGCCGTGAGATCCCCCTGTTTCCCGTGAATCTCGGCGGACTGGGCTTCCTCACCGCCATCACCATCGACGAAGTATTCCCCGAGCTGGAGCGCGCATTCCGTGGTGAACATCGGGTCGGCTTGCGTAAAATGCTCGAAGTCGAACTGGTGCGCCAGGGTCAGATGGTCGCCCACTACGAAGCCCTCAACGACGCCGTCATCAACAAAGCGTCTCTCGCCCGCATGATCGACCTCGACGCCTACGTCGACGAGATGTTCGTTTGCGCCTATAAAGTAGACGGCCTGATCGTCGCCACTCCGACCGGCTCCACGGCCTATTCGCTCTCAGCGGGCGGACCCATTATCTTTCCCTCGGTAGCGGCGTTCTGCATCACGCCCATCTGCCCGCACATGCTCACCAACCGCCCGGTGATCGTGCCCGAGTCGAGCGTGATCAAAGTTGTGTGTTTAGCGCAAAGCGGCGCGGCGTTTTTGACGATCGACGGCCAGGTGGGCGAGCCTCTCCTCAATGGCGATCAGATCGTCTGCCGCACGTCAGTCTATGCGATCCACCTCATCCGGCCGCCGCGCATGAAATTCTTCGACGTGCTGCGCGCGAAGCTCAAGTGGGGCGAACGCTAAGTCACTGTGGAACAAGCTTTAGCTTGTTCGTTCAACGAGATTTCTTCGCAAAGTACTTCTTCAGCGGGCCCCAATAGTAATCGATCCAGCCCTGCCGGTACGACTCCACCTGAGACTCCGGAACCTTCGAGTGCACCATAGTTACTTCCGTGCCGTTGTCTTTTTGCACGAACGTCCACTCGATCTTTGAGGGAGGAGCGTCTTCCGGCCACTCCGAAGTGGTCCACTCCTGCACGATCCGTCGCGGGGGATCGAGTTCCAGATGCTTTCCGCTGATGTAGCCGTCCCACGCGGTAAATTCACCGCCCACGCGCGGATCGCCGGTGGCCGCCGATCCCGTGAACGCCGCATGCGTCTTCGGATCCAACAAGGCGTCATAAACCTGCGTGGTCTTGACGCCCTCGATCAACTCAGTTTGCTTGATCGTCTTTGACGCCATGAAAACTAGATGGGGCGATCGTCAAAGCGGTCCAGGTAAACCTCCACATAGACCGACCCCAGGGCCGTGCCCTTGGCCGGATTGCTGCCAAGGCCCTTGCAGGGGAACTTGCGCCCGATCAAATAGCCGTACTTTCCATTGGCATTTAACACTTCGTAGGTCCCGGTAAAAGGCCCGCCCACACTGAACAGATTTCCGAGCGGGTGGTTCGCAATCGCCAGCGGCGGCGCGAGGAATCGCCCTGTTACCTGTGCCCGGAAGATGATCTGATCGCCGTCGATATCGCTGATCATCACCAGGTCGTCGGCCTGGAAGACCGGAGGGGGAACCGGCAGAAACTGAAAATTGGTGATCGTTGTGCCGTTGAGCCGGCCTGTGGCCGTTCCTGCGCGGACACCGTCACCCGTCGGCGGAAAGCTCAGCACGTCGTCCTGCTGGATGAAGAGCAGCCCCTGCTGGTTGACCGCGTTGATAGGAGTCGCGGCGGACACCTTCTCTTTACTACCAAGACCCACAATCCCGAGTAGGCCACCCAATATCGTTCGTCGATTCTGCATCAGTTCATCTCCTTGTATGGCAAAGACATCTCTGCCGTTTTTTATTTGGCCGCGCGCACTATTTGGAACCTCCCAGAACTAGCCGGAGGCCCATGCCGACGACGTGCGCGAAATTGCGATACTCGCCGTTCGTCCACTTAATTCCGTTTTCAGGTACCGCCGTGGTGCGATTGACAAACTTCATCGCCTCGTAAAACAGCGTGAACTCTTTGTTGGAAATTCGCTTCGTCGCCCCTACTGTGAAGCTGTGCCGATTAGCATCGGGGAACAGCGGACCTACCGACTTCTCCACTACCGGCGAGCGATCGAACATGTATCCGGTTCGCACCGTCATTGTTTCGCTGAGCGGTTTGGCGATCCCCGCCCCGATCTGATACGAGTTTTCGAAGTCGAATATCAGCCGCTCCTCTGCGGGCGTGCGCACGTCCGGATTTTTTTCTTCGGTCTGGCTGAAGTTGAGCGGCACGCTGGAGAAACGCTTAAAATCCTGCAGACGGAAATCGAACGAGATCGTTGTATTCCAAAAAGCCGAGTTGGCGATGCCGATTGCGTAGTGAGCCGGTGTCGTGAAAGTACCGCTCACATCCTGGTTGGGAAACGCCTTATCCAAGATATCGTCATCGAGGAACGGCGCAAGCGTGAAGTCTTTTCCAAACGCGAACGACGCCTTTCCTTTCAGATGATGCGTCACCGGGCTCCGCCAGCTCAGACCGACGCTCGTCTTCGTACCTGGATGCTTCCACATGAACCCGGCCGAGTAACCGGGGGTGTTGCTCGTTCCCGCAATCCGCGACCGGCCCTCCGGCAACAGCCGCGCAATCGATCGCGCCGCCTGCTCTTTATCGGCTCCGGGAAAAACGTCGCTCGCCGCCTCGCGGCCGAACTCCAATCCGTCGTCCAACGGATTGAGAATGCTCTGCTCGAGGAAGAGGTGCGTATGCACCCACGCCACTCCGACGGCCACCGCGGCGTTCGGCGAAAGCTTATAAGCTACCGTCGGCTGAAACCAGTAAGACTGCAGCGCCACACGAGTTCCCGCGAAACGGCCGACATACTTTGTCCCCTTCGGATCACCGTCGTTAAAATTGGTGAAGTTCGCCGAAAGCCCGAACGGCACGTACAGCCCGAATCCAAAAGTCAGCCGCGGCGACAATTGCTTGGTGAAGGACATCTGCGCCACCGGAATGAATTTTGGTTTAATCGAACCGTGATAGCCCTTCTCGGGCACTGTTGTGCCTGGAGGAGTTGTGGTGGGGAAGTAGCGGAAGATACCAATTACCGCCTCCGCGTCCATCTGCATGTGCGTTCCCGGCTGAAACGCGATTCCGGCGGGATTGTAGTACATCGCCGATCCATCGTCGGCGATAGCCGTATAGGCCGTGCCCATTCCACTCGCTTTCGCGCCCTGTTCGTGAATCGAAAAGGCAGAGCCCCAGATGGCGTTCACCGCTGCCAGGAAAAGAACACCGAAAGAAAAAAACTGACGTATCAAGCCACGCTCCTTGACACACACATGCGACCTTGATGTTGACGGCAACGCGTCGCAGTACCTGTAGGCATTCGGGGACGAAGAGATAGCCTAACACAGTCTGGTACTGCTACACCATAGGAAATTTCCCTTGTAGGGGAGGCGGGATATGTCGGCTGGCGGATTTACCGGATCTCGAGGATCTCTTTTTCCTTCGCCCGAGCGGATTGATCCAGCTTACCCATATAATTGTCAGTCATTTTCTGGATTTCGTCGTGCGCGCGCCGGTCGTCATCCTCGGTAATCGACTTATCTTTGAGGAGCTTCTTCACAGACTCGTTCCCATCCCGGCGTATATTTCGTAACGCCACTCGATGATTCTCGGCGATGCCGTGAAGCTGCTTGACCAACTCCTTGCGCCGCTCTTCGGTCAGCGGTGGTACCGGGATGCGGATCAGCTTGCCGTCGTTCGCCGGATTGAGTCCGAGATTGGAGGCGCGTATCGCCTTTTCGATCGCCCCGATCTGCGAGACGTCCCACGGCTGGACCGTAATCATCGACGGTTCGGGAACGTGCAGGTTGCCCAGTTGGTTCAGCGGCGTCAGCGTTCCGTAGTAGTCCACACGCACATTGTCCAGGATGCTCACCGAGGCGCGTCCGGTGCGAATGCTGGCCATATCGTGCTGCAAATCCCCGACCGCTTTCTCCATGCGGCCTTTGGCGTGGGCTTCTATTTCCTTCACCGTCTTGAACGCGTGTCCGCCTTGCTCGGGCTGAGTTTCTGTCTTCATATCAGTTGATGAGGGTGCCGACATTCTCACCCATCGACATTCGCATTATATTCCCGGTCGTATTCAAATTGAAAACCAGGACCGGCAATTGATTGTCCCGGCACATGGCGATGGCAGTCGAGTCCATAACCGCCAATCCCTTTGAGAGGACCTCCAGATAGCTGACCTTGGTGTACATGACGGCGTCGGAAAACTTGAGCGGATCGCGATCGTACACGCCATTTACGCGCGTCGCTTTGGCGATGACCTCGGCATGAATCTCCAGCGCTCGGAGCGTCGCCGCTGTGTCGGTAGAGAAGTAAGGGTTCGACGTGCCCGCCGCGAAAATGACGATACGCCCTTTTTCCAGATGCCGGATCGCCCGGCGCCGGATATAGGGTTCGGCCACCTGGTTCATCTCGATGGCGCTCATCACCCGCGTATGCGCGCCCATCTGCTCGAGTGCGTCCTGCAAAGCCAGCGCATTGATCACCGTGGCGAGCATCCCCATGTGATCGGCCGTAACGCGATCCATCTTGCGCGCCGCCGCAGCCACGCCGCGAAAGAAGTTGCCGCCCCCCACCACGACGCCGATCTGGACGCCGGCGTGAGCGACTTCGGCCACCTCCGCAGCCAGGTTCTTCACGCGCTCCGGATCGATACCGAATTGGCCGCCCCCCGCCATCACTTCGCCGCTCAACTTGAGAAGGATGCGTTTATACTTTGGAGCGGAAGCCGCTGATCCGGAGCCGGTAGCCATCTTGTGGCGCCTACTCCCCGCCCACTTTGAAACGGGTAAAGCGCGCCAGACTGATATTCTCACCCAGCTTGGCAATCTTGGTTTTGATCAAATCCTCGACAGTCATCGTGTTCTCTTTCACGAAAGGCTGATGATACAGGCACACCTCTTCGTAGAACTTGGCCATGCGCCCTTCCACGATCTTGTCCGCCATTTTCTCCGGCTTTCCCTCGGCGATCGCCCGAGCCCGTTGAATTTCCTTCTCTTTCTCGATGACGTCCGCGGGCACATCTTCCTTACGAACCCACTGCGGATTCGCGGCCGCAATGTGCATCGCCAGATCGTGAGCGAGACCCTGGAAGTCGTCGGTCCTCGCCACGAAGTCCGACTCGCAATTGATCTCGATCATCACGCCGAGCTGGCCGCCATGATGAATGTAGCAGGAGATCAGACCCTGCTTCGTCGAGCGGCTGCTCTTCTTTTCGGCCGAGGCAATCCCTTGCTTGCGCAGCACGACCACGGCTTCTTCAATGTCGCCGTTGGCCTGCGTCAGCGCCTTCTTGCACTCCATCATCCCGGCGCCGGTGCGGTCTCGTAGCGCCTTCACTAATTGCGCGGTAATTTCCGCCATAACTTTTGTAAGCCCAATCTCGCGCCCGCTTGGCTTACCAGGGCAGGCGCGATGCAAATTAGAGTATTAGTGTCCGCTGCTCTCGGTGACAGCGGGCTCGGCAACAGGTTCCGCGGTCTCGGAGGCGGGGCCCTTGCGCAGACTCGTCGACGGTAGATCGTCGTCGGCCACGCTCTCGGTCTCCGCCATCAGCTCGGCGGCGTACTTCTCGTCCACGTACTGCGTGTATTCGGGGACTTCCCCGGCGGGCGTCTCGTCGGTGATGATCTTCTCGGCGGTGAAGTCCTGCTCCGTCGCCAGCGCTCTGCCCTCGATCACCGAATCGGCGATCTTGCTGGTGAAGAGCCGTATCGCGCGCAGCGCGTCGTCATTGCCGGGAATCACCCAATCCACTTCGTCCGGATCGCAGTTGGTGTCGACAATCGCCACCACAGGAATGCCCAACCGGCGCGATTCCTTCACCGCGATTGCTTCCTTGTTCGAATCGATCACAAAGACCACATCGGGAAGACCCGGCATGTCTTTAATTCCCGCCAGGTTCGAATCCAGATGCTTGCGTTCCCGCTCGAGCCGGATGACTTCCTTCTTCGGGCGCGAATCGTAGCCGCCGTCCGAAGACATCTGCTCCAGCTCCTTCAAGCGTTTGATCGATTTCTGAACCGTTGCCATATTGGTGAGCAATCCACCCAGCCAGCGTTGATTGACGTAATACATCTCGCAACGCTTGGCCTCTTCTGCCACCGCTTCCTGAGCCTGCCGCTTGGTCCCGACGAATAGTACGTTTTTGCCCTGAGCCGCCATTTCACCTACAAAGCGGGCCGCGTCCTTGAACATCTTCAAAGTTTTCTGTAAATCGACTATGTAAATACCGTTACGTTCGCCGAAGATATACTCTTTCATCTTCGGATTCCAGCGCTTGGTCTGGTGCCCGAAGTGAACGCCGGCTTCGAGCAATTCTTTCATTGATATTGCTGGCAAACTGCCTCCTCAAATGTGAGAGGGAATCGCTTCCCCCTTTGCTGCCCCGACCAACCAGCGGCGGATTCGGCAGGCGCGCGATCCAAAGCGAGATTTGCGCGCCGCCATGCCGTGGTTAGCGTTTAGAGAATTGGAATCGCTTGCGGGCGCCCTTTTGGCCGTATTTTTTCCGCTCGCGCTTCCTCGCGTCGCGCGTGAGATAGCCGAGCTTTTTGAGCCGGGGACGTAACTCCGCGTTGAATTCCACCAGCGCCCGGGAGATACCCAGACGTACCGCGCTCGCCTGGCCGTGTATTCCGCCGCCGTGCGCAAGAATCAGAACATCGAACTTCTCAGCCGTCTCGGTGGCGAGCAATGCCTGCTTCACCGCGCCCCGCGACGCCTCCGTGGGAAAATAATTGTCCAGCGGACGGCCGTTCACCGTCATGTCCCCTTTTCCCGGTCTCAAAAAGACACGAGCCACCGCCGTCTTGCGGCGTCCCGTTCCCAGATATTGCACGATCTTGATTGCCACTCGCTATAAACCTCTCGCTTGCTCGTTAGGATGCGCCCATCGCCACCGGCTTCTGAGCTTGATGCGGATGCTTGTCGCCGGCGTACACTTTCAATTTCCGGTACATCTGCTTGCCCAGTTTCGTCTTGGGCAGCATGCCGAAAATAGCGTCCTCGACCATGCGAGTCGGCCTCGTGTTACGAACTCTGCGGACACCCATTTCCACCAACCCGCCGGGGTAACCGGTGAAATGGCGATAAACTTTCTTCTCTTCTTTATTGCCTGTTAGACGAACCTTGGCGGCATTGATGACCACCACATGATCGCCTGTATCCAGGAAGGGCGTATAGCTCGGTTTATGCTTGCCCATCAGGATCCTGGCGGCCTTGCTGGCCAGCTTGCCAAGGACCTGGTCCTCGGCGTCGACCACCAGCCACGTCCGCGTAATGCCATTCTTGGAAGGAAACTCAGTACTCATTAAACACACGTCTCCACGTAATTGGTACCAGTAAATTAGGTTAGCGGACTGTAAGCCTGCTGTCAAACTGGGGAGGCGCCTAACAACGCTGGATCCAGAACCTCTGTCGCCGCCGATTTCAGCGTACAGCGCAGCTAGAGACGACTCCGAGTTAAATCATTTTGCCTCAGTGCTTCCCTTTTCCGTTGCTATGGTCAGCCGTGATCACCCCGGATCAGCCCGTCCAGATTTTCCTCAGCCGCTTCAAGCGAGCTTCGCTGCTATCGATGTAACGGGAAATGGTGGCGGTAAATTCGCCGAGCGCTGCGACGTGGATTTCTTGACTAGTTGCTACGACTCGAAGAATCGCCGTCGTCCCAGCCAAGTCAGCCTCAATCCGTTCAAAGCGCTGCTCGGTCGTCATGATCTAAGTATACCGAGGTTCCACACAGCGCCCGTGGGCGCTCCTTC
>Ga0209382_10012898_pt1 | contig 10284 bp, 5 predicted proteins | sample SoiMetdeltSBSDD5_FD_187599 | JGI IMG/M metagenome (GOLD analysis project Ga0209382, IMG submission 187599) | Bulk soil microbial communities from a Populus tree surrounding site in Tennessee, USA - Soil MetaG P. deltoides SBSDD5 (SPAdes) (version 2) | ecosystem: Environmental > Terrestrial >...
GTGCCCGAGGCGATCGAGGCGTCCGCGATGATCTTGAAGAGCCCGATGTCTCCCGTCGCGCCGACGTGCGTCCCGCCGCAGAGCTCGGTCGAGAAGCCCGGCACCTGGACGACGCGCACCCGTTCCGTGTACTTCTCGCCGAAAAGGGCCATGGCCCCAGTCTCGAGCGCCTCGTCGAGCAGCATCTCCTGCTTCGAGACTTGCTGGTTGCGGAGAATCTCGACGTTGACGAGCCGCTCGATCTCCTCGACCTCGGCCGCGGTCAGCGGGGCGAAGTGGGTGTAGTCGAAGCGCAGCCGGTCGGGCGCGACAAGCGACCCGGCCTGCTTGACGTGCGGCCCGAGAACCTCGCGCAGCGCCGCGTGCATGAGGTGCGTCGCCGTGTGATTGGCCATGATCCGCGCCCGCCGCTCGGCGTCGACGCGCGCCACGACCGCCTCGCCCGCGCGCAGCCGCCCCTGCTCGACAAGCACCTGGTGGGTGATGACACCCGAGACCGGCGCGACCGTGTCCGTGACCAGGAGCCTCGCCCCCTCGGTCTCGATCACTCCCGTGTCGCCGACCTGCCCGCCCGACTCGGCGTAGAACGGCGTCCGGTCGAGCACTACCTCGCCCTCGTCGCCCGCCACGAGCTCGTCGGCCGGCGCGCCGTCTTTGACGAGCGCCGTGACATGCGCCCCACTGAGCTCGGTCCCGAGGTAGCCGGTGAACTCCGACCGCCCGCGCTCGAGGATCTGCTGGTAGACGGCGCTCACCTGGCGGGCCGCGCCCCCCTTCCAGCTCTCCCGCGCGCGCCGGCGCTGCTTCTCCAATTCGGCCTCGAAGCCCTCGCGGTCGACAGCGAAGCCGCGCTGCCCCGCGACGTACTCGATCAGGTCGTCGCGCAGGCCGTAGGTGTCATAGAGCCGGAAGACGTCGGCGCCCGGGACGACTTTGCCTGGTGCCTTCCGCATGACCTCCTCGAGCAAATTGATCCCGGCGCCGACCGTCGAGGTGTAGAGCTTCTCCTCGATCTTGACGACGCGCTCGATGACCGCCCGCGACTCGCGCAACTCCGGGTAGACTCCCCCCACGAGCTCGACGACAAAGTCTGTCACCCGGTTAAAGAAGAGGTCGTTGAAGCCGAGCCGGTTCCCGTGCCAGATCGCCCGGCGCATGATTTTGCGCAGGACGTAGCCGCGCCGGTCACTCCCGGGGAAGATGCCGTCGGCGATGAGGAAGGCCGTCGCCCGCGCGTGGTCGGCGATGACCCGCATCGAGACGCTCTCGTCGCTGTCGTCGAAGACGTAGGGCCGGCCGAGGAGACCGGCCGCGAAATCGATGATCGGGCGGATGAGGTCGGTCTCGAAGTTCGACTTCACGCCCTGGAGCACCGCCGTCACACGCTCGAGCCCCGCGCCGGTGTCGACCGACTGGGCGGGTAGCGTCTCGAGCGTGTAAACGCCCTCGCCCGCAGCGACGCGGTTGTACTGCATGAAGACCAGGTTCCAGATCTCGACCGTCTCGTCCCCGGGGCCGTTGACGTACTCGGCGCGGTTGAACTCCGGATCCCCGGGGCGCTCGCCGAGGTAGTAATTGATCTCGGTGTTCGGCCCGCAGGGGCCGGTTTCGCCCATCTGCCAGAAGTTGTCTTTGCGGCCGAAGCGCAGGACGCGCTCGGGGCGCGCCCCGGCCTTGACCCAGAGCGCCGCCGCCTCGTCGTCGCCCGCCACCTCGTCGTCCCCGGCGAAGACCGTGAACCACATGCGCTCGGGGTCGAGCTTGAGCTCATTGACGAGCAGGTCCCAGGCGAAGCGGATCGCGTCCTCCTTGAAGTAATCGCCGAAGGAAAAGTTCCCGAGCATCTCGAAGAAGGTGTGGTGGCGCGCGGTCTTGCCGACCTCGTCGAGGTCGTTGTGTTTGCCCCCGGCGCGGACGCACTTCTGCGAGGAGACGGCGCGCCGGTAGTCGCGATGCTCGGCCCCGAGGAAGACCTCCTTGAATTGATTCATCCCGGCGTTGGTGAAGAGCAGCGTCGGGTCGTTGGCCGGCAGCAGCGAGGAAGACTTGACGACCTTGTGGCCGTGGCGCGCGAAATAGTCGAGGAATGTCTGTCTGATTTCGTTTCCAGTCATAACCTTAGCCCGCAGAGAGCACCCGCCCGCGGGCGCCAAAAAATCCACTCTAACGGGCGCGCTAAGCTTTGTCAAACAAACGGCCCGCGGCGTCTTGTGCATCCCTACTCAGTCTGTTTTAATCTCGGGTGCTTGCCCGAATCCGTCGACGGCGAGGTGACTCATCATGAACGAAGAAGAAGCCTTCAGGCACCGTGAGCGCTGGCTCGAGGAAGAGTACTTCCGCAAGAAGCAGGAGGAGCTGATCGAGCGTCTGCACCGGCAGAAGGCGCAGGAGCAGCAGATGCGGGCGTTGGGGGCGGAGCTCCGCATCTCGGACCCCCTGGTCCTCGAGGCGCTCATCGACCTCGGCTACACGTCCGACGTGGCGAGGCTCGCCTACATCGCCCCGATGCTCCAGGTCGCGTGGTCCGACGGCGGCGTCTCCGCCGAGGAGCGCGAGCTGATCATCGCGCGGGTGCGGGTCGCCGGGATCGAGGAGGGCAGCCTCGCCGACCGGCAGCTCCAGGCGTGGCTGGCCGAGCCGCCGTCGGAGAGGTTTCTGAAGGTCACCTTGACTGCTCTGCGCGCAATCTTCCTGACGCTGCCGCCGGCCGAGGGCGAGCGCTTCCGCGCTCGGCTGATCGACAACTGCACGGCGGTCGCCGAGGCCTCGCGCGGGCCGCTCGGCCTGGGCCGCAGAGTCTCGGGGGCCGAGCACGACGCGCTCGACCGGATCGCCGCCGAGCTGGCGCCCGGGTAGGGCCCAGAATCTCAGATTTGAGATTTGAGGTTTTGGCTTACGAGTCCCACCCGCCGCCGAGCGCGCGGTAGAGCTCGACGATCGAGAGCAGTTCGTCGCGGCGCAGCTGCGCCAGTTGCAACTGCCCGAGGAAGAGGGCGCGCTCGGCGTCGAGCACCTGGAGGTAGCTGTCGAGGCCACCGATCCACCGGCGCTCGGCCAGCCGCCGCACCTCCTCGCGCGCCCGCACCACCAACTCCTGCTGCTCGCGCTGCTCCCGGGTCTTGCGGTAGCCGACGAGCGCGTCCGAGACCTCGCGGAAGGCCGCCTGGATCGACCGCTCGTACAGGGCCAGCGTCTCCTCGCGGAAGGCCTCGGAGAATTGCACCCCCGAGCGGATGCGCCCGGCGTTGAAGATCGGCGCGAGCAGCCCCGGCACGAAACTCCAGACGCCGGATGTGCCGTTAAAGAGGTCGCCCAGCTCGCGGCTCTGGAACCCGAGGTTGCCGGTGAGCGAGATTTGCGGGAAGTAGGCCGCCCGCGCTGCGCCGATGCGCGCGTTGGCGGCGATCAGATTCTGCTCGGCCGCGCGGATGTCGGGCCGGCGCTCGAGCAGCGCCGACGGCAGCCCGGCCGGGATCGACGGCGGGAGCTGCTGCTCGTTGATGCCTCGGCCGCGGGCGATCTCGCCCGGGTTGCGCCCGAGGAGGAGGCTGAGGAGATTTTCGTTCTGGGCGATCTGACGCTCGGTCTGCGCGATCGCCGCTGCCGCGCTGTAGAGCAGGTCCTCGGCCTGACGCACGGCGAGCGAACTCTCGACGCCCCGGTCTCGCCGCGCCGTCGTCAGCCGCAACCCATGCCGCCGCGTCTCCAGCGTGCGGCGCGAGATCTCCAACTCCAGGTCGAGCTCGCGCAGGCTGAAGTAGGCGCCGGCCACATCGGCGACCAGCGTCGTGACCACAGCGCGGCGCACCTCGTCCTGAGCCAAGTACTCGGCGTGCGCCGCCTCGGTCAGCCGCCGCAGCCGCCCCCAGACGTCGATCTCCCACGAGAGGTTGAGCCCGAGCGAGGCGAGGGTGAAATTCCGGTCGGCGCCCGAGGGGAATTGGACGGAGCCGTCCTGCGCGAGCCGGCTCTGGGCGACGTTCGCCTGCCCGGTGACATTCGGGAAGAGGTCGGCGCGCGCCACGCCGTAGAGCGCCCGCGCCTGGAGCACGCGCGCCGAGGCGACCCGCAGGTCGTAGCTCTGCGCGAGCGCCGTCCGGAGCAGCTCCTGGAGCTGGTCGTCCTTGAAGAGGTCGAACCACTTGAGGTCGGCCAGCGACGCCTCGGGCGGGCGGGCCGGGTCCGGGGCCGCGTCGCGGTAGGCGGGCAGGGCCGGCGCCGCCGGGCGCCTGTAGTTCGGCCCAATCTTGCACCCGGCCAGGAGCAGTAATACCAGGGCCGCGATCGCCCCGCGAGTCGTCCAAGCAATCTGGCGGCCAGCCCCCGGAGGGGGCGGCAGAGAGTAGCCCGGGGCGCGAGCCCCGGGTAAATGTTTCCCATTGACGATGAGCCCGCGGGGCGGGCGACAGACGACCTCGCGTCTGTCGCCCGCCCCGCGGGCTCGGGCCCTCCTACCGCCTGACTCGGGGCTCGCGCCCCGGGCTACATGCTTTCGCCCGCTCCGCGGGCTACCAATCCTCATGGCTCTCTCCGGGGCTAATCGCCCACCTCAGTCGGCGCCGGGGTTTCGGCCGGCGCGGGGGGCTCGGGGGCCGGCTTGCGGCCCCACCAGCCGACGATGCGCTGGACGGCGACGTAGAGCACCGGGACGACGAAGATCGCGAGCAGGGTCGCGGCCAGCATGCCGCTGAAGACGGCCATCCCGAGCGCGCGCCGCGCGCCGCTGCCCGCCCCCGTCGCCCGCACCAGCGGCACCACCCCGAGGATGAAGGCGAAAGACGTCATGAGGATCGGCCGCAGCCGCAGTTGCGCCGCCTCGATGGCCGCCTCCACCGCCGAGAGCCCCTCCTCCTGGCGCAGCTTGGCGAACTCGACGATGAGGATCGCGTTCTTGGCCGCCAGCCCGATGAGCGTCACGATCCCGATCTGCGTGTAGGCGTCGTAGGCGTAGCCCGCGATGTAGATGCCGGCGAGCGCGCCGAAGATCCCGAGCGGCACCGCCAGGACGACGGCGAACGGCGTCGCCCAGCTCTCGTAGAGCGCCGCGAGGAGCAGCAGCACGAGCACCGTCGCCAGCCCGAAGATGATCGGCTCCTGCCCCTCCGACTTCTTCTGCTGGAAGACCGTCCCCGTCCACTCGTACCCGAAGCCCGCTGGCAGCGCCCGCTGCGCGCTCGCCTCCATCGCCGCGCTCGCCTGCCCCGAGCTGTACCCCGGCGAACTCGAGCCGGTGATCTGCGCCGCGCGGTAGCGGTTGTAGCGGGTGATCGACTCGGCCCCGGTCGTGGGCTCGACCCTGACCAACGTGCTCAGCGGCACCATGTCGCCGTCCGTCGCGCGGGCGTGGAATTTGGTGATGTCTTCGGGTCCGCGCCGGAACTCGGGCTCGGCCTGCAGGAGCACCCGCCAGGTCCGGCCGAATTGGTTATAGTCGTTGATGTAGAGGCTGCCGAGGAAGGCCTGGAGCGTGTCGAAGACCTCGGTCACCGGCACGCCCTCGGTCTGCGCCTTGTCGCGGTCGAGCTTGACCGAGAGCTGCGGCACGTTCACCCGGAAGGCGCTCGACGCCCCGGTGAGCTCCGGGCGGTTCCGCGTCTCGGCGACCGTCGCCTCGACCGCCTGGTAGAGGTCGTCGAGCTCCTGCCCGACGCGGTCCTGGACCAAGAACTCGAACCCGCCCGAGGTGCCCAGCCCGAGGATCGGCGGCGGCCCGAAGGCGAAGGCGAGCGCGCTCTTGATCCCGAATAACTGCCCCTGGACGCGGCCGAGGATCGCCTCGAGCTGCAGCTCCGGCGTCCGGCGCTCGCCCCACGGCTGGAGCGTGACGATCAGCGAGCCGACGTTCGTGTTGTTCGTGCCGCCGAGGAAGTCGAAGCCGCCGAGCGTGATGTAGCTCTTGACGCCGGGCGCCGTGCCGAGGATTTGCTCAATCTGCCCCAGGACCGCCTGCGTCCGCTCGAGCGAGGATCCGTCCGGCAGCCGCGCGGCGACGAAGAAGAACCCCTGGTCCTCGTCAGGCAGGAACCCCGTGGGTATGACCCGGAAGATGCCGTAAATCCCGAGGTAGATGAGGAGCAGCGGGACGAGGGCGAAGGCCGCCCGGCGGATGAAGAACCTGACCCGCCCCAAGTACTTTTCCGTCGTCCAGGCGAAGCCCCGGTTAAAGGCGGCGTAGAAGCGCGCCAGCGGCCCGCGCCCCCCGCGCCGGGCCGGCCTCAGGATGAGCGAGCTGAGGGCCGGGCTGAGCGTCAGCGCGCTGACCGCCGAGAGGATCACCGAGACGGCGATGGTCAGCGCAAACTGCCGGTAGATCTGCCCCGTGATGCCGCCCAGGAAGGCCACCGGGACGAAGACCGCGGCGAGGATGAAGGCGATCGCGACGACCGGGCCGGAGACCTCCTCCATGGCCTTGACCGTCGCCTCGCGCGGGCTCATCCCCTGCTCGTCAATATTGTGTTGGACGGCCTCGACGACCACGATCGCGTCGTCGACGACGATCCCGATCGCGAGCACCATGCCGAAGAGGCTGATCGTGTTGATCGAGAAGCCGAGGGCCGGGAAGAGCGCGAAGGTGCCGATGATCGAGACCGGGACCGTGAGTAGCGGGATGAGCGTCGCCCGCCAGTTCTGGAGGAAGACGAAGACGACCAGGATGACCAGGGCGAGCGCCTCGAGGAAGGTCTGCAGCACCTCCTCGATCGAGATCTTCACGAAGTCGGTCGTGTCGTAGGGGATCTGGTACTCGATGCCGGCCGGGAACGACTGCCGCGCCTCCTCCAGCGACTGCTCGATGGCGGTGGCCGTCGCCAGGGCGTTCGCCCCCGGGGCGAGCGAGATGACGATGACCGCCGCCGGCTGGCCGTTGAGCCGGCTGTAGGAGCTGTAGTCGACCGAGCCGAGCTCGGCCCGTCCGATGTCGCGGAGGCGCACGATCGAGCGCGCGAGGTCGGCGCGCAGGATGACGTCGTCGAACTCCGAATCCTCGGTCAGGCGCCCGCTCGCGATCACCGGGTACTGCACCTCGACGCCCGCGGAGACCGGCGGCTTCCCGACGGCCCCGGCCGGGTTCTGCCGGTTCTGCGCCGCGACCGCCGCGGCCACGTCCAAGGCCGTCAGCCCGAGCTTGGCCATCTTGTCCGGGTTGACCCAGAGCCGCATGCCGTAGTCGCGCGCGCTCCCGAGCCGCGCCTGGCCCACCCCCTGAATCGAGCCAAGCCGGTTGATGAGGTTGATCGTCGCGTAGTTGGCCAGAAAGAGGTCGTCGTAACGCCCTTCGGGCGAGGTGAGCGCGATCGCCATGAGGAAGCCCGACGAGACCTTGAGGGTTTGCACCCCCTCGCGCCGCACGTCCTCGGGCAGGAACGGCTCGGCGAGCTTGACCTTGTTCTGCACCTTGACCACCGCGAGGTCGACGTCGGTCCCCACCTCGAAGCTCATGCTGAGGATGTAGCTCCCGTCGCTCGAGCTCTGTGAGCTGATGTAGAGCAGGCCGTCGAGCCCGGTCATCTGCTGCTCGATGGGCACGGCCACCGACTGCTCGACGGTCTGCGAATCGGCCCCGCGGTAGCTACATAGCACCTGGACCTGCGGCGGGACGACCTCCGGGTATTGGGCGATCGGCAGGAGCGGCATGCAGATCACGCCGAGCAGGGTGATCACGACCGCGATCACCATGGCCAGGACCGGGCGGTCGACGAAGAACCGGGGCATGGCTCAGTTCTCCCCTTTCGCCCCCTCGGCCGGGTCGACCGCCGGCACGAGCATCGGCTTGACGACCGCGCCGGGGCGGATTTTCTGCAGCCCGTCGACGACCACCCGGTCGCCCGCCTTGAGCCCCTGCTCGACGACCACCCGGCTCTCGATCCGGTCGCCGGTCATCACGGTCCGCGCGACCACCTTGTTGTCCTCGCCGACGGTGAAGACCGAGCGCATGCTCTGCAGTTCTTGAATCGCCCGCTGCGGCACGAGCAGCGCGCCGGGCTGCTCGCCGATCTTGATCCGCAGCCGCCCGAACTGACCCGGGAGGAGCGTCTGCCGCGGGTTGGGGAAGGTGGCCTGGACTTGGAGCGTGCCAGTCTTCGGGTCGATCTTGTTGAGCGCGTTCATGTACCTCCCCGGGTAGGGGTGCGTCGTCCCGTCGCTGAGCACGAGTCGGAGCTGGAGCCGGGTGGGGGCCGACAGCTCGGCCTGCCGGCGCTGATAGGAGAGGTACTGATTCTCGCTCACCTGGAACCTGACCCAGATCGGGTCGAGCGGGACGATCGTCGTCAGCGGCTGCTCCGAGGCCTGCGTGACTAGCCCCCCGACCTCGATCCGCGAATCGCCGATCCGGCCGCTGATCGGGGCGCGGATGGTCGCGTAGCTGAAGTTGAGCTCCGCCTCCTGGAGCGTGGCCTGGCTCGACTGGAGGTTGGCCTGGGCGGTCTCGATCCGGGTCTTGGTCGTCAGCCGCGACTGCTCGACGTTGGCATTTCTGGCGTTGTAGTTGGCCTGCGCCGCCCGCTCGGCCGCGACGGCGTTGTCGAGGTCCTGCTGCGGGGCCGCCTCCTCCTTGACCAGCGGCCCGAGGCGAGCGACGTCCTGCTTCGCCTTAATCAGTTCGGCCTCGGCCTGCGCCAGCTGCGCCTCGGCCTCGATCAGTTGGACCTGCTCCCGCGCGAAGACCAAATTTGCCTGGCTCTCGGCTGTCCCGCCCCGGGCCCGCGCCACCGCCGCGGCGTAGGGGCGCTGGTCCAGAACGTAGAGGACTTGCCCCGCGCGCACATCAGAGCCGGGCTGGAAGAGGCGGCGCTCGATGTAGCCGGTGACGCGCCCGCGCACCTCGACTTGTTCGCGCGCGTAAGTCTCGCCGATGAACTCGCCATAGATCGGGATGGCTTCTGGCTGGACCTCGATGACCGAGACTTCGACCGCCGGCAGGCTCCCCTGCTGGTTAGCCCCGGCGGCCTGGTTGCGGGCGCGGCAGCCGATCGCCGCGAGCAGGGCCGCAGCCACGAGGACGGAGAGATATCGCTTCCGGAGGAGGTACACGATTTCTCCTTATTTGTCCGCACAGCTTACCGGAAGAGGCGGCTTGGGTCAATGCCCGCTACTCTCTTGCCTTACCCTGCTTGGCGACGGCCTCGATCGCCCGGCGGATGGCCTCGGGGTCGCCGAGGTAGTAGTGGCGGAGGGGCCGGAGTTCAGCGTCCAGCTCGTAGACTAGCGGGACGCCGGTCGGAATGTTGAGGCTGATGATCTCCTCCTCGGAGACCTCGTCGAGGTATTTGACCAGGGCGCGGAGCGAGTTGCCGTGCGCGGCGATGATCACACGCTGCCCGCCCCGGATGGCCGGCGCGATGGCTTCATGCCAGTAGGGGAGGAAACGGGCGACGGTGTCCTTGAGGCACTCGGTCAGCGGCAGTTCGTCGGGCCGGAGCGATTGGTAGCGCGGGTCGCCCCCCGGGTGGCGCGGGTCCGCCGGGTCGAGCGCCGGGGGCGGGACGTCGTAGCTGCGGCGCCAGATGAGCACCTGCTCATCGCCGAACTTGGCCGCGGTCTCGGCCTTGTTCAGGCCCTGGAGCGCGCCGTAGTGGCGCTCGTTGAGCCGCCACGAGTGGCGCACCGGGATCCACATCTCGTCCAGCTCGTCGAGCACCATCCAGAGCGTCCGGATCGCCCGCTTGAGCACTGAGGTGTAGGCCACGTCAAAGGAGAAGCCCGCCTCCCGGAGCAGCCGCCCCGCCTCGCGCGCCTCGCCGCGCCCCTGTTCGCTGAGGTCCACATCGGTCCAGCCGGTGAACCGGTTCTCCAGGTTCCAATCACTCTGCCCGTGACGCAGCAATACCACTTTGTGCATCTTTGATTCTCCCAAAAAAGTAACTCCGGGGGCGCGAGCCCTGCCCCTCCATCACAATCGAATCACGACTTGACGGCGCCGAACATCCCCGCCCCGTAGAGGCGCCGGTCCATGCGACGGCGTCGGCGCGCGAGTTCCGGGGCGAGCAAATCGGTGTGGGCGATGGTGCACAGGTAGTCGCCGATCGCCCACAGATCCTCCTCAGTCGTCATCCAGTCGATCCGGTCAAAGCGCCCCAGGTCGACCGGGCGCGAGTAGGCGCGCAGCGTCTTCTCGCCCCCGGGGTTGTAGTAGTGCTCGAAGTAGGACATGACCAGCTCGCGCAGCGTGCGGTAGACGGGCTCGCGGAAGCGCAGCCCCGAGTAATTCGACTTGGCGATCGCGCCCCAGTGGCCGCGCTCCTGAAAGACGGTCAGGATGTGGTCGGTGTCGCGCACGGCCGCGAG
>Ga0209382_10012899_pt1 | contig 10284 bp, 9 predicted proteins | sample SoiMetdeltSBSDD5_FD_187599 | JGI IMG/M metagenome (GOLD analysis project Ga0209382, IMG submission 187599) | Bulk soil microbial communities from a Populus tree surrounding site in Tennessee, USA - Soil MetaG P. deltoides SBSDD5 (SPAdes) (version 2) | ecosystem: Environmental > Terrestrial >...
GGTTCCCTATGCGCAGACTCATGACGATTTTCCTCGCCGCTGCATGTGCAATGCAGGTTCATGTCGCTGCCGCGCAGGACGTGACCGGTTCCCTGATCGGGACCGTCGAGGACGCCCAGGGGGGCGTTCTCCGGGGTGCCGTAGCTCGTGTGAGTTCCCCGGCTCTGATTGGCGGTGCACAGACGGCCACCACCAACGACAAGGGGCAGTTGCGCTTTCCAGCTCTGCCGCCCGGCCTGTACGCGCTCGACGTCGAGGCGCAGGGATTCGGGGCCTACCACGAAGAGGGGATTCGGATCGGGGTCGGCGCCACCATCGAGCGAAGCGTGACGCTGACCGTGGCGGGTCTGCAGGAGTCGGTCCTGGTGGAAAGCGCGGGCTCACGTATCGAAGCCCGCGGGAGCGGATTCGAGACCCGCTTCGGCCCGGAAGACATCAGGGCGATTCCGGTCCGGCGGTTCAGCATGTTCGATTTCATTCGCGCGGCGCCTGGCGTGTCGCCCACCTCGCCCGGAAGTGTGTCGACCAACAGTGTTTCGGCGTTCGGTTCCGGTACCAATGAGAACGTGTTTCTCATCGACGGGACGAACTTTACCTGCCCATGCAGCGGTGAGGCGCGATCCGAGCCCGGCGTGGACTTCATCCAGGAGGTGCAAGTCCAGTCTGTCGGGGCCTCGGCCGAGTTCGGCAACATGCAGGGCGCCGTGGTCAATGTGGTGACACGACAGGGCAGTGACCGCTTTCTTTATGACGCGTCGTACTACGGGCAGACCGCCGGTTTGACCAGTCAGCCGGTGAAACTCACATACCCCGGTCCCGAGCAGCTTCGAAGCGGATACGAACGCGTCAGGTACCGTGACGCGACAACAAACCTCGGCGGACCTATTGTTCGTGACCGGCTGTGGTTCTTTGCCGGGTATCAGCATTTGCGCGACTACGACAGTCAGCCGGGCACCGACCCCGCATTCCCGAGAACGTACGAGCAGGACAAGATCTTCGCGAAGCTCACCTGGCGGCTGGCGCCCGGCTGGCAATTGCTCCAAAGCTTTCACGACGAGTTCTGGGTCAACCCGGAGCTACCGACGCGCGTGAGACCGTTTGAAGCGACACAGCGCCGGCACGCGTCGGTTCCCGCAATGACGTTCGGCCACCTCACGCACACGTTGTCCTCCAACACTGTGTGGGACGTCCGCGTCGGGCGATTCGTGTTTGACCGCGAGGACGACACAAGCACGGGTAATGTGACGATTCCAAGCAGGTTCGATCGGGTGACTGGCGTGTTCAGCGACGCGCCCCAGACGTTCGGCGGACTCACGCTCATTCGTACCACGAGTAAGGGAACCATCAATCACTACCGGCCGGATATGTTGGGCGCCGATCACCAGTTGAGGTTCGGCGGACAGTTCGAAAAAGGGGAGCACCACCTGTCGTCAATTATTCCGACCGGTGTTAGGTACGTGGAGAGCAGCGGCCAGCCGTTTCAGGCTATCTCGAGCGACCCATCAATCACAGGTGGCGTGTTTTTCACGACTTCGGGGTTCGTGAGCGACGCCATCACCGTAGGCAATCTGCTGACAGTCAACGCCGGAGTGCGATTCGACCACACCCGTGCGATCAGCCAGGACCTGCCGAAGCTCGATGTCCAAGGCCGTGAGACCGACACCATCGTCGAGGGCCTGGGTACGTTGTACACGTGGAACGTCTGGTCGCCGCGCCTGGGCGTCACCATGAAGCTCACCAGCGATGGCCGGACGATGCTTCGTGCAAGCTACGGCCGGTTCAACCAGGGCGTCCTCACGGGGGAACTGTCCCCGATTCATCCGGCGGCCACGCCGACCACCACGATGGCATACAACGCGGCGACGGGCGGCTACACGACTCTCGTATCGGTGGTCGATCCGAAGCGGAATCTCGAACTCGACCCTCGGACGCGATCTCCGCGTACGGACGAGTACTCCATCGGCGTCGACCGCGAGCTCGGGCGACAGCTCGCGGTCGCGATGGCATACGTTCGGAAGAACGGTAGTCGCTTCATCGGTTGGACCGACGTCGGCGGGCAGTATCGGGAAGAGGTCCGCTCGTTGCCGGACGGCCGCAGCGTGCCGGTGTACGTGATTACCAACTCCACAGCCGATCGCCGATTCCTGTTGACCAATCCTGATGGCTATTCGCTCACCTACAACGGAGTTGTGATGGCAGTCGAGAAGCGACGGTCTGATGGCTGGCAGGCGTTTGGTTCGTATACGTGGTCGAGGGCTTCCGGGCTCCAAGTCTCCAGCGCAGCGACCGCCGCGGGACCGCAGGTCAGCACCATTGCCGGCACGCCCTTCCTCACGTTCGGACAAGATCCAAACAGCCTTACGAACGCCCGCGGCCGGTTGCCAAACGATCGACCGCACATGCTGCGAGCGATGGGCAGCGTTGAAGTGCCCCGGACGGGGTTCGTCCTCGCGGCTAACGTGCAGCATTTCAGCGGAAAGCCGTGGGCGGCGAGCGCGCAGATCACGCTGCCTCAGAGCGATCAACGCATCCTGCTCGAGCCGCGCGGCTCCCGGCGGCTGTCATCGCAAACACTGGTCGATCTCCGGCTTTCGAGAGCAATTTCGCTGGGCGGTTCCACACGCGTGGAATTGCTGGTGGACGTGCTGAATGCGTTCAATGACACCGCGGAGGAGGGGCTGGTCACCGACAACCTGTACAGCCCGACATTCGGGCAGTCGGTCTCGTTCATTGATCCGCGTCGCGCAATGATTGGCGTGAGGCTGAACCTGGGCCAGTGATGACGACGCTTCTCGGCCGGACCGGATCTGGCGAACGCTCACGTCCGGTCTGGTCCGTCTAGCTCCGCGAACAACGTTTAGGCGACCGACGCGCTCAACGACTCGGATGGATGCCCGGTCCATCCTGGCGGGGCGAACGATCGTCGTCCGATTGTCAGAAACGAGATACCTGCGGCGACACACAGCAGACCCGCAATCCAGAACGCGAACTGGTAGTCGCCCAGCATTGTCCGGATTGCCCCTGCGCCGAATGCGGCCATCGACGCGCCGAGCTGGTGGCTCGCGCCGATCCATCCGTAAATCACGCCCGTGTTTTCCCGGCCGAACGCCTCATTGGTGAGACGCACGGTGGGCGGCACGGTGGCAATCCAGTCGAGACCGTAGAACACCGCGAACCATGCGAGCCCTCCGGCGCCTTCCTGCAGCGTAAAAGGAAGGAAGAGCAACGAGATGCCGCGCAGCGTGTAATACGAGAACAGCAGATGGCGAGGGGAATAGCGGTCTGTGAGCCAGCCCGATGCTGTCGTGCCGATGATGTCGAAGATCCCCATCATGGCGAGGAGCCGCGCCGACCGGACTTCCGCAATCCCGTAGTCGTGGCACGCGGCGATCAAGTGAGTGCCAATGAGCCCGTTCGTACTTGCGCCGCACACGAAGAACGTTCCGGCGAGTATCCAAAACGGACGTGAACGGACCGCATGGCGCAAGGCTTCGACGGGTGCCATGACGCGCACTGGCGAGGCGTTTCCGGCGAGTCGGCTCTGGCCGTACGGCAGGAGCCCGAGGTCCTCGGGCCGATCGCGCATGAAGAAGTAGACGATCCCGAACACGACTGCCGCGGCGCCTGAAACCACCAGGGCGGCAGCGCGCCACCCGCTTTCCGCAACGAGCGACGCGAGCAATGGCAAGAACACGAGCTGTCCGGTCGCGTTGGCCGCCGACAGGATGCCCAGCACCAGGCCGCGACGCTCGTCGAACCAGCGGCTCGCGATGATGGCCGCGAGCACCATCGACGTCACTCCCGTCCCGGTGCCGACGAGCACGCCCCACAGCAGGGTGAACTGCCACTGCGTCTGCATGCGTGTGGTGAGTGCCACCGATACCGCCAGCAGCGCCACGGCGCCGAGGACGACCCGACGAAGCCCCCAGCGGTCCATGACCGACGCGGCAAACGGACCGATCAGCCCGAACAGTGCGATGTTGATTGCAACCGCTGCCGAAATGGCGGTGCGGCTCCATCCAAACTCGCCTTCGAGCGAGATCATGAGGACACCGGGCGTCGCGCGGACGCCAGCGGTCACCAGGAGAACGCCAAATGTGACGAGCGCGACGATCCACGCGTAATGAATCCGATTGGTCATCAGCTACAAAACTGATTGTCGTCGAGTTCGTGCGAAGTTGTCGATTCTCGATCGGTTCTGGGCAGGTGGTCTCGGTCCGGCTGAAGCCGGACATTACGTATCGGCGGTCACGCTCGCGCGCAAAGTTGCCGGCTCGAAGACAGAGTGGCACACTGTCGCACCGAGGAGTGAATCATGCAGAGCACAATCTGGACACGCTGCGCTGTGGGAGTGTTCGTGTTGGCGTCCGCTGCGCTCGGCACCGCACAGCAGACCGCGAACGATACCTCACCTCTGGTGCTACCCGGTCACCGCTACGATCTGCCGGCCACCCTCATCACAGCTGCACAGATCGAGGCGCACAAGAAGAACATGGTCGCCGCCAAGAATGACGATGTCCCGATGAACATGGTCAAGGCGGGTGGTGGGAGCGACAAGCATCAGTTCGGCATCAGCGTGGTCACCCGCAACAAGGGACAGAAGAACCCGAACTTCGCCGTCCACGACGATGTGGCGGAAGTGTATTACGTGATCGAGGGCAGGGGCCGCATGAAGCTGGGCGGGAAGATCACGGATTGGAAGCGGCGCCCGGTGAGTGCAGGCAACGGCAGAGGAAGCGCGGGCACGACGGCAGTCGGATCGAAGGACGTCACGATAGCGAAGGGCGATGTCCTCATCATTCCGGCCGGCACCCCGCACAAGTGGGAAGACGCCGAGGAGTTCACGAGTTATGTCGTCGTCCGGGTCGATCCGGACGGTGTCGCGCCCTTGATGGAGCTCGGAACGGCGAAATTCACGGATTGACCCGGCAGGTCGCGATCAGAGGAGAAAGAACATGACGAAAAAGCTGGTCTTTCGTGCGCTCCTGGTTGTCATGACGGGCCTCTCGCTGCACGACCTGGTCGGGTTGGCGCAGGGCGCGATGACGCCGCCCGGCACGTTCATCGCGTCGGCCCGCTGGAAGAAGATGCTCGACGACGATAAACCCGAACTCGGGATCGTCGCGGGTCAGGCTGCCCGAATCGTGCCGCCCTTCGTCATCCGGCGCCGGGTGGAAGGACCGAACAACGCGAGCGTCCACACGAAGGAAGGTGACGGCGCGGACGTGACGGAGGTGTACTACATCCTCGACGGCGGTGGCACGTACACGACCGGCGGATCGATGCCCGATCCCAAGAACCGGACGGCGGGGATCAAGGGCGGCGTCACCAACGACATCAAGCCGGGCGACGTCATCGTGATCCCGCCAGGCACGGCTCACTGGTTCAGCAAGATCAACGGGCACGTCACGTACATCGAGGCACGTTTCCCTGGCAGCCTGACGGCACCACCCGCCAGGTAAGCCCGACCGGAGTGCCCGATGCACGTCGCTCCAGTCGACATTCTCCTCATCGTCATTTACTGCGCGTTTGTCCTCGCCATCGGCTTCCGCCTGCGGCGGCAGATGGTGGGGAGCTCGGAGTTCTTCATGGCCGGCCGCTCGATGCCGGCGTGGGTGGCCGGCGTGGCGTTCTTGTCAGCCAATCTCGGAGCTCAGGAAATGATCGGCATGGCAGCGAGCGGCGCGAAATACGGCATCCTCACGAGCCACTTCTATTGGGTGGGAGCTATCCCGGCGATGGCATTCGTCGGCGTGTTCATGATGCCGTTCTACTACGGGTCGCGGGCCCGCAGCGTTCCGGAATATCTGAAGCTGCGGTTCGATGAGAAGACGCGCGGCTTCAACGCGCTGACCTTCGCTGGCATGACGGTGTTTTCGTCGGGCATCAGCATGTACGCGATGGGCGCGCTCCTTGCGCTGCTGCTCGGGTGGAACATCCACGCGAGCATCGTGGTGTCGGCCGCCATTGTGCTGGTGTATATCTCGCTTGGGGGCCTGACCAGCGCCATCTACAACGAGGTGCTGCAGTTCTTTCTCATCGTCTTCGGCTTCATGCCCGTCGCGTACCTCGGCCTTCGCGACGCGGGCGGATGGGAGGGACTCGCTGCGCGCGTCCCCGACACATTCGTGCACGCGTGGTCGAACCTGGGGCAGGCCGACGCGAATCCGATGGGCATCGAGTGGTTCGGGATGGTGATGGGCCTCGGCTTCGTTCTGTCTTTCGGGTACTGGTGCACGGACTTCCTGGTCGTGCAGCGTGCCATGGCTGCCGACTCGATGAATGCCGCGCGCCGGACCCCCCTTATCGCCGCAATGCCCAAGATGCTGTTTCCGTTCCTGGTGATCGTGCCAGGGATCGCCGCGCTTGGGCTCACACTGCATCCGGCCGCAGGCACTGCGCCGCTGCTGCCGACGCTCGCTGACGGCACCTACGACTACAACATGGCGCTACCGATGATGATGTCGCGTTACTACCCGGCGGGTCTGCTTGGCCTCGGCCTGACGGCGCTGCTCGCGAGTTTCATGTCCGGGATGGCCGGCAATGTCACCGCGTTCAACACGGTCTGGACGTTCGACATCTACCAGAGCTACATCCGGCCAGGTCAGAGCGACGCCCATTACCTCTGGATGGGCCGAATGGCCACGTTGTTTGGAGTGCTCGTCAGCATCGCGACCGCGTATGCAGCGATGCGCTTCAACAACATCATGGACATGCTGCAACTGGTGTTCTCATTCGTGAATGCACCGCTCTTTGCGACGTTTCTCCTCGGCATGTTCTGGAAGCGGACCACCGGGCACGGCGCCTTCGCGGGCCTGGTCGCCGGGACCGGCGCGGCGGCAGTGCATTACGAGCTCACGGGCGTGGCCGGCACCGCATCGCTTTTCCCGAAGCTCGCGATCGTGCATGCGTACCCGTCCGACATGGCTCAGAATTTTTGGGGCGCGATCGTCGCTTGGACGACGTGCTTCGTTGTCACTGCGGGCGTCAGCCTGCTGACCGCCCCCAAGGCGGATTCTGACCTGCGCGGCCTTGTCTATGGGCTGGCGGAGCGCCCAGCGAGAAGCGACGCGGGATGGCACCAGCGTCCCGCGGTGCTCGCAGCGGTTGTCCTCACGCTTACACTGGCATTGAACATCCTGTTCTGGTAACCGATGCACCTCGACCTGCGATATCCGATTGGCCTGCTGCTCACCACGTACGGCGCGATCCTCGCGTTCGAAGGCGCGGTGTCTCGGGCGACGGTCCTCGACCTCAACGTGAACTTGTACTGGGGCGCCTTCATGATCGTGTGCGGCCTCGGCGCCATCGTCCTGGCTCGACGCGCTCGCAAATCACAAATCACAAATCACAAATCAGAAATGACGTGAGCTAGTCGGACCTCACATGGACCGGTGGCCCGAGGTGCATGTGGCGCTTGGCGACAAGCCAACCCCGACGACGTGCGCGACGGGATTCAGAGGCTTCTGGGACTCGGGCGATTGGCCGAGAATCGCGAGCTCCGCCTTCTTCAAAGTTTGCGATATGCTCACCGCTTCCCAGAGAGTCCACGTGAACAAAGGAGGCAGCGATGCGTGATGGCGATTCAGCGGTGCGCAAGGCCAGAGTCAAGGCAAAAGCCGCCGAGGGCGATCAAATAGCAGCAGAACGTGCAGCTGCCGCTGCCGAAGAACGTGCGCGACACGCAAAGCTGGCGCTGAAGAAGGCAAAGAAGATTTCGAGGAAAGCTACGAAATCGGCTCGCAAAGCACGAAAGGCCGCCGAGGCTGCGCAAAAGTCCTTCGCCAAAGCGGCCGCCCGTGTGGCGCGCGCGGAAGCTGACATCGCGAAGGCACAGCGGGTGCAGAAGAAACGGGTCGCGAAGGAGACCGCGGCGACGAAGAGCGCGGCGGCGAAGGTCGTTCAGAAGGAGACCGCCGGGAACGGCGGTGCCCCGAAGAAGGTCGCCTCGAGGAAAGTGACGGGGCAGAAGCGTGTTCATCGCACGACCGTGGCGCGTGCAGCGCGACGTCCGCGCGTCTTTCGGGTGCAGGTGCCCACGCCGGCCACGGCGCCCGCGATTTCAGCGTTGGAACCGTCGGACGGGTCCGAGACGTTTCTACTGGGTCAATCGGATCTCAGCTGACGAATATCGCACCGAGCCCCAAACTCGACAGGGAAGACGTGGACGACCAATTCGTCGTGACGTGTCCCTTTTGTGGCGAGCATATCGAGATCTACGTGGAACCTGACGTCACCGGTGACTTCGTTCAAGACTGCGAAGTGTGCTGCAACCCATGGCGTGTTCGCATTTCGCGCGACGGGGAAGATCGTTATGTTGACGTGGCGCGGGGTGATGGGTCCGAGTAGGTGCCTCGGCGCGCCTGTTAGCGTGCCTTGATGGCTTGTGCGGACGCGGCTGGGCGCGGCGCGCCCTTGGCAGTCTGTCGATCGACGTCGATTGATCCGTTGAACGTGGCGCCCTCGTGCATAACGACCGCCCACGTGGTGAGTGTGCCAGAGACATCCGCTGTCGGCGTGAGCTCGATCCGCTCGGCGGCCAGCACATTGCCCGCCAGCGTCCCCTGAATCGTCACTCGTGCGCCCTCGACGTCGGCGTCGACGCCGCCCTTCGGCGCGACGAGGAGGGCACCCTCCAACATTCGGATCTGCCCTTTCACACGGCCGTGAATGGTGATGTCCTCTTGGCTGGTGATTTCACCCGTGATGCGAAGGGACGCTCCAATAGTAGTCATAGTCTTGACTCCGGAAGTAAGGTGTCATGCCGTGTCTCGCTCATGGTGAGACCCCCGTGCGAGGGTGACGTCCTGAGTTTCGGCTGAGGGGAGCGTATTCTGCAGGGGCACTTTGTCCTTGTTGCTCATCGAGATCCCGCTCGTCGACCACATGCACGACCGCGGGAAGGATGAGCGGCGCGGCCACGCAATGTTCGTAGTCAATCCCAACGCTCGGTCCACGCGGTGCCGCCCTCTTCGTCGACATACTCGATGTGCAGAGTCGGGCCGTCGAACGTGAGCAGCGCGAAGTCGTGGATTCCCCGAGCGGGATTGTTAGGCGACGGACGCGTTTCCATCCGGACGATGTCGGCCGGATGGCTGCGCCGACGGCGGTCCGGAGGCACATACGGCAGGGCGCCGTTACCGATGCAGCGGCATTTCACCCCGCGGTAATCGGCATACTCGATGAGATGGTGTTCGTGGCCCCAGAACCAGCCAAACACGCGGCTGTCAGAGAAGTACGGCGTGCGCGCAGCCGCTCATACAGCACCGACAGCCACTTTGGATCGCTGCGATGAAACCCGGCCGCGGGAGCAGACTCGATTTGTTCCTCCATGGCGCTCTGCACGAGCGAGAGCGTCGGGTGGCTGGGAACGAATTCGGGATCTTCGTCTGAATCCACGGGTGGCGCATTCACTACCGTGCGGACGATAGCTTCCTGGCGGGCGAGCCAGTCTTCTGCTTCGAGCAGCGCTTCAATCAGATCGTCGTGGCAGGAGGTCCATTCATCCGAGCCGATGCCGAGCGCATTGCAGGCGCTCATGCGGGTGGCCAGCTCGTCGTGCTGCAGCGACCGCGACGATGTGCACGACCATGTCCTTGTCGAGCGTCGCGTCGTGAATGGCCATGGCGGTACTCAGGCGCCAGGGTCGCGTGCGGTCGGCGAACCCTGCCGCGGAGCCCATAGGTCCCGGCGATCCAGCGTCGTGTCGGTAGAGCCGACGCGATACCAGCGCCAGGCGTAGCCGTCGAGTGCAACCAGATGCATGCCGTCGTTGCGCTTGCGGCTGTGCAGATCGGAGAAGACGTCGACGAGTATGTCGTCCCTCTCGACGCCAACTTTCAGCTTCACCTTCACGTCGCGGTTGGCGAAATTGTGTAGCGTGACGAGCGACGTTTCGCGCCAGTCGTACCTCAGCGCCAGCACGCTTGGCTCGGTCGTGCGCAGCACGCTGAACGTGCCCCAGCTGATCTCGGGACACTCTTTGCGCATCCGGATGATCCGCTCCGTCCAGTTGAGCAGCGACTGCGGATCGCGCCGCATGTCGGATACGTTCACCTTCTGGTAACCAAATACCGGGTCGTTGATGACCGGTCGGACTACGCGAGCGGCGCGCGAGAACCCGCCATGGCGCTCGCTTGTCCACTGCATCGGCGTGCGCGCGCACTCGCGTTCCGGCAGCTTGAGGTTTTCGCCAATGCCAATCTCGTCGCCGTACTGCATCATCGGTGTCCCCGGCAGCGAGAACAGGAGGCTGAACGCCAGCTCGAGCCGCTGCCGGTTGTT
>Ga0209382_10012900_pt1 | contig 10284 bp, 12 predicted proteins | sample SoiMetdeltSBSDD5_FD_187599 | JGI IMG/M metagenome (GOLD analysis project Ga0209382, IMG submission 187599) | Bulk soil microbial communities from a Populus tree surrounding site in Tennessee, USA - Soil MetaG P. deltoides SBSDD5 (SPAdes) (version 2) | ecosystem: Environmental > Terrestrial >...
CGGCATCATTGTGAGCCTGCCGACACCAGCAGGGTTGGCATAGCAGGGGCAGCGGGTGTTGGGCGTAGCGGCTTTAGCTATTGGCCTCTGGTGTACCGAAGTGCTGCCCACCGGTGTGACCAGTATGCTGGTGCTCCTGTTGCTGGTACTCTCAGGCGCTGTGCCGGTCGTCCGCGTGCGCTGTACCTGCAATTGCTCCTGTCCTTCCCTCTCCTGACGCTGCTGTTACCCTCGGCGACCACGCGCACGGGGATTCTCATCTATGTCTATGACCAAGCCCTGGAACTGAGTCACGTGCCGCGCGGTGCCCCACTGGCCAAGGCCATCATGTTGGCCCTCAATTCCGTGAACCGGCTCGCGTCTACTGTGCTGTTGACTGGCGGCATCACCCCGGTCGTTGCCGCCGCGCTTATTGGAGGCATTGCCTGGAGTCGCTGGTTGGTGCTCATGAGTGTGCCCTACGGTGTCTTGCTGGCGATTGCCGCCGGGTTGATTTATGGCCTCTATAAAGACTGTTTCAGCACATCCCTGCCTATAGCCCCGCAGACAGACCGGGTGCCATTCTCCGGAGCAGAAAAACGCACCGCCCTGATCACGCTAAATCAGGCCATACAGCATTGGCACACTGGTAGTACGTGTAAACGGGCAATGGCGAGGCATCTAAAATAGGCAGTGTACGAATCTCATGTGGGCTGATTTAGGAGCATCCCTGCTCTGGCTCACAGATGCCTTCCATCACTGGCATCCAGCGATCCCGGCCCTCCTGGCCTGGGTGTGCCTACTCGCCCCAGGGGTGGGGGTGTTGACGTGGGGTGATTTTGAGCGCAATCTGGGGGGTGGCGAATTTTTTTGTGCTAGCCTCCTCCCTGGCGCTGGCGCCTGGATGGCCACCCTACTCGTGCAGAGCACACCAGCTCTCACCCAGCACCCACTGCTCCTCATCGTGGCCTTGCTCCTGGTGACGGCACCGGTACGGTTGCTGATCCCGAATATTACGGGTTTTCTTGCGCTTACCATTCCCATCGCCATGTCCATTGGCCAGACCGCTGGCCTGAATCCCATCATTTGTGGACTGGTCGTGATGATTGCTGGGGACGCCGTCCTCTATTACCCCGCGCAAAGTGCCTCGTCCCTGGTGGTGTACGAGCGTGGGCATCTGACTGCCCCGGAGATTTTTCGCTTTGGCGTTTGGATGACGCTCGTGGCCTACGTCGTGGTGCTTACGGTGGCGCTACCGTACTGGGCCATGGTGGGTGAGCCCTTGCGCCTCAGCTCAGGGCCATAATGGGTGGAGGCAGAAACGCTCTGCCTCGCTCAGGCGGACTCCCGTTTTGCCGGCACCCGCTTAATGCGCACGCTCTGGCGTCGGCCATCGCTTGTCCGTGAAGTGGAGAGATCAAGCGATACTTTCATATCAGGCGCATCGATCTTCACGGCGAGCGTCCCGCCGTGCCAGATATAGGCGATCTCTTCCTGCGTTAAGACCAGTTTTGCCGTGATCTCCTCCATGCGAGTCCTCCTCAATGCCTTCTGGCATCGTACTCTCCTCAGGTACCCGTTGGCGGCGCGACCTGGCGCGGGGAGTTAGTGACCATCCGGGCGGCCATCTCCCTGAATACGTAGGGTCTCCCCAGGCTCGGCATCGTTGAGTGCGATGCCCAATGACCTATATCCTGGAGACCAGCGTATGATATGCTCCCCATCAAAGCTCACCCTCTCCCCGGCCTGGATACGCTCGCCCACGCAGTAGGCCGCCGTATAGATATGGGGAGGCCGTGAGGATGCGCCAGGATATCCCGGCGCCGGCTGCTGCACAGAGAGACCTTCGAGCACATCCTCTGGCTGCTCTAGGAGGCGCTTAACGCCTGGATAGCGCTCAATCCAATTATGCAGTGGCATAGGGCGTATACTATGGAGTGTAGGAGTTGCAAGGCATAGGCACCACATCTTGCACAAACGCATGACTACACCATCCTACCATATATTGGACTGAGAAACACGGCGATCGTCCGCCTTATATTTTCCACATTTCCCAAGGAGGCACCGTATGAGGGATAGACAACGAATATGGCAACATGCCGCATCCTGTTGCAGGAGAGGGCTCTGCTGGGGGACATTGGGGCTCCTTCTCCTGCCTCTGCTGGTCCAGGCTGAACAATTCACTGGCAAAGTGGTCGGCATCCGCACTGGAGACACGCTGAGCGTGTTACGCAACGGCAGAGTAGTACAGGTGCGCCTCTACGGGGTTGCTTGTCCCGGCCCCCGGCAAGCCTTTGGCGCGCAAGCGCGCCAGGTCACGCGTGACGTCGCCTTCCGGCAGACGGTTGCCGTCGTCGTGGACGCCGTAGCCATGGGCGCTACTGATCGCCGCGGCCAACTGATCGCCGCGGTACAGTTGCCCGATGGCCGGGACCTCAGTCAGGCGCTAGTCCAGGCGGGGTATGCCTGGCACGATACCCGGTATGCGCCCTATGATAAGAGGCTGGCACAGCTCCAAGCCGAGGCCAAAGCCGCCCAACGTGGGCTGTGGGCAGAGACGACCCCGGTGCCGCCCTGGGAGTGGGACCAGGAACAACGGCAGCCGGCGAGTGCTGAAGTGCCCCAAGGCGCAGCCTCTTCCCAGGCAGTGATTATCGGCCATCGAGGTCGCAAGCTCTATTACTGGCTCGGCTGTCCTGAGTACAACAAGGTCCCCAAAAGGGACCGTGCAGTGTTCCAGGACCGTGAGGCTGCGGAGCAGGCCGGGTACCAGCCAGCGGAAAACTGTCCATAAGGGCGCGAGACGGATACTCTTGACACGTACGGACAGCCACGCCAAGGGAGCGGTATCGCCCTGGCCAACTGGCTTGACCACTCTGACGTAAACGCGCTACGATTGGCCTCGCCGCGCCACCAGCCCGCGCCGTGACAGGGGAATGTGCTGGAATCCCAATAGATAAAGGGTTTACCTATGAAATTTGTGCGTTTCCAAACTGGTGGACAGATAAAATACGGCATTGCCGAGGGCGAAAATATCCGTGAGATCCGTGGGGACCTGTTTGGGGATCACACTCCGACCGGTATGGTCTATGCGATCAATACCGTCAAACTGCTGGTGCCGTGCACGCCCAGTAAACTCCTGGCGCTGGGCCTGAACTATGCCCTCCACGTCGCCGAAAGTGGCACTGGTCGCAAGCCCCCAGAGCGCCCCGAGATTTTTTACAAGGTGCCTTCGTCGTTGTGTCATCCTGGGGAGTCGATCATGATTCCGCCAGGCGCTGGCGAGACCCATTATGAGGGTGAACTCGTCGTTGTCATCGGCAAGACCGCCAAGCGCGTGCCTGTCCACGCGGCGCTCGACTATGTCTTTGGCTATACGTGCGGCAACGACGTCAGCGCTCGCCCCTGGCAGCGCGGCGACTTGCAGTGGTGGCGTGGCAAATCGTGCGACACATTCTCGCCTCTGGGGCCCTGGATCGAGACTGCTATCACAGATCCGTCGAAGCTGACGCTCGAGACACGCCTGAATGGTCAGGTCAAACAGCACTCGGGGACAGACATGCTGATTTTTGACGTGCCGACGTGCATCAGTTTTATCAGCCAATATGTCACGTTGTACCCCGGCGATGTGATCTACACGGGCACCTGCGAAGGCGTGGGGCCGATGGACACGGGCGATACGGTTGAGGTCGAGATCAGCCACATCGGCGTGCTGCGTAACCCGGTCATGCGGGAAACCGAGTAAGACTGCCTACCACCATGCGAGCAGGGGAGACCACGACCTATGAGCAACGAAGAGACCTTGCGGAAACTGGCGTTGCAGGTGCGCAACTGGGGGAAATGGGGACCAGAGGACGAGATCGGCACGCTGAACTACATCACTGCAGAGAAAATTGCCCAGGCGAGCCGGCTGGTGACAGCCGGTAAAGTCTTTGCCCTCGGTATTCCACTCCAGCGCAACGGTCCGCAGAGCGGCACCCGGCAACGTTTTAACCCCATCCACTCGATGTTCCGCGATGGCGGCGATCAGCCCAAAACTCACGAGGAGGTTATTGAGCTGCAAGGGTATGGCGGCTCAGACGACTGGATCGTCATGCCCCTGCAGTGCGTCACGCAGTGGGACAGCCTGGCGCATGTCTTCGATTCTGGGAAGATGTACAACGGCTACGACGCCACCCTGGTCACCAGCAGCGGCGCCGCCAAAAACAGTATCGACAAAACGAAAAATAAGATCGTTGGGCGTGGCGTGCTGCTCGATGTGCCGCGCTACAAGGGTGTGCCCTTTCTGCAACCAGGCTATGCTATTACCGTCGAGGATCTGGAAGGCACTGCGGCAGCCCAGCGTATAGAAGTACGCAGCGGCGATATCTTGCTGGTACGCACTGGCCACATGTCGACTTATCTGCAGAAAGGCAACTGGAATTATTTTGATCTCGATACTTCTCCTGGCGTGTCGGTGTACACGGCACCCTGGCTGCACGCCAAGGAAGTAGCCGCCATCGGCAGTGACAATTACGCGGTCGAGGTGCGGCCCTCGGAGTTGCCGCCGTTTCGGAGCCCCTTCCACATCTGCGCCATTCCCAACATGGGCCTGACGCTTGGGGAGATTTTTTATCTAGAAGAGCTGGCTGCAGACTGTGCCGCAGACGGTCGCTACGAGTTTCTCCTGGTGGCACCGCCGCTGCCCGTGACCAATGCCGTTGGCACACCGATCAACCCGTATGCGCTGAAGTAGCGCCAGCCCCTGCATCTTCCCCTTGCCTCTCCCAGAGGGAGAGGCAAGGGGTGAGGGGCCCCAGGTACCCCACCGCTGCTGCCGTTCCTTCTCCCTCACTCGTACCGCAGCGCCTGGATGGGGTCGAGCCGCGCCGCTTTGCGAGCCGGATAAAAGCCGAAAAAGACCCCGACAGCCCCGGAAAAGGCTAGCGCCAGTGCCACCGCGCCCCAGGAAATCAGCAGCGGCCACCCGGCTGTTGTACTCAGCACCTGTGACCCCGCGAGTCCTACGCCAACGCCCACCACACCTCCACTCAGGCTCAGCGTCAGCGCCTCCACCAGAAACTGCCACAGAATATTGCGCTGCTTCGCCCCCACGGCGAGCCGGATACCGATTTCACGGGTGCGCTCCGTTACCGAGACCAGCATTATATTCATAATGCCGATGCCTCCCACCAGCAGCGAGATGGAGGCAATACTTCCTAGCAGGAGGGTCATCACGCGCGTACTCTCTTCCTCGGCAGCGGCCATATCCGCCAGGGGCTGTATCGAGAAATCGTTTTCTTGCCAGGGCTGCAAACGGTGCCGCTGGCGCAGCAGACCGGTGATTTGCTCGATGGCCTGCGGCAGTTCAGCACTGCTGCCGGCAGCGGCCAGGATGGCATAGATGGACGTCGTGCCAATGACCTTCTTCTGGGCGGTAGTGTAGGGGACGAAGATAATGTCGTCCTGATCCTGCCCCCAGGCTGACTGCCCCTTCGGTTCGAGGACGCCAATAACGCGAAACGGCATGTTTTTGATCTGCATCACCTGTCCCACGGGATCGATACTGCCAAACAGCATCTCCCGTACGGTGTTTCCCAACACGGCCACTTTGCTTGCCGCATCAATATCCTGCGACGTAAACCACTCGCCTGAGGCAAGTGGCCAATCGAAAATGTTCAGATACTCGACGCCGGTGCCTTGCACGGCGGTCGGCCAATTCTGGTTGGCATACACCACCTGGAAACCACCACGCAGGGAGGGGGTGGCATAGGCAATGGCCGGACATTCTTTGAGGATTGCCTGGACGTCGGGAGCACGCAGGGTCGTGCGGCTCCCCCAACCGTACCGAACCCCGCTCTGCGAGGTCGAGCCGGGCTGAATGATGAGCGACTGTGACCCCAGGCTGGCGATCTGCGCGCGAATAACCGCCTGCGCCCCTTGCCCAATGGCCAGCATGGCAATCACCGCCGCGACCCCGATGATCACTCCCAGCATCGTTAACGTCGAGCGCAGGGGATTCCGCCGCAAAGCCAGGTGCGCAATGCGCATGGCCATAAGCACCTGTGTCATGATGTTCGCTCCAACTTTGCTGCCGCCTGCTCTAAAAACGCACTGCTGGTGGACGCGAACTCGCCCCTGGCCGTGTCACACTGGTGCCGCGCCCGTCTTTTTCGTTCAGGCCAATAATCAACTCCTGGCCTTCCTGCAGGTCGCCGTCTTGCAGTTCACTGAATTGATCATCGTTGATCCCAACCCGTATGGTAATGGGTAACAGCGTCCCTTCTGGCGTCAAGGTCCAGACCTTTGGGGTGTTTTGCCACGCCCGGCGTAGGATTGCCCCTGTACTGCCTGGAGTGTGCATGGCCTGGTGCTGCTGAAACGCCGTGACAAACTGCTCGCGCTCTTTGGACGTGAGTTGCGGCTGGAAGCGCAGCGCCATTTTGGGAATCTTCAGCACATGCTCGCGCTGGGCCACCAGGATAGACACGGTGGCAGTCATGCCAGGTCGTAACTTGAGCTCTGGATTATCGACAGCAATCACGGCATTATAATTCACCACATTTTGTACGATGATAGGCGCCGACCGGATCTCACGCACGGTGCCGCGCATGACCTGTCCAGGGTAGGCATCGACTGTAAACGTCGCCTGTTGTCCAACAACAACCTGTCCGATGTCAGCCTCACTGACGTTCGTGTCCACCTGCATCTTGGTCAGATCTTGCGCAATGGTAAAGAGTATTGGGGCTTGGAGACTGGCTGCCACCGTCTGACCGACATCCACACTGCGTGAGATGACCGTGCCGGTGACCGGCGAGCGGATGAGCGTGCGATCGAGGTCGACCTTGGCCTGATCAAGCGCCGCCTGCATCTGGTGCACCTGGGCCTGGGCTTTCTCCACCTGTGCCTCAGCCGCTCCTAGCTGCGCCCGGGCCGCGTGCAGTTTTGCTTCGGTAGATTCACGATCCGCCTGGGCCGCGTTGTATTGTGCCACTGCAGTATCATAGGCCGTCTGAGCGGTCTCGACCTCGCTGCGCGGCAGCAGGGAGCGCTCAAACAAGGCCCGCTGCCGATCTAAAATGCGTTTGGTATCGACAATCGTCACCCGCGCTTTTTCAAGCTGAGCGGCCCGACTCACCACATCCGCGCGTGCCGTTTCGATGCTCGCCCGCATGTTGTGGACGTTGGCCAGGGCGTTTTTGACCTCGGCCCGGGCCGTATCCAGATTGGCTTCCGCCTGTACCACCTTGGCACGGAAGCTCGCCTGATCGAGCTGGGCTAGCTGCTGTCCCGGCACCACCGTCGAATTGAAATCCGCAAAGAGTTTTTCAATGGTCCCCGAGACCTGGGTGCCAACTTGCACCATAATGACTGGGTTCAGCGTCCCTGTCGCTGAGACATAGGCCGTAATATCCCCACGTTCCACTTTGCTCATGCGGTATTTGACGCCAGGGTACGTGCCCCACACGTGTTCGGCACTCTGCCATCCTACCAGTCCGAATAGGCCCAGGGTACCGACCGCCACGGCCAACCGCTTCCATTTTTGCAACACAACAGCTTCCCTCCAGACATCGCATGTACGGATGCCTAATAATAGCAGAGGGTGAGCCGATGATGCTAAGTGCTCGTGCGTGCTAACGCACGCATGCGCACGGCTACTGCGTAGGGCTACTTACCCCCGCCAGTTTGGCGGGGGATTGCAGAGAGCTAATGAGTCGTGCGCAGCACCCCCGCCAGTTTGGCGGGGCACCTCCCTAGCTTGCTACGTGTGGGGAGTTGGAGACATCCAAATATGTCGCCGGCCCATCCCAGCAGGTGAGACGCCAGGCATGGCCAGCGACCGCGACCGCCGCTCTGTAGCCTGGCGCGGGCGCCAGATCTTGTAGAGCCCAGTGTGCCGCTTCCTTGGGGTCCCAGGCGGTACGCAAGAGCGCGGCCGGCTCGCCTGGCGCCAATGATACATCAAATTGGTTCAGAGGCAGGGCGAGTCCATCGCCTGTCGCTTTAATATAGGCTTCTTTGCGGGTCCAACAGGCGAAAAAAGCTGTGGCTTGGAGCGGTGTAGGCAGAGCCCGCAGGACGGTCACCTCACGGGGAGAAAAAAAACGCTCGGCAATCTTCTCCTGCACGACTTCGGGCCGGATACGTTCGACATCCACACCCACCTCGCGACCGCGTGTGATCGCATACAGGGCCAGGCCGTGAGAGTGGGAAACGTTGAAGCGCAGGGCCACTCCACCCATGTCGGTGGCGAGTGCCGGTTTGCCATGAGGGCCGTAGATAAAGCGCAGATGCAGTGGTTCTTGTCTCAGGTAGCAGCCCAGGAGCACCCTGAGCAGCCCACGCGCCACCACAAAGTGCGTACGGTCTTTCTGAAAAATATAGCGCTCCGCTCGCTGGCGCTCGTCTGCCGCGAGCGTGTACCACAGACGCTGCACCTGCGACGCCGGCACGTCTAATGCAGCGCGCCAGACGTGCACCTCGTCACTGTATAAAGTCAGCGTCTGTGGCGCAGAGTACCAAGGAAAGGCATCCAGATTGTACTCCTACCCGTATGTCATTACGGCACCATTTTTTGTCGCAGACTGAGCGGTCGCATATCAGTCCAAACATCCTTGATGTAGGCCAGGCATTCGGCCTTGAGGCCTTGCTGGCCTACCTCCTTCCAGCCGAGAGGCGGCTCCCGATCGGCCGGCCATATGGAGTATTGCTCTTCGTGATTGATCACAACCTTGTAGATGGTGGTGTCTTCTGCATCGTCCCTCACCATGGTGTGCCTCCTATGATACTATGCATTTCCTCCGATGGGAGAACACGCGCTTCAGCGCCCGCCACCATATCCCACGGAAACATCAGAGACTCTGTGGCACCTCGATCGGCAAATCCTGCCGATCCCCCCACTCCTTCCACGACCCGATGAAGTTGCGCAGGTTCGGATAGCCGAGCAGGCGCAACGCCAGGTAGGTGTGCGAGGAGCGGTACCCGCCTTGTCAAAAGGCCACTACGGTGTGGTCCGGGTGAATACCCGCCGCGGCGTACATGGCCCGCAGCTCCTCGGCGGATTTAAAAGTGCCGTCAGCGTTCAGATTGTGCACCCATTCCAGGTGCACCGATCCAGGGATCGTGCCGCCACGCGCCGCGCGGACATTTTTAGCGAGGTACTCGGCGTCGGTGCGGGTATCGAGGAGCGCCAGCGTGTCAGTGCTCAGCAGGGCGTGCAGGTCATCGGCACTGATGTGCAGCGACTCGTGCACGCGCGGCTGGAATTGGACCTCACGCACCCGCGGGGCCTCGGCGGTGACGGGATAGCCAGCGGCTTGCCAGGCGTTAAAACCGCCGTCCAGCACATGCGCGTCCGTATGGCCAAAGTATTCCAGGAGCCAGAAACCACGCGCCGCACGCATGCCGGAGATGTCTTCGTAAAAAACTACTGTTTTATCGAGATTAACGCCGCGCTGCTCAAACAGATGCTGCATCATCCATGTGAAGGCGGCCAGGGGTTTAGGGCTGGTATCGTTCAGTGAGATACCAAAGAGATCAAAATGCACCGCGCCGGGTATCCAGCCCCGGGCATAGGTGGCGGCGGCGCGAACGTCGATGATGGCCAGGTTGGGATCACCAAGCCGGCCATGCAACTGCTCTGGCGTCCAGAGCAGGTCAGGATTTGTATCCCCTTCAGTGGTCATGCAGTTACCTCCTTCGTTGTCCATGGGGCGGGATACCAGCGGTCCTCGTATTCCGGCCACAGGTCCTTGAGATACGGCATTACATCTTGCGCAAAACGTTGGGTGTGCTCACGCACCAGCGCAGACGTCGAGCATGGCGAATTCTTCCGCGACGCGCACCGGAGGATTGTACAGGGCAATGCTGTTGCCCATGACCACCAAAGCCGCCTTCGACGTGCACCGCGTCAGCGCCGCGCCCATGAGATTCGGGTAAGGCATGAGATGGAACCAGTGAAAGCGCATGCAAAGGCTCCTTGCCAGGTGGTGCTACAATCATACCGGTGCGGGTGCGCCGAGCATCATGCGAGAGAGCGGCGCGGATGTCAAGCGCTACACGAGGAGAGAGCGGGTGAAATTGCAGAGAAAAGTCGCCCTTGTCACGGGGGCATCCCGGGGTATTGGACGGGCCATCGCGCTAGGGTTAGCAGCCGAGGGCGCCCATGTAGCGATCAACTACGTCAGCCGTCCCGATGCCGCCGTAGCGGTGCAGGAGGCCATAGGTGCACTGGGCCGAGAAGGTTTGCCAGTGCAGGCCGATGTGGCAGTCGCGGCCGAGGTGGAGCGCATGGTCACACAGGTGCTGGACCGCTTTGGACAGATC